>Ga0181588_10003344_pt1 | contig 13503 bp, 5 predicted proteins | sample 071ome_26_FD_148607 | JGI IMG/M metagenome (GOLD analysis project Ga0181588, IMG submission 148607) | Coastal salt marsh microbial communities from the Groves Creek Marsh, Skidaway Island, Georgia - 071409BT metaG (spades assembly) | ecosystem: Environmental > Aquatic > Marine > Intertidal zone...
CGTCCTAAACTCGCATCGCCGACGACAACATCTAACGTTTCTAAAGCGAACCTATCCACTCGCCAAACGACAATGGATAAAACTTTCCCTGGGTCGGCTTCGCGGACGATTTTTCGGACTTGGTTTGCGTCGACGATGGCTTCGCCGTTACAATCTATGATGACGTCGCCAGCGCGTAGGCCCGCGATGTGCGCGGGGGAGGCATCGGAGACTTTGACAATGAGTGCGCCTTCACGAGGTGGATTTTTCGTGGCAGCATCGTTGACATTCGCGTTGTTGTCCCCTGATGACGACGACGGAGACGATGTGGATTTTCCCTCTAATAAGGTTGCCATTTCTATACCCAAGTATGGCCGTGCAATGATTTCGCCTCTCGAGAGCGCCTCCGCCACTCGACGGACGGTGTTGATTGGAATAGCGAATCCAATACCGTCCGCATCTTGCCTAATTGCTGCATTGATTGCAATGACCTCGGAAAACTCATTCACTAATGGCCCCCCACTATTACCTGGGTTTATCGCGGTATCCGTTTGAAAAAATTCCAAACTTCGTCGTTCTGGTATGCCAAGCTCAGTCGACGTTCTCGCTAAGTTTGATATGATTCCTAAAGCTACCGAGTTATCTAATCCGAACGGGTTTCCAACCGCTACTGCCCAATCGCCAACTTCTACCTCGTCTGAATCTCCTATATCGCATCTCGGCAACACGTGTGAGGCTCTTAAATTCAACTTTAAAAGGGCGATATCAGCGGTTTGATCGACGCCTTTCACATCAGCGATGTACGTTCTCCCATCCGTAAACGTAACTCTGACTTTCTGCGAGTTTCCAACCACGTGAGCGTTAGTCACCACGCGACCTAACGTCGAGTCTAAAACGAGTCCACAACCTCCGCCCGCATGCCACTCGTCGACGCTCTTGTTCTTGCTCGTCGACGACGGTCCTTCCTCTTCCTTCCGCTGTCTGTTCCCGTTATCGTTACTACTGCCACCCGCAATCGAAGAAGGCGAAGGCATCATTGCGTCCACTCGCACCACACAAGGACCCACCGATTCTGCAGCTTTTCGCACGAAACTGTTCCGCTTCGCTCTCGATTTTTTCCTCGCGGTTTTGTCGTTGTTCCTCTGTCCTCCTCTTCTGAAGGAAAAACTCTGTTGTTGTTCTTGCATCCTTTCCCGCGGTATCCCCGCGCTCTGCGCTGGCAATGGGACGCGAAACTGCAAAAGCACGAAAAGTGCGGCAAATGCGAATCTGCGCAATAGTAACGCCGCTCTGTTCTTCTTTTCGTCGTCGCTAGAGAAAGGTGCCGTATCTTTTTGCCAATTCGATTCCCAATTGAAGTCATTTTTTCCAATGCGCGCTCGCTCTTCGTTTCGCGCGTGCGCGTCCTCGTCCTCGTCCTCGCGACCAAGACGAAGATACGCACTTCTTTCTCTTCTCTCGTCGTTTTGAGAGCGAGCGACGCGAAATCGTCGTCGTTTTATCCTCCTCGGACGACACGAAGAAGAAGAAGGAGAAGGAGAAGGAAAAAACGGTTGAAAAAGAAGCATGTTTTAGTGAGGAAAAAATTAATAAAATGTGTGTGATGATAAATATTTACATAGATTAATGTTTACGCGACGATGAAACGTCTCTTCATTGTTGATCCTTTTAATAGTCGCTGTCCCAAACCTCGGGCTTACCACTCGCTCTGTTCTTCTTGGAGGACTTCTTGGAGACTTGTTCTTCGACGACTTCACTCTCGGCTTCCTCCGTCGTCGAAGTTGCCGGCTGTTCCTCTTCGTCTTGATTCTCTGCTACCGGGTCGTCGGATTTTTCTTCTTCTCCTTCTTCGACTTGGACTTCAGCATCGGTCGTCGTCGTAACGTCTTCTTCGTTGGGCACGTCGTCCACTGGTTTGTCCTGCTCCGCAAGCTTCTTCGCTTCATCCTCTATTCTCTTTTCCTCCTCAGCCTTCTTTTCCTCCTTGGCTTTCTTTTCCTTCTCGGCTTTCTTTTCTTCCTTGAGCTTCTTTTCCTTCTCCATTTCCTCCACATCCTCTTTGTGGTTTACGAGTTGATGTTTGCGTTGTAACTCCTCGCGGATACGCTTTTTGAGCGCCAACGCTTCAACGGAATCTTTCAAAATATCCTCTTTCGCAGCCTTGGTCGTGTCTAATTTTTCAACTGCATTGCCGTCAACTTTGCCCCAGCCATTTTTGCAGCATCCGACGCCCGGAACTGGGATGCCTGGCGTGCACTTCGGATCCGGATTGCACGTTTGCTTGGGTGAAGAAGCGAGCGATTTGGCCAAAGCCGAGTCTTTTTGCGCGTCCGGGTTTTGTTGCGCTTGCGGCTGACGCTGGAAGCAGCACGGGATACCTGGAAGGGGAACGCCGGCAACGCAAGTTTCCTTCGGTTCCGGGTTGCAAATATCCGGTGCGTTACAGCACGGAATACCCGGGATCGGGACACCGGCAACACACCCTTCAGTTTGTGTGTTGCAAAATAATGGCTTTGATTCTGCTTCTGGAGCATCTTCCTTCTCTTCCACCACGACGGTGCCTTCATCGCCGATCAACTCCTCGGTAACTTCAGCTTTCGCATCCGCTTCTTGCCCTTCTTCAGAAGCGGGTTCTTCAGAAGCGGGTTCTTCAGAAGGAATCACTTCCTCCTCTGTAGTTGTTTTACCTTGGATGAAATCAGCGATAACTTGGTCTTCCGGCGCTTCCACGTTCGCGCTGGACAAGTCGATATCATCTTTACCGACGATGGATTCGTACGAAACTTTTGGTTTCTCAACGCCCGGGATGTCCAAAGACTTGGTCGCCATCATGACTTGTAAATCATCCTTGGTGACTTCCTTGTATTCGATTTTCTTGTATCGATTTTCCTTGTCGTCCCATCGGTATGTGCTCCTGTCCGAGCAGCATCCGTAGCCTGGCATTGGAGTTCCAGCTTGGCAGTTGGGGGATGGATCCGGGTTGCACGAATCTGGCGTGCAGCACCCGACACCTGGCCAGCGCTGACCGGGGACGCAGTTTTCGCTGTTGTCACAAAACATCGGCGGATCGTACTTGCCGTCCTTCATAAAGTTGTTACCTTTCGGTTGGTTGTTGTTGGCCATCCCGCCGGCGGCTCCTGATTTCCAGGTCACCTCTTCCGCGACTTCAACTTTAGACATGTCGAACATGTTCGCGGACTGGGTTTCCGTGTCCTTGTTCGCGTAGTGGTGATGCTTACCTAACGCCGCCATGAGTTCATCCACTGTCGGAGCGGCCATGCCAAGCTGCGCGGTCTTTTTCGAAGCGTGATGTTTCTTCTTCGTCTGCGCAGAGGACTCGTCATCCTGGAGTTCAAAGAGCATCTTTTGCTCCTTTGGGTTTTTTAACTTTTTCACGATAATCTTCTTCTTCGCCGCAGCCGGAACGATAGTGTCGTCATCATCTCCGCCGCCTTCAATATCACTACCGCTATCAGGGTCCTCTTTCGGCGGCGGGTTGGTCATTTTTAAAACTCTCGCATTGATATAAGTGTCCAACTCGGAGACCATGATGGATTTCGGAGTGCCGTCTTCCAAGATGACGTTGACCAAAGCGCTCGGGTCTGATCTATCGATTCGACTCGCTCCCCACGCCGGGCGCCAGTCTTCGGCGTCCTTACAGCACCCAATCCCTGGAATTGGTACGCCTGGCATGCAGGAATCCGCCGGGTTGCACGACATTCTGTCGCAGCACCCTTGGCCCGGGCACGGGATGCCGCCCACACATTGCAAAGCCGGGTTGCAAAAGAGATCCTTGAAGGACTCTGTGCACGTGGACTGATCGCCGACTAAATCGAAATTCGGGTCGACAATAGGAGTAGCAACGTCTTCAAAACCAGTCGAAGCCGACTCTTCGCCTGCTTCGATGACTTCCGGTTGCGGCGTTTCGTTGAGCACCACCGCCGGTTCGACAATCTCTTCAGCTTGTTGTTCCAACGATGCCTTCGCCGCGGCTTCTTGCGCCGCATCGATCGCCGCTTTAGCAGCCCTTTGTTGCGCGGAAATCATAGCCTCGTTTTCAGCTTGTTTCTTTGCAATAGCCGCTTGCGCCTCTTCTTGCTCTTTTTGCGTGGCTTCTTGTTCTTTACGTAAAGCCTCTTCTCTCGCCAACTTTTCTAGGTCGACGACCGTCTTCACCTTGACTCCGTAATCGCCCATCTTGGCTTCTTCGCGCATGAATTCGTGCTCAGATCCGAACGAGTGCCCCTCCCACATTTGTCTTTGACTGGTCAAAGAGGAGGAGAAGTAGTCTGTCTTCGACGCGTTGTCATTTTCGGAGTCCTCGGTTAGAGCGTACACTGTTGTTGACTCGCAAAAGTGTCTCGTCAAAGTCGTATACGCGAGAAATCCGGACGACCATAACTTGCCTTCAGCACCGGATAACGGCGAAAATAACTCCGTCGCTTCGTTGGAAATGACTTCGGGCGTGACCACCCACCCTTCGTTGGCGTCCAAAAATCGATACACATCCTCCGGATTGGCCGATCCGGGATCTTGGTACGGAATTTTCGTAGACGAATCCGACGTTTTCTTCTCGTCCAACGATCTCAAAACCAAAATTTTGTGTTTCACTGTCTTGTCAACCTTCGAGTGATCGCCTCTGTTCAACTCATCCATCGTGTGCGGGACGACGTTAGCAAACACGAAATCGGTCTTGGTCCCGAAATCTTCGCGATACTTGGCGTTCCTTTCGTCCGCGGAGTCCAAATAGTGCGTGTTGATTCTCGCGACGCAATCGTGCGAATCAATTTCCTTACCAAGCGATTGACCATTCATGTCTGGCGTTGGAAGAACTAACGCGCAAGATTTACATTCCATCGGTACGCCCAAGTTGGCTGATTTCGGCGGTCGTTTTTCCTCCTCGCCTTCCTCCTTTTTCGCCAACATTGGCTCATCGACAATTTCAGAAGAAGAAGAAGAAGAAGAAGAAGAAGATTGCATCGCCATCAAATCTCCCGTGGTGTACGTTCCGCTCATGCCATCTTCCATTTCCTCCATCTCTGACTCGCGTCTCTCCTGCGCGAATCGCTCTTGCATTTTCGCGAACCCAGCGTTCACGCGCGGCAACGACGATGAAGATGATGAGGAGGACGCGGCCCCACGGGTAAATGTAAATCCCCGCGCGACCGTCGCGGACCTCGGCGTCGTCGTCGTCGTCGTCGCGCCTCTCAACCCGCCCAACCGCGTTTCGGAGCTCTTGTCCGTGATAATATTCTGGTTACCAAAATGTCGCTGGCGGCTCGCGACGGCAAACGTCACCGCGCACGCGCTAAACGCCAGCGCGATTTTCTTCGCCGTCGACTTGGTTGCACGCGTCGTCGTCGCAGAAGAAGATCGCTGTTGTTGTTGCTGCGATTCCAAGTCCGTCGTCACAAACGACGACGACGTATCATCGTCCTCATCGTTCGAGACCGTCCCGTAGGATGTCTTCTTCGCCATCGTTGATCCTTTTTTTTTCTGTCCCTACGTATATCGCCGCGCGTAAAGTGAGATACGAGTGCGCGCGGTCTCTCGCGTGAAGAATGATGAGAAGTTGAAACCCTAAACTGCTTTTTCTCCCGCACACCCCGCGGCTTTTTTGTACCAACGTCGATACAAAAAAGAAACACGCGGCGTCACGGCGCGAGTGCGAGATAAGCAGAGAGCGAGAGAGAGAGAGAGAAAGAAGAGAGAGGGAACTCGTCGAGATCTTTCTTTTCTGGAGCACACGCGCACGCACGCGCACGCGCACGGAATGAATACGCACGTTTCGTCTTCCGCCGAATCATCATCATCGAAGATGAAGATGATGATGATGAACGAGAGAGAAAGATTGCTCGCTTCTTCTTCTTCCCGCGCGGATGGCGAAGACGATACTTTTTCGACGCGATTTGCGAGTAAACGATGGATAGCGTTCGCGGTTATTGGATCGTTATCTTTAGTCGCCGCGTTCGCGGGTTATTCATCCGTTACTTCTATTCACAACAACGGTGTGCTCGGAAGTGCGATGCACGCGTACGGCTCGAAAGAAGCCGGAGCGAGCGCGGCGGCGAGAGCGGCGACGAAGGCTTTACCCGTAAGAACCGCGCAGCTGGGATACGCGGACGTGGATTTAGACACTTCCGCGTTAGGTGCGAAGGAAAGGAACATGATCCAAGCTTCTTTGGCGATTGAAGAGGTGCAGCGAAAGATCAAGCGCTTGGAGAAGGCAAAGCGACAACGCGCTTTGAACATACAAGACGAGGACGACTACTTGGAAGACGAAGTCGTGCCCGTAGCGGCGGAAGGCGACAGCGACGCCGTGGAGACTACCACTGAAAGTGAAGTTGAAGAAGGAGAAAGTGAAGTTGAAGAAGGAGAAAGTGAAGTTGAAGAAGGAGAAAATGATGGAGAAAAAAGTGAAGACTTGAAAGAACAAGAAGACGCGGATGAACGCAACGCGGCAGTGAAAATGTTAACTGGAGAAGACCCAGTTGTCGGCGAAGACAAACCAAAAGAAGAAGAAAGCGACGACGATAAGGAGGAAGAAGAAGAGGCGCTACCGCAAGTGATGGCTTCGTTTGTGGACCAAGAGTTGGAGGAAGAGTTGAAAGAGGAAGAGAAAAACAACGATGCGTCCGCCAATTCCGAGGAGAGCGCGAAGGAAGAAAAGGACTCCTTGGAGGAGATGGCATTGGCATTTCAAAAAGAGATGGAGCGCGCGGCGTTAGAGGAAGAGCTGACTGCGACACCGGTCGAAAAAGAAGTTGAAGAAGGTGATGAAGAAACAGAAGTAACGGCGGAAGATGAAACCACGGCACCGGAAACTGACGAAGCGATGGCTGAAAAAGAAGAAGAAAAAGAAGAGGAAAAAGGAGAAGAAACAGAAGCTTCAACTGAAGCGAGTGTTAGTGAAGAAGGGCATGACGAGCAAAAGCAAGAAGAAGCGACGGAAACGATGAGAGCAGGAGCGCAGCTATCTTCGTTACTTAAAGGCTCAACCAAGCGCGATTTATCGGACAGTGAGTTTTCCAAGCTTGAAAAGCTGCTTCAATACAACGCCGAGAAACGTGGCATTCAATTGAAAGCATCGTCATCCGCAGACACGACGCCAGCTCAACCTCCCAAAGCAGAATTATGCCCAACTTCTGCTATTTATGCCGGTAGGTGCGAGTGCTCTTCGTGTGCGTTAGTTTTACCGATGCCAGATATGGTTGGGATGTCACTCGGCAAAGAAATTGATTCGCACGAGTGCGTCGCTAGAATGAACGCGCAATACATCGAAGTCCAAAACTCGTCTTTAGCGAACAAATTAGCCAACCCAAGAGATTACGGTTCAAAAACCGATTTCGTGTTTTCCAACGTCGTCGAGCACACGTTGAATGATTTGATCAAAAACTTGAACACGACTAAGGGTAAAAAGCTGAACCAAAAAGTCAAGCACAAGTTTTTGCACGTGCCCTTCTGGCGACCAGCTCCGGCGGTTTTTGACTTCTTGGAAGCTCACAACGATTGGAAGACAATTCCACACGCAGTCACGAAAGAAACGACCGATTTGTTTGCACAGATGAAAGGCGCGGAAGGCAAACAGTGGAGTTCAGGATTTTTAGCGTACGTCATGTTGTCGAGACACTATTGCGCCAAGACGACGGTGTATTCTTATTGGAGAGCAGAGGAGGATCCGAAGAGTCAAGCGTACGTGACCAACTCAAAAGGCGGAGCGCGAAAGATGTGGAGCGGCCACTCGTTTGGAGGCGAACACGAATTCATTAAAAACGCGGCAGAAAACCATGATTATGGAACTAGAGTACGATATTTAGACGCGCTTAAAGAAGGCGCAAAAAGAGAGGAAGAGGTCGGAGGCATTGTTCCTTGAAAATATTGTTTTATCATTCATCACGAGTTGCTGTACAAATAAACCTACCACTACAAATTACTACGTTACATTACTATTGGTATCATGCAATGTTGTTCATAACGAGAACAACATCACTTTTTTAGCGCGAGCGCTTCCGGCCTGCTTTCTTTTTCACTTTCGCACCAACTTCTTCTCGAGACTTTTTCTGCTTCCCTCCTTCCCTCTTATCTTTTCGTCGGCGTTTCTTCTTCTGTCCAAACTCGGCGACGTCCACGTCTAACCGCATGGCCGCCCATTTCGCCTCGTCCCCGTCTTCCGTTTCGACAGCGTTGATTGCATTCTTTTTCCTTTTCTTTTTACTTGCGTTACGAAGATACGCAGGGAGATGACTCAAGTGCTTGTTCGCGTCGTCTCTTTTTGAAATAGAGCTATCATGCCGCAAGAGACTTAAATCGTCCGGATTTTCTTCAAAGTGCGATGCGAGACGCTCGGAATTTAAAAGTTCCACGCGAAGTTCGCGCAAACGCGCGTCTTTGACCGCGCTTTTACTAATCGAACGTAACGTATCTTCCGCTCTGTACCGTAAAGCTTCTGTAGCTTCTTTCGGAAGGCGCTCGAACGGTTTCAAAAAGTCGTCGATATCCTCTTCGTCTCGTTCATCTTCTTCATCTCCGTCGTCGTCATCATCCCCTTCCTTTGCTTCCGCGGCTTTCGCGGCCGCAGCCGCATCAGCGTATCCCTTCAATAACATGTTATACGATTCTTCGTCCGATGGACAGAAAAACGTAATCGCCACTCCAGTTGCGCCGGCTCTCCCCGTTCGCCCAACTCTGTGTTGATACGCCTCAAACGTCTTTGGAACTTCAAAATTAATCACCGTGTGCACCTTTTTGAAATCGACGCCGCGAGAAACGCCAAACTCGGAATCTTTCTTCGCCGCTTGGTTTCTTTTTTCCTTCTCCTTTTTTCTTTCTTTCTTCGATTTCCGGGTCGGTTGGTCTTCTTCTTTGTCATCTTCTTGGTTTGCGTTTTCTTTATCGCTCGCGTCGTTACCACTACTGCTATCGTCCTCCGCTGCGGCTACTAACACGTCATGCACGCCGCGATTGAACTCCTCTAATATGTGCGCCCTTGAGTTTGCCGGTAACTCAGAGTGTAGAGCAACGCATAATACGCCAAACTTGTGCAAAAACAATCTCGCCCTCACGGCTTCGTCGGCATCCTTCACGAAGATCAAAATCTTCTTCTTGCACAAACCCAAGCGTAACAGTGCCATCAAATACAACAACTTGTCGTTTTTCCCTTTTTTAATCTCCAAACCAAAATGCGTGATCAATGGCTTCTTCTTTTTCTTCAACTCCTTCTTCATCTCTCGTTCCTCTCGTTTTTTTTGTTCCATCTCTTCTACGTCGTCGCAATTCACCTCGGCTGGTTTCGATAACAGCAACGACTTCAAATTCCCAACCTCTTCGCTCGTCGAAGTCGCGCTCACCATCACCGTCTGCACTCCTTCTCGACACCTCTCGAATATGTACTTGATATCCTTCTCGTGACCAAACGATAACAACAAATCGCACTCGTCCAAAACCATCATCTCCAATCCGTCGCCATTCACGCTCTTTGGCGGGAAGAGTTTATCCTTGAGGCACTGCGCCACGCGCGCGGGCGTAGACACCAACACGTCCGGACAGTTCCTCGCCGCTTCTCGAACCGCCGCGGAATTACTCGAACCTTGCGGCAGCTCTCCGACGCGATATTTCTTGGAGACTTCGTCGTCTTTATCCTCGCCTTTCCCGCAGTATTTCAAAACCTCCTGACACTCTTTCCGCACCTGCGTCGCCAGCTCCTTGGTCGGTACCAAAACAATCACTCTCGGAGGCGCACACGCACCCGTCGAGTTGGTCGCGGAACCGCCGCCCTTCTTCTCCGCCCTTCTCTTCTTATCCGCCAAGAAAACCTTGTGCAAACTCGGCAACAAATACGCCAGCGTCTTCCCGCTCCCGGTGTGCGCTCGACAGGACACGTCCAACCCTTTCAGCGTCAGCGGTATCGACCGGATTTGCGCGTGCGTCGGCGTGCGCAAGTTTCGGGAAACGCAGGATTGCACCAAGCGCGCGTCTAAACCCAGAGACTCCCACGAAGACGACGGAGCGTCGTTCTTGTCCTCATCTTCATCATCACCACCACCACCGGTGGCTTTCTTCGCTTTCTCGTTGTCTCTCATCGACGTTTTTGTTGCCGACGACGCGTTTGTTCTATTTTGTATTCTCTGTCACGAGGAGCCGCCACTCTCCAAGTTCTTGGAACTGAAGAAGCAGCCACCAAAAAACACACATAAAAATTTTTCGATTTTTGCTTCTCGTTCTCCCCCTTTTATTTTTTGCACCGGTCCCCCACCCACAGAGAAGAATCGAGAATTGAACTCGACACGCACTTACGGCAAAACAACACAACAACGACAAAAGGAACAACGCGCAAAAGCTTCTTTTTTTTTCGTTCGCTCACTCCAAAAAAGGAAAGCCTACGCGCACGCGCACGTTGTGAAGAGTTTTTTATATTCGTGAGCGTGTTTTCGCGCGCGCGCGAGGAGTCGTATCGTCATCATGCCGGCGGCAAAGGGTACCAAGAAAAAAATTGAGAAGAAGGCGACAACGACAACGGGAAAGAAGAATGCGACGAGAGAAACGGCAGCTGGTGGGGCGGTTTCTGGGTCTGCGGCGGCTGCCGCGGCGCCGAAACAACAACAACAACAGAGAGTCTCTCGTTTAGGAAAAGCGGTTTTAGATGCGGCGACGATTAAGAAGAAAAGCAGCGCTTCAAAAACGACTCTGCTGGCGGGGAGTCAAAAGTCGATTCCTTCTTCGAATCGAATGGATTCTAGAGTGGACCCGAATCGCGTTATGAGAGGAGGAGAGAAAACGAATAATCGAAGCCGGGAAGGAACGTCGGAACGGTTGACGCCTCGAACGCAAAGTCAGAGTCAGCAGAGAATGCCGGCGCCGAGAAGACCAGGGGGGATTGACGCGTCTATGTTGTCCTCGCCGCATAGGGTGACGAGTCCGGAACACGCGGCCGGGGCGAGAATGCAGTCGCCGGTTGCGGCTGCGCAGAGAGAGAAGGAATTGCGAGCGCAGATCCAACAGAAGAAGGAGAGAGAGGAACGCGAGAAACGGGCTTTAGAGCAGCAACAACAACAACAAAGGGAGAAAGCTGAGCAAGAGAAGCAGAAGAAGTTGCAACGAGAAAGGGAGGTGCAGTTGCAAAGGCAACGCGAACAACGACAACAGCAGCAGTTGTTGTTACAGCAACAACAACAACAAAAGCAACAGCAGCAACAACGACAACGGCAGCAACAGCAACAGCAGCAGCAGCAACAACAACAACATCAACAACAACAACAGAAGTCTGAAAAACTCGTGCCACGACAACCTCTTCCTAACGCAAGAGCTCCACCGATTCCCATACTAGACAAACAAGTGCCACGACAACCGGTAGGAAGGAAGTCCGCTCGGGCACCTCCTCCTCAGCGATTGGTAGATAACATAGTAAACGAACCTCCCCAGCCAACTTCGATTCGAGACATAATGGTGAGGAAAGCGAGAGATGAACGCTCGGCAGAACTTCGCGCAAGGAGAGAGAAACGAAGACGCGATCAATTATTGACGCTTCCAGCGGGAGCGATGGGATTAGATGGATTTGTTGGTGGTGGTAATCAACCTCCGACAAGTGGCGGGACACCAACTTCGGTGCACTTCGCAGAAAAAGCAAACAAGGATAAAAACGAAGCCAACGAAACGCCAGCCTCGGAGAACGGACGACGGACGCGTCTGAGATCTTCATCGCTTGGAACAGTAGCTACGGAGAAACCGAATGCGTCCACTGATGCACCATCGGCAAAAACACCGAATGTGAAAATGACCGGCGCACCGACACTTTTAAAGTCCGCGCTAAAAAAGTCCTCACAAGTTGCAAACAACACCTTCGCCTTGGCCAACGCGCCCCCTGCAGTACCACAGCAACAACAGGCGCAAAACGTGCACACGCCGAGAGTAAAAATTGTCGATGGTCAAATCGTAGCCGATCAAGAGACGCTCACAGTGCAAGCCTCGCATGAAAATCGAATAACCGAGAGCGAGTTCACGAGAACAACAGGAGATAGAATGATGATTAACTCGCAGACGTACGGGAACCGGTCGAAACCGGCGAAGTGGACAAAGCAAGAGACGGAGTTGTTTTACAAAGCCATGGAGCAATTTGGCACTGATTTCACGCTCATACAAAGATTATTTCCTTCGCGAACGAGGAGACAAGTAAAAGCGAAATATTTGAAGGAACAGAACAGCAACGACGATCGCATCGAGTCGTGCATGAACAATACGGCCAGAGATAACGGGACGTATCAAAACTTGATCGACGTATTACAATCAGATACGAGTAATCGGGTTGAGGTAGTGGCGGGAAAAGGTATCGATATGATCACTCCAGGGGCAAACAATATCGCTGCTCAAGTGCTGAACGGCGATGCGCCCATGCAAGAGAACGTAGCGGCTACTGTTCCTCAAGGAAACACTGCCGCTGCCACTCCTGCTGGTAACTAATATTTTAGTAGAAATAACCTTTCGCGCAAACGAAAAATCACAAATTGTACAAAATGAAACAATGTACTTTCAGTATTATGGTAACATCGAGTCTCTCTCTCACACGCACACTTTCTAATGCTTTCGCGTTTTTTTACTACTATTCGTTGCTGTTGCGGCGTTGCTTGATATTGATGTTTCTAACTTCGTGGATTTATTTACTTCTTGTGTGCTTGAACTTCTGCTCTGATTTCCTTTATCGAAGACTCGATTTCAAGCTCAACGGATATAGTCTCTGCCATCGCCAATGAAAGAGGAGCGTTCTTAATCTTAGCCACCTGACCTTTAATCTTCTCCAAAACGGCCTCGAATTCTTCCAAGTAATTTATAATTTGTTCTTGATAAAAAGCTGCGTGTGCTTCTTCCATTGTTGTTGATGTTGTTGTTCCTTCAGTTAATCCATCTTCTTCGTCTCCATAGCGTTGCTTTTCGACGCTAAACTTTTGCAACTTTTCCGACGCCAATCTTTTCAGACGCTCCGCACTCTCATAGACCTGCTTCGGCGTCAACGCAACGGATTCTCTCCTAGGCTTCATTACCGTGACAGCCTCTAAAGGAGGCGGCATTGAACCGTCTCTTCTCTGCCTCGGTGCGGCCGGTGTATCAAACAAAATGTCTTCTTCTTCTTCTTCTTCTTCTTCTTCTTCTTCTTCTTCTTCTTCTTCTTCTTCTTCAGCTGCTTCTCCGTCTTCGAAGATTCCACCTTCGGATTCTGGCGAGGAATCGAAACGAGTATGTTGTGGCGCGGCTGCGCGTTGCTGTTGTCGTTGTTGTTGTTGAGGCGGCGTATTCTGAACTCTTCCGGAAACTTTGAAAACGTCTTCTTCCTCTTCTTCTTTTTCTCCTTCTTCTATTTCTTTTTCGTCGTCGAGCTGGCACTCTCCATCGATCGGTATTTCAATCATGACCGCTTTTGATTGCTTCTTCCGAACAATCGGCGGAGATGACGGTGGCAGCTTCGTCGTCGTCTGCGCGTCGCTCTTACTACTCAAAGTATCCTTCACGAGTTTACCAACACCACCGCAGTTGAGG
>Ga0181588_10003347_pt1 | contig 13500 bp, 9 predicted proteins | sample 071ome_26_FD_148607 | JGI IMG/M metagenome (GOLD analysis project Ga0181588, IMG submission 148607) | Coastal salt marsh microbial communities from the Groves Creek Marsh, Skidaway Island, Georgia - 071409BT metaG (spades assembly) | ecosystem: Environmental > Aquatic > Marine > Intertidal zone...
GAGGCCGGCGCTTTCTTTTTCGGCTCCGGCAAATGGTGATGTGCCGGTCAGATTCGGGTGTTTTGCACCGATAGGGCGCAAGGCATGGGCGTCCCGCGCCACCGCCTGTCGCGCACCGCTGCCGCAATGACTTTGTGCAGGGGTGAACAAGCCTCGATCCTGCTAGAATCCGGGCACTTTTTGTCGTGGATAAGCCTCCGCGATATTCAGAAACCAAAACCAAGGTTGGACATCATGAAATTAACTCGAAAGATGCTTTTTGTGCTCCTGCTGGCCTTGCCCCTGTCCCTGATTGCTCAGGATGAGGGCGGCAGCGGTGACGGGGAAGAAGCCAAAGAGGAAGAGAAACCCAAGACCATCGCTGAACTGACCGAGGGCGCTGAGCGCCTGGATGGCCTGTTCACGCTTTTCCGCGACCCCAAGACGGGTGAGACGAGCATGCTGGTGCGCAAGGACCAGCTGGATAAAGAGTTCATCTACTTTATTCATATCGCCAATGGCGTGGTCGATGCCGGCTTTTTCAAAGGCGCCTACGGGCCCAGCTTTATCTTCACCTTTGAGCGAAGGTTCGACAAGCTTGAGGTTATCCGACAGAACACCAGCTTCTATTTCGATCCCGACAACGCCGTATCGCGCGCCGCGGATGCCAATATTTCCCGAGCTATCCTGGCGGTCGAGAAGATCGCGGCTGAAGATGAGGCGTCGGGTGACATACTGATCAAAGCGGACAAGCTGTTTATGTCTGAAGCATTCGTGCAGATCAGTCCAACGCCGAATCCAGACGCCGATCCGAAAACCGACTTCAAACTTGGCAAACTGGACAAGGACAAGAGCCAGATCCTGAACCTGCGCAGCTATCCGCTGAACACCGACGTGGAAGTGGAATACGTTTTTCACAACGCGACCCCCGCTGTTGGCGGCAATGAGGCTGTTACGGACGCCCGCAACGTGTCTATCCGTGCCCTGCACAGCCTGATCGAGGTGCCGGACAACGATTATCAGCCGCGCATGGCCGACCCCCGTGTGGGCTCATTCGATGAGCAGATTACAGACCTGACCTCTGGTGAAGCAGCGCCTTATCGTGACCTGATGACCCGCTGGCACCTGGTTAAGAAAAACCCGGACGCGGCCGTTTCAGACCCGGTCGAGCCGATCACCTGGTGGATCGAAAACACGACGCCCGTGGAATGGCGCCAGCTGATCATGGATGCCGCGCTGGAGTGGAACAAGTCATTTGAAAAAGCCGGTTTCAGCAATGCCCTGGTGGTCAAGGTCCAGCCGGACGACGCTGATTGGGACGCGGGTGACATCCGCTACAACGTGCTGCGCTGGACATCCTCGCCCAACCCGCCGTTCGGTGGCTATGGCCCCAGCTTCGCCAATCCGCGCACCGGTCAGCTCATCGGCGCGGACATCATGCTGGAGTACTCTTTCTTAACGCGCGTTACCCTGGCGCAGAAGCTGATTCAGGGCGATACGCTGCAAAATGGCGCTAGCCTGAACGACCACTTCGCTGAGCACTACTGCGCCCTGGGTAACACCCTGGCCATGAACGGTATGTTCGCCGAGTTGGCGGCCGATGTCGCCGGCATGAGCTCAGAGGTATCCAGTCAGCTGACCCGGGACGAGATGCACTACCTGATCCTTCATGAACTGGGTCATACCCTGGGCATGAACCACAACATGAAGGCGACCCAGTTGTTGAGCCCGGAGGAATCCTTCTCCAAAGAGGTATTGGAGACGGGCATCCTGGCCGGCTCGGTCATGGATTATCCGGCCATTAACTTCGCCGGAAGCGAGGAAAAGCAAACCCTGTTCTACACCATTACGCCGGGTCCGTATGACGACTGGTACATCGAGTACGCCTATTCAGAGGGCCTGGACGATACGGAGGCGGAAGCCGCCCGCCTCGATGCCATCGCAGCACGTTCCAGCGAACGCGAGCTCGCCTTTGGTAACGATGCGGACGATATGCGCTCGCCCGGCCGCGCGCTGGACCCGACCGTCAACATCTATGACATGAGCTCTGACGCGGTCACTTACGCGGCCGACCAGATGGAATTGATGCGTGACACGCTCAATCGCATGGCGACCTGGACGCCTGAGGCTGGCAAGTCTTACCAGGAAGTCGAACAGGGTGCCGAGATCATGATGCGACTGTGGGGCCGGCATGCAGCGACCGTCTCAAGGTACGTCGGTGGCGTTTACGTGGACCGTGCCATGGTGGGGCAAAACGGCGGTGGTGATCCGTTCAGCCCGGTTGAGCGGAACAAGCAAAAGCAGGCCATGCAGGTGTTGAACCGGCACCTGTTTGCCCCCGATGCGTTTGCGGTCGAGTCCGGTCTGTGGCGCCGCGCGGCACCGCAGCGGCGTGGCTTCAACCACTATGGGCAGACCGAGGACCCCAAGATTCACGACGCGGTGCTGGCGACTCAGAAAAATGTGCTGAACCATCTGCTGAACCCGGTGGTGCTGAAGCGCATCACGGACACGTCGCTGTACGGTAACGAGTATTCGTTGCGCGAGATGATGGGCGACCTGTCTGAGGCCATTTTCGCTGATGATGCGCGGGATGATGTCAACAGCTTCCGCCAGAACCTGCAGATGGAATATGTCAATCGCCTGGCCGGCATGGTGAGGGGTGAGGGTCGTAAGGCCTACCACACACCGGCACAGTCGCTGGCCCTGTACCAGCTGACCAACATCCAGGATCTGCTTGGCAAGCGTCGTGGCGGCAACACGGCCACCCAGGCGCACACGCAGCACGTTCTGTTGACCATCGAGCGCGCATTGTCGGATGACGTGTAAGCTCGGACCTCAGCCGTCGTAACACGGAAAAGCCGGGCACCGCCCGGCTTTTTCTTTCTCGGCCCGGGGTGCTCTATTGCTCCTGTCGGTCTCGTGGCGGAGCCGGCGCGAAGTACCCCACCACCAGCAGCAGGATACCGACGCCGATAAAGGAAATAATGCGCTCGATGGTGCCGGTCTGGGTCAGGTCCACGGTGAATAGTTTCAGCACCACCAGCAGCATGAAGGCCGCGCCCACCAGCCAAAGGGGCCTGCGCGCTGTGCGTGCCCCCCAGATCATGCCGCCGAACCCCAGTATCGCCCAGTAAATGGACAGCGACGTCTGCACCAGCACCGACTCGAACAGCGACGCCCACCGCCAGCTGCCGCCACCCACGTGGTAGACGCCTCGGACCAGTGCCGCTGTGGTCAGGACGAAAAAGGCCCCGCCCAGAAGCCATCGATAGACCGTGATCTGATCAGCGTTGGCGTTCGCCACCCGGATCAGTCGCAGCGAGACCAGCGCGGCGCCTCCGACCGCAAGCAGCGCCAGGTCGAAGGGATTGAATACCGGCAGGTAGAACAAGGGGTCGGGGTTGCCCGGAGAGACCACGCTTAACCAAGAAAGAAAAGCCGCCTGGATCAAGACCACCAGCAACGCGCTGGAGAGATACATACCCGGGTGCGCGCTGACAGGCCAGGCCGGGCCTAGGTGCAAGAAATGGATCACCCATGGCACGATGCCTGCGACTGCCACGGCAGCGGCAATCGACCAGGTTTCCGAGTAGCGTAAGTCGACCTGCCAGAACGTCTCAATGGTCAGCAACGTGGTGAGCAGCAAAACGCCGACGAAATGCCACGCGCCCCAGTCGCGCTCATCGCGCTGGTCCAGGTTCCACAACCACCACACCAGGGCAGCCAGGCTGAGGGGCCAGGTCACCCCACCCAGTTCGAACAGGAAGTGTTGCTTCTCGATGAAGTCCCAGAGACCGACGAACACCATCGAGGCCACGAGCAGCAATCCGGACCGCCGCAAGGCGGACCATTGTTTAAGCTGGTCTATGTACAGTCCCAGCGCCGTGCTCACGGCCATGAACAGCAGGAATCCGTGTAACTTGCCATCGCCATCGATGCGATCGAGGGACTCGAGCAGACCGGTTCCTACCCACCAGGTAATGCCCCAGGCAAACAGGCCGATTGAAGCCAGTCGGTAAGCGGGGCCGAGGGCGTTTTCGGTATTCATGCCGTCAGTCCTAAACCTGTCGAGTTGCCGGGTTGCGAACAGGGCGGACAGGCTCACCAACAAGCCGCCCAGCACGTTGCCGTTGAGCACGGCCAGGCCTCGCCCGGATACCCAGCCGTCGTCCAGGAATGCGAGTCCGGCGCCGAGAACGAGCAGCGTACCGGCGAAATTGGCCAGGTGATGCGACTGGCGAGTTCCTATCCAAATGAGTGCTGCGCCTTCCAGCGCCCATGCTCCGGACGTCCAGCGGGCATCCAGCGCCAACGGTATGGCCAGCGTGATGAACGCTACTGCCAGGGCCTTGTAGGATTCGATGAGCAGTTTCCAGGGTCCGTCCTTGCGTCGTGCGAGGCCCAGGGCAGCCAGGACGTAGAACATGGCCAATGCCACGGCGCTCCATGCCAGGCCATACTCCGAATCGCTCAGCAATGCCGCCTGAACGGCAAAAATCACCACAGGTGTGCCGAAAACCAGGGTGCCATCGACCATCCCGATCTTTTCTGATTGCCGCCGCAACGCGAAAAGCATGGCAATGACGTTGTACATCAGGAAAAACAGAACCAGGAAGGGCTCAATGCTGCTGAAGTGCACGGGACGGTAGTACTGGTATCCCCAGAAACAGCCGATCGCGAACGTGAAACCCCAGCCGATCAGGTTAAGGCCGCGCCAGGCGCGGAACCATGCCAGGCCGAACACCGCGCCGTTGATCACCGCGTTGTAGCTGAACAGGGCGACGTGACTGCCCTGCCCGGTAGAGGCCAGCAACGGGGCAAGAAACCCGCCGACAACACCCAGAATGGCCAGCGTACGTGCATTCTGAATCAACGACAGCGCGCCGGTGGCGAATGCCAGCAAGACCAACAGCGAGAAAGCCCACCCCGGTGACAGCATCGCCCAGACCCGGAATGCGGCAAACACCGTCAGGAACATGATGCCAAGACCGCCGCCCTGAAGACTGAGGGCATAGGTGCGAACACGCTGACGCAGGCGCCAACCGAGTACCAGCAAGACCAGCCCGAATACGCCCACACCCATCAGGCGAAGCTTCAGTGGAAGAAAGATGAGCTCCCGGTCAATGGCGTACTTCAACAGAAAAGAAAAACCGATGAAGGAAATGATCACGCCAACCTTGACCGGGACGTTGCCGCGCGTGAGCCAGTTTCGCGCATATTCCAGGGCGCGTGAGAACAGAGAGGGACCGGGCTGGGCTGGGGTGTCTTCACGCGTGGGCCAGGTTTCTGCTTCAGGTGTCGGCCAAACCGCGTCATTTTCAACGGTGCGGGTCGATGATGCCGCTGCGGAGTTCGCCGTGTCCTGAACGTCGGTGGCCGCTGCCCAGGCTTGATCGTCAGGCCTGTGTAGCGTGTCTCCGGATGATGTCCTCGCTTCGCTCCCGGCAACCGGGCGTCGGAACCTCAGTGATCTGATTCGGCGCTCCAGCGTGGATTGGCGTGCCAGCAGCAGCGCGATGACACCGCCGGCGAGCAGACCCAGCACTTCTTCACTGGCTTGACCGGCCCACAGGCCCAGCATCATGCCGACAATGACGAAAATAAGGGTCTTGAAGCGGTTCGTTGGCAAGGTCCTGTCCCAGGGCGGAAAACACGGTGCTGGCCCAGGTAACTATAGCGCTCCGTGGCAGATCCTTCCTGACTGGTCGCGGGACATGTAACACGGAAGACGAAAGAGCAGGGGCAACCCTCGCCCGAGGGGCGACTATTCCCGATTCACGCGGGGGCGCGCCGGTACCCGAAGGGATACCCGACCACCCGTAATGGCAGGCTCCAACATTGAGCTCGGATTTTATTCTTCAAACAGGGCAGCGGCTAACACGTCGTACAGACGGCGCTGTTCGATAACGCCTCGCAGCCGCTCGGCACCGGGGCCGGTGGCATAGGCGGCCACATCCTCACCGCCGTGGGTCTCGCTGGCCAGTGGCCAGCCCGCGTACTGGCGGTAATCGGGGTCGGTGGTATCCACCTGGGAAAGGTCCGGTAGTTCTGGCAGGTAGCCCGGGCCATTGGCGTATGCCAGCGTGGTGTAGGGCCTCTCTTTCAAGCCCGGTTCCATGCCGTCGCTGGATGGTGTGTAGGTGCCAAGGATCGGGTTGCCTCGCTCCGGATAGCCTGAGATGGTGAAAACATGGCTGTGATCGGCCGTCACCATGATCATGGTGTTATCGGAGTCGGTAAGCTCAAGCGCCCGCGCGACGGCCCGGTCCATCATGACGGTTTCCATCAGCGCCCTGGCGGCGTTGCCGCCATGGTGCGCGTGATCGATGCGTCCGCCCTCGATCATCAGGAAGAACCCCTGGTCATCGTTGGCCAGGTGTTTGATGGCGAATTCGGTCAACTGCACGATATCGGGTTCGTTCTCGCCGGTGGAGCGACGGTCGATTTCATACTGCATGTGGCTGGGTTCAAACAGCCCAAGCACCTGGCCGCCAGTGCCTGCCTCCAGGCCGGCGAACTGGTCCATGTCCCAGACGTATTTTCGGCCTTTGCCTGACTCCAGCCACTCATTGACCAGGTTTCGTCCATCCTGCCGCAAGCCAAACTGGCCTGGGTACTCTGGGTCTGGCGTGTTTGCTGCTAAAAATTCTTGCCTGCCGCCGGCAAGCGTCACCTCTATGCCGTCACCGTGGCTGAATTCAACGAACTGGCGCGCTATGTCTACGCACCCCTGCTTTTTGGCCTGATCCGGAACCAGCGCGTCATGCTCCCAGCTCCGGCTTGCCGAGTGGGCATAGGTTGCTGCGGGCGTGGCGTGTGTCAGCCTCGCTGTGCTGACAATGCCCGTTTTGAAGCCGGCCTGTTCGGCGCGTTCCAGCAGTGTGGTCAGAGGCCTGGCGAGCGCGCCCGGACAATCATCGGCCTCAACGCTCGGGTCGACGTTGAGCACCAGGAACCGCCCGTGATGGCCGGTCATGATGGCCGAGGTGGTGCTGGCGCTGTCGGGTACCTGGCGGTCGACGGCGAAGGTCTTCACGAGGGCCACGTTCGGAAAGGTCTCAAAGGCCAGCGCGTGTTCCTCGCCTTTACCACCCGCCAATTGACCTGCGTGGATTCGGGCGGCGGTGACGGTGGAAATGCCCATGCCATCACCCAGAAACAGGATGACGTTGCGCGGTTGTGCCGAGACGCTGGTGCCGGCGGTGAGCATCAGCAATAGCAGGGTCGCGGAAATCATTTTTCGCATGTCGTCAGTGCCGAAGAAATACCAACAGAGGGCTCAGTTTAACCGCGATTCGCTTCAGGCGCGCCTGTTGCGGGCTACAATGCCGGGACGAAGTTCGATGTCGAAATCCGTCAGATGAACAGGAGGGAAGGCCCGGCGTGCTTCGTCACCTGCTTAATATAAGACTGACCTTGCTGGCCCTGGCGCTCATTGCGGCGGCATTGGGCGTTGGCAATGCGTTCGTGGCTCTTTTCGTGCCCGCCCGATATGAGTTGACTTACCAGTTCAGCCTCAGCGTCCATCATTGCATCGAAGGGCGATGTGCTTACAGCGCCATGTTCGAGATCGCCAATTCCGGACGGAGTCTGCAGGAGGAAGTTCAGGTGACCCTGAGGGGGATTCCCGAGGCCGCGGGCGGCAGCCCTCGCATCCTCAACCTCGATGCTTCCATGCCACGCGAGCATGACCCCCTCATCCGGCAGTATCGCGATGGCGACACGCTGAGGATACGCCTGCAGCCGTTGTGGCCGGGAACGCTCGCCCAGTTTCACTTCAGCGGCGTTTTCGCAGGGGCCGAACTTGCCGGAGCGCTTGAGCCCGAGGTCCATGTCGAGGGCCGTGGCCGACGGATAGAGGGCGACCCTCGCAGCATGGCCATTGGCCGCTGGTTTACCGTCAGGCCTGAGCGCCCGGGAACGGTCGTGGGCGTGCGCCCCCTGTTTACAGTCGTGCGCGGGGGATAAAATGGCCTTCTTGAATTGAAGGAGAAAATAATGAAATCCGGATGGAACGCCCTGGCCGCTTCGATGGTTGCGCTGACCCTGACAGCACAGGCTGAAGTCAGCCACACAACCCTGAATAACGGAAACCTGGTCATGCAGGATATTCCGCCCATCCCTGAGAGCGTGGTGGCGGACCTGAGCCGTTATCAGAACGTGCGCTCGGCGGGTTTCCTGGACTGGACCCGCGAGGGCAGCGGCGTCTATGTTTCCACGCGTTTTGGCAACGTGTCCCAGGTGCACCGCGTTGATTTTCCCGGCGGTGCGCGGCGCCAGCTGACGTTTTTCGATGAGCCGGTCGGCGGCCTGTCACGCCAGCCGGGTGGGGATCGCCTCATTTTCACCATGGACGCGGGCGGCAGCGAATTCGCACAATTGTTTCTGCTCGATCCCACCGGCAACGAAGACGCCATCATGCTGACCGACGGCGAGTCCCGCAATGGGGCGGTGAACTGGGACAGGAAGGGTGAGCGGATCACCTACCTGAGCACCCGGCGAAACGGCGCGTCCAACGATATATGGATGATGCGGGTCGATAATCCAGAGACCGCGGAAATCGTCTTCGAGTCTCCCGACGGCACCTACTGGTACGGGGCCGATTTCTCCGCCGACGGCGGTCAGCTGCTGGTTGGCAACTACGTCGGCAACGCCGACTCCCGCATTTACCTGCTCGACCTGGAAACCCGGGAAATGCGCCTGCTGGCGGGCGATCCTGAAGATCCCAGTTCGAATTCTCCGTGGGGCTTTGACCATGACGGCGAGGGTTTCTGGTTCGTCACAGACGTGGGTGGTGACTTCAGGCAGCTGGCCTGGCAGTCCCTGGAGCCGGGCAGCAAGCCCGAGATCGTGACCTCCGATATTGCCTGGCACGTGGAAGGCGGCTCGGTGAATGACGAACGAACCCGCGCTGCGTTTACGGTCAATGAGGACGGTTTTTCGAGGCTCTACCTGATGGACCCCGGGACGCGAGCGTTCAAACCGGTCACCGGCATGCCGACCGGCCTCGTGGGCGGCCTGGAGTTCAGCCCTGACGGCAAGCGCCTGGGGTTGACCCTGAATACGCCGACAACGCCCAGTGATGCCTTCGTGCTGGAATTGGGCGCGGATGCTCTGGCGCATGGTGAAATGGTCCGGTGGACCTACAGCGAGGTCGGCGGTCTCGACACCGATACCTTCGTCGAGCCGGAGCTGGTTCGCTTCCCCACTTTCGACAGTGGCTCAGGTGGGCCGGAAACGATACCGGCCTGGGTGCTGAAACCCGAGGGAGAAGGGCCGCATCCGGTGGTTATTCGCATTCATGGCGGCCCGGAAAGCCAGGCAAGGCCCTCTTTCAGCAGCACCTACCAGATGTGGGTGCAAAAACTGGGCGCGGCCGTTATCCAGCCCAATGTGCGCGGCTCAAACGGCTACGGCAAGCATTACATGTCGCTGGACAATGGTTTCCTGCGGGAGGACTCGGTCAAAGACATTGGTGCTTTGCTCGACTGGATAGCGACCCAGCCGGATCTCGACGAGAACCGGGTGGCCGTGTATGGCGGTAGTTATGGGGGCTATATGGTGCTGGCCTGTGCTGTGCACTACAGCGACCGCCTCAAGGCGGTTGTCGATGTGGTCGGTATCAGCAATTTTGTGACTTTTCTTGAAAACACTCAGGACTACCGTCGCGATCTGCGCCGGGCCGAATATGGCGATGAGCGCGATCCCGAGATGCGCGCCCATCTGGAAGCCATCAGCCCGCTGAACCATGTCGAAAAAATGAATGTCCCCATGCTCGTGGTCCAGGGTGAAAACGATCCGCGTGTCCCGGTGACCGAGGCGGTGCAGATCGTGGAAGCTTTGCGCGAACGCGGTCAGGATGTCTGGTACATGAATGCCCTCAATGAGGGGCACGGGTATCGCAAGAAAGAGAACAGGGATGTCTACAGCCAGGTCGTCATGATGTTTCTGGCCGAAAACCTGGCCGACAGCCAGGCCAAGGGGCCTTGAGCGTCCGTCGGCCAGAGCAGGGTGAGGAGTACTGGTTCGAGGAAGGTTGTTACATTCTCGAGGTGTTGAATGACCCGGCAGACCCGGACGTGTCCATCGCGCGCGCCCGGGTGCCGGCCGGCGGCATCACGGACTGGCACCGGCTGTCGGGTACGACGGAGCGGTACTACATTCTGGAGGGAGCGGGCGAGGTCTGGGTGGGCCAGGATGAGCCCCGCCCGGTTATGCCGGGTGATGTTGTCGTGATTGCTCCGGGGGCGCCGCAGCGGATACGGAACACCGGAGAGGCTGACCTGGTGTTTCTGGCGATTTGCTCCCCCCGGTTCCGGCGCGATCAGTATCAGTCCGGGTGAAAGGAAGATCGCCCCGGCAAAGCCGACGTGCCCGTTGGAGCCGGAGATCGGGCGATTCGTCATTGTTAAGGGGTTAATTGATATGCTGAAGAATCACGCACCAAGGGTAAAACCATTTTTTAACCGCATGTTGCAGCTTGCCTTGATCATGACCGCCGGCGCTCTCACGGTTCTGGCCGATGGGTTCGAATCTCCGGCGCTCGCGCAGGAGCAAGGATACTCTGCCTACCATGACTACCAGGTGGTTACGGTGGCCGAGGGCCTCGAGCGGCCCTGGTCAATGGCGTTCCTTCCCGGCGGCGACATGCTGGTCACCGAGAAACCGGGCCGCCTGCGCGTTATCCGGGAAGGCGTGTTGCTGGAAGAGCCCGTTTCCGGGTTGCCCGAGGTTTATGCGGCTGGCCAAGCGGGGCTGCTGGATGTGGTTCCGCATCCGGATTTCATGTCCAACCGCCTGGTTTACCTGGCGCTGGATCATCGTGACGGGGGCACCCGCTCGATCGTTCGACTGGAACCGGTGCCACGGGCCGAGGTGCAACGCCCGGTCCCGCCCGGCCCATGAGGTCACACGTCCCTATACGGCCCGGCATCGTTGCCTGAGCAGGCCGAGGTACCGGGAGCGTTGTCCGGATGAGTCGTATTGCTTCCGCTGAGCCCGAGCCCGCGCCAAGGCATTTTCTGAGCGTATTCCGTTACAGCCGGCGCGCCCTGGGCCTGGTCTGGAGCACCAACCGGCCATTAACGGTTTCCCTGGCCCTGTTGACCTTGGTCGCTGGTGTGTTGCCCGCGGCGATGGCCTATGTTGGGGCTCTGATCATTGATGCTGTCGTGGCCGCCGCGACCGTGGCCAATATCAGCGGCAACACCGATCTCACGAAAGTCTATGGGCTGATCGCGATGGAGGCTGTTATCGTGGCCGCGCTCGCAGGCGCCCAGCGCGGCATCAACCTCTGCCAGTCATTGTTGCGGGCCCAGCTGGGACAGCGCGTCAACGTGATGATTCTGGAAAAAGCGCTGACTCTGGAGTTGGCCCAGTTCGAGGACAGCGAGTTTTACGACAAGCTGACCCGTGCCCGGCGTGAGGCCTCCAGCCGGCCCTTGTCACTGGTCAACCGTACTTTTGGATTGGCCCAGAACCTGATTTCACTGATCAGCTACGGTTTTTTGCTGGTGCAGTTTTCACCCTGGGCGGTACTGGTGTTGATTCTTGCCGGCTTACCGGCATTCATTGCCGAGACGAAGTTCTCCGGGGAGGCCTTCAGCCTCTTTCGTTGGCGTTCGCCGGATACCCGAATGCAGATTTACCTGGAGTCGGTGATCGCGCGCGAGGATAACGTCAAGGAGGTCAAGCTGTTCGGTCTCGGTCCGCTGCTGCTGCAGCGCTATCGTGACATCTTCCACAAGCTCTACCATGCCGACCGGGCGCTGGCCGTTCGCCGGGATGGCTGGGGTTTTGTTCTTGGGCTGATCGGCACCGCCGCGCTGTACGGAGCCTACGGCTGGATCGCGCTGGCGACGGTGGCCGGCCGCATCACCCTGGGACAGATGACCATGTACCTGATGCTGTTCCGCCAGGGGCAGTCTGCCGTGGCTGCCAGCCTGTCAGCCATTGGCGGCATGTATGAAGACAACCTGTACCTTTCCACCCTTTATGAATACCTGGAAACGCCGGTTCGCAAGGCGCCGCCTGGCCGGACGCGGGGGCCTGATCCCGCTGACGGGATACGCTTCGAGCGGGTCAGTTTCAGCTATCCGGGGTCGGAGCACGCCGCTCTGAGCGAAGTCAGCCTGCATATTCGGCCTGGTGAGTCGCTGGCGCTGGTGGGTGAGAATGGCTCGGGCAAGACCACGTTGATCAAGCTGTTGACTCGCCTTTATGTGCCCCAGCAGGGCCGAATTCTGCTGGATGGGATGGATCTCAACGAATGGGACGAGGAACGGCTGCGCCAACGCATCGGGGTGATCTTCCAGGATTTCTCGCGCTACCAGTTTCTCCTGGGTGAGAACATTGGGGTGGGTGATGTGCGCTATTTTGAAGATGACGAGCGCTGGCGCATTGCGGCCGGCAAGGGCATGGCGGACGCGATCGTCGAGAGTCTGCCGCAGGGTTATGCGACCCAGCTGGGCAAATGGTTCAAGGAGGGGCAGGAGCTGTCGGGAGGGCAGTGGCAGAAAATCGCCCTGTCACGGGCATTTATGCGAGCCGATGCCGACATACTGGTGCTGGATGAGCCGACTGCGGCCATGGACGCGGCTGCCGAGGCCACGATATTCGAGCATTTCCAGAAGCTCACCCAAAACCGGATTGCTATCCTCATTTCACATCGCTTCTCAACGGTGCGAATGGCCAACCAGATTATCGTCATCGATGATGGCCGCGTCATAGAGCACGGCAGTCATGAGCAACTGATGGCGCTGAACGGTCATTACGCCCGGTTGTTTTCGCTCCAGGCTGCCGGATATCGTTAAGGCATGCTTCGCTGGTCGGTCTACATTATCCGTTGCAGTGACGAGTCTCTTTACACGGGCGTGAGCACGGATGTGGCGCGCCGGTTTAATGAGCATGCCCAGGGTGTTCGGGGCGCGCGTTACTTTCGGGGGCGTGAGCCCTTAGAGGTCGTATACCGGGAGGGTGGCCATGACCGCGCCAGCGCTTGCCGGAGGGAGGCGGCCATCAAAAAAATGAATCGCGAGCAGAAATGGCGGCTGATCCGTTCGCTGTCGGCCGACAACGCCTCTGTTTGAGCCTGGACGCTGTCAGGGCGCCAGCCAGCTGCTTTGCCATTGGTCGTCCTGCCAGGTGAATCGAGCCCGCAGGTGACCGTTGTGTTGCAGGTACAACCAGTCCACGGACTCCACCTGGCAATCGATAACCGCAAAGTTCTCAAAGCCGCACTCCAGCGGCTGGGGCGGCGTCGAAGAAGAGGCGGGCGTGCTCGGCGCGAGCGCTGCCCGGTAGCACTCCCGGCTTCGGGCAGCGGATGCCTCCCAGCGCTCCCGGGCCCGATCGTCGTTATGCAAGACTCGGGCGCTACCGAGGATTCTCAGCTGCGTGTTGCCGCCCTGGTCATAAAAAAGCCAGGCCACGCTCTGATGCCGTCGCAGATCACGAACTTTAGGGGACCTGATATCGGTGTGGCTGATCAGCCGCCGCCGCGTGAAGTCTGCTTCCCGC
>Ga0181588_10003354_pt1 | contig 13490 bp, 9 predicted proteins | sample 071ome_26_FD_148607 | JGI IMG/M metagenome (GOLD analysis project Ga0181588, IMG submission 148607) | Coastal salt marsh microbial communities from the Groves Creek Marsh, Skidaway Island, Georgia - 071409BT metaG (spades assembly) | ecosystem: Environmental > Aquatic > Marine > Intertidal zone...
TGGGACTAGAAAATATATCTATCAATAATTCCTTAAAAATCAATATGTTGTATGAAGTGAATGGCGGATGGGGTGGGATTCGAACCCACGAGACGCTCTCACGCCTGCCGGTTTTCAAGACCGGTGCCTTCAACCGCTCGGCCACCCATCCTCGTTTTGTCGCGAGATCGATACGCAATGCGCTCGCCTCTTGCAAGCCCGGAACCGGGCCCGGAACCAGGCAAGCGTCGGCGGTTACATCGACTGGGCGATCTCCCAACCGATATTGGCCAGTCGCGGGGCCTTGGCGCCGACCTCGACGGCGTTCTCGGAGCTCGCGTTGCCTTGCAGGCCGCGGGCATAGACCCCCTGGCAGATCGAGGCCAGGCGAAAGCAGGAAAACGCGAGATAGAAATTGATCTCGTCGATCGACTCGCGCCCCGTGCGTCTGGCATAGGCGGCGACATAGTCGCTCTGAGCCGGGATGCCGACCTCGGCGAGATCGAGGCCGACCAGACCGTTCAAGGACGTGCCGTCATGCGGCAGGCTGTAGGGCATGACGTTATAGGCGAGATCCGCGAGCGGATGGCCGAGGGTGGAGAGCTCCCAATCCAGCACCGCGATGACCCGTGGCTCGCTTGGATGGAGCATCAGATTTCCCATCCGGAAATCGCCATGCGCAATCGAGACTTCGTCGCGCTCCGGGCGATGCGCCGGTAGCCAGGCCATGAGCTCGTCCATGGCCGGCATCGGGTCGGTCTTCGCTGCCTCGAATTGCCGGGTCCAGCGGTCGATCTGGCGACCGATATAGTTTTCGGGCTTGCCGTAGTCGCCGAGCCCGACGGCCTTGAAATCGAACAGATGCAGCGCGGCCATCGCGGCGTTCATGGAATCGTAGATCGCGCCGCGCTCGGTGGGAGTGAAGTCTCCCGGCAGCGAGGTGTCGTCGACGATCCGGCCCTCCATGAAGTCCATGACGAAAAACGGCGTGCCGATGATCGAGGGGTCCTCGCAGAGGTGATGCATCACCGGCACCGGCACGTCGGTATCCGAAAGGGCCGACATGATGCGGTACTCGCGCTCGATCAGATGCGCCGAGGGAAGCAGTTTGCCCGGCGGTTTCTTGCGCAGAACGTAACGCTTGCTTCCGGCCGTCAGCGCGAAGGTCGGGTTGGACTGACCGCCCTGAAACTGTTGAACCTCGATGCCGCCGGCGCAACCCGGCAGGCCCTTGTCGGTCAGATAGCGCGCCAATCCGGCTTCATCGAACCGGTGGGTCTCGGTAACGGGGCCAAGTGTCGCCATCTCTCAATCCTTTGTGCGGAACGCGGCTTTGGATATACCGTCTAAAGAAATTCTCGCGGTAACGGAAGCCGAAGCGCCCGACGCCGGTTGTGATATCGAAATCGGGGTGAGGGGGTGCCACGGCGTCTTCACGCCCGGCGTTGCAAAAATCCGATGGAGGTGCTGTCTTCCATCTCCGAGGGAGAAGGATGGGCCATGACAACAGATAGCGCTCTGCCGGAAAGTTTCACGGTGGTTGAGCATCCGCTGATTCAGCACAAGCTGACCCTGATGCGCCGGGTCGACACGCCGACCACGAAATTCCGCCAGTTGCTGCGCGAGATCAGTCTGCTGCTCGGCTATGAGGTCACCCGCGGGTTGAAGCTCGACACGGTCGAGATCGAAACGCCGCTGGAGACCATGAACGCGCCGATTCTCGAGGGCAAGAAGCTCTGCATCGTCTCGATCCTACGTGCCGGCAACGGGTTGCTGGACGGCATGCTGGACCTCATTCCGAACGCCCGGGTCGGCCATGTGGGCCTGTATCGCGACCACGAGACCCTGGAGCCGGTGGAGTATTATTTCAAGATGCCGGAGAATCTCGGCGAGCGGGACGTGATCGTGGTGGACCCGATGCTGGCGACCGGAAACTCAGCCATCGCCGCGGTCGAGCGCTTGAAACGCGCGGGCGCGAGTCGGATGGGTTTCCTGTGTCTGCTGGCCGCGCCGGAAGGCGTGCGCGCCTTCGCCGAGGCACATCCGGACGTCCCGATCTTTACCGCCGCGTTGGATCGAGAACTGAACGAAAACGGATACATCATGCCCGGTCTCGGCGACGCGGGTGACCGGATGTACGGAACCAAGTAGAACAACCGTCAAGCAACGCATTCTCACTTTCGTCCTCGGGAGGACCCATGTCGACCATTCTCATCACCGGCGCGAGCCGCGGTATCGGCCTTGAATTCACGCGGCAGTTCGCCGCTGACGGTTGGACCGTCATCGCCGCGTGCCGCAACCCCGCCGGCGCGGAACAGCTGAACGCGATCGAAGGTGTCGAGGTTCATGCCCTTGATGTCGATAGCGGGGACAGTGTCGCGGCGCTGAAGGCGGCGATCGGCGACCGGCCGATTGACGTCTTGCTGAACAACGCCGGGATCATCGGCCAGCGGGCGGGCTTCGGGTTGCTGGACTACGAGGCTTGGGAAGGCGCGATGAACACCAATGTCTTCGGGCCGATGCGGATGGCCGAGGCTTTCGCCGGGAATGTCGAGGCGAGCGAGCGCAAGCAGATGATCTTTATCACCTCGCGCATGGGCAGCATCACCGAGACCAGCCCGAACGCCTATGTCTATCGCTCATCCAAGGCGGCGCTGAACATGGCGGTGCGCTGCATGAGCCTTGAACTCGCGGGCAAGGGGGTGACGGCGGTGCTGTTCCACCCGGGCCACGTGAGCACCGATATGGGCGGCGCGGCGGCGCCGGTGACCCCGGTCCAGAGCGTTACCGGCATGAAGGGCCAGATCCTTGGTTTCAGCCAGGCCGACAATGGACGTTTCATCGCCTTCGACGGCGGCGATATTCCCTGGTAGGAGCCTTCCCCAATGTCCGTCATTCAAAGTCAGATAGACACCCGCTCCGAGGGGTTTCGGGAAAACGCGGCGCATATGGCCGATCTGGTGGCGGATCTGCGCGCCCAGGTCGAGGCGGTCAAGCAAGGCGGCGGAGAGCGCGCCCGCAAGCGGCACACCGATCGCGGCAAGCTGTTGCCGCGGGATCGGATCAACACGCTGATCGATCCGGGCGCGCCGTTTCTGGAATTTTCGCAGCTCGCCGCACATGGGATGTATGACGGGGATGCGCCCTCGGCGGGCATTCTGACCGGTATAGGGCGGGTCGCGGGCGAGGAAGTCGTCGTCATCTGCAACGACGCCACGGTCAAGGGCGGGACGTACTACCCAATGACCGTGAAAAAGCATCTCCGAGCCCAGGAGATCGCGCGGGAGAACCATCTGCCGGTGATCTATCTGGTGGATTCCGGCGGCGCCTATCTGCCGCATCAGGGCGATATCTTCCCGGACCGCGAGCACTTCGGCAGAAGCTTCTACAATCAGGCGAACATGTCGGCGATGGGCATCCCCCAGATCGCGGTGGTCATGGGCAGCTGCACCGCCGGCGGGGCCTATGTGCCGGCCATGTGCGATGAAGCGGTGATCGTGCGCAATCAGGGAACGATCTTTCTCGGCGGACCTCCACTGGTGAAGGCGGCAACGGGCGAGGTCGTCAGCGCCGAGGATTTGGGCGGCGCCGACGTGCATAGCCGGATCTCCGGCGTCACCGATCACTATGCGGCCGACGATACCCACGCGCTGGCGATCACCCGCCGGATCGTCGGTCATTTGAACCGGGTCAAGCAGCCGAACATCAAGACCCGGCCCGTGGTTCCACCAGTTCACGACCCGAGCGAACTGCATGGCGTGATTCCGACCGACACCCGGATTCCCTACGATGTTCGGGAGGTGATCGCTCGGATCGTGGACGGCAGCGAACTCGACGAATTCAAGGCGCTTTACGGCTCAACCCTGATCTGCGGGTTCGCGCATATCCATGGCTATCCCGTCGGTATTCTCGCCAATAACGGGATCCTGTTCTCGGAATCCTCGCAGAAGGGCGCGCATTTCATCGAACTTTGCTGTCAGCGCGGTATTCCCCTGGTGTTCCTGCAGAACATCACCGGTTTCATGGTCGGGCGCAAATACGAGTCCGGCGGTATCGCGAAAGACGGCGCCAAGCTGGTGACCGCGGTGGCCTGCGCCCAGGTGCCGAAGTTCACCGTGATCATCGGTGGCTCCTTCGGGGCGGGGAACTACGGCATGTGCGGGCGCGCCTATTCACCGCGCATGCTCTACATGTGGCCGAACAGCCGGATCTCGGTGATGGGCGGAGAGCAGGCTGCAAGCGTCCTCGCCACCGTCCGGCGCGACGGCATGGAAGCGCGCGGCGAGACCTGGAGCGCCGAGGAGGAGGAAGCCTTCAAGGCGCCGGTACGCGAGCAATATGAGCTCGAGGGGCACCCGTACCATGCTTCGGCGCGGCTCTGGGACGACGGTATCATCGATCCCGCCGACACGCGGGAAGTGTTGGGGCTGTCGATCTCGGCGTCGCTCAACCGCCCGATCGAGGAGACCAGGTTCGGCGTCTTTCGTATGTAGCGAGAGCGGAAAGCTTTTCCCGGGACGAAATCAGTTGTTCCGGGTACGAAACGTCAGGCGGGGGGTGTCGGGCTCGTTTTCCACTTCCAGGTCCAGATCGAACCGCCGCGCGGTGTGCCCGACCACGGCGCCGATGACGGTTCGGGTGTTCAATCCATCGGTCCAATCGGCGGCGCTCAAGCTTGCGATTGAGCCCGGCTCGATCTCGGCGCCGGCCCCCACGGCCGATACGGCTACGCGCAGGTCGTAGCCGATCTCTACCGTTACGCGTCCTTGTCTTGGAAGCGAGTCGGCCATCAGAAGAAGCGACGCGAGCAACGCCTTGATGATACCGGCGCGGGGCTGGGACGTTCCGTCGACCGCGGCCGTGAATTCGAGCGGGATCTTGCGCGAAGAGAAATACGCCTCGGCGACCTGCCGCGTCGTCGCGACGCTGTGTTCGTCGCTATTGCCGGCGCCGCCGAAGGCCAGCCTGAAATAGCTCAGGCGATCGGCGGATTGCCGGGCGCTGGCGCCGATAAGGTCCAGTGCCTCCACCGCGATCGGGTCGTTCCCACGGGGGCCGAACTCCTCGAGTAGTTCGATTCCATTCGATGTCGCGCTCGCGGGCCCGATCAGATCGTGGAACAGGCGCGAGAGCAATAGGTCGACAACGCGTGCATCCAACTCCATGACGGGAATCCCAATTGGATAGGTGGCTCCGATGGTCAATCTATCCTACCATCCGTTAACATATCTTGAAGGCGGTGCCGCGCCCATGCGGTGCCCGATGCGATGGATCAGGATCACCCCGCGATCACGTTTAGGGCTTTGTTTTCCGCCATGTGGAAGATCGATTGCCGATTGGTGTCGACGAGGTTGTGATCTCGGTCGATATCGGGACAGCGGCGGACTAGTATACCCTGCTGAATACCCGAGACGGCTAGCACCAGACTGGAAGTACCATCATGTCCGATACCCCGGCGCCCGTTGGCTCCACGCGCACCGATCCCGCCGAGAGTCTTGACCGCGCCTTCAAGCGCGGAAGCGGAGGGGGGCGGCGCGGCGGCCGGCCGTTTCCCAAGGGACGGCAGATCGATCCGGTGGCTCTGGAGGAGGTCCGCAAGACGCTCGGCAACCGGCCGCGCCGCAAGGATCTGCTGATCGAGCATCTGCATCTTTTTCAGGATCGATTCGGACATATATCCGCGGCTCATCTGGCGGGTCTTGCCCATGAGATGCGCATGGCGATGGCCGAGGTTTACGAAGTGGCGACCTTCTATGCGCATTTCGACGTGGTGCGCGAGGACGAGACGCCGCCGCCGGCGCTGACGATCCGGGTTTGCGACAGCCTGACCTGCGAGATGTTCGGCGCGGAGCGTCTGCTGGCGGAAATCGAGGCGGAGACCGGCAAAGAGATCCGGGTGGTGCGCGCGCCTTGCATGGGGGCCTGCGACAAGGCGCCGGTGGTCGCGGTCGGTCATGGATTGGTCGAGAACGCCGATGCGGCCAAGGCCCTCGCGGCGGGCGAGGCGGCTCTTTCAGGTAATCCGGAGCATCGGCATATCACGCCGACGCGTCTGGACGATTACATGGCCGAGGGCGGCTATGCCCTGCTGCGCGAATGTCTGAGTGGCGCGCGCAAGCCCGAGGATTTGTTGGAGATCCTTGGGCAATCGGCCCTGCGTGGACTGGGTGGCGCGGGCTTCCCGACGCCCCGGAAATGGGGCATCGTGCGCGCCGCCGAGGGGCGCAAGGTTCTGGCGGTGAACGCCGACGAGGGCGAGCCCGGAACCTTCAAGGACCGTTACTATCTGGAGCGGGACCCGCACCGCACGTTGGAAGGCATGCTGATCGCCGCATGGGTCGTCGGGGTCGAGGATTGCTACTTCTATCTTCGCGATGAGTATCCCGAGATCCGCGAACTCTTGGACGAGGAGATCGCCGGGCTCGAGGCCGAGGGGCTCGTCTCGCATACCCGCATCCATCTGCGGCGCGGTGCCGGCGCTTATATCTGCGGCGAGGAATCGGCGATGATCGAGTCGATCGAGGGCAAGCGCGGTTATCCCCGCCACCGCCCGCCCTATGTCGCCCAGGTCGGCATCTTCGACCGCCCGACCCTGGTGAACAATGTCGAGACACTGTTCTGGATCAGGGACATCGTCCAAAAAGGCCCCGCCTGGTTCAACGATCAGGGCAAGGAGGGCCATCCGGGATTCCGTAGCTATTCCGTGTCGGGACGGGTCAAGAATCCGGGCGTGAAGGTCGCGCCCGCCGGGGTGACCGCGCGTGAGCTGATCGAGGATTTTTGCGGCGGCATGCTCGACGGCCATGAGTTCCGCGCCTACCTGCCGGGCGGCGCGTCGGGCGGCATCCTGCCGGCAAGCATGGCGGACGAGAAGCTCGATTTCGGGCAGCTCGAGAAATATGGATGTCTCGTCGGCAGCCACGCCGTGGTGATCCTGTCCGACAAGGACTCGGTCAAGGCCGCGGCGCTCAATCTGCTGCGGTTCTTCGAGGACGAGAGCTGCGGGCAATGCTCGCCGTGCCGCGTCGGCACCGAAAAGGCGGTCAAGCTGATGCAAGCGGAAAAGTGGGACACCGGGCTGTTGGACGAGCTGTCCGCCGCCATGCGGGACGCCTCGATCTGCGGCCTCGGTCAGGCGGCCAGCAACCCGCTCAGCGCGGTCATGAGGTTCTTTCCCGATGAGATGTGAGAAAGGAATCGAAGCCACTTCCCAACTGGACCGTCGTCCTGGCGCAAGGCAGGACCCCGGCTCGGGCTTATCCGCGCATCCGGCGTTTGGTCGCTTAAGGCAGCCGACGAGAGGTCCTGCCTTGCGCCAGGACGACGATTGGTCGGCGGCGAATGGCGTCATCAAAGGTCACCCCGGCGACCCCATGCATTGTCATCCCGTCCGTCTTTCGCATCGTCATCCCGCCGAAGGGCGGGACCCATTCCTCCGGCGTTGGAGCAAGAGCGAGGGCGATGCAATCGCTAGCATCGCGCAAACCATTACCATTAGTGGAATGGGGCCCGGCCTTCGCCGGGATGACGATGGTTTGGCGGCGATCATCTCAGTTAGCCAATTCCAGATGCCGTATCCATCCACCCAATCAGCCTCCATGCCGGAGATACGAACATGACCGATAGCATTACCTTCGAACTCGACGGCAAGCAGGTTACGGCGGCGCCGGGGGAAACCATCTGGCAGGTCGCCGACCGGCTTGGCACCGAGATTCCGCATCTCTGCTACAAGCCCGCCGACAGCTATCGCGCCGACGGCAATTGCCGCGCCTGCATGGTGGAGATCGAGGGTGAGCGGACCCTGGCGGCGTCCTGTATCCGCGAGCCCGCCGAGGGCATGAAGGTCACAACCGCTTCCGAGCGGGCCAAGGCATCTCGGCGCATGGTCATGGAACTCCTGGTCACCGATCAGCCGGCCAAGGCCGAGGCGCATGACCCGTCCTCGACCCTGTGGCGTTTCGCCGACGGAATGGAGCTTGCCGAAAGCCGTTTCCCGGTGCACGACCGGCCGACTGCTGATTCCAGCCATCCGGCGATCGCGGTCAACATGGATGCCTGTATCCAGTGCGGCCTCTGCGTGCGGGCGTGCCGCGAGGTCCAGGTGAATGACGTGATCGGTATGGCCGGTCGCGGCCCAGGGGCGCATATCGTCTTTGACCTCGGCGATGACATGGGGGCGAGCACCTGTGTCGGCTGCGGCGAGTGCGTGCAGGCCTGTCCGACCGGGGCGCTGATGCCCAAGGCCGCGCTCGATGACAAGGGCGTCTTCGCCAACGCGCCGGACCGAACCGTCGACAGTCTTTGCCCCTATTGCGGCGTCGGCTGTCAGCTCACCTTCAACTTAAAGGAAGAGAAGATCATCTCGGTGGACGGCCGCGCTGGGCCGGCGAACCGGAGCAGGCTTTGCGTGAAGGGGCGGTATGGCTTTGACTACGTGCACAACCCCGAGCGGCTGACGGTTCCGCTGATCCGCCGCGACGATGTGCCGAAGTCGGCCTCGCTGCCGATGGACCCGGCCAATCCGTTCACCCATTTCCGCGAGGCGAGCTGGGAGGAGGCGTTGGATCGAGCCGCGTCCGGCCTCAAGACCATCCGCGACCGCGACGGCGGATCGGCCTTGTCAGGCTTCGGATCGGCGAAGGGTTCCAACGAAGAGGCCTATCTGGTCCAGAAACTGGTGCGAACCGGTTTCGGCACCAACAATGTCGACCATTGCACACGGCTTTGCCACGCCTCGTCGGTCGCGGCCCTGATGGAGACCATCGGGTCGGGCGCCGTCACCGCGCCCTTCTCCGAGGCGACCAATGCCGACGTGATCATCGTGATCGGCGCCAACCCGACGGTGAACCACCCGGTCGCCGCGACCTTTATCAAGAACGCCGCCAAGGCCGGTTCGACCCTGATCGTCATGGACCCACGCGGCCAGGCGCTCTCCAGGCACGCGACGCATATGATCCAGTTCCGTCCGAGTTCGGACGTGGCGATGTTGAACGGGATGATCAACACGATCATCGCCGAGGGGCTATACGACCAGCAATATGTCGAGGGCTTCACCGAGGGCTTCGAGGAGTTGAAGGCCCGCACCGCCGAGTTCACGCCGGAGCGGATGGCGCCGATCTGCGGCATCGAGGCGGACCGGATCCGCGAGATGGCCCGGACCTACGCCAACGCCAAGAGCGCGATCATCTTCTGGGGCATGGGGATTTCCCAGCACACCCACGGTACCGACAACGCGCGGTGTCTGATCTCGCTGGCGCTGATCTGTGGCCATGTCGGACGGCCCGGCACCGGACTGCATCCGCTGCGTGGTCAGAATAATGTCCAGGGCGCGTCCGACGCCGGCCTGATCCCGATGTTCTATCCCGACTACAAGCCCGTCGGCGCGGACGATCAGATCAGCCGCTGGGAAGCGTTCTGGGGCATGGAGCTTGACCACGAGAAGGGCCTGACCGTGGTCGAGATCACCAACGCCATCTACGAGGGCCGGATCAAGGGCTGCTACATCATGGGCGAGAACCCGGCGATGTCCGACCCGGATCAGAACCACGCCCGCACCGCCCTGTCGCGGCTGGAGCATCTGGTGGTCCAGGATATCTTCCTGACCGAGACCGCCGCTTTCGCCGACGTGGTGCTGCCGGCCACGGCCTTTCCGGAAAAGGATGGGACCTTCACCAATACCGACCGCCGTGTTCAGATGGGCCGCAAGGCGATCGACCCGCCGGGTGACGCACGCCAGGATTGGTGGATTATCCAGGAAATCGCCAACCGGATCGGCCTCGACTGGAGTTACACTGGCGCCGCCGATGTTTTCGCCGAAATGCGGATGATGATGCCGTCGCTGACGGGGATCACCTGGGAGCGACTGGAGCGCGAGAGCGCGGTGACCTATCCCTGTGACGACGAGACATCCGACGGCCGGTCGGTGATCTTCGGGGACGGCTTCCCGACGGCTTCGGGACGGGGCAAGCTGGTACCTTGTGAGATCCTGCCACCGGACGAGATGCCGGACGCGGACTTCCCGCTGGTTCTGACCACCGGGCGGGTGCTGGAGCATTGGCATACCGGCGCCATGACCCGCCGCGCCTCGGTTCTGGATACGATCGAGCCGGAACCCTATGTCCATATTTCGCCGAGTGATCTGGTCAAGGCCGGTATCACGCCCGGTGACAAGGTCCGTGTCGCCACCAGGCGCGGCGAAATCGAGCTGTCGGCGCGTAGTGATCGCGACGTGCCGGACGGGGTGGTGTTCATTCCGTTCTGCTATGTCGAGGCGCCGGCCAACATGCTCACCAATCCGGCGCTTGATCCCTTCGGTAAGATCCCGGAACTGAAGTTCAGCGCCGCGCGGTTGGAAAAAGTTGGAGCTGCGGTCGCGGCGGAGTAGGGGCTCTAGACCGTTTTTCGCGGCGCCGGGATTGGGGTGGATTTAACCTCGCTCCAGGCGCGAAACAGGCTCGCCCCGATCGCCGAGACACAAAAGGCGATGACGCAGATCAGCGTCGGTCCGGAGAACTGCAACCGGCCATCGATCTGTTGAAAGGCGAACACAGATACCGGACCGAGGGCGCGAATGACGTTCACCGCCAAGGGCGAGGCGCGAGCAATTCCCAATTGTATCACATAGGCGGGAATGACGATCAGCGCGAAGGCGGTGCCGGTCAGCAGGAGCAAGCCTTGGGCGGTGTCCGGTGACAGGGGCGGACCGATCGCCGCCTCGAAGCCCATGGCGGCGGCCAGGGTTATCAAAAACCGGGTCCCTGTAACCGCGTTCGAGCTTGCGCCTTGGTCATTGAACCAGCGCGCGATCATGTGGCTGATGGTGATCATCGCTCCGCCCACCACGACGGCGGCGAGGGCCGCGGATTGAACGACCAGATCGGTGGTGGCGAGACCAGATCGATTGCTCAACACCACGATGGCGAGTGCGGCGAGCGACGAGGCGATGCCGAAATAGCACAACCACTCCAAAACATGAGGGCGCGCCCGGGTCGCGGTCCAGCCGCGCGCCTCTATCACCAGGACGGTGATCGGTCCGATCCCGTTGTAAAGCGTCGCGACCACCGCCGGCTCGAGAAACTTCAGGCCAAAAAAGAATGACAGCCAGGCGATCGCGGTCGTCGCGTTCAAGGCTAGGAAGGCGAGGGGACGAGCGGCGAGGATCTTGATGTCGCCGCCGCGTTGAAAAAGCGTGAGCGCGACGAAGAATATCGTGCAGGCCCCGAAGGCGAGACTGGCGACAAGGAAGACGCTGACGGATTGAAAGACATTGCCGAAGAGCGCGTCTCGAACGCCTTGGGAGATCGCGAAAAACAAGAGGCAAAGAAGGCCGACCGCGGATGTGGACTTGGATACTTCCCCTGCTATGACGCATGTCAGTATCGGCGGATCAGGTTGGCCCGCTTATCCGTTCCTTGCTCCCGAACCGGGTTACACTCGCGAAAATTCATACTTCCGGGCCGCGAAGATGCCACTCGGTGGCGATCTCGAAGGCCAGCGCCGCGCGGACGACCTTGGCTTCGTCGCGGGGTTTGCCATGGATCATCAGGCCGATCGGCAGACCGCGCTCGTCGAAACCGCAGGTGACAGAGATCGCGCAGAGCCCGAGGAGGTTGCCGATCACGGTGTTCCGCGAATAGCGGGCGTTCCAGTACTGGTAACTCTCCTCGCTGGCGTCGACCTCGGCGAGGGGCCGGGCCGTGCTCGGTGTGGTGGCGGTGATAAACACGTCGATATCGGCGAGCGCGTGCTCGGTTTCCTCAGCAAGCGCGGCGGTGGCGCGGCGCGCGCGAAGGTAATCCACGCCGGAAATCGATCTTCCCTCGGCGAGCCGGAACTCCAGGGTCGGATCATAGGCCTCGAAACCGGGCAGGCGCTCCTCATGGGCCAGCGCGGCCTCGACGCTGCTGATCCGAAGCCTGGGATTGGCTTCCATGGCGCGGCGGGCTTCGGGCATCGCGAGGCGCCGGACATGCGCGCCGAGGCCGGCGAGGATTTCCGCCGCTGTCTCGATCGCGGCGGTGACCTCGGAGTCCTGATCCTCGATGAAAAGACCCTCGGCCAAGCCGACGCGAAGACCGTCGGCGCCGGCGTCAAGCTCGCCGAGTAGGTCCTGGCGAACGGCGGGTCGAGTCATCGGGTCGCGGGGATCGGCGCCGTGCAGCGCCTGGTGAACCAGCGCGGCGCCCCGGACCGAGCGGGTAAGGGGGCCGACGGAGTCCAGCGTTTCGCTCAACGGGAAGACTCCGGCCCGGCTGACCTGGGAGACGGTGGGTTTCAGGCCGACGGTTCCGCAGAGACCGGCGGGGATACGGATCGACCCTCCGGTATCCGTGCCGAGTGCCATGGGAACCATCCCGGCCGCGACGGCGGCGGCCGAGCCGCTACTGGACCCGCCGGGGACATGATGCTCTCGCCCCCACGGGTTGCGTGGGGTCCCCTGGGCGCGGTTCACGCCCGGCGCGCCGAGGGCGAACTGCACGGTGTTGGTCTTTCCCATCAGCACCATGCCGGCTCGGCGCAGACGTTCGACCACCGTGGCGTCTTTGTCGGGAACATTGTTCAGCATCCCGTTTGAGCCGGCGGTGGTCGGCAGGCCGGCCACGTCGATGATATCCTTGGCGGCGAAGGGAATGCCGTGCAGCGGCCCCGCGTCGGCCCCCGAGGCGAGCGCGAGTTCCGAGGCCCGCGCCGCTTCCAATGCCCGCTCTCGCGGGAGGAGACGAAAGGCGTTAAGCGTTGGGTTCAAGGCCTCGGCGCGGTCCAAAAAATGCTCCATCAAGCTCACGGGTGAAAGTGTTCCGTCGTGGATGCGCGCGGAGAGCACCTCGATGGGCTGCCAGTGCAAGTCGGTATCGGCCATGTCTGTTTACCTCCGGAGCTGGGACCTAGTCGTTCAAGAGGTCGTTCACGGCCTGACGGATCACCGCCTCATCCGCTGGGTTCAGCAGTGGATTGCCGGCCCGATGGCCCCAGATCGACTCGATCTCGCGCAATTCGCCGTTCGGCATCTCGGCGGTCTCGACGGCGCTGTCATGGGTGGTGAAGTAGAGATCCGTCGAGGACGGCATGATGATCGAGCGCGCGGTGATCGCGCCGAGCGCCTTGTTGAGATCGCCATTGTATAGCGGGTTGTTGCTGATATCCGCGCGCATCCATGTATCGATGCTGCCGACCAAATCATCGGCGTTCCGGCGCAGGAAATTGCCTTCCCATCCGCGCACCAGCCAGTCTTCCAGCGAGCTGAACCCGACATCGGCCCAGGCCTTTTCGCGGTAGAAGGCCTGGCTCATGGCCCAGCCCGCGTAAACCCGTCCGAAGGCGCGTTGGCTGGTGACCGGACGCTCCCTGAAATAAGACCCGGTCCAGGAGGCGTCGGCGGTCAGTGTCGCGCGAATGCCTTCCAGAAAAACCTTGTTGTGCTCGGACGTCCGGGCGCTTGTACAGAGCGCGCAGATCCTTTCGACCCGGTCCGGGAAGATCGCTCCCCAATGCAGGGCCTGCTGGCCGCCCAT
>Ga0181588_10003358_pt1 | contig 13477 bp, 20 predicted proteins | sample 071ome_26_FD_148607 | JGI IMG/M metagenome (GOLD analysis project Ga0181588, IMG submission 148607) | Coastal salt marsh microbial communities from the Groves Creek Marsh, Skidaway Island, Georgia - 071409BT metaG (spades assembly) | ecosystem: Environmental > Aquatic > Marine > Intertidal zone...
TAAGATCTACGAGACGTCTGCCGCTAAGGTAACGGGCAAGTCGGTCGAAGAGTACATCGAATATAAGAAAACGACAGGTGGTCATCATCCTGATCGAAAACTAGGCAAAACTATGGAGCTCAGTTGTGGGTATGGCGGATGGCTATCAGCTTTTCGCAATTTCTATAAGGGTGATATGACCGATGATGAGATCAAAAAGGTCATTCTGAAGTGGCGAGCCGACTCACCTGAGATCGTGGATTTCTGGGGCGGACAATACCGATGGTGTGGGCCGGGTAAGTGGGATTATCGATACGAACTCCACGGACTCGAAGGCGCTGCGATCATGGCGATCAAGAACCCCGGCCAGAGGTATCACGTTTATGATATCTCGTATGTAGTGGCCAACGATGTTCTATATTGCACCTTGCCCAGCGGTCGCAACTTGCATTATCACAGACCTAAACTCGTGCCGACTGAAGATCGACTTAATCGTGGGCCTATGGAGCAGATCACGTTTGAGGGATGGAATTCGAATCCGCAGAAGGGTCCGATCGGGTGGATCGTTCAAAGCACCTACTTTGGAAAAATCACGGAAAACTGCGTACAGGCTGTCGCAGCGGACATACAGTTCGAAGCGATTAAGCGTCTTGAAGCTAACAACTACCCCATCGTTATGCACACTCACGATGAGGCTATTGCCGAAAAACCGATCGGGACTGGGAGTTGGCAGGAAATGGCAGCTATAATGTCAGAGAGGCCGAGCTGGGCATCATGGTGGCCGATAAAGGCAGACGGTTGGGTGCATAAACGATATCAGAAGGACTGATTAAAGATGGACATACTGATCATTCAGATCGGGCTAGGGATAGCCATAACGTTAGTAGGCTTTTTGTTAAAACGTGCGATACAATCGTTGGACATCACTCTACAAGAAATAGTCGCAACGATACACGGCACATCGCATGGCGACAACGGATTGAAAGGCAGAGTTATGGTACTTGAAGAAAAGGCTAACGAGACTGATCAGCAGATCCAAAAGTTTTATGAAACCTTAGATAGAATAAGGGTTCAAATACAAAAGGAGGCGGTGAAAAATGCTGAAAGTTTTGGAGAAGTTAAGACGGATATGCGGGAAGTCCTTGCAACCGTCCGAGAAATTCGTAATAGACGAGATACTTAGTCGTCATTTCAGAAAATCTGAATTTGCGTGTAAGTGTGGGTGCGGTTTCGACGATGTTGATCCTGAGTTGGTAGAGTTATTAGAAGAGGTGCGTTCTTACTTCGGGAATCGCCCTATCCGCATCTTGAGCGGCTGTCGTTGTGAGAGTCATAACAAGACCGTTGGCGGTTCGCCTAAGTCACAACACATGCTAGGTAAAGCGTGTGACTTCTATGTTGATGGCGTTGAGAGTCTGTTCATCACTGCGTATCTTCGTAATCGTTACCCGACATCTCTAGGGATTGGAGAGTATTCGTCATTTACGCACGTCGATGTTAGATCAGAAAAAGCGAGGTGGTCGTCTTGAAAGGTAGATCGAAACGTCCAAAGCACGGGACGAAAGCTGCGAAAGTCTGGGAAATATTAGACATCCAACGAAAACTTACTGGGAAAATCAACACGGCGGAGGTCTATATGATCTGCGCTGAAATGGATTTAAGTAGAGAGACAGTCCACAGTGCTATCGGACGGTACAAAAAACATTACGGAGCTAGACTATGATTCGAGTTTTTATCGGTTGCGATGACGTTGAGATGCTGGCGTATCACGTTTTAGCAGATTCAATAATGCGCCACTCTTCTGTGCCTGTTAGCATCACCCCCATTCGTTTAAGCAACTTAGCTCACATATACAGCAGGCCGCGTGACGAGAGACAGAGTAACGAATTCTCTTTCACTCGTTTCTTAGTGCCCTATTTGTGCGGCTATGAGGGCACGGCGATCTTCATGGATTGCGACATGCTTATGCGTGCTGACATCGCGGAGCTTACGAAATACTTCGAAAATTATCGATTTAATGTCGCGTGTGTGCATCACGACTATGAGCCTAAGAGCGACGTAAAATACCTGGGGAACGTGCAGTACACCTACCCTCGCAAAAACTGGTCTAGCCTGATGTTGTTTCGATGCGACTTATGCCGAAGACTCACGCTCGACTTCGTTAATACGGCGAGCGCAGAGGCACTTCATCGAATGTATTGGGCTCCAACTATTCAAAAGATAGACCCGACGTGGAACTGGCTCGTAGGTGAATATGAGTATAGAGGCGACGCTAAGTTGATTCACTGGACCATCGGAGGGCCGTGGTTCGAGGAGTATGAGAATACCGACTATGCAGATGAGTGGTACCAAGCGCTGAGACTTGCGACTAATGTCGAACGGCCAAGTAGCAAGTTGACATTTTCGGGTGTGTAGGCTATATTTATACCGTTGAAAGAGTATCAGTGAGTAGTTACGGGGGGCTTATCCTTCCCCCCTTTTTTCCTACCTATTTAGTTCATCTATCCGAAATTTCAAGTTGTAATCCATCTCTGCGATATTCTGCGACTTGATCGCTGAAAAATCCCCGATGAATACAGACGAGATCCACAGACCTATCGGTATAACTATCGTACCCGCCGATGCTATTGACACCAGTGTCAGAATGATACCCGCCGTTAACGATGAGTAACATAGACCGAGTGGGCCGAACAATAGAGTCAGCACTAGGCTGACCCCTCTTGACTTACTGTGAGCAGCAACGTACTCTTGTTTAGATACTATCATTACTTTTCCTCCTTTCGGTTGAGTACATCTCCAAGGGGCGCCCTTACCGCCCCTATTTTTTTTCTACCAACGGTTTGCAGTAGCGTGACGCTTAACCACTTTCTTCGGCTTGCTCTTAAAGAAATGAGACAGCACGACCATAGTGATGGCAAACAGCATGCACGTCTGAAACATCTCCATTTTATCATGCACACTGTCTGAGTTGATTATCGCAACTGCACTTATCGTTAAATAAATTAATGCTAATAACATATGAATTCCCTCTCTCTCTGTCTGTTAGTTAATCTAATTTACTACGCTGCACCTACAAGCATGATCCTGTCTGGGTAATCTGTGATCGGCTTTCGCAATTTCTTTCCGTTCACAAACTCATTCCAGTACAACACTAGATCATACATAATCACACCCGAACTACCCCGTGTCGAAGCAGTACGTTTATCTAAATATTGATCACGAAGAAAATAACTTGGACACCCTTTTGTTATGTCTAGACCAAGTTCAACGCGATGATGAAATTGCTCTAACCTCTCTCGATAGTTCACTTTTATCAGAGCATACATAGCTGCCCACATCGATTCTGGGATAACACTGCGGCCCCTTGGGCGCTTTCGTCTGTATATGAAAACAGCATCCGAGATCACTGGATTCTCTTCGATGAGCTTAATCGCTTCTGCCGACGTTCTAGCCTTTGAGTGTCGTTTACGAGTTATGTATTTTCGATTCTTGTACGACGAGACGAGTCTGTAAGTCGCAGCTAAAGAACTTGAGTTCTTGAACCCATACACTTGTAGAGCGTCGTGTAGGCCACGAGATGCGCCCTGATCTATCGTCGTGATGACTTCGTTAGGAACACCCGTAACGACGACCATCTTCTGCTTCAATCCCGATTTGATGATGGCGGACAGTCTATGCTGTCCGTCCAATAGCTCACCCGTCTTGGAGATAATAATAGTCTCCCCGTTATCTTCCCACGCGCCGTTAGTCATATCTCTTGCGAGTTTAGCGACATGGTTATCTCGGATCTTACGATTATTTTCCGAGTTACTACTGAGTATCTTTGTAGCAGTTCGTGGGGTTATCACTCGTTGTGTTACTTTCATCCCTTACCATCCTCTCTTAGCGAAAAAACCTTCGTTTTCTTCCATCTCTATGTTATCGGGCGAAGCATAATCGTATGCTATAGTCGCCCACCCTTTCGTGAATTTCCAAATCGGTAGGTGCCAACTGTTATGTGCGATAATAATTCCCAGCAAAACGTACCCTACTTTCGGACCGTAGTTAGCCCATATCTGAGCCCAATCTTTCTTCATCATTTGTACCCTCGTGTGTGTCGTTCCATTTCCACTGTCCGCCTTCCGGCTTACAGCACCATCCTTTTTCTCGCCCAATTTCTTGAGCTTTTAAAACTGTACTCTTTGATCCTTTCGGTACACCCACCCTTCGCCCTGCGTACTTTCTTAATTCAGTACCGCTTGGCTTCGGAATAACCCTATGCTCCAAAGCGTACAACATTTCTTTCAGTATCTTCCTTTCCCCCTCCTTTCCTTTCCTGCTCGGTGGTTTCATTGTTAAAACGTTACTGTTCCCACCCGAATCGGTACTCCGTGGCCCATTTTGTACCGTTTTCAAGCTGCTTTCTTCGGGCGGGTTGTACTCTTTCCCGGCTCATCCTCCTTATCGTCTGTATCGATCTCACTGATACCGTTTCGGATATTCTCAACATATCGATTGTCGTACCCGAAGATCATTGTCAATAAAACTAACAATCCTCGAAGCAGAGACGGGCGGTAAATGCGTATCCCGTGAGCCGCTGCGCTGAGTGTCGTTTGTATCGATAGGATGGCGACCCATATGGCCGGTAATATGTACGCATTCAACTCTTCTGTACTTTTACCGATTGCCGATGCGAGCCACTTCAGAGGGGCGACAGTGGGGTCACTGTACGCTCCGAACGATTGCTTATCGATGAGTAGTGCGTCGAGCCCATCGTTTAGCTCTCTTAGCTCATCGGAGTAGTTGTCAGTCCAGTTCGACATACACTCAGCGCTGTCTGTCATGACGCAGGCGGCTTTGCCAGCTTCGAGACGTTCGATGCGCTCTTTACGAGTGTCGATGCGTTCCTGGAGGGCAGAGTATTCCGTGTCGTTCTTGTCGGCTACTTCAGCACCGATGGTTAGATAACCGATAAGAACCATGAACATCACACTCAAGACAGTAGCCACGATGCTGTTGACGTAGTGAACGACCATCGGGAAGCGGGGCACTAACACGACATCGTAGGCAATCATCGAGCACGCCAGTATTAGTGCCGTTGTCCCTTTGAACTCATCCGCCCATTGATACGCCATTACCGATATACATATCGCTATCAGCATAAACAGTGTTCTGATGAGAACTGTTCTCGCCGAACCCCAATCCAAACCTATTTCTTCCAACTTCTGTTTAACTTTGATCATATTGATCACCCCCGTATCAGTGGACAATAGTATTGCTGACTTGTCGGCACTTCTCGATGAAGTTAGGAACGTTGAGGCCGAAGTCGTTGACGAAGTGTCTAATGAACCGCAGGGCCGTGTGATCACCGTGCGCGTTGTCACGTATCGAATACTTAATGTTGAACGACATCACGACGTCCTCGATAGACGACTGTACGATAGCGATAGCAGGGCGGTGTTGTGCGTTAACAACTTCGTCAACGTACTCTAGTGTCTCGTCGCTTACTTGAACCACTTGTGCTTTACGACTGAAGTGATCCTTCGCCAGATCGTACATGAGCTCGATTTCATCAGGCGATGTGATCAACTCAGGTTCGTTGAGGACCGCTACCATAGTGAGTAGGGCGGGTGACATCCTGCTTTTATTGATAACGCCGAATCCTTCATCTGTTACGATGAGAGCCGAGATGCCGCTGTCTATGAGTCGTTGTTGTAGAGTATCCAGTGTATCAGTCATGCTATTTTCTCTCCTTGATTATAAAAAAATCGGTATAAATTCACTCAGTCTTGTGTTCTTACATCTCGGACATCGGTAGTCTGCAAGTGCCAGATCAACGATCATCTGAGATATTATGTAGCCGCACTCTGGACAGTATCTCTCTTTTACTACGAGCTTGTAGTCCGATATGGGCACCACCTTCTCGTCACTATCCATGATAGTCCGCCAACACGTTCTGGATCGTCTTCAACTCATCCTTATCCGTGTAGTAGCGCACCAGTATCTTAGCGAAGTCACGTCGCGTGTGGTCGGTGTGTGCTAACTGAACACAGTGGTCGTACAGAGCCTCCTTAGTATTGAAGTAATAGTGGACGGTAGCAGGGGGCAGACCTGCCTCCTTTGAGATATCTCGTATCGTATCTCGGCCTTCAGCGAAACACTTGATCGCTGCTGGCACGAGGATACTGAGAGTTGATTGTCGTTTAGAGTTCATGTTGCTTCCTGTCGTCATGGCCCAATACTAGCTATGTGTTCAATAATACAGTCAACGATAGCCACAGTTAGTTTTGCGCGTAGTTCGAGTTGATAGTTGAAACCGCCTACCACCAGTTTAGATCGACTGCTGTCTATCTGCGCCCTTACTATTTCAATCTTAGGGTCGATGAGACAGTTGCTTTTCTGCCACGGTGTGAGGCGGTCATATTTCGTTGACATAGTTAGATAATAGACTAACTGTTTAGATTGTCAAGAGGCTTTTTTAAAAGTCCCCTCGATAGATGACGTTAGAACATAACGCAGTACGTGAGCAGGCACTAAATCACACAGTTGTGGATCTAGCGTAGCTCTGAGTATCACACGCTGCGAGTCGTAGTCGTCTGGCTGCGTGATAGCGAACTCGACTATCTCACGCATCAGCGACCCCTTCGACCCGAAGTGGTACACGACACCTGATGCGTCCGTGTAACCGCCGTTACGTCCTAAGTCGCTCAGCGTAAACCTGTCACCGCGTCGCGAATACATCTCTACCGCTGCGAGTAGTAATTCATATTTTCGCTCGTTCATTCTTCGTCTCCTTTGCTACTAAAAGCAATTGTAGTGGGGGATGCATTGAGTGGGGCGCATCCGATAAACCCCGCTTTATTCTTACCACCGATCTTTAAATTACGTTTATATGCGATGCCCATCGGCATCGTCGTCTGTCGCATCGCCTGCGTGAATGACGCTCGGCTCGGCATCCAATACCCCGCTTCGCCTGCGAATATCCGATATGCTTCATACAACTCACGGATGTGACACCGCTCGCTGTTACCGAGTCGCACATACTCTTTTATAAATTCCATATACGGCTGATTCGTTTCGCGTAACGATTCGATGCTCTCGATGCTAGACGCACTGCTCGTGAACTCGACGTTATTATCGATCAGTCGTTTCAGCCCCTTCACTGCCCATGCGGCTATGCCGCGTAGCTCGTCGGGACTCGTGAGACGATCGTAGAGGCTGCGGTCTTCACGACCTGCGAACGACCGACAGAACTGAAGTGTGGCCCAACGATTCGTTGTCGCACCGCTGTCGTCTGCTAACTGGGGTATGCCGTTGCAGGCGATGATCATCTTCGTACCTGTGCGCCCGTGATACGGTGTCGATTCATACAATACGGGGATCGACACCGGCTCGTTACTGACGACTTTATTAAAAAATGTCGCCACTTCGTCTTGCTCGCGACGCGGGGGTGACTTCGCGTCCATGTCCATCACGATCCTCTGTGAGATAAATGCATTCTGCTGCTTCGGGTTCGCTAACCCACTGAACGAGAATATCCCGAAGTTCTTCGCGCCTCGAAGTGCCGTGATCACCCCCATGACCAGTCCTTTACCGCCACGCGACGCACCGTCGAGCGCGATGGCTTTCTGCAGGTTGAGCGTATCGTCTATGAGCGCGTAACCGATTATCTCTTGCAGCATATCGATACGCTCACGGGCGTCATCGAGACCCCCGAATATCGAATTAACAAACGACATAAACAGTGGGCACGCTGCTTCGGCATCGTATTCGACTGTCAGACACCCGGTGTTGTAATTCAGACGCTCGTGTGGGTACCAGTTACCTCGCTCGACATCCAGTGCGCCGTTACTGAAATACACCGCACGCGCATTCACCGCCGGGGGTAGCGGGGGGCACATCTTACGCAGTAACCATTTCGTCCCTGTGATTGTTGACTGCATAGCATGATCGGGCATCAGGGCGAGGCAGAGCAATTGTTCGAGATCACGCTCTGCGGTCATCGACCAATGCGTACCATCCCACCACCGGAACTTATCCCCATCACGCTTGTAACGCGCCTGTAGTATATCAGACGCAATGTAAACCGCATTCTGGCCGTGGTTCGAGCTCGCACGGCCTATCGTATGTCCTGCGGCTAACAGCTCATCGAATGAGAGGCGCTCCGGTAATTGTTTAGGTGCAGGTGAGTGTTCAACTTGCACGTCTTTGTGGACTAGCGGAGCTTTAGTAGCGTCGTTAATCGCTCGCGACAGGTCTTTAGTCAGTAGCCCTGCGTTCTTCAGCTCACTCTTTAGAGTCGATAGTGCGATCTGTCGTTCGAGCATGTCGAGGGGGGTGTCGCGTATCTGCTTAACGATGCTCTTGATCCCGGTCGGATCTGCACCACATTCGATGATCTCTTCGATGACTGTCTTCAGTGAACGCTCATTGCCGCCTGCGAATACGCTACTCCAATCCTCTCGCCAGCCGTTTTGCGTGGCTAGGAACCTGAGCGTACTGATCGATGTCTTACCTTCCGGTTTGAACGACCGATATTGATACATCGTGTACTCACTCCCTGAGTAGTTTTCCGGTACCACACCCCCATGTAAATCACCCCGTGACCACTCATCAAAAAGTTCGAATGGGAGCAAAGCGGATCGCATAGCAAGACCGACTTTCAGCCAAGTATCCCGATTACAACTAGGCGGGATGAATTTGAGCATTTCGCGAGCACGCTCTGAGGACGCACCAACGGGCGCAGGTGCGACGCGAAGGTGAGGGGGTGGGGTATTATGCTCTACGGGTCTTAAAGCCCTCTGAGCGGAAATGGGGAGCTCTGGGAAGGTGTCTGGGTAGGCTAGGCGAGCAATACCGGCTCCGATCTGCTTGTAGCCGGTTCCAGAGGCGATATAACCCTTGCCAGCGATGCGCGTGTCGAAACCGACTATGCCGTGGATGTCCGATCCTTGGCGCAAACCTTCCGGTGCGCGAAACACGTAATGCCGTCCGCCGTGCATTGTGGTCTGTAATTCGGCCTCGTCCCATCGCAGGTCGCCGGGGTTGCAACCGAGTATTCGCTCTACGTGTGAGCGCTCAAGTCCTTTGTGGTAGTCGAGGTCTAGGACGATGAGACCGTGGGGTACTGGGATACCGAATACCTCGGCATCGACGGGGCCACGGTACTGTCGCCAATCACCTTTGCACCTTGGCGACTTATCGGCGTTGCACGGAAAAACATGAATGTTCAGTTTCATCAGTGAAGCTGCATTTATCATCATAATATCCTTTCATAATGATTGTTGAGCAGTCAGACTAGCAGATCGATTTTACGAATTCAAGGGGGTGAGTGGGAATTGAGCGGTAGAGGGTGGTAGAGGGTGGGTAGAAGGGGTGGGTAGAAGTCGGGAGCCGTTGGTACTGTAGGCGGGTAGAACTAGTAGAACTTATTTCTTTAAATAATAAATATTATAAGTATATATATATAGGGTTGTATATATAGTATACAGCTATAGATATATGTATATATATGTCCATGACCAAACTTTTAAGAATTCGGTTCTACCAGTTCTACTGCCCTTGCGGCTGTAGGCGAGTCGGGTTCTACCGGGGGGATCTACTAGGCGCTACCTTCGGTTCTACCAGTATGTTTTGTGCGCTTTTTTGCTCGATTTAGGGCTGGCGTTGTGATGGCGTTTATGAGCACGGATGTGGCGTTGTGGTGGCGACTAGTGGCAATTTGTTTCCATATTTTTGATGGCTAGGGGCTATGTCCTACTTGCTAATTGCTGATTGGGGGGTGATCGGATATTGGTCTTGAGTGCTCAAAATCGACCTTCAAAGCGCTTCGAACAACTGTACATAATTTAACCAACATGAATACGATTAATGTTATTTATGGTTTCCATTAATTTTACTAATGATGGATAGGGTACCCCCTAAAATTGCTAAGCCTTTTCTATCCTGTAGGCGTACCAAGGGCTCTGGGCCGAAAAGACGACACGCCTGCTTCTTAACCAGCTCACAAAATGAGCAGATTTAAGAATCAATGAGCAAAAAGTAGCCAAAGCGCGTAGAAAATACGCACTTAGCTCAAAGATTGTGTAATTCGATCAAAAAATAGTTACATCGTTCAAATATCCCCCAAAAAGGTAGAGTTAGACCATTTTTCAGCTTATCACAAAATGAGCACTCAAGCAAATTGAAAAAGATTGAAATAATTTGTTGACAGCTATCAGTTGAGCGCTCATAATGCCCTACATGATGAACACTCAACACAACGAAAGAGGTAAAACAGTATGGAACAGATTAGAAAGACTATTCGAACTGAAACACGCGGGGAACTATTCGCTGAAGTAGAATCAGTTAGCACGCCTGATTTTGAAGATTGTTCGTTCGATACGTGGGTAGAAGTAACGATACGGCACGCTTCAACAGACGTTGTGCTACACACAGAGTCTAGCGAAATGTACACGTCGAATACGTGTGGTTCTGATCATCTACTCCACAAGGGCTACATGGCTACACTAGAAAAGGCGTTTGTCGAAGCGGATAAAGTGCTAGACGCCATGCGCGGTATGCGTATCGTTGCTGAAAGCGACAATAAGCATACTGCTAATCAGTCTAGGCCATGGGCTATAGCGCCTGAATCGAATATAAAAGATATCCTCATTAAGCGTGTAGACACGGCTACGCTGGACGTACAGCGTGAAATAATCGATAAATTAGCTATACGCGCATATGATAGTGATCATATCGATATAATTGAACGCGGTCAACTTTTAGGCTTATGCGATATGCTAAGCGATATGATCGTTAAATAAAAGTATTGACAACCATGAGCGTTCATTATAGTTGAACGCTCAACAACACACAAGAGGAAAGTATTATGGCCAAGTTCATACGATCAATTGGAAGGTGCTATGTAAATGGCGTAGGGTTCGATTTATATCAAAACAGTGACGGGTCGGCAACTATTAGACCTACCAGAATTGACGGCAGGGGTTACAGGAAAAGGTGTTGGCTCAAATTCTCTAGTTTAGGTCGGGCTGAAAGTTTCATAGAAAGTTTTGAATGTGAAGGGGCGAGTTTAATACAAAAACTGAAAGATCACGCACTTTAAATAGACAGTACCCCCTAAAATTGCTAGACACTTCCTATCCTACGGGCCAATTTTGCTTAAATTCCATTTTGAGCAAAGTTGGTCGCATTTATGCGTAGTGACCGTACAGTCACATAGTGATTCAGAACAAAAAATAGCCAAATCACCTAAAATAGACGATAAAATAGCCGATTTTACCTGAAATTGTACGTTACGTGTGCTATATGATCATTTTGCATACCTCTTGATTAATAAATGTACTATACGGGTTTTTACGGATATTTCAGTATAGTTGAGCGTTCAAATAATAAAAATCTAAAATAATTTTAAAAAAGTTGTTGACTCTATTTGATGAGTGTTCAATAGTGAGTGCTCAACAACACACACACAACACACACGAGGAAAAGACAACATGCATCACTTAACACGAACATCGAGAAACAGTAAAACGGGCCCAATACCAGTGAGCATGCATACAGCTGCAACTTGCCCGGATGGCTGCCAGCTAAAAGGAAACGGATGCTTTGCTCAAAGTGGCCCGATCGCTCTACACTGGAAAAAGGTTAGTAGTGGGGAGCGTGGAGGCGACTGGGTGAGATTTTGTGATGAAATAAAGACTTTACCAAAAGGCCAGCTATGGCGATACGCGCAAGCCGGTGATTTAATCGGCTATGGCGATAAAATAGACGTGTCAGCGCTCAAGCTATTAGTTCGAGCTAATAAAAATAAACGTGGTTTTACGTATACGCACAAGCCCCACACCGATTACAATCTTGCGGCTATTAGAGCTGCCAACAATAACGGCTTCACTGTTAACCTTAGCACGGACAACACAAGCGAGGCGGTTCGAGTAGTCAAATACGGTCTGCCAGTTGTCACTCTTTTACCGCTGGACGCCCCAAACGATCAAAAAATAGACGGAGTTCGAATAGTAGCTTGCCCTGCCCAAAAAAGTGACAGAGTGAGTTGTGCTACTTGCGCACTATGCGCTGACAGTGAGCGCCCATACGTGATTGGCTTCAGAGCACACGGCAGCAGAAAGAAAAAAGTGAATAAAATCGCTCTTTCTAACATTTAACTATTGACTTGAGCGTTCATTATAGCAAGATGAACGCTCACTAACACACAACACACACAACACACACACACACACAAGAGGGTTTAAAAATGGGTAACGGATTTACTTTACTACTTGTAGACGGACTTCACGGAATAAACGGAATCGATAGATTAGTTAATCTATACGGGGATAGGCTATTCACTACTGAAAAAACGGACTACGTGTCGGTATCTAATATCGATTTTTGGGACTGTAGTACAGAGTACAGGAACGAGTGCCTAGAAGAGATGATCTATAATAGCGAACTATTCGCTAAAACAAACGACGATCAATACTTACGCGTCGAGTGGCGCGATGGCGATATTATAGGCGTCGATCAAAAGGCAGTTTATTGCGAGATATGCGACGGCTACGAGGAAGCTATTCCCGATAATGTAACGTCTTTTGAAGTAGGACAGCACTTTGTAGCCGCTCTAATAAATGGCGACACTACGGGATTAAACGACGATGAACAGGTAGCGCTTGAGGCATTCGAGCAATTAGAAACTAATGGACTAGATAACTGGCACTGGTCTTATAATACTAACCACTCCAATGATTTTGGACTATGCGAGATAACAGGCTTGCGTGGAGCTACTACTGAACTGCACTTGGTTAATATGGACTAATTAGCTATTGACATGAGCGTTCATCTTGCTGTAATGAACGCTCACTAACACACGAAAGAGGGTTTAAAAAATGATTATTGAAAGCATTGGCACGACTAGCACGGATCAATTAGTTTTAGAAATAAGTACCACTATCTATCACACGTGGATAGGCGTATCGGGATACGATACGCGGCCATATATCCCAGCCATAGGCAAGGGGGCTTATCTTCCGTGTAACTGTGAAGTTGGCTATGCCGAAAACGGCAAAGAAGACTACACGGTAGAAGCTACTAAAAAAGAAGTTGAGGAGGTCATTAAGGGGCTTCACGCTTCAATGAAGGCTATAGTCATACCGGACTACTACGGTATGAACCACGAGGGCGACTACGTTTTCACGCCTAGACCGGACGGTTGGCACACTGACTACTTGCCAGCCTAAAGAACAATAGCCGGTAGCCTTATAGCTACCTTCGGTCATAGCGTACCGCTGTATTGGAATGACGAAAGACCATCAATAGCGCGCTCAATGTGAGCGCTCAACCACACAAGGGGGATTTAGAATGTTCAAATATAAGACACCCGTTAGAAAAGAGAGTAAAAACACCAACTATCAAAACGTGCTAGACCTAGCGAACGGCGAACAATTGAGCGATTCTCAGATATCCGAGCTACTACGGTACTTTGCGCCTAAAGCGCCCAAAACACCCAAAACGCTATTTGATTGGG
>Ga0181588_10003362_pt1 | contig 13475 bp, 10 predicted proteins | sample 071ome_26_FD_148607 | JGI IMG/M metagenome (GOLD analysis project Ga0181588, IMG submission 148607) | Coastal salt marsh microbial communities from the Groves Creek Marsh, Skidaway Island, Georgia - 071409BT metaG (spades assembly) | ecosystem: Environmental > Aquatic > Marine > Intertidal zone...
CAAGCCACAGGGTGAGGGCCGCGATCAGAAAGACGATTCGGAAGAGGGCTCCCGATATGGGCTCCACCTCGGCCGCCTGCTGGGCGATGATCACCTGGAACGGGTTGATCGGAGAGAACGCCGAACCCACGAATGCCGCCCCCGCACTCATCGCGACCGCGACGAGTGGTGTGAAGCCGAGCCGCCCGACAAGGATCAACAGGACGGGGATCAGAGGGATGATCTCCTCCTGCATGTTCTGAACGACGCCACCCATGGCGAAGAAGAGCGAGACGACCGGGACGACCAGCAGATCTCGTCCTCGGAGCACGCGGATGAGTGAGGGAATCGCACGTCTGAGCGCACCCGTCTCGTCCACGACCGTGAACGCGCCCCCGATCAGGAAGACGAGGAAGATCACGCTTCCCGCGTCGGCCATACCCCGGGGTAGAGCGACCATGGCCTCGAACAGATTCACGGGATTCGACTCGACCGCCTGGTACGTGCCCGGCACGACGAGGGTGCGCCCGGTGACGGGGTCGTCACGACGGTCGAACTCGCCCGCGGGGAGCACATAACTCGCCGCCGCCGCGAGGAGGACGCACCCGGTGAGGAGTGCGAGGGGGTGTGGGAGTCTCAGCTTGCCGGCTTCGGTCATTGGGACGGGTCGGTGGCGAGGGGTAGGGCGGCGTCCAGTGCTCGGATCGCGGCGTAGATGGTCCGTACGGAAGCCTCGAAGTCGGACGGTATGATGAGGTCGACGTCGTCGGTCGGGCGGTGGTATTGGGGGTGGTCTTCGACCCCGAAGTAGACGAAGGGAATTCCAGCCTCGTGGAACGGCCCATGGTCCGAGGCCGAGGTCCAGTCATCGCCCTCGGGGGCATCGGGGCGATCGTGCCCCAGGCGCAGCGTGGCGGGCGCAACCGCCGCGACCGCCTCCAGCACGGGGCGCAGTGCCGGCGTATGGTGGGCCCCGGCTGCCCACAGGACGCCTCCGCTGCGTGATACCATGTCGAGGTTCACGTTGATGATCGACTCGGGGAATGGCGACGGTGGCCGGCTCACGAGGGCACGGGCCCCCTGCAGCCCTACCTCTTCGGCGTCGAGAAAAGCGACAAGAACGTCGGCTTCGGGTGGTTGCTCGACGAGGAGGCGGGCGAGCTCGAGCACGGCGGCGGTCCCGGAGGCATTATCGTCCGCCCCGTTGTAAATCTCGCCCTCGCGAATCCCCACGTGGTCGAAGTGTGCGGTGAGCACGATGAGGGAGGACCCCTCTGAGCCACGGATCCGACCGAGGACGTTGACGCCCGAGCCCTCTGCCCACGTGAAGGGCACTTCGTACCCTTCGGCCGCGGGCGGGACACCCATCGTTCCCAGGCTATCCATGAGCCATCGAGCCACTGCGGCGTTGGCGTTCGAGCCAGCCTGCCGCCCGGCCATGGAATCGTGCGCCAGCGTGCGAACGGTTGCCATGAGCCTGTCGATGTCCGGGAGCGTATCGCCGAGGGGCTGCACCGCACCCATCCCCACACCGTACTGTGGGCCGGGATCGGACGCATCGCGGCGGCCGAAGAGCGGGGCGGTGACGATGAGGGCCAGGCCGACCGCGGCGACGATCCAGAGTCTGAGGTTCATGGCGGCAGAGGATGGCGAGGTGGGCTCCGGGACGCCAGCTTCCATCCTGCATCGTCTCGAATCGAAGGGTTCGGCATGGAATCAGGCTGCTCATGCTCCCGGCGTGACTTCGTCCGGTCGTCTGCGTCATGCGCGGCGCACATCGCCCTGATGAGCGCGGCGGCCCCGCTCTGGTCACGGCCGCTGTGGGCCGCTCAGGAACGCTTCCCGGTCGAGGTTTCGGAGCCCTGGGGCCGCCTCGAACGCGTCGCCGACGGGATCTGGGCCCTGGTGTCCACGCCGCTCGAGGATCGGACGACACTGTGCAACGGCGGTATCATCGCCGGGCGCAGCGGCGTGGTGATCGTCGAGGCGTTCGGGTCCGACGCGGGAGCGCGCTGGATGGCGGCGCAGGCACGTCGTCTGACCGGGCGGGCGCCGACCCACGCCGTCATCACGCATTATCACGGTGATCACACCGCCGGCCTGCGTGGTACTGTGGAGACGCCAGACATCGAGGTCCTTGGCACGGACGTGACAATCGATCTCTCGATGGAAAACAGGAACGCCGCCGTGGACGTACTCGGCTCGGCGACCGAGGTCGATCGTATTCGCCCGACCGAGATCGATCTGGGCGACCGGTCCGTGATTCTCGTTCCCCGTCGTGGGCACACCGAGTCGGACGTTACGGCCGAGGTGCCTGATGCATCGGTCGTCTTCTGCGGTGATCTGGTCTGGAATGAGATGGTCCCGAATTACATGGACGCGGTACCGTCCCGGCTGAGTCAGGCGGTACGTCTGATGCGTGCCACCAGTGCGTCGACGTACGTGCCCGGTCATGGACCGTTGGCGGACACGAGGGCTTTGGACCTCTACCTCACCTTATTGGACGATATCGAAGCGGCGGCGCGCCGGGCGATCGAGCGAGGCGTCTCGTCCGAGCAGGCCGGCGACGAATATCGTTTGCCCGCCGGGCTCGCCGACTGGTACGCCTTCCAGCCGACGTACTTCGCTACGGCGATCGGGGCGTGGATGGAGGAACTGGGCGACAGGTAGACGCCCAGTCCAGCTTCACGACCATCGCGACGCGCATCCGAGCCAGCACGACGACGGATCCAGGGCACTCCTGCTCGAGCTGGTTGAGTGCTGCTCCGTGCAGTTGCCCACCCTGTTCGAGGAGGAGGTGGTCGATGCCGGTATCTCGCCAGAGCGCGAGTTGCTCCTCCGGTGTGCCCCATACGGGAGCCTCAGGATCCATGCTTCGTGGATCGAACCGGGTGCTCGGTGCGGTCGTCCAGCCACCGTGCAGGTGCAGTGCTGCCCAGTACTCGGGTGCGCCGAGGATCGCGTCTTTCGGGACGGTCCGGTTCATCGCCTCGACCGCGGCGGCCAGGTTCTCCGCACGCACCCGGTAGGGTGCGGTGTGCCACCCGTCCGCTACCCGATACGCCGTCTCAGTGGCGTAGCCGAGAACCCACACGGCCGCGGCACCGAAGACGATATTCCGGACTGCCGTCGAGGAGATGCGTTCGATGATTCCGAGTCCCCCGACCGCAATGGCGCACAAGACGAGCGGGTGCAGAGGGACGAGGAGTCGTCGGTCCAGGTACGGCCAGAGGAGCAGCATCACCAGATAAGAGAGAATCAGCCAACCGACAGGAGGAACACGTCGGATGAGCTCGACAGTCCCGATCGCGGCAAGGGCAAGAAGTGTCCCGCCGATGATCCACATCGGCGTCCCGACGAGTACTGGGACGAGGAGCGCAATGGCTCGCCCGAGGACACCGAGCGCATGGCTCGGCAGGTCGGTCAGAAACACGGCTGGGGCGGAGAAGGCCTGATCCGCCAGCCACCCCTGGTAGGAACCGAGTAGGTCGCGCGCGCCTTCCGGTATCTGTGCGGTCGCTGCGCGCGACCATCGTCCCCATCCGAACAGGAAAAGAAGCGCCGGCCCGGTCACGAACGCGGTGGACGCCAGCCGTACGATCGAGGGCCGCGGAAGCAGGAGTGCGGCACCGAATGCAAGGACCACCGCGAGGCCGGCTGATCGGGTCGCAACGAGCGCGAGCAGGCATCCTGCCGGAATCACGAGCATCGTCCATTGAACCCCGGACGAGGTCGCGAAGGCTTCCGGCTCTCTGCCGACGGCGCGTGACCCTTCGATCGCTGCGGTGACTCTCGGCCACTGCGCGAGCGTCAGAACGAGGAGGAACAGAAAGAGGGGTTCGGACAGTGGGGTCAGGGCCGTTCTCACCACGTCGGTCGAGGCGAAGCCCATCGCGGCAATGGTGAGGCTCAGCCCAACGGAGAGGCCGACGGTACGGTGGAGCATGCGGCCAAAGAGCGCACCCGCTGCCGAGAGTAGCCCCATGTTGAGGAAGGTTGCGGCCAATGTCGCCATGCCGATGGACCGGGTCAGCGTCCAGATGGCCGCGAGCGCAAGCGGATAACCGGGCGGGAACTTCGTCGCGGGAGGCGTGCCCGAGACGCCGTCGTACACGAAGCCGTGACCTCCGGCCAGGGCTTTGCCGATGAGCATGTACACGCCGTCATCGTGCCAGATACCGGCGGGGACAGGACGCCAGGAGGCGATCCCCACGCCGAAGAGGCCCAGGCCCAGGAGGATCCAGGGCCACCACTTCTCACCCAAGGAGCCTCCCGAATTCGAGGGTCCGACTGGGCCCGGACTGCCCCCGCTGGGTGTCACGCCGGTACCTACCCCTCCTCCTGAGCCTCGAGGGCCACATCAATGCGGGTCAGGATGTCCGCGAGATGCGCCGACGACACGCGATGACGAATCCGTCGTTCGGCAGCGGCAACGTCGTCTCGGAGTTCTGAGAGCTGTGCGCGGATGAGCGGGCGAATGTCCGAACGGGAAAGATCGGGCGCTGGGCCCTGGAAGTTGTTTCCTTGCGGCTGCTCGCTCATCAGCCCCTGCATGCGCTCCACATACGCGCGCTGAAGAGCCCGGCGATAACCGTTGATGGCCGAGGCCGAATCGAGTTCGCCCCACACGGCGTTCTTCGCATCGTCGAGGAAATCGACCAGGGGGTAAGCCCCGTTCCGCTGAGTCGCCTCCATCTCGACCAGAATGTCCATCCGCCTCGGATCGAGGAGCCGGTTCAGGATCGCCGCCTGCCGGCGCTGCAGCGCACGGAGGCCACCCGTCGAGGGGCCGATCCGCTCGAGGATCGCCGGGTCATTCAGCCAGATCGGTGCCTCGAAGACCTCGCGCGCCAGCCAGGCCATCGCCTCCTCCTGACGTTCGCGCGGCACCACATCGTAAACCATACCCCCCTGATCGGCCGTCTTGAGATCCACGTGCACGCCACCGACGACGTTCACGACGTGGCCCACGTAGCGATTCCACTGCCCCAGTGCCTCACCGTAGATCTCTCCCAGATCGGTATAGTCTTCGCCGGGCCGCGTCGTCCAGTCGACCAGATTGGGCACGATGCGCTTGAGGTTCTGCATGCCGTAGGTGCTCGAGCGGACGGGGTCGTTGCCCATGTCCTCGGTCTGCGCCCGGGGATCAGTGACGCCCAGCCCGCCCTGCGGCAGATACTTGTACATGCGGTCGTCGGCGCGTTCCACGATCCACGCGTCGAGGGTGTCCAGTTCGTCTTCCGGCGTCTCGGCATCGGCGAGAATCCGGTACCCCCAGTTCACGGAGTACAGGTCGTACGGGCCGATCCGGCGCAGGAAATCCTCCGATCGCAGGCCGTCCTCCGGTTGAGCAATGTAATTCTGTCGTGCGTAGTCCATGATCGTGGGCGCCACGCCCATCCGGCTCGCGAAGCTCTGAGAGCGGAGTGAGTCGGTCGGGTACGCCGAGGATGCCACCATGTTGTGCGGAAGGCCGATCGCGTGCCCGATCTCGTGCGTGATCACCTGCTCCATCGCCTCCGCCATCAGCGACTCGTCGATCGGCAGGGCACGAGCGCCGGGGTTGGCAGCCCCGGTCTGGACCATCATCCAGTTCCGATACGACCTCATGTGGTTGTGATACCACACGATGTCACTCTCGATAATCTCTCCGGTCCGCGGGTCCGAGGTGCTCGGGCCCTGCGCGTTTCGGGTCAGACTCGCCGACCAACGCACGACCGAGTAGCGCACGTCTTCCGGATCCCACTCCGGGTCCTCCTCGGGCGAAGGAGCATCGAGTGCTCGAACGGCGTTCCGGAAGCCTGCGGCCTCGAAGGCCTGGTTCCAGTTCTCGACACCGCGACGGACAGCTCCGCGCCAGCGTTCAGGGGTAGCCGGGTCGATGTACCACGTGATCGGCGTGACCGGCTCGACCAGCTCGCCCCGGTCATACGCGACGGGATCCGATGGCTCGAGACGCCACCGACGGATGAACGTCTCGGACGCCGCCTTCTGCTCGTCGAGGCCGTAGTTCACGCGGTCGATCGTGAAGTATCCGACTCGCGGGTCGGCATGTCGCGGCCGCATCGGCTCCCGGGGCAGCAGCACCAGCGACTGATTCATTTCCATCGAGACGGTGTTCGCCTGCGCGTCCGAGGGCGGGTTTCCGGCGTCGTACGTGAGCGTGTGCCGCACGTTCACGTTCAGCGGATAGCTGCGAACCCGACCGATGTAGCTCCTGGAGCCGTCGAGCCGACGAACCTGATAGCTGCGACGCTGGGCGGGCCGGAGGCCCGAAATGGCCGGCGTGTCACCCTCAAAGAAGTCGGTAACGTCGACCACCGATGCGTCGTCGGTTGGGCTTCGTATTTCGATATCCCATGACGCGAGGATCGGGGCGAAGTAGTTGGACTCGACCGAAAGGGCGATCGCGAGCGTGTCGTCGGCGACCGCCTCTCCTGAATATTTCCGCAGCAGGATGCGGTCCTCGGTCCGCTCGAAACGAACCATCTGGCGGTTCACGGCGGCGCCGGCAGGCAGAAAACCGCCCATTCCAGCCTGGACGCCCGACACGCGGCTGATCAAAAGCATGTCGGCATTCAGGAGCGAGTCCGGGATCTCGAAGAAGAGATCCCCGTCCGCCATGTGAACGGTAAAGAGCCCCTCGTCGGAGTCCGCTTCGCGCGTAAGCTCGTCGTACTCACTCTCTTCCGGAGCCGAGGGCGGATCTCCGATCGGTCGGGGAATCGGGTCGGACGCGACGGGAGCAGAAGAGCACGCGGAAAGCGACGTCGCGATGGCGACGGCGATGCCTACCAGGGCGTGACGGAGCGAGGGCATGGCAGCCGGGGTGAGGACGTGAACAGGACCCGAGGCCGCAGGTGGCCGGAGGATGGCTACTCGGCCGAGTTGACCCGGGCTTCGGTCGGAAGCGAATAGAGATGGACCGTGACCGCAATCGCGACCAGGAGCAGGAGCGCCACGGCCCATAGTCGGCCTGCCAGAAGCACGCCGGAGATCACGATGAAGACCCAGAGGGTCGCCACCGACGTCGCGCGTACCCGACTGGAGATCATGCCGTGTTCCCGATACTCGCTCAGGTAACGGCCGAACAGACGATTCTCATGCAGCCATCGCTCCGCACGAACGGAACTCCGGGCGAAGCACCATCCGGCCAGAAGGAGGAAGCACGTCGTCGGCCAGAGAGGTACGAAGATCCCGATGACACCGAGCACAACGCTGAGCGCGCCGACGGAGAAGTACACGCCGCGCCGGATCGGGCCGGGAAGCGTGTCCACAGCCCCCTCGGCACTCTCGTGATCGACGGGACAGTCGTGCTGCATTCGGGTGATCGACATTCGGGGTGTGCGCGGGAGAACCTCCCTGCGATGCATCAAAGCTACTGGACCGGGAGCGACTTAGGAATGATCGCCGCGCGTGGGCTCGGAAGCGGGTGGGAGCGGCTCAGAGGCCGCCGTACTCCTCACGCAGCCTCGTCTTCTGGACCTTTCCGGTTGCGCCCATCGGCAATGAATCGACGAAGATGACATCGTCGGGCAGCTGCCACTTGGCCACCGAACCGGACAGAAATTCCAGCACCTCGTGCCTGGTCGGCTCGGTCCCTGGCGCGGGGACCGCGATCAGGAGCGGGCGCTCCCCCCATTTTTCGTCCGGCACACCGATGACGGCGGCCATGGCGATCTCCGGGTGTCCCATCGCCGAATTCTCGACGTCGATCGAGCTGATCCACTCGCCCCCGGACTTGATGAGGTCCTTGGTGCGGTCCGTGATTTGCACGTAGCCATCGGGATCGATCGTGGCGACATCGCCCGTGGGAAACCAGCCGTCGTCGGTGAGCTTGGCCTCATCGCTCCTGAAGTAGCCGTCGACGACCCAGGGCCCTCGTGCCTGCAGCTCCCCGAAGGCGTCGCCGTCATGCGAAAGGACGTCTCCGTCCTGGTCGACGATCCGGAGTTCGATCCCATACGGGGGGCGGCCCTGTCGGGTCTGGAAGGCAGAGCGTTCTTCGATGGGCCACTCGCGATGGGAGGGCAGGAGGGTATTCACCGCGCCGAGCGGGCTCGTTTCGGTCATGCCCCATCCATGCCGGAACTCGATGTCGAACTCTCCCTCGAGGGCCTTGATCAGGGACTGCGGTGGTGCGGCACCTCCAATGAGCACCATCTCGAGAGACGACGGAGCGTGGCCGGCGCTGCGCCAGTGCTCAACGAGCCCGAGGAAGACGGAGGGCACGCCGGCACAGAAGTTCACATGCTCCTGCTCGAGGAGTTCGGTCAGACCTTCGGGGTCGAGCCGTGGACCCGGCATGACGAGTTTGGAGCCCGCCGCGGCCGCGGCATACGGAAGACCCCATGCACACGCGTGGAACTGAGGCACGATCGGAAGAACCGAGGCCGACCGGCTCAGGTTGAACACGTCCGGCATAGAGACGCCCATCGCGTGAAGGACCGTGGACCTGTGGCTGTACAGCGCTCCCTTCGGATTCCCCGTGGTCCCGGACGTGTAACACAGGGCCGCGGCAGTCGACTCGTCGAGCTCGGGCCAGGCGTACGATCCGGGGCGCCCCTCGATGAACTCCTCATACGAGACCGCGTTCGGCAGTGACGTCTCGGGCATGTGCTCGGCGTCCGTCATGACGACGTAGTACTCGACTGACGAGAGCTTGTCCGCCACGGCCTCGGCTAGCGGCACGAAGGTCGTGTCCACGAGGAGGATCCGGTCCTCCGCGTGGTTCATGATGTACACGAGCTGGGTGGGGTGGAGACGCGGGTTGAGGGTGTGGCAGACTGCGCCCATTCCGGAGATGCCGTAGTACGCTTCGAGGTGTCGTTGCGTATTCCAGCCGAGCGTGGCCACGCGATCCGTCGCACCGATGCCGGCGTCCGTCAGCGCCTCCGCCAGCTGCTTGGATCGGTGCAGTACCGAGGCCCACGTCGAATGACGAATGGGTCCGTCGACGGTCCGTGTCACGATCTGCTGGTCGCCGTGCACGTTCCCGGCATGCTCGATCAGCCCCGAGATCAACAGGGGGGTCTCCATCATGCGACCGCGCATCGGATGCTCCTGAACGGGACTCGGACCAGGGTGTGAGAGGGGAGGGAAGCTAGGCCGCCCCGGAAGGGAGGGCTACACTTCGGCCCCACCCCTCAACCCCTGAGCGAGACATGTCCGAGAACATCCTTCTCGAAGAGATGACGTGGCCCGAAGTGGAGTCCGCGATCGCGGGCGGGACCACGACCGTGGTCGTTGCCGTCGGAGCCGTGGAGCAGCACGGTCCTCACCTTCCACTCCTCGTGGATGCCGTGCGGGGTGATCGGCTGGCGGTCGAGGTCGCGCAGCGGCTCGGTGAGGCCCTGGCGGCGCCGACGATTCGCGTGGGTTGCTCGGAGCATCACATGGGCTTCTCCGGCACGCTGACCTTGCGCCGCAGCACGCTGGAGGCGGTCTGTATCGATTACGCGGTGAGCCTCGCACGACACGGTTTCACGCGCATCTGCTTCGTGCCCTCGCACGGTGGAAACTTCGGTCCACTCGCCGAGATGCTTCCGGATCTGCGGGCGGCGGTCGGACCGGAATGCACCGTCGACGCCTACACCGACCTCGTTGGGTTCATGGCGCTCTGGGAAGCGGCGGTTTCCGAGGTCGCCCCGGATCTGGTCGGCCGCGTCGGCGGGCATGCGGACATCGCGGAAACGTCCGAAATCCTCTGCATCCGGCCGGACCTCGTACGTACGGAGCGTGCCGAGGCAGGGCACGTGCAAGCGTTCGATGACGAGTTGAGGGATCGGATCTTCAGCGAGGGATTCCGGTCCGTTACCCCGAACGGGATCCTGGGAGATGCTCGTGGGGCCTCGGAAGCGATCGGGCTCGCCTGCATCGCACACGCGGCCGAGGGCATCGTGGCCGCACTGGAGTCGTGACACCGGGCGACGATTCCCCGTTCCGGATTGCTGCCTTCGTCTCGCCACATGGCTTTGGCCATGCCGCGAGAAGTTCGGCCGTCCTCGCAGAGGCACATCGTGTCGCGGGCGCTCATGCGCATGTGTTCACCACGGCGCCTCGGTGGTTCTTCGAAGAGTCGCTGGCGTCGTTCACCTATCACCCCACCGTCGTGGATGTCGGCTTTCGACAGACGTCGGCCCTGGTCTTCGATACGGGGGCAACCGTCGACGCACTCCGCCAGCTCGTGCCATTCGATGCATCCTCGGTCGAGCGTCTGGCCGCCGAGGTTCTCGACGCGGGGTGCGGGGTCGTGCTTTGCGACATCGCACCGATGGGGATCGCCGTGGCGGAAGCCGCCGGCCTGCCGTCGGTGCTGGTCGAGAATTTCTCGTGGCCCTGGCTCTACCACCCGCTCGTCGAAGCAGTCCCCGAACTCGTGGAGATCGGAGTAGAACTCGACCGATGGTCGGCACGCGCGACGATCCATGTGCAGGCCCGCCCGGTCTGTGCACGACAGCCGGAGTTCGAACTCGTCGATCCCGTGAGTCGCGAGGTACGCATGGGCCGGGCTGAGACGCGAGCTCGCCTCGGCATCCCCCGCGACGCTCCTGTCGTGGTCGTGACGATGGGTGGCTACGGGGAGGATATGCCCTTTCTCGACCGTCTTCAGTCCCGGACGGGCTTCCACTTTCTCGTCACCGGTGCCGTGCGGACCCAGGCCGTTGGGAATCTGCACCTTTTTGACAACAACACGGCCCTCTTCATGCCGGATGTGCTCCGGGCAGCCGACGCGGTCGTGGCGAAGCTCGGGTACGGGACGGTATCCGAGGTGTGGAGGGAGGGGCTCCCGTTCGCGTGGGTCACGCGACCGGACTTCCGGGAGATGGCCTCGCTGGAAGCCTTCGCGGAGGAGGAGCTGTCCGGATGGCTCATGCCCACCGAACACTTCAGATCCGGCGACTGGATCGACAATCTCGAGTCACTCGTCGACATGCCTCGCCGACCTCATCCCGTGGGTGGCGCGCACCGCATCGCCGAGATCCTGATGGAGCAGGCCGGATAATCGACGTCGAGTGCCCGCGAGGGGTTGGGCCGAAACCGTGTGACGTTCGAGCCGACCGCGTGTGGCGCTACAGCCCCGGTGGGTCCACCACCCCGATGACGTGGATCGCGATCAACCCCAGCAGGCCGACGACGAGGAGGTAGTAGACCGTCGGGAGAATGGTCTTCCGGAGCGTCTCCCCCTCCTTGCCCAGCAGCCCGACGGTCGCCGACGCGGCGACCACGTTGTGAATCGCCACCATGTTGCCCGCGGCCGCACCCACGGCCTGCAGGGCGACGATCATCACGGTCGACATGGCGAGTCGCTCCGCGACCCCGTACTGGAACGCCGAGAACATGAGGTTGCTGACCGTGTTCGAGCCGGCGATGAACGCCCCGAGCGCGCCCGTCATCGGGGCGAAGAAGGGCCAGACCGCTCCCACGTTGCCGGCGACCCACTCGGCCATGGCGAGTGGCATGGACAGAAGATCGGCTCCGTTCACGTCCGAATTGATGTAGACCCGCACCATCGGGACAGTGAATACCAGCACGACACCCGCGCCCACCAGCACCTTCGTCGATGATCGAAAGGCCTCGCCGAGCGCCGCACCGTCCATGCGATGGAGCACGGCCGTGACCAGAACGACGACGAGGAGCACGAAGCCCGGCAGGTAGAGCGGTGTGGTCGTCGCGGTGATGCCGGAGCCCAGAATGTCCGACCACGAGAATTCGAGTCGGCGCAGAAGGGCCCCTACCGGGAGCTGCGGAAGGCGGGTCAGGACCAGCAGGACTCCGAGCAGGGCGTAGGGCGCCCACGCCGACGCGGTCGACACACCACGGCCCTCGGGGACGTCGGCCAGTTCGTCCTCGAGGCCGCTGACCCACCCCGGGTCCCATGTCGAACGCTCCGGGAAGTCCCAGCGATCCTTCGGGAGGAGCCAGCCCTTCCGTGCCACGGACACGACGATGACCAGACCTACGGGGGCTCCGAGCAGTGAAGGGAACTCCGGACCCAGGAAGGTGCCGAACATCACGTAGGGCACCACGAAGGCCGCCCCTCCGAACAGTGCGAAGGGAAGAATCGAGAGCCCTTCGGTCCACGAACGACGGCCGCCGAAGAAGCGCGTGAGCATCACGACCATCCACAAGGGCATCAGAACGCCGGCGGTGGCATGGAGGAGCACGACCTTCGCCGTGACCTCTCGCAGGTACTCGAGCATCGTCATGTCCGCACCAGCGAGGGCTGCGGCGAAGGCTTCTCCTCCCAGCCCACCCTGCACTCCGACGAGCACGGGGGTACCGACGGCGCCGAACGTCACCGCCGTACTCTGGATCATCATGCCGAGCATGACCGCGGCGGCGGCCGGGAAGCCGAGGGCGACGAGGAGCGGCGCCGCTACCGCTGCCGGCGTACCGAAGCCGGCAGCGCCCTCGATGAAGGAGCCGAAGAGCCAGGCCACGATGACGACCTGAACCCGTCGATCGTCACTGATGCCGTTGAACGATCTCCTGATCGCCGCGACCCCACCGGAGCGTTCGAGCGTATGGAGCAGGAGGATCGCGCCGAAGATGATGAAGAGCAGGTCGAAGGTGAGGAACAGCCCCTGGATCGACGCCGCCGCGATCCGCGATACGCTCATTTCCCAGGCGAAGAGCGCGACCAGTACGGCCGCTGCATAGGCCGCCGGCATGGCATGCTTCGCGGGGACCCGAAGACCCACGAGGAGGATACCGCCCAGAGCGATCGGAAGGAGCGCGAGAAGCGCTTGCGTGCCCGGCCCCATCAGAAGGCCACTCCCACTGCGTCACACAGGAAGCGAACCAGGGGCACCCCCTTGCTGAAGGTGGTCCCGAGCTCCCTGGGAAGCTTCGGGCTCGTGATGAAGCTCTGCGGAACGTGCCGGACCCCGATGAAGTCCTTGCGTCTGAGGTCTTCGATCAGGGGATGGTCGGGATCGAAGCCCTTCGGGGCGCGCTTCAGTGAGTCACCCTCGAGTTCATAATGGCCGGTGAAGGCGGTGCCGCGGGAAACCCTCTTCCACGTCGTCGGATCGTCCACGATGCGCTCACGGATCTTGAGAAGTGTCTTCGCATCCGGATGCCAGATGCCCAGCCCGACGAAACACGCGCCGGGTTCGATGTGAACGTAGAAGCCGGGCGCGTGCGCGTCCTTCGCCGCCTCATGTCGGAAGTGGACACCTGCGGCCGTCTTGTACGGGCTCTTGTCCTTCGAGAAGCGCGTGTCCCGGTAGATGCGGAAGAGCGAGCGGGGCGTCGCCATGAAATGGGGGCTGAGCTTCCGGAGTTCCGGCGCGAACGCTTCGATGAAACGAAGGGCCGGCTCCTTGAGTTGCCGCTCGTACCGGTGCTTATGCTCGGCGAACCACTCGCGGTCGTTGTTCGCTCTCAGGTCCTTCAGGAACTGGAACGTCGACTTGGTGAAGTACGCGTTGCCTGCCACTGCCGGCCTCCATCCGTGATGGTTCGTCGATCAAGGGAGGGGTCGCGCGGCG
>Ga0181588_10003368_pt1 | contig 13443 bp, 7 predicted proteins | sample 071ome_26_FD_148607 | JGI IMG/M metagenome (GOLD analysis project Ga0181588, IMG submission 148607) | Coastal salt marsh microbial communities from the Groves Creek Marsh, Skidaway Island, Georgia - 071409BT metaG (spades assembly) | ecosystem: Environmental > Aquatic > Marine > Intertidal zone...
GCAAACGTGCGCATGGCTCTCAAGGACGCGTCTATGAGATCTTCTCCATCGGTGCTCTCCGTACTCGTATCTTCTAGAGTTTGCATCGCTCGCTTCGCCAAGACCTCGCACATTTTCGAAGCCGGCTCAACGAAAGGCTCTACTCGATTTTCTCTCGAATAAACCAGAACATCCGCGACTCTTTCGCACGCGTTTAGCTCCGTAAAGAGCTTCCTCGTCGATAGAATCGAGTTTTTGGAGCGGCACAAGAACAAACACAATCGAGCGTTGTGCGCGTTGTTATTCGCATGATCGAGACTAAGAAAAGCGAAGAATTTCGAGGCGAAGTGCGCGAGCGCCTTCTCCAAAGCCTCATCATCACGCGCGTTGGCGTTCTCTTCTTCCTCCTCCTCTGCGCCGCCGTTGTTTATGGAACCGGCTAAAAGTTTCAGTGCGTAGAGTGGGATGGGATCCTCGTCCATCAACAGCGCCGGACATGACGGAAGAAAATCGTTTCGCAACGACTCGGCGAGATACCGTTTATCGTCCGCGTCAATTTGAAAACAGAAACTGCCTCCTTTGTCTCGAGCGATAGTCTCTTCTGCAGAGCTCGAACGCGCATTTTCATCATCCATGTTTTCAACCGGCCTGAGCGCCAAGAGTGGTAGCATGCTATCGCAAGTCAATTTGAGCGCTAAGAATCTCGCGTCGGGGGAATCCGAGCCTCTCAACAACTTCGCGAGAGCGGGTAAAACCTCTCGAATGGTAACCTTTGGAAATCTTAGAAGACTCTTTTGAGCGTCTCGCGACAACGTCTCCAAGAGAGAAGAAACGCCCAATCGAAATTCTTCAGATGCTTTAACCTTTCGATCGAGAAGTTCGTAAAACATGCGCTCTTTGCTCGCGGTATTGCCACCACGAGCAAACCCAGAAAACCACTTCGATGGACTTCTATTGTTTGCGTTCTTATTTGCATCCGTTTCTTCGAGAGGGGTAGGAGCTGCACAAGGCAGCGCCGTCGCCGCAGCTTGAATAAATAAAGAAACTTTGCGTAAGAAAGCCTCGTCACATACGCGATCTCGCATGAATCCAACGCATAACGCGTGTGCGAGGGCTGGAAACAACGCGGTGGCACCACTTTGCGTGAAGTGCGTTCGACGAACATCGTTCACATCGAAGGTATCCAGGCTGAACTTTTCGTTTGACTCCGCGATGATCCGCCTCGCCTCTGAAGATATTGCGTCTGAAGCCCGTCGAGATAAGTCCGCAATCGTTCGAAACAAACACTCGGCACATCTCGTCAGATAAACGTCGTTATTCGCGTGTAAAGTAACTTTTTCAGCCACGTAGAGAATGCGATTGTTCGTAAAATGCACGAGCCAAGCCGGGTGGGCCGAACACAAGGCGGAAATAGCAACCAAAGCCTTACCTCGATTTATGGAATTCGCCCCGCGCTCGGAAATCAGCGAGAGCTCTTTCGCGAGGATGTTCTCGTCCGCATAAAAAGACGAACCACCATTAGATTCGTTTGCAACGTCCCCATTATCCCCGTTCGTGGCTGCAGATGAACTCGAGCGAAGCGTCTCCAAAAACGCGCTCTTTGAAGCTTCGTTCGACAAGACAACATTCAAGCACCTCAATCCATTTCCGGAAACTTTGGATGAGTCATCCGAGATGAGCCGAGAGACGTAATGCGCACAAACCGAGGACGTTGCGAAATCGACGAGAAGTTGAGGCGAAGACGCCAGGCATCGAGCGGCGGCGGACGATGCGGTTACTCTTGCGTTTTCGCTCTCTCTTTGATCGGCGAGTGCTATTTCAAAGAGTTTAGCGAGCGTTGCGTTGGTCAAGAACGTATCTTGGACCCACTTTGGATGTTTACATTCGTTCTCCGCATTCTCTTCCTTATCATCATCGTCATCATCATCGCACCGCGGTGTCACTATGTTTTCAATCGTCTTGGTCGCGTAATGCCGGGTGACGGCGTCTTCTGTCACGTTCAATTTTGAACACACCGCGGCGAGAACTTTCTCACTCACGCCCCAAATTACCGCAGCCGTCTCTGGACCAACCTTTACTTTCGAGCGAGGAGTCAGATTATTACCTTCCTCGTCTGCCGCCCCTTCTTCTACTCCTGAATTGTCATCGTCGTCGAAACTTACGTCTCGCTCAGACTGCGTCGCAACGTAAAAAAGCAGCTCTCCAAGTGTCGCCATCGCCTTTCTCTTTGCGCGTTCGTTTGAATCATCGATTACTTCCGCGAGCGTCTCGCAAATATTTGTCTTTTCGTTCGCTAACAGCTCGTCGCCAATTTCCGTCGCGTGACGAAAGAGAAGTCCTAATATCGAACATAGACGCGTTCGCAAAGTTGGCGCCTTCGATTGGGCGAGCACTTCGACAAACATGGAGGCTAGACTTGAATTCACGAGCACGTTCGCGGCTTCAGCGTTGCTACAGAGCGTTTCAAAATATGCCAACGCGTTGACTTTCGAGCGCATCGGTGAACTTTCCGCCACTGACCTGTAAACAGCAGTCAAGAAAGCCTCGAGTTCCGGACGCGACAGACTGAGGACAGACTTTACATCCAGCGCGGGAAACGGAAGCGCTTTTGCGTCGTGCACGGGATCCATGGCCGATCCGTTCGGTTCAACTCTGCGATTATTCACAATAGGGCGAACGACTAAATCAGACGCGTGCGTTGAGAGCGTGCTTATGGAATACGCGGATTCATCGCAATCCTCCTCGTCGTTGGCTTCCACATCCGGCACAATTGCCAAAGCATTCGGATCGTCGTCATCATTTGCATCATCTTCGTTTTCATCGACATCCATAGTTTCATCTAAATCTGACGGCATTGTTCGGTGTTTCCAGGGTGTCTTTGCCATCATAGCGCGGCTATCTCGGCCCCCGCTTTCTAATTGTTCTCTATTCCCTCCTCGAGGAGGCGTTTTTAAAAGTGCGTTCTCGCCGCCGGCCGAACGACGATTATCGAGAAGTGCTTTTTTCCTTCTTCCGTTTGGCGTGTCTGGACTCAAAATTACCACGGAACCTTTCTTCTTCTTTCTATCGTCGTCCTCGTTACTTTCATCGTCGTTTTCACCGTTCGCTCCAACTGCTTCGTGATATTCGACGTCCTCTTCCGAGCTGCTCCCATTAGCACCGCCTTCACGTTCGTTTCGCTTCGGCGTCCGAGCAGGAGTCGTCGGTAGATCCACCGTGCATAATCTTTGCACCCCCGGCGCTTTCATTGGCGTTGTTCTTCTCTTCTCTTCGTATTCTGCCACGGACGAAGTTGTTGAATTCATTGACATGCGCTGATTATTTCCGTTCGCGTCTTCGAATGATTCATCGTGACTCATGTTCGCAACGTTCCTGTTATTTTCATCGTTCACGAAGTTCTCCAGCGCAAAGTTCACTTCGAAATCAGCCGTTTCCATGACGACATCTACACTATTTCTATTCTCGTAATCGAAGTAATTCTTCTCCGCATCGACGGATGCATTCGAGTTTACGCCGTTTACATTCCCGCTGTTGCCACTACTTCCACCTTGATTGGTATTTCCGTATCCTAAAGCTGATCGTTCGCGATCTAAGTTTGTTCGCGCTGCTCGAGATAAGCCGCCAACGTCGCAACTTTGCCTCAGGCTCGCCGTCAACAATCCACCGTGAACAGCCGCTACATTAGCACCAGGCGATTTGGGATTGAGTGATTTCAACCTCGCCGCAAGATCTTCAGCTTTCAACTTTTGCGCCATTTGTTCAAACGCAGTTTCTTTCGGTAGCGGTTTTGTTTTGTGTTCCTCAATTAATTTCTTGATTGAAAGCGAGACGTCGCCGCTTCCTCCTCGCTCGTTCCCGGTAGCGCTAGAAAAACCGTTGCCGCCAGAAGAAGTAGGCACGAATGCGGGTCGCCGAAAAAACTCGTGCTCGACGACGTCTTGCCAAGTCATCCTTTGATGTGGTCTTTTAATGAGCAACCCCATTATCAAACTCTCTAAACTCTCCGAACATCTCTCCCTAGGTAAAGGCTCTGGTTCTTCCTCTAAAACCGCCTCGACGAGTTCGCTCAAACGAGTTCTCGCAAACGGCGGGTACCCGGCCACGAACTCGTACAACACGCACCCAAGCGCCCACAGGTCGGAGGCGTACGAGTGCACGCCGATGGATGTGAACAGCTCTGGCGCCATATACGCCGGTGAACCTCGTTTGGCTAAACTCAAATGTCCCGATCCCCTACTTGAGGTAAAATTACTACTCACGCTGTTGCCCATGGTGCCGTACGAAGACGACGTCGTAGAAGAAGCCATGGACATTCTACTGCTACTATTCATTGTGCTACTGCTATGCGAAGACGAAAGCATCGCCACGTTCGAGGCGACTCTTCTGCTCAGACCGAAGCCGCACAACTTCACCTCGCCGTGTTCCGACAACAAAGCGTTGCTTGGTTTCACATCGCAATGCAACAGGCCGGCGCCGTGCAACGCTCTCAACCCTCTGCACAAATCCACCGCGAATCGACGAATTGACGACTCCGGTAACCGTCCATCTTGCTTCAAAACGTTCAACAATGTACCACCGACGCAATACTCTAAAACTAACCACAAATGGTTCCTCGTCTCGTACCACGCGACGAATTTCAAAGCCCGTTCGTGTTTAATCGCTCTCAACGCGTGCACTTCTTGCAAAACTCTCTGCCGCTGCGACTTTTCCACAGATTTCACCGCGTAATATTGAATCGATTTCTTCTCTCGACCTTTATATACCACCGAGTGCTTCCCTTTCCCGATGGACTCGTAGATGTGAAACCGGTCCATGTTGTGCGCGCTTCCCGCACCCCACGCTACACTCTCAACGCTCGCACCTCTCCACGGTCTCAAGGACTAAAACGATAGAATCAATCAAACCAACGACCGCCGATCGCAACGAGCGCGCGTCGATAGCCGTAATCTTCGCGTGTATTTTCGCCTTTGCTCCTTTAGCGGCCGATTCTCCTTCTTCTTCTGAGGAAGAAATCTCTTCCAAGCGTAACTCTTTCGTCGTCCTCGACGGGTTTATCGGCGGGTCCACGTTGACTGAATTGAACACGATTTCGCACGTTTCGAGAGAAGCGAACGGAAATTCCAGCACCCTGCGCCGCGCAAACGATAAAGAAGAGAGAGAGAGTGAGTGTGTGTGAGGAAACAGATCGACATCAGCGCGCAGCAAAAACGCGAAAACGCGAATCGCACAAAACAAGAAAAAGAGAGAGATGAGATTTTTTCAAAAATCGAGAGAGAAAGCAAAAACTCTTCTCTCCTCGGCTACTACTACTACGGAGAGAAGAAATCGAAAAGAAAAGACGCACGTCGAATGCGCGAACTCGGTCGCCTCCTCGAGCATCTATGTTACGTGTGTGCGTGTGAGTATCGTTCTTCTTTTTTTCTTGCGCGCGCGCGCGCGTTCGTTTTTTTTTTCTTTTTCTTCTCCCTTTTCCGAAAACTTCAAAACCCTAAACTCGATTGCAGAAAAAAAAATCTCCGCACACACACGATTTACACACAAAACACACAGCGCGGCACATAGCAGATTAAAACACACACACACACACACAAACACACGCACGAGAGAGAGAGAGAGAGAGAGAGAGAGAAAGGGTATGATCGCAGACGCGTTCTTCTCGTTTCTCAACTGGCTGCGGTTGCTTTTTTTCAACCGGGAGATGGAGTTGGCTTTGATAGGTGCGAATTGTGTTGGATTTTTACGGGGAAAAGTGTTTGTTTTATATTCCCTTTCTCTTCTTCTTCTTCTTTGTCTTCTTCTTCTTCTTCTTCTTCAAAAACCCAAAACGCGCGCGGTCGGGGGGCTCTCGCGGGGAGGAGCGCGCTTCTGAGATCGCGTCTGAACGAACGCGCGCGCGAGAGGGGAGAGATCTGTTCTCGTAACACGTGCTTTCTCGTTTGGTTTCCAAATAAATTTTCGGATCGATTTTTGTTTCTTTCTTTTGTGTGAGTTCTTAAAAATTTGTACTCAAAACTGACCCGCGCGTCGTCGCGCGTTCTTTTCTCTCTTTGTTTCTTCTCTTCTCACCCGTGCGATTGCACTCACGCAGGATTACAAAACGCGGGGAAAACGTCGTTCGTGAACGTGGTTTCTGGCGGGGAATTCGTGGAGGACATGATCCCGACGGTTGGTTTTAACATGCGCAAAGTGACCAAGAACAAAGTTTCGATAAAGATGTGGGACATGGGAGGACAAGAGCGGTTTCGGAACATGTGGGAGAGATATTGCCGAGGGGTGACGGCGGTAGTGTACGTGTTGGATGCGGCGGATAAGGAGAATTTTCAGTTGGCAAAGACGGAGTTGCACTCGTTGATGCAGAAACCAGCCGTGGCCGGGGTGCCGTTGTTGGTGTTGGGGAACAAATCGGATTTGGAGGACGCGGCGGATGCGAGAACTGTGATCGATGCGATGGAGTTGAGACGGTTGAGTGGTAGGGAAGTGTGCTGCTACTGCATTTCGTGCAAAAGTCAGCACAACGTCGACGTGTGTTTAGAGTGGTTGTCGAAGCACGCAAAGTAACAATTCTTGGAGAAAGAAACGAGGATGCGATGCATGTTAAATGATTTCTTTTTATTTAAAAACGCGAAACCGCTGTACGCTGTATATGAACAGCTTTTGTATAAACACTTTGCTTTCAAAACGTATTTAATTCCTCTTTTAGAATGAGGTCTACGTCTGCAACTTTATCTTCTCGTTTGCTCTTCCTCGCGCTGTACGTGTGTGCTCTCTTTTTTTTTTGAAGTCGTTTGTTTAAATGAAAATTAAATGAAGCTATTTTCTCGGCTATTCGTCGCGGCTCGCTTGGCTTTCAAATACGCTTTCTCGATGCGAAAGACGGACCACTGGAACCGTCGGACGATTTCTAACGCGGATACAAAGAATACAGTTCTCGAATTCTTCCGCAAGTGCGCGGCGAGCTTGTACGTCCACGAGACGCGAAGCATGAGGTTGGTCGCGCACGCGAAATAGTACACCGCGGGCGCCTTGTATAATCTGTTGTTTCGCAAACCGTACGGGGCGAACGTTCGTTCGTTCTCGGCGTTGTTTTCTATTTCTGCAATGATGTTGCTCTCGTTACTATGTGTGTTACCATCACCACCACTACCACCACCGATGGATGAAGAAGAAGAGGAAGGAAACACGAGCTTTTTCACCATCGGCAAATCCCAATCGTGGGTCAAATCCCAATAATAGCTAAAACTACTGTTCACGACAGCAAACGTGAACCACATAGGTCGATATAACCGTTCCCAATCGTCCTCGTCTACGTGATATTTCAATGCCGAGCACCAAATGACTGGAAACGCGGAAAAATACTTCACGGCGTTCCAGAAACACAACTCGTCGCCGGTATCTCTTCGCTGGCGAATGCACTGAAACAATCGAATGGCGCTTGGAATACACAAAACAAACGGAATGCGCCAACTTTGATCACCACACGCGCCTTCGGCCGCGTGAGATAAAATATGTCCTTGGAAAGCGCTACAAAACACCCTCTCCACGTCCGATAACGACTTCGCGAACGAACACAACACATCGGCCGCGAAGAAATCGGCGAAGGAAATAGCGTGTGCCGTTGGCGCGGCGATTCGAGATATGGTGACTCGCAAACCTTTCCTCGCTGTCCCGAACAGAAAGCCATTCTCTGTAGGCGCAAAAATAATCACCAAAGGTGCCAACACGTAGAAGAAAAAGATGTAAAACGACGCCGCCATTTCGTTTTCGTCCTTTAGCGCTTTACTAAAACACGCCGCGCCAGTCGCCGTAGCCACTGACATCACCCCTGCGATGCCGAATATCGCGGACGCATCCAAAGCGTGTGGAATCGCGTCTTCGTTAGCGAACGATTTCGTGTGCCTTTCGCTAAAAACAACCAACGGCGATGGCACCAACTTCATCTTTTCGTGCCACAAATACACATTCAACCCCCACAACCACAGCGCCAACGTCATTAAACTCGGCGCGCTGAAATACACCGACACCAATCTCGATTGATCCATCTCCAACTCGTCCAAGTTCACCATAAGCACACCGAGACTAAATACGAACCAGGTGGTAAACAACACCTTGAAAACTTTCGGCACTTTCAATTGAAGGCCTTTCTCTAACTTGAAATCACCAAACTCCACTCCCGAGTTGATGTGCGGAATCGACGGGTACGACGTCGAAGGATTAAACCCCGTCATATTCTCCCCTCCTTCTCCTCCGAGCGCGTGTTGCAGCAACTGTTGCGCACCTCTTCGCATATATATATATATCTATAAAATTTCTTTCTCTCTCTCTCGAAGCTTTTCGAGCAGCGCGTGTTCGCCTTCGGGTTGGGTTTGACACACACTCACACACTCACACACTTCCCCTAAGTTACGAGTGTGTGCGCGCTTTGGCAAAGTCTATCGTCTTCTCTCTCGTTCCAATTTTCTCTCCAGAAAACAACCGTTTCGACTTTTACTTCTTCAACTTCTTCGCGATTTCCTCCTCGCCTTTCTTCACCACCTCGCTCACGCTTTCTCCGTTCGACACGTCCTCCATCATCTTTCGAATCGTTTTCACGTTCCTTCGCAACATCGACGTGCTCGTGCGAATATCCGTGCGCATTAAACTCGCGACGGCAACGATGGCGGCGCCGGTGATCACGAAGTTTGTCCACGCCATTATTAATTCACGAGGGTGGTAGGCGCGAGTGTATTATGATTCTCTCCTACTCTCTCTCTCTCTCTCTCTCTCTCTTTGTGCTTGTTTCAATCGCGCGCGCGAGCTTCTCTTTTTGTCGTTTTGTTTCGTTTTTCTCCCCAGTTGGGAAACTGTTTAGGGTTTTGTGTCGAACATAAACCCTAAATGATAAAAGTTGGTGTTTTTAGAGAGAGACGAAGGCACGCACTCGAGAGAGAAAGTGTACGCGCTCGCTCGCGCTTTATTATATAAATCGAAAGAGAGAAACGCGGTAAACGAAAATGTCGTCGCTCGGTGTTTTCACTTCTGCGTCCCCGTTCTCTGCTTTATCTTTCCGCGCGGCGGCGGCATCATCGCTTTGCGAGGAGAGTGTGGTGGTGACATCGTCGTCATCATCGAGAGGAAACGACGCGAAACGTCATCGACGACGACGGCAGAAACATCATCGCGCCGGTGTTGCGCGAGCGGAGCGCAACAACGCGTTGCCATCTTCAGATCAGCGACGTGAAAATTCGTCCTCTTTCACGTCTTCTTCTTCGTCTTCTTCTGCGAGCGGAAGAAGAAGATCTCGACGAAGCGCGGATACGAATTCACCGGAGGAAGTCTTGAGACGCGCGGAGGAGCTCGGCGCTTTGGTCCAAGATATCGCCCAGGTGGCGGCTTCGAGCGGGCCGGCGGGCGTGTCTAGGACGGCACAAGCGATGCGAGCGATATTCGAGTTAGGGGTGAAAACGTTGCAAAGTGGTAATTTAGAGCGACTGACGGCGCCGTCGGCGCTGAGGCAGCTGTTTGAGGCGTTGGGGGCGACGTATATTAAGTTTGGGCAGTTCATCGCGTCGACGCCGAGCGCGTTTCCGAAAGAATTCGTCGACGAGTTTCAGAAGTGCTTGGACGATACGCCGCCGGTTTCGTTCCAAGAAATCAAGAAAATCTTAGAAGAGGAAGGATTAGACATCGACAGAGAGTTTTATTCGATCGATCCGAAACCGTTAGCGACGGCGAGCGTGGCCCAAGTTCACGCGGCGGTGTTGAAAGGATCGAATAAAGAGGTGGTTGTTAAAGTTTTGAAACCCGGAGTGGAGGACGTGTTGAAAGCAGACTTGAGCTTCGCGCTAGTCGCGTCGAAGGTTTTTACATTTTTGAACCCGGGGTTGAACCGAGCGAGCCTAGTGGACATCGTGAGCGATTTGAGATCGAGCATGATGGAAGAGACGGATTTTAGGAAGGAGGCGAAAAACGTGAGAGATTTTACTCGGTTTATTGAATCGTCAAAGTTGGAATCGTTAGCGACGGCGCCGTTTGTGTACGAAAAGTTGAGCTCGAAAAGAGTCTTAGTCATGGAACGTTTATACGGGTCGCCGCTGACGAACTTAGAGGACGTGGAGAACGAGTTGAAGAAAAACGGCAGAGTGGCTATGAACCCGCTGAATCCGAGCGTAAAGTTAACCGCCGAGGACGTGTTGGTGAACGCGCTGAACGTTTGGTTTTCTTCCGTTCTTGCGTGCGAAACGTTTCACGCGGATGTCCACGCGGGTAATCTCTTAGCATTGAGCGACGGTCGGGTTGGTTTTATAGATTTCGGCATCGTCGGGAGTCTCTCCGTGGAAACCTACGAATCCGTTCGCGCCTTCTTTGCCGCCACCGCCACTCGTGATTACGACAAAATGGCGTTGTCTTTGATCACCATGGGCGCGGCTGAGAAAGATGTCGACGCATCTAAATTCGCCAACGACCTCCGCGAAGTCTACAAAGCGTTGGATGAAATCGAACCCACCGTCGTCGTCGACGAACGCTCGCAGACCGCGGCGGTCTCCGTCGACCAACTCGAAGCCCAAAACGTCGCTTTAAAAATAATCCAAGCCGGTGAAGAGAACGGCGTGAAGTTCCCTCGAGCGTTCGGGGCGCTTTTAAAACAGATTTTATACTTTGACAGATACATCACGGCGTTAGCGCCCGACGTCTCTGCCATCGACGACGAGAGATTGGACTTTGTCGACGCCGTCGTCGTCGATGTCAAAGACGGGAGACAGATACCGTGAAAAGAAGAAGAAGAATGTAAAGAAATAGATTCTTGCGCGCGTGTATATATAGAAAGAGTACAACTTTGAGCTGTTTGCACATATTTTAAAAGAGAATATCGCTTCGAGATACCTTTTTTCGCCTTAGTATCCTTTCCTCCTTTTCCGAGTAACTCCTAATCCCCTAGATAGCCAAACCTCACACTTGCACCCCCCCGAGGACGACGCGATATAAATGCCAGACGCCATCCACGGCACCCTCTTAACCTGCGATAACCCACCCATCAAAACTTTCATAGAAGCTTTAAACGAATCGTTACCTCAAGAGAGTCGATTCATAATCTCTAAATCGTTGGACGAAACGCACCTGTTGATTCGCGCGGAACGCGTCGCATTCGTGCAGTCAAAAGTGAAAGAGTTTACGGATAAAAATCAATACACGGCGCCGAGAGATAACGTGCAGAGTTGACCAAATATGACGAGTTGTTTTTTACCTGCTCGCGCGCATTCTTTTACTCTCAGAATGCGTTCGAAACCGCCGAGCGTAGGGAGCAGAAGAGGGAGGACGATTTCGCGAGCGCTGCCTCCAACTGTTGTTGCCGATGCTATCGTGCCAAGTGGTAGTGTTATCAGTCACGCGGCGGTAGTGTCCGATTTAGCATACATAGAGAACGACGCGTGGTGGGGATGGGCGTTTGCGCCGGGTGGATTCGTGTTAGGACCGTCAATATTGTTCGCGTTGTATATTCTCGGAACGCTCGTGTTTGACTTGGTGAAGAAGCAAACGAAGACGAAGGAGGAAGAAGAGTAGCGTTGTATCATCATAAATAAATAAGTATACATGTATTTACGCAATCTAATACATATTGCTGTGCTGCTTATTCTATAATGCGCTAATTATACAATTTTCTTGGGCAGTAAGAACGCGTCGAACGAGTACACTCCCGCGCCGAACATTTGCAATAGGAGCATACCTCCCGCGCAGGAGAGGTTGACGACAAAGTGCGTTCGCGCGTGTTCGGGCATGAGCGTACGCGCGTTCCAAAAATCCCAGCTTAAGAACGCTTCGAGGAAGAGACTCAAAGCCATGAGTCGACAGACAAACTTGGTGCGAAGTCCGAGGAACAACGGAAATGCCAGGATGAATTGGACCAAGAGCCAATTGCTGTCGTGTCCATCTTTTTGTTGCGGCTCGTTTTCCGAACCGCCACTACCTCCAGTTGCTTCGTTTTCCTTCATTTTACTGTACGCATCCATATCGTTCTTGGCGATTCGAGTGACTTGTTCCCATCCGACGTATATAAATGCAGACGCTAACGCCAATCTCGCCAATGCCAACGCGATTGATTTCAATTTGCTCGGCTTCGCTTCTCGGTTCGTTCTCGGGTTACCAAATTTACTGAAAAGCAAGCCATCGCGACCGTCGGTACTTTGAACCGCTAGACTTCGTCGGGAGTGAATGGTGTTGACTAGTAGTAACGTCGTCGATCCCAACACGCTCAGCTTTTTCATCGCGAGTTCGTTGAATACGATTCCGTTTGGGCCGAAGAACACCTCTTTGGTCAACCCGATCGATTCTCGCATGTCCCAAAAGAGTAAGTAGACGCAACACATAGACGGTTTGATGTCATGCACCATCAACGTGGTGATAACGACGACTAATAACGCACCGTATGGAACACCAATCGGCAAATCCACCTGTCCTCGGGGGAACCCATGCTCCTTGTTGAACTCGTAATATTTAAATCTCCACACGTAATACGCGTACTTTTCAGCCGCCGCGTTGAAGTAATAAAACGAAATGAACAATCTGGCGAGAAAGAATATCTCGCTCGATTTCATCAATCGCTGGAAGTACATGCCTAAAATTTTCCATTTTCGCATGATACCTTGCGCGTTATTCACGTCGATTAACATGATTCGCAATTGCGAGGCTCGTCGCGATAAGTATTGACGCTTCTTCATACCGCCAGTGGTGTACTTGACCCTTTGGTCTTCTAAATCGTGATTCGCAGATGGGTTCGACGAGACTGGCGAATTGAATACCGAACTACTTCGGCTGCTATCGTTCGATGATCCATTCATCATCATCCCGTTGCTACTTCTATTCCGAGAGGGACTGCCGAAAATTTGAGAACCTCCGCTGCCGCCACCACCCCCTAAGATTTCATTCTCCTTTTCATTCTCCTCTCTTTCTTGCTGTTTAGCTAATCGATACTCGTGAATCTTCCTAAACAGAGTTTTGAACCAAATGGATAAAGTAGTCACCACAAAGATGAAAAATTGAGCAACGACACCGTCGACGAACGGCGCGTGACGTTTCGGTGCGTCAACGTGGTCATCGAGATTCAACGCGTGGTCTGGATTCACGTCGTCGTGGTGTTCTGGTTCTGGCAACGGGTTCGGCGCCGCGTGTTGTTGTTGTTGCTGCTGCTGCTTTTGTGTGCTATCGTTTCCCTTCTTCGTGCTCTCCGTCGGAGTTTTTGGCGTCGTGTAAGAAAACGGATTGGGTTTGTTTTCTTGTTGTTGTTGCTGTCCCACCGCGCCCGTCTTTCCCTCCGTCTCTCTCCTCCTCTTCTCTTCCTCTCTTTCCTTCTCCTCCTCGACTAATTTCGCCGCTCTCAACAATCTCTCTCTCTCCTCTTTACGCTTCTCCATCTCCCTCTTTTGCATTTCAATTCTCTCCTTCTCTTTCCTTTCCGTATCTCTTCTCAGTTGTTCTTTCCTTTCCTTCTCT
>Ga0181588_10003372_pt1 | contig 13435 bp, 13 predicted proteins | sample 071ome_26_FD_148607 | JGI IMG/M metagenome (GOLD analysis project Ga0181588, IMG submission 148607) | Coastal salt marsh microbial communities from the Groves Creek Marsh, Skidaway Island, Georgia - 071409BT metaG (spades assembly) | ecosystem: Environmental > Aquatic > Marine > Intertidal zone...
GTGACTGACTTGAATGAAACAGAGAATTAGTTTTTTTATTCTGAAATCCTTTGTGGAAATTCTGATAAAACTTTATATATTTTTCTTCCATACTTATAAAAGTAGCATTATCGATGTCCTGATGAGACCCAAGAAACCAACAAAAGTTAGTGCCATACCACCAATTCTTAAAAACATATTTGGATTCAAAAATGAAAAAACTATTCCGTGCATCAACCTCCCGACCGTAAATGCTACTCCAGAGAAATAAAGTTGAGTTTGAGGTGCACCTGATAATTCAAGAATAAACATTAAAATTAAGAATAGTGGAGCATATTCAACTAGGTTTCCGTGCCCTCTGATGGACCTTTGAAGAGTTTCGTCATCAACAATCCTGTTGGGTTTGTGAAGAAATTTTGTGACGGGACTTCCTCTGAGGTCGAGAACCCTAAAAGATAGAATTATCATAAATGATGAAAGTATCGTGGCAAATATTAGTGTAACTTCTGGCATGTTTATAAATTCATAATTCTCTGTTTTGTTCTACTCGACAGTAACCGATTTGGCGAGATTCCGTGGCTGGTCAACATCCGTGCCTCGCATCACCGCGACGTGATAGGCGAGGAGTTGCAAAGGCACCACATGCACCATCGGCGACAAGATAGGTGGGACCACGGGCAAGATCACCGTTGTTAACCCTTCTTCTCCAGCAAACTCGGCGCCGTGATCGGTAAAAACGTAGAGCTTCCCTCCACGGGCTGCGACCTCTTGAAGATTAGATTTCACTTTTTCGAGCAGCTCGTCGCTGGGTGCGATGCAAACCACCGGCATATCCTCGTCTACTAGAGCAAGCGGCCCGTGTTTAAGCTCACCGGCTGGGTAACCCTCGGCATGGATATACGAGATTTCTTTTAGCTTCAATGCCCCTTCTAGCGCAACGGGGTAGTGCACGCCTCGGCCCAAGAACAAACTGTGATCCTTTTCGATAAATGCTTCTGCTACGGCTCGAATGGCAGGCTCAGCTTCTAACACTTGATCGATTCGCTCGGGCAGGGAGTGGAGCGCGGCGACCAGGTCTGCCTCAGCATCCGAGCTAAGACCGCGACTCCTCCCTAGCGCGACCGCGAGCAAGAGCAGGTCGACCAACTGCGTTGTGAATGCCTTGGTGGAAGCGACGCCAATTTCAACGCCCGCATTCGTCATAATGGCGGCGTCTGACTCACGTACCAGCGATGAATTCGCGACATTACAAATACACAGCGACCCTAAATAGCCTTGGGTTTTTGCTTGCCTCAGCGCAGCGAGGGTGTCTGCCGTTTCACCGGACTGAGAAATTGTCACGAAGACCGTGTTTTCAGGTACCGCTGCCTTGCGATAGCGAATTTCCGACGCGATCTCGACCTGGCATGGCAGCTGGGCCAACTCCTCGATCCAATAACGCCCTACTAGCCCACTGTAATAGCTTGTACCGCACGCCACGATCTGAATATTTTTTGCCTCGCGCAAAAGCGTTTCTGCGCCTAAGCCAAACGATTCAATCAGCACGCTGCTCTGCCCAAGCCGGCCCTCGAGCGTTGACCGAACCGCCTTCGGCTGCTCATGGATCTCCTTCAGCATGAAGTGCTTGTAGTTGCCTTTGTCTGACGCGTCGTCTCGGCTATCAAGCTCCACTGTGCGACTTGCAACGGAGGCCTCGCTCGCGCCGAAGATTGAGATATCGTCACGACGGACTTGAACTAACTCGCCCTCTTCTAGGTAAATAAAACGATCGGTGACGGGCCTCAGCGCCTGGGGATCAGACGCGATGAAATTCTCATCAATACCGACGCCGACAACGAGGGGACTTCCTTGCCTTGCGCCGATTAGCTGATCTGGGTAGTCGAGATGCTGAACGGCAATGGCATACGCGCCCTCCAGCATAGCTACCGCTCGAGAGACCCCTTCCTTTAAGTCCCCTGCGACCGCGACCTCTCGGTGGATGAGGTGCGCCATGACTTCTGTGTCCGTCTCGGACGTAAACGTGTACCCATCGCCCTTCAACTCAGCCCGCAACGCTTCGTGGTTTTCAATAATGCCATTGTGAACAACCGCGACCCGATCGCTGGAAACATGGGGGTGGGCATTTGCTGCGGTTGGTTTTCCGTGCGTTGCCCAGCGTGTGTGGGCGATGCCTATCGTTCCTTCGGGCGCTTGCTCATCACAGCTGGCTTTCAGCTCAGTGACTTTACCTACCTCACGAATTCTGACCAGTCCATCGCCCTGCTTTAGGCAAACTCCAGCAGAGTCATAGCCCCGATATTCCAGGCGCTTTAAGCCTTCCAGCAAAATCCCGCGGACATTCCTCGTGGAAGCAGCACCAACAATTCCACACATAATTCAATTCACTCCGCTTGCGGCTTTTTCTTTATGACGAGCCCTTCGCCGGCGGTTTGCTTCGTTGGCCGTGGCCAGTTTGGAATATTGCGCTGTTTACCGCGGCCGATACCAAGGGCGTCATGCTCTATACGCGCAGTGATGGTCGAGCCGGCACCAATCGTCGCGCCTTCCGCAATATGGACGGGGGCCACCAGCGCCGTGTTTGACCCGACAAATACTCCGTCTTCTAGAACGGTTTGCCACTTATTAACCCCATCGTAATTACAGGTGATAGTGCCCGCCCCAATATTAACTGATGCTCCGATCGTTGCATCTCCGAGATAGCTAAGGTGGCTCGCCTTGGAACCTTTCCCCATCGTGGTGGCTTTCACTTCAACAAAATTACCGATGGAAACCTCATGCCCTAGGTTCGCGCCAGGCCGCAGCCTCGCATAGGGGCCGACCTGACAATCACCAGCGAGATGCGCGCCTTCAAGGTGAGAGTGCGCCTTCACTGTTGAGCCCGTACCTATAAAACTGTCCCGCACCACCGAGTGAGACTCGATGACGACCCCTGCTTCGATCGTGACATCACCCTCAATCACCACATTGACATCGATTACAGTGGACGGTGCGATCGATACGTTTCCTCGAATATCGATCCGATCGGGATCAACGATGCGCACCCCCTCGCGCATCAGCGCCTCGGCCTGGCGCCGTTGAAACGCCCGCTCGGCGCTCGCGAGTTGCACGAGGTCGTTAATGCCCATCAGCGCCTCGGGGTCGGTCGTCAGCACTGCTTCTACCTGCTCACCATCGGCTAGGGCGTGCTCGATAACATCGGGCAATAGATATTCGCCTTGCGGGTTGTTATCACTGAGCTTAGGCAGCCAGCGGGTCAGCGCGCCTTCTGCAAAGAAGAATACCCCGGAGCTCACTTCCTTGATGAGCCGTTCATCCTTCGTCGCTAATTTCTCCTCGACGACGCCTTGGACGAACCCCTCGTTGCTACGCTTCACCCGGCCGTAACCGGTTGGATCAGCGGCGTTAAAACTCAGCAGGTTCACGGCTGCCTGTGATTGAACGAGGCCCTCCAGCACACTCGCAGTCAGCAGCGGTGTGTCACCCAGTAAAACGAGCGTGCTTCCACCCTCTTCTAAGAATGGCGTTGCCTGCATCACCGCATGACCGGTCCCTTTGCGCTCAGTTTGCTCTGCGAAGGTAACGCGCTCATTAGCAAATTCTGCTTGTAGCGCGTCCGAGCCAGGACCAACGACCACAACGATCTTTCTAGGATCAAGCGCTTTTGCAGCGGCGATGATATGCGCGAGTATGGGCTTGCCCGCAATGGGCATCATGACCTTAGGCAGTGGAGACTTCATTCGCGTCCCTTTGCCTGCTGCGAGGATAACGATATCTAATGATTTCATGGTGATAGTTTATCGCTTATGGGAGATTGAAACGAGGAAATACGCTCTAAAAGCCTGGGAGGCACTGCTTGGTTGGGTTGTGTAAGCTTCCTACGAAGATCATTTAGCCATAGGCTCAAAGCACAACGGGGCTTTTTCGAGAGTACTTGTAGGTAGGTCTTTAAAGCAGCGCCCTTAACCGGAAGACCCAGTTGAGGGCACTGTTGGCTGCGGCGCTGAATAGGAGACGCAGATCCGGAATAGCCATCGCTACCTGCTGCAACGTAGCTGTGGAGTAAGAGGTGACAGGAAACTGGTTCAAGAACCGAATCTACGCTCGGTTTTTACGCTCTCTGAGCTTGCGAATGGTTCGAAGCATCGCCGCTTGCTCAGCGAGGTCGGCGTCAATCTTGGCAAAGTCGGTTTCGGTTTTCTTATCATCCCGCGCTTGCCGGGCTTTTCGTTCCGCTTCTTGCGCCGCCGCCTCATCAATATCGTCGGCACGAATCGCTGTATCTGCGAGCAGCGTGATCGAGGTGGGCTGCACCTCTAGGAACCCACCCGAAGCGAAGAACATTTCCTCAGAACCATCTTCCATGGTCAGCTTGACGGGCCCCGGCTGGATTCCAGTCAACAATGGTGTGTGGCCTGGGTATACCCCGATATCGCCGAGAGACCCAGTAGCAACGACGCGCTGGACCGTTCCAGCAAAGATCTCTTGTTCAGCGCTTACAATGCTGCAGTGGATACTTGTTGTCATGCCTACGTGCCTCTCTCGCCCCGGGGCCAGTCCTAGCTACTGTTCGCTTCGATTAAACTGTCTTCGCTTTTTCTACCGCTTCGTCGATGTTCCCCACCATGCTGAACGCAGCCTCTGGGAGATCATCGTATTCACCATCCAAAATACCCTTGAAGCTTCTGATCGTGTCTGCAAGCGACACATATACTCCGGGCTTGCCGGTGAATACCTCAGCGACGTGCATAGGCTGCGAGAAGAATTGACTGATCTTTCTTGCTCGATAAACGGTGAGCTTGTCTTCTTCCGACAGCTCGTCCATGCCGAGAATTGCGATGATGTCTTTCAATTCCTTGTACTTCTGGAGTACCCCTTGGACACCCTGCGCAACATTGTAATGCTCCTCACCGACGACCAGCGGATCAAGCTGGCGAGAGGTTGAGTCAAGGGGATCAACCGCGGGATAAATACCGAGGGCGGCAATGTCGCGAGACAATGTCACTGTTGAGTCCAAGTGCGCGAACGTCGTTGCTGGCGACGGGTCGGTCAAGTCGTCAGCAGGTACATATACCGCCTGCACCGACGTAATCGAGCCTGTCTTTGTCGTGGTAATGCGTTCCTGAAGAACACCCATTTCCTCAGCAAGCGTTGGCTGATAGCCCACCGCTGACGGCATCCTTCCGAGTAGCGCCGATACCTCAGTTCCAGCAAGGGTGTAACGGTAAATATTGTCGACAAAGAGCAATACATCTTTGCCTTCATCGCGGAATTTCTCGGCCATGGTCAGCCCTGATAGCGCCACACGAAGTCGGTTTCCAGGCGGCTCGTTCATCTGACCAAATACCATCGAGATCTTATCGAGCACCCCTGCTTCCTGCATTTCGTGATAGAAGTCGTTCCCCTCACGAGTACGCTCACCCACGCCTGCGAATACTGACAAGCCGCTGTGCTCTTTCGCGATGTTGTTAATCAATTCAAGCATGGTCACCGTCTTGCCGACACCCGCCCCCCCGAAGAGGCCAACTTTACCGCCCTTCGCGAATGGGCAGATCAGATCAATCACCTTGACGCCTGTTTCGAGTAGGTCGCGCCCACCCGCTTGCTCTGCATAGGAAGGCGGATCCCGGTGGATCGGCATGCGATCTTTCTCGCCGATCGGTCCTTTTTCGTCTATGGGGTTGCCGAGTACATCCATGATGCGTCCGAGCGTCTCTTCGCCCACCGGTACGGAGATCGGTGCCTTCGTGTTCTCAACGGCGAGGCCCCTGCTTACGCCCTCAGAACTGCCCATCGCGATCGTTCTAACGATCCCATCACCCAACTGTTGCTGCACCTCTAGGGTGAGATCACCCTCGGCGACAACCAAAGCATCGTACACATTGGGCACATCATCTCGTGGAAATTCCACATCGATGACCGCGCCAATCACCTGAACAATTCGTCCGCTACCCATGCCTTTTTCCTCTTCCTTTACCGGAGCGCGGTTAAACCGCGGCAGCCCCGCCTACAATTTCTGAAATTTCTTGTGTGATAGCCGCTTGTCGAGCGTTATTCATAATGAGTTCTAACTCATCGATCAGCTCACCCGCGTTTTCTGTGGCGCTTTTCATGGCTACCATTTTTGCAGCTTGCTCACAGGCTACGTTCTCTACCACTGCCTGATAGACCTGCGCCTCGATATATCGAGTCAGCAAGTCTTCAATTAATTCTTTCGCCTCAGGCTCGTAGATATAGTCCCAACGATTTTTCATCGTCGCGTCGTCTGTCGGATCCAGTGGTACGAGCTGGCGAACGGTCGGTTCTTGGCTCATGGTGTTCACAAAAACGTTGTTGGCGAGATAAATCTTGTCAACGTTCCCTTCCTCAAAGGCGTCTAGCATGACTTTGATGCTGCCGATCAAATCTGCGACCTCTGGTGACTCCCCAATGTTCTGAGTCGCAGCCAGGATCCTTCCGCCATACGTTCTGAAGAATTGGATACCCTTATTGCCAATCAGGCACAGATCCGTTTCAACGTCCTGTTCCACCCACTTTTTCATGTCCGCAATAACGGCCTTCAGCAGATTGACGTTTAGACCACCGCAGAGGCCCTTATCGGTGGTGACAATGATGTACCCCACGCGACGAACTTCCCGCTCTTTCATGAACTGGTGGTGGTACTCGCTCGATGCGTTCGCCATGTGGCCAATCACTGATCGAATTTGATCCGTATAGGGTCGTCCCTTGGCCATTCGATCTTGTGCTTTACGCATTTTGCTCGCTGCCACCATCTGCATTGCGCTGGTGATCTTCTGCGTGTTCTTAATGCTGCCGATCTGTTTTCTAAGTTCTTTTGCGCCCGCCATGGTGCGTCAATTCCTTTCTGTCTTAGAACGTTTGAGTTGCCACAAAGCTCTCGAGTGCTGACCGCATGGTGTCAATGACCTCATCGGTGTATTTGCCCTCGCGATTGATTTGATCCATGAAATCTCCGTGCGACGTCTTCATGTAGCTCAGTAGCGCGCTTTCAAAATCGAGCACTTTATTAACAGGTACATCAGCGAGGAAACCTTCGTTCGCTGCGAACAGCACGACGCCCATTTCAGCAACGGTCATTGGCGCGTACTGCTTTTGCTTCATGAGTTCGTTGATTCGCTCACCATGCTCGAGCTGACGCCGAGTCGCTTCATCAAGATCCGATGCGAACTGCGAGAACGCTGCCAACTCTCGATACTGGGCAAGCGCTAGCTTAATGCCGCCCGAAATCTTTGACATGAACTTCACCTGGGCGTCGCCGCCCACCCTAGATACCGAAATACCTGGGTTCATCGCAGGGCGCTCACCGGAATTGAACTTGTCGCTTTCAAGAAAGATCTGACCGTCTGTGATGGAAATCACGTTAGTTGGAACGAATGCGGATACGTCACCCGCCTGGGTTTCAATAATAGGGAGTGCTGTCAGCGATCCTGTCTGGCCTTTCACTTCGCCATTGGTTTGCTGTTCAACGTACTCGGCGTTCACCCGGGCAGCTCGCTCAAGTAGCCGCGAGTGCAAGTAGAAGACGTCCCCTGGATACGCCTCTCGGCCTGGGGGACGGCGAAGCAACAGTGAAATCTGACGGTAAGCCCACGCCTGCTTCGTTAAGTCGTCGTAGATGATCAACGCATCTTCGCCCCGATCCCTAAAGTACTCGCCCATTGCACACCCTGAATAAGCGGCGATGTATTGCATAGGTGCTGGGTCGGAGGCACCAGCGGCTACAACAATGGTGTTTTCCATCGCGCCGTATTCTTCAAGGGTTCGCACCACATTGGCAATCGATGAGAACTTCTGGCCAATTGCTACGTAGACGCACTTAATGCCAGAGGCTTGCTGGTTGATAATCGTGTCGATCGCAATCGCGGTTTTTCCTGTCTGACGGTCACCAATAATCAGCTCGCGCTGACCACGACCTACAGGGATCATAGAATCGATACATTTAAGGCCGGTCTGAACAGGTTGATCAACGTGCTGCCTCGCGATTACACCAGGCGCCACTTTCTCTACCGGCGAAGACGCGCTAGCGTTAATTGGCCCTTTCCCATCGATAGGGTTGCCAAGCGCGTCAACCACTCGGCCGAGGAGCTCTGGGCCAGTGGGCACTTCCAAAATTCGTCCGGTGCACCGAGCCGTTTGGCCTTCTCGCAGCCCTTTGTAATCACCCAGCACCACCGCACCGACCGAATCTCGCTCCAAGTTCAGCGCGAAGCCAAACAAGTTACCGGGAAACTCGATCATTTCACCGTTTTGAACATCAGCCAGACCGTGGATTCGAACAATACCGTCTGAAACGCTGACAATGGTGCCCTCGTTGCGAGCTTCCGAAGCAACGTCTAAGCGAGCAATCCGCTCCTTGATAATGTCGCTAATTTCGGATGGGTTGAGTTGTTGCATGGTTTACCCCTCAAAGGTTGTTCTTACCGAAGAATGCCTGCTAGTTTGTTGAGCTTTCCTCGGACCGAGTCATCAATCACCGTGTCTTCTGTGCGGATCACGACTCCGCCCAGCAACTCGCTGTCGATGGTGGTTTCTACTTCAATGTCTCGTTGCAAACGATTGCGCAGTGCGCCTTCGATCAGCGCCTGTTCAGATGCCGACACTTCGAACGCGCTCGAGAGTGTCACCCGCATCGTCTTTTCATGCTGCGCCTTGAGTGACTCGTATTGCTCGGCGATCGTCGGGATCAGCATGAGCCGGCCGTTACTCGACAGGACGTCGAGAAAGTTCTTCACTGAATCTGACAGCTCGTCAGCAAACATGGAGACTAAAAACGCTGCCGATTCGTGTCCCGAAAGCTTTGGATCATCTAAATGCGTTGCAACGCCCCCGTCCTTAGCGGCTCCCGCAAGGAGCGCCAACATGCTTGACCAGTCTGTCAGTGCATCTTGGTCTAGCGCGACGGAAAACGCGGCTCGCGCGTAAGGCCGAGCAATGGTTGCTAATTCAGCTTCTGCCATTGACGCCTCGCTTACAGCTCGTTCGCTAGCTTTTGAAGCATGGCTTCGTGAGCACTACGATCGACTGAGGTTTTCAGAATTTGCTCGGCGCCCTGGACGGCCAGTTCGCTCACCCGTTCTCGGAGCGCTTCTCGGGCCTGATTAACCTCTTGGTCAATCGCATCTTGAGCACCTTGAACGATGCGATCCGCCTCGATCTTGGCTTGGGCTTTTGCCTCGTCAATGATTTGATTGGCGCGGGTGTGTGCTTGTGAAACCAAAGCACTTGCTTCCTGTTTTGCAGCCTCTAGCTCGCTAGCGACAGACTCGCTCGCCTCTTGCAGCTGCTGCTCCGCGCGTGCGGCATTTTCTAGGCCGTCCGAAATACTCTTTTGCCGCGCTCGCATCGCACCAGTCAGCGGTGGCCAAACATATCTCATGCAGAACAGCACAAAGATGGCGAAGGCCAAAGACTGCGCGATCATGGTCAAATTAATACTCACAGATCACCTCTATGGTTTTGTGGCTCAGAAAGTCGCGTCGCTTATAGAGCGAAAATCATATAGAGCGAAATACCGACACCGATGATGGGCACCGCGTCAACTAGCGCCAATACGATGAACAACTGGGTCAGGAGCATAGGCTGGAGTTCAGGTTGGCGTGCTACACCTTCAAGGTACTTTCCGCCCAACATACCGATCCCTACACCACTACCAATCGCAGATAGCCCCATCAAAATACCGCCAGCAACCAGGATTAATTCCATTGCTTTCTCCTACTGTTTACAACGAGTGTTAATGTTCCCCAACGTCATGCGCCTGGGTCAGGTACACGATGGTTAGAATCATGAAGACAAAAGCTTGAAGCGCGATGACCAAGATATGGAATACCGCCCAAACAAATTGCATACCGCCACCCATCACTCCTAGCAACGCTCCGGATGAGTAAAGCAACGCAATCAAAATAAAGATCATCTCGCCGGCGTATAAATTGCCGAACAATCTCAGACCGTGAGACAGCGGCTTCGCCAGCATGTCGACGGTTTCAAGAATGAGGTTAAACCAATACATTGACCAATGTGGGATTGGATGAGTCACCAATCCTTTGCCAAATTCAATCGGGCCTTTGATCTTAAAGTTGTAATAGAGCACCAAGAAAAACACGGCAATGGACATGCCAAGCGTTGCGTTGGGATCAGTTGTTGGAACAATTTTAAAAAACGGAATCCCTAGGACCAGCGCCAAATGAGGGATGAGGTCAACTGGGATAAGGTCCATAAAGTTCATCAGGAAGACCCACACCAAAATAGTCAACGACAGTGGGCCAATCAAAGGGTTCGGTCTCGTGCCAAAGACCTGCGCGATATTAGTCTCAACGAACTCTACCGCCATTTCGCAAAGATTTTGTAGGGTTCCTGGCGCGTCAGTCGTTGCTCGTCTCGCAGCCACAGTAAAGAGAAACAAGAACAGACAGCCGAGCACAACCGACCAAAACATGGTGTCGAGGTTGATCGCCCAAAAACCCATTTGGGAGATCTCTTCTTGGGACTGCGCAATTCCCCATGAGCCATCTGGCTTTTGGCCATAAGTCAAATTGGTTAAATGGTGCTCAATGTAAGCTTCTGAAGTGAGTGGCCCTTCACTTGCCATATCCGCCTGCCTCTTGATGCAAAATGCTACTGCGTCTTACTGTTTTCGTCGCTTAGCATCGCCGCTTACTATCGCCGATTGCTTTTACTGTTTGTTGCCGGCCGTCTGAAGCGCGACCAGCCCTTCATCCCTATTATTTCGCTATAACCGAGCTGGAATCCCTCCGCTCGCTTTACTTCCCAGGGCGCGGGTCTCGACACCCCTAGCCGCCGTTATCCCTATAGCTAACTTCTCTCTCATTGCAGGCCCTGCAACTGGAGTCGGTCAATATCTCCGCCTATTCATAGCGACAATCACTGCGCTAATCGGGCCCGCTAAGTTGACTGCGAGCGCGCCTAAAATCAAAAGCGCTAGCGGGACTGCATTCCACCCGCTAAATACGACAGAAAACCCCAGTGCTATCACAAGCCACTTGGCAATCACGCTCTGGCCCACTCGATCAGGTTTTCTTTCCGACCAAGCTCGTTGAGCGGTCAAGGCCCCGAGCAATATCAACCCGCCCAACACCCAAGCTATCGCCTGTTCCAACCCCCAGAGCAATCCCAGGACCGCGCCAAAGGCAATCACTGAGCCCTCCACCAGCACGTGCTGGCTTCTGCTAGTACGCATGTCGTTCTGCTTTGAACAAGGTGTTGTGGCGAACCCAACCGTTCACCCGGTTTTGAGCGGGGCGGAGTATAAGAAATCTACAGCCCACCTTCAACCAATGATCGCTCGACTTGACCGGTTTTTTAAGGGAAGCGAACGACATGCTCTCCGTTAACGATTGGCCTCAAAGCCCATTCGTTCTAAGACACCATCAAGCTCTTCTAAGCTGTTGTATTTGATGGACAAAGCACCTTTGCTCTTTCCGCTCTGCTTGATAGAGACAGACTGGCCTAAATGCGCCGACAGATCTTGCTCTAGTCGAGCAACATCTGGGTTTACTGCCGAATCCTTCCCAGGCTGTGCTGGTCCTACTAGCGTCTTCTTCACCCAGGCTTCCGCCTGACGCACGCTCATGTTTTTTGCTACGAACAGACGGCCTGCAGCACCTTGTTGCTCGACCGGCAGCGACAAAAGCGCACGGCCGTGACCCATGTCGAGCGCACCCTCTGCAACGAGCGTCGCTGCATCAGGAGCAAGCCTGGCCAAGCGAGTCGCATTGGTCACTGCCGTGCGGCTCTTACCCACCGAGTCGGCTACCGCCTGGTGGGTTAAGGAAAACTCTTCGATCAGCCGCGTGAGCGCATAGGCCTCTTCCATGGGATTAAGATTTTCCCTTTGGATGTTCTCTATGAGTGCCATCGCTAGCTGACGATCTGGTGACACTGATTTAATTAATGCGGGAATAGTATCAAGGCCTGCGGCCTGACTGGCTCGCCACCTGCGTTCACCAGCGATCAATTCAAAGCGATTCTGGCTTTGTTGTGTGACTACGACCGGCTGCATCACCCCGTGCTGACGAATCGAGTCCGTCAGTTCGGCTAGCGCTTCTTCATCAAAGTGCCGTCTTGGCTGATATTGTCCGCGCGCGATTTGGTCAACCGGGATTTGCCGCAGGACCCCATCGGCTACCACATCCTCTGTGCTTGAAGGCGATCTCTCCGGCTCGGCGACCTGTTTTGGCCCTCCTAACAACGCGTCCAGCCCTCTGCCTAATCCTCTTTTCTTTCCAGACATGTGACTACCTATCCTTCATTCATCAGGTTGTGTGACGTCATGGACCGCTCCTCGCGGGAGACGTTCGCGTGGCCAGGCTCGCTAGCCGGCTTAGCCTGTGACAATCGACCAATCAATTCACCTGCTAACGCCAAGTAGGTTTTGGCACCAACCGATTGCGCATCGTAGAGGAGCGCCGGCAATCCATGGCTGGGTGCCTCGGCCAATCGTACATTGCGAGGAATCATGGTTCTAAACACCTGATCACCAAAATACTCATGCAGCTGCGCCGTGACATCTTTGGTCAAGCTATTGCGCATGTCGACCATGGTTCGCAAGATGCCGATGATCTCGAGTTTCGGATTGAGGTGTTCTTTTATTCTAGATTGCGTTTCAAGTAGCGCAGTCAGCCCTTCCAACGCGTAATATTCACACTGCATCGGGATCAATAGTCCGGTCGCTGCTACTAATGCATTCAGCGTCAAAAGATTCAAAGCCGGCGGACAATCAACCAACACGACATCGAACTCGCGTTGCAGCACCGTAAGCGCCTCTCGAAGTCGTGTTTCTCTATCAGACCTCTCACTCAATGTAAGCTCTAAGCCCGTAAGGTCGCTATTAGCACCAATCAGGGAAAGTCCAGCCACCGATGTTTCCGTTATCACACTTCGAGCGGGCAGATCGTCAATGAACACATCGTAAATACTTCGTTCGAGGGTGTGCTTATCGACACCAACCCCCATGGTCGCGTTCCCCTGTGCATCTAAGTCAATTAGCAGCACCCTACGATGCATCGCCGCCAGGCTCGCAGCGAGATTAACGCTGGTGGTGGTCTTGCCAACGCCTCCTTTCTGATTGACTACTGCAAAAACATGCATGTTAGATCTCTATTCTTCCTGGCCTTTTCGATACTTTTGATGTTGTTGGCGTCGCACTTTAGCCCACTCAATCTTTTATCGTCCGATCTTTCCTTGTTCTTTTTCCTTGTTGAAGGGGTGACCCCTTAATTCAGCGATGCCACCATCAAATGCCGCGATTCCTCGAGCTGGGGCACATTAAGCGAATGGATTTCATAGGTACTCGCCCCTAATTGATCTGGCTCAGCATGCTCAGGCGATTGACCCAGCATCGCAAGGAGCCGTCCCTGCTGCTCGATGAGGTGAGCAACCTTGGGGAGCAACTCTGGTAACGGGCTAAATGCCCTACAGATTA
>Ga0181588_10003373_pt1 | contig 13433 bp, 12 predicted proteins | sample 071ome_26_FD_148607 | JGI IMG/M metagenome (GOLD analysis project Ga0181588, IMG submission 148607) | Coastal salt marsh microbial communities from the Groves Creek Marsh, Skidaway Island, Georgia - 071409BT metaG (spades assembly) | ecosystem: Environmental > Aquatic > Marine > Intertidal zone...
TGGTTCAAGGAGGGGCCGTCGATGCACACGAGAACTCACCTGATTCGTGCCCTGGGCGCCACGGCACTGCTGCTCGCGGGCAGCGCGCTGGCCGAGACCAAGCCCACCGAGACCGTATCCGAGGAGCAGCGCTTCTTCCAGGAGAAGTGCGGCAGCTGCCACCCGTCGGAGCGTATTTTCCTGATCGACCTGACGCCCGAACAGCGACGCCACGTGGTGCTGCGCATGCGCGAGCGCCTCGAGGCGGGCTCGCGCTGGCTCTCCGACGAAGAGGTCGACCGGGTACTGGCCTACGTCGATGCCACTGCGGGGACCGGGCAGGCGGTCCAGCCGGAGCGGCTCGAGGACGGCAAGACGCTGTTCCGCGAGCGCTGCAAGGGCTGCCACGAGCTCGACCGCGTCTACCAGCAGGTCAAGGTCGAGCGCGACAACCCCTATGCGTGGATGCACGTGGTCACGCGCATGCAGGCGAAGAACCAGGAGTGGATCAGCGAGGATGAGGCGAACCTGATCGTCGAGTACCTCCAGTCGCGCACGGTGCCCAAACCTCGCGACTGAATCTCATACTGCACGGAACAACGGGAGGCCTGGCCTCCCGTTTTTCGTTGGCATGCATCAAGGCCAGGAGTGACGTCCTTGCTCACCCATACCTGTTCCCATCAGGCCTTACCGCTCTCCCGCGAAGCATGGCCTGGCCGGGGAGTTCCAGCCCGAATTGGTCTCCTTTCAGGTAGAAGTCTGATTTCTTTCCCATTTTGTGAACTCCATCACACGGCCACTGCGAACGGCTGCCCGGCGCGGAAACCTGGCCACGACCAGACTGTGTGCAACGAAACGGTGGAGGCCGCAACCATGATGAACTACCAGACCAAAGTGCTCCGAGTCGTCGCTGCCCTGATCCTGTGGGGGCTGTTCGCCGAGGCCGCCAGCGCGGATTCTGGAGTGGCCTACTACCTCTTCAGCCCGCTCGGTGAGATGAAAGAGGTCATCGTGGCCGCCGTGATCGCATGGCTCGCCTATCCGTTCCTGGCCGAGCCCTCCTGAATCGACTGGCTCCCCCCTCCCGCCAGTCGTAGGTGCAGGGAGCACCGCATCGCCCGGGCCATGGATGGCTCGGGCGATTCCTATTTCACGAGCAGGTTTAGCTAGACCTCGACCCGGCTGGGGTGCTGCTCGCGAGCCAGTGCCTCGAGTTCCCGGGCTTCAGGTTCCTTCAGCATGCGACCGGGCCATGGCACGAGGCCCGGTACGCGCGCCAGGTAACGGCGGTACGCTTCACCATGAAACACCAACAGCTTGCGCTCCTCGAGGCGCGAGCCGACCACGAAATAGCCTGTGGCGAGCAGGGCGCTGATCAAACGTGCGGCGTCCATGTCGCGCGTCCAGATCAGCAGCAGCGCACAGAAGTACCAGGGATGGCGCACGAAGCGATGCAGCGTGGTGATGTGCAGCGTCTCGTCGTCGGCGATCGTGCCACGGCGTGCGCGCCACTGGCGCAGGCCGCTGAATTCGCCACTGTCGTAGCCGGAGAGCGACCAGGCGAACAGGGCTGCGGCGAGCAGGGCCAGACCCTGCGCGAGCCATGTCCAGGTTCCGGTCCAGGCCCACAACAGCGGTCCGTTCCAGGTCAGCATCAGCCAGACCGGAGGGACGAGCAGCACAAGGGCGAAGACGTTGTAACCGAGGCGGTAGGCCGGCATGGCCTGCGGCCAGCGTGCGGCGATGCGTTGCTTGACGCCGAGCGAGGCGAGCAGCGAGTGCAGCGCGAAGTAGCCAAGCCAGAGCAGGGCGAGCAGGACGAGGTGCGAGGTCACGCGATCTCCGGTAGGCGGGGCGAGGAGGCGCGCGGTTTCCCCTGTGCCGCTGGCGACTTACAATGCCGCCCCTCCGAGGCCCCCTATGGGGGCGCGTCAAAGCTAGCACAGGACCCCGGCCATGGGCTTCAAATGTGGAATCGTCGGCCTGCCGAACGTCGGCAAGTCGACCCTGTTCAACGCCCTGACCCGGGCGGCCATCGCGGCCGAGAACTACCCGTTCTGCACCATCGACCCCAACGTCGGCGTGGTGCCGCTGCCGGATCCACGTCTGGATGCCATCGCCGCGATCGTGCAGCCAAAGGAAGTGATCCCGACGACCATGCAATTCGTCGACATCGCCGGGCTGGTAGCTGGGGCCGCGCAGGGCGAGGGGCTCGGCAACAAGTTCCTCGCCAACATCCGCGAGACCGACGCCATCGCCCACGTCGTGCGCTGCTTCGAAGACACCGACGTGGTGCACGTCGATGGCGCCATCGACCCGGTGCGCGACATCGGCGTGATCAACACCGAGCTTGCGCTGGCTGATCTCGACACCGTGCAACGCGCGGTGGAGCGCGCCGGCAAGGCGTCGAAGTCGGGCGACAAGAAAGCGCTGGCGCAGAAGGCGCTGTTCGAGCGCGTCGAGGCGCATCTTGACTCCGGCGCACCGGTGCGCGCGCTGGAACTCGACCACGAAGAGCGCCTCGCGCTGCGTGAACTGCACCTGCTGACGGCCAAGCCGACGGTCTACATCGCCAACGTGGCCGACGACGGCTTCGACACCAACCCGCATCTCGACGCGGTGCGCGCGCTGGCCGAAGAGGAGGGCTCGGAGGTGGTGCCGGTGTGCGCTGCCATCGAGGCCGAAATCGCCCAGCTCGCCGAGGATGAGAAGGCCGAGTTCCTCGCTGACCTCGGTCTCGACGAGCCGGGGCTCGACCGCGTGGTCCACGCCGGCTACCGGCTGCTCGGCCTGCAGACCTACTTCACCGCCGGGCCCAAGGAGGTGCGCGCCTGGACGGTGCGCATCGGCGCCACCGCGCCCGAGGCTGCGGCCGTGATCCACACCGACTTCCAGCGCGGCTTCATCCGCGCCGAGGTGATCGGCTACGACGACTTCATCGCCTGCAACGGCGAGCACGGCGCCAAGGAGGCCGGCAAGCTGCGCCTCGAGGGCAAGGAGTACGTGGTGCAGGACGGCGACGTCATGCACTTCCGCTTCAACGTCTGAGCGCCATCAGCATCCGAAAAGAAAGGGGCCCGGAGGCCCCTTTTTTCATTTGTGGGTTCCAGGGATCACTCGACGATGATCGTGATCGGCGCCGACTTCACCGGCGGGTCGTGCGGCACGTGTCCGTGGTCACCCAGCATCAGCTGCAGCGTGTGGGTGCCCGGGGCGAGCTCGAGCATCACCTCGGTCTGGCCGCCACCGAAGTGCTTGTGGTTGTCGTCACCCGGCAGCGGCTTGCCGAGTTCTGGGTCGCCGGCGAGGTCGATCAGCAGGTGATGATGACCGGTGTTGGCCTTGTCGACCCCGGCGGGGGCGACGCCCATCCCGGTCAGGCCGAACTGCACCTTGACCGGGCTGCGTACGCGCTCGCCGTCGGCGGGCGAGATGATGTAGGCGCGGGCGCCCTCCGGAGACGGCGAGGCGGCCTGGACCAGTGGGGTAAAGGCAAGCGTTGTGGCAATCGTGATGCCAAGGATTTGTCTGAACATGTGAACCTCCGATTGCATGTGGATGGGCCCGCGATCACAGCATGCAGCGCCAGGTTGCGGGCCTGTAGACAGCCTAGTCAATCGGTGAGGTGCGTGCCCGGGGATGGTGGTCTGGCATGGCAGGCTGGGGGCGTGTTCGCTTGACAGTCCCGGGGTCAGGCGGGACAATGCCGGCCCTCGAATGGCTATGTAGCTCAGTTGGTTAGAGCACATCACTCATAATGATGGGGTCGCTAGTTCGAATCTAGCCATAGCCACCAATCGACTCAGGGGGTTAGCGTATCGCGCTGGCCCCTTCGCTTTTCACGGTGGGAAAATTGTCGGGATTTTTCCTCTCGATCTTCCGCACAACCTCCCTCGCGAAGACCGTTCCTCGATGATTCGCCGACGGCTCTAGCCGTGAGCAGGGCGTGCTGCCGCGAGACTTCATGCTCGCTGGTTGCCTCTTGTGTGAGGAGCGCCTCGATCACCTCCGGGCCGGCCAGCAGCACGGTCCCCAGCATCGCGGCAAGGCGCGCCGACCCACGCGAGCCGGGAGGGCGCATGACGCTCTTCGCGCCACCGGGGCTGGACATGCCGGGTGTGGGCTACGAAACTATGCGCAAGCATCAGAGTGGCTAATGAATTGGTGGCCCGTGGTGGGTCAGCGGTTCGGCGATGGCGTTCAACCCGCAGGGCGTCTCAGTTACATGGCCTCACATTCCCTGCCCGCCACTAGATCCCCCCTCCGTTGAGCCGCCCTGCAGGCACCGAACAGGATGTTGAACTTGCGCCGATGAGCGCACGGTCGCCGTCCCTGCTCAGACCTCGGTCGATGTGGGGTGGCGCGCTGCTGGCGTTGTCGACCGCGGTCCTGTACGCGGCCACGGGGATGCTGGGATTCCACTTCGCGCTGCCACCCGGCAACGTGACTCCCGTCTGGATTCCCTCGGGCATCGCCCTCGTCGCGATACTGGTCCTGGGGCGGACCGGCGGGACGGGCGTCTGGCTTGGTTCGTTTGCGGTGAACCTGCTCAATCTCGGCGTCGCGGGGGTTGCGCCGGCAGTCGCCGCGGCGATCGCGACGGGCTCGACCCTGCAGGCGGGGATTTGCGCCGCATTGCTGAGGCGGATCGTGCTCCGCGGCGCGGAAGTGGAAGGTGCCGGCGACAACCCCAGCCGCGTCGCGCTGCGCTGCATCGCGATTCTTCTGCCCACCTCGCTCGTCGCCGCGATCGTCGGGGTGGCCGCGCTTGTCGGAAGCGGCTTGGCTTCGGGCGCCGCGAGCGGAGAGCTCCTGGTCACCTGGTGGATCGGCGATCTGGCGGGGTTCCTTCTCGTCGGCATGCCCCTGCTCACGGTGCGAGCGTTCATCGCGGCAGCCGGGATCGCGACGCTGCCCAGCGCCGTGGCCCTCGCTGCCTCCGTGGCAGGTGCGGGTTTCATGAGCGCGACAGTGATCGCCCAGTTGGACCGCGACACCTTCGACCGTCGGCAGGAGGCCATGGCGGCGGAAATCACGGAGCTGCTGGAACAAGCGCTGGCGTCCCATGCCCTCTACGGAAAAGCCGTGGGTGCCCTGTTCACCGTGGACGAGCGCATCGACCCAGAGCGGTTCGCCGCATTCAGCGCGCTCATCCTGCAGCCCACGAAGGAGGCAAAATTACCGGATTCGGTGCGCGCCGTATCGTATCTGCCGCGGGTGAGTGACGCACGGCGCAAGGAGTTCGCGGACGCCCTGCGCGCGCGCGGGATCGCCGGTAACGAAATCTGGGAGATTGGACCCGACGGCGCTAAGGTCCCGGCGCAAAGGCGGCAGGAGTACTTCCCGGTCCAACACATCTATCCGCTCAAGGGCAACGCCACCGCGCTCGGGTTCGACATCGCCTCGGAGCCGGTGCGCGCGCGGGCGCTGCGCAGGGCACGCACGGAAGACCGGGACGTCTCCACGGCACCGCTGATCCTCGTGCAGGATCCGGTCCCGGGAAAGTCGCTGCTGCTCGTGAGCCCGGTGTGGCGCGATGCGCTGGCCCCCGACCTGACCGCTCGCAGCCAGGAGTCGCTGGCCGGCTATTCCTCCGTCGTGATTCGCCTGCGCCCGCTCGTTGAGGGCGTGCTGCGCGCGTACGGGGCCATGTCGATTGATGCGGGGCTGTTTTTCCGCCCCCCGGACGAGGCCGATGCGGAGTTCGTGGCCGGGGTCGCGGGCGGGACCGGGATCACTGATGCGCCTGATTGGTTCGCAGACTGGCACCGGGAAAACGGCTTCGAGTTCGCGGGCCACTCGTGGAGCGTGGTGGTCAGGCCGCCTGTTGGCGCGATCTGGTGGGCCAGGGGCTTGGGCACGACGGTCTGGGCGCTGCTGGTTTTCTTTCTCGCCCTCGCCGGCGTGATCGTCCTGCATGCGGCCGGGGAACGAAAAAGGCAGCTCGTGGCCGCCAGAAGCGAGGCGAGATTTCGCGGTCTGCTCGAGTCCGCGCCCGATGCGCTGGTGATCGTCGACATGAAGGGGCGCATCGTGCTGGTCAACGCGCAGGCCGAGCGCGTTTTTGGTTACGCGCGCGAGGAGATGGTAGGGCAGCCCGTGGAGCTTCTCGTGCCCGAGGCTGCGCGCGACGTTCACGCACGGCATCGCGCGAAGTTCGCGCAGCAGCCGCGCCTGCGGGCCATGCAGACGGGCGTCGAGCTGCACGGCCGGCGCAAGGACGGCACGGAGTTTCCCGTCGAGATCGCCCTCTCGCCCTTGGGAACCGGGGCGGAGGCATCGGTATCGGCCGGGATACGCGATATCACGGAGCGCAAGCGAACCGAGGCGCTGGTGCGCGACGCGCACAAGCTGGAGGCGATTGGCCAGCTGACCGGTGGGTTGGCGCACGATTTCAACAATTTGCTGGGGGTGGTGGTCGGCAACCTGGATGAGATCGGCGAGCAGTTGCCCGAGGACGGGAAGTTGCGCCGCCTCCAGCGCACGGCGCTGGATGCGGCGCTGCGCGGGGCAGAGGTGACCCGTTTGCTCCTGGCGGTGGCGCGACGTCAGCCACTGGAGGTGAAGCGGCTGGAACTCGGCGAACTGGTGGAAGAGATGCTGCCGCTGGTGAGGAGTTCGGTGGGCGCAGCGGTGACGGTGCGCTCGCAGCTCTGGGATGGTGAGTTGGCGGTGCGGGCGGACGCGGCTGGATTCTCCAGTGCGCTGCTCAACGTAGCGATCAACGCGCGCGATGCGATGCAGGGTCAGCCGGGTGAGCAGCATCTGGTGCTGCGCACGCGGCAGGTGAGCATCGCTCCCGGAGAGGACCCAACGCTCAACCCGGGGGAATTCGCGCTTGTCGAGATCGAGGACAACGGTCCGGGGATGAGCGAGGAGGTGAGGCGGCACGCATTCGAGCCGTTTTTCACGACCAAGGAGCGCGGCTCGGTGCGGGGCACCGGGCTGGGGCTTGCGATGGTGCTCGGCTTCGCCGAGCAGCTTGGAGGCGCGGCGCGCATCGACAGCCGGCCCGGTGCCGGCACCACGGTGCAGATCTACCTGCCGCTGGCGCGGCGTGAGGACGCAGCCCCGGGTGCGTGACCCGGTCCGTCAGGTGTTCGGGGTGACGGAATATGGCCGAACTCGGCCACATGTCGGCGAATCCCGATTTTCCATAATGCGCAACTTCCTGACCGAGCTGACGGCCGACTGCGATGCCAGAACGCAGTGGAGACCTGTTGAATGAATCCCATCTGCCAGGCGAGGTCAGGCTCCCAAAATAATGCCAGCGGCGATGTGCCTACCATCCAATGGCATATCCAGTTTGGGCATGCGTTCGATCAGCCCATGTGGGACAAAACAACCATGTTTTTTCTTGATGTGGTGTATCAGCGTCTCGGCAAATTCTGACTCGATGGGGCAGTTCAGGAGGTAGCCGGGCGTGACAACGCACTCACCTGAGGGGTGGTCCGTCGAGTAACCGATACCGAAGGCGCCCAGGATCTCACCACTCTTGCCGTCGGTGGCGAGTTCTTGAACTTCCAGGACCACAGGAACAAGAGCGCCTTCGCCGTATTCAAGGGCGTACATGAAGTAATTCTTGTGCATCTGGCGATCCTTGGTCGCGGTGTCTGGGTCGCGTATCACTCACGACTCAGGAGGAGCCGTTAAAGCTCCTGCACCCTTCGGACCAAGTTACGGGGGCCTGGCGCGGACCGCTTGGCTTTACATGCCAGAGACGTGGCGACTCATGCCAGTGTCCCGTAGTTGACGACCGGTGCAGTGCACGGCCCTCAGCGTCAGCATGCCAAAATCCGATCTAATCGTCTGTCAACTGCGTCACATTTGGAGGAATTGGGACGCCAAGTCGTGCGCGGTTCGGAGACGATCTCCGGTGCGTTAAAGATGCCCTGGGCGGAGGCTGCCTGGGGACTCCTACGCACCTCACATGCGGGAAATCGAGGGTGTCGGTCCTGCACATCAGGCACTTGGAGCAACGGACGTCCCGATAATTAATATTAAATACAGTCGGCTATGATTTTACATTGGCTTCTCATAAAGATGGGGTCGCTGGTTTGAATCCAGCGACAACCTCCAAATGACCTCCTGGCATCGCATGCTGGACCCTGGAAAGCCCGCCTAGCGCGGGCTTTTTCCTGTCGATGCATGCGTTTGGCACAGCGTGTTCCTGCTTGCTGTTGTCTGTAAGCCTCCGCTTACACCTGCGACGCAGATGCCTTACATGAATTTCCATACCAGCGGACGAAATTTTCATCCGCCGCTGACTGCGTCTTGACGCCTTCCTGTGGAGCATACGGTGAGCCGCGGTGCGCAGAGAGATTGTAGCTGCGGTACTTCTCGCATGGCCCGGGTGTGCTGTGCGAAGACCCGGTTGTGACAAATGGAGGGAGTGTCATGCATATCCGATGGATTCATACTTTGCTACTGAGTGGTCTCTTACTGGTTTCGATTCATGGGGCAAGGGCCGCGCTCGATGCGAACAAGCTGCCCGATACAAAACGGACACCGCAGGCGCTCTACCTGAGTGCCCAGGAGGCGTTTGAGTTGCGTTCGTCAGGTCAGGATGTGGTGCTGATCGACGTGCGCACCCGCGAGGAGGCGATGTACCTCGGCATGCCGACGACCGCGGATGCATTGATCCCGTTCATGAACATCGACGCTCGTGTCTGGGACCCGAAGCGCAAGGCGTTCAGGCTGGTCATGAATGACGAGTTCGAAGCGAGGCTCAACGAACTGCTGCATCGGAAGGGGCTGGATGCCGACGCGAAGATCTTGCTTCTTTGTCGTTCCGGCAAGCGCAGCGCCCGTGCGGCCAAGTTCCTCAATCAGCTCGGCTATTCGAACGTCTACACCGTTGTCGACGGTTACGAGGGTGACATGGCCAAGTCGGGTGAGGTGAAGGGGCGGCGCGCGGTGAACGGCTGGAAGAACGCCGGCCTCCCGTGGACTTACGATCTCGACCAGAGCAAGTTCTTCTTCACGGACTAGCGAAAGAAACGCCCACGACTGCTTGGACCGCAGTCGTGGGCGTGCTCCGTTTGGACTCATTCGCGTCCAGGAGATCGGAAAGCCCGCCGAGTGCGGGCTTCTTGATGTCGGCACAGGATGCGCTCGACTTCTCACTGCGCTACTTGACCGCGTCGCTGTCGTCGTCGGTCTGATGTCTGGCGGGACCGGTCAAGCCTCTGTGCGTGGCTTCCCGTAGCTTGGGTCTGCAATCCATCGCCATGGAGCAGTCCAATGCGCGCCACCCGGCCCGTCGTTTTTCTGATGCTGGCCCTGACTCTTTTCCTCTCCCCGGCCGTCCATGCCGAGCGCCTGTTCGGCACGGTCGTCGACGTCAGTGACGGCGACACCATACGCATCAATGCCCAGGGCATCCACAAGATTCGTCTGAAGGGCATCGATGCGCCCGAGATGTCGCAGCCCTTCGGATCGGAGTCGCGTCAGCACCTGGTCGAGCTGACCTTCTTGAAGCGCGTTGCGGCCGAGTGTCCGGAGCGCGACCACTACGGTCGGCTGATCTGCACCCTCTACGTCACCGACCCCGACTGCAAGGACCCGTGGTGTGCCCTGGAGTACGACGTGAACCTGGCCCAGCTCGAAGCAAGCCAGGCCTGGTGGTATCGCAAGTTCGCCCGCGAACAGACCGAGGAACAGCGGCGGCGCTACGAATCCGCCGAAAGGCTGGCGCAGGCGCGGCGGGTCGGGCTCTGGTCCGACCCGGGGGCGATGCCGCCGTGGGAGTGGCGGCGGCGGTGACGGTTAGGCCCCTTCCTTGAAGGACGAGTAGATCAGCCCGTAGCCCAGCAGTCCGAACAATCCTGAGAACAAGATCACGAACACCCCGAGAAAGAGGTAGAGCAGGATTCTGGAAAGCAGCGACTCCTGTTCTGGGGGATTGGGCTTGAGCACGCTCCTGTGGGGTGGCTCCGGATCGTAGAAGATCTGGATCTCATTGCCCGATACGAGGGCGTCCCAGCGTGATTTCTCGAGCGTGTTCGAATCCCGTATCGTCTCACCCGTCGCGAGCCTGAAGGCGTACTCCACGACGTAACGGGTGGACTTCGAACCGCCTCCGCTGAATGTTCGTTTGCCCGTCACGGTGGCGGTGGTGGCGATCCCGTTTGCAACGATCTCGTCGTGGTCCTGAGTGCTGAACCAGATCATCAGGGGCACGGACAGGGCAATGGCGATCATGACGACGCCGAACACCATGCGTCCAAATCCGTGCCGTACCGCCTGACCGAGGCTTCGGGTTGGCAGGTCCTCCATGGAGGTGGGGCGTGGCGTGCCCTCAGGATCCCACCATTCCCGCTCCTCGAGGATCGATTCGGGGTCGGTGCTGTAGACGGGCAGGGGAAAGCTCGTTTCGAAGTCGATTCCCGGCTGCGACGCCTCGAAGTGGAGTTCCCAGTAGCGCACGCTGTGGTCGCCGGTCAGCCGGGTCGTCCACTCCGGCTCGTCTGGCAGTTTGAACTCGAGAGGCAATTCGGTGGTGCGGCCAGGAACCGTGACCTGCCGGGATTCGCTGTAAAGCTGGTAGGTGACATGCGTCCGACTGCGGCTCTTGCCCGTGCCCCGCGATTCCATTCGCTCACGCAGGTAGCGCAGGGTCGCCGTGCACGACGAAAAAGGAACCGGGCTGAGTCGAACCACGACGGTGCCCCCCGGTGAAAAGGGAAACCGGTCGAAGCGCAGCGTGCTCGTCACGTACTTGCGATCCTGAAGGTAGAGGTAGACGGTGTGGAGGATCACCCAGACCAGGGCCAGGTCGAACAGGGCCACCACCAGCATCGGGACGACGGCCCCGAAAGTGGGAGTGAAAAAGACGAAGTTGGCGGGAACGACGAACAGGGCCATGACCGGCACGGCACCGATCTGCCGACGCCAGCGCAGGTGCATGGTGTCCTGGATGCCCGTTTCGTCCCAGTCAAAATCGGCGAACCACGGGCTGGTTGGATGACGGCGACGCCTGGCGAGGACGCGGCGCCGTTCGCGCATGCCTTTCCAGCCGGTCTTGATGACGAACAGGCCGAACAGGACGAACAGCACGCCCATCCCGAACATCACCTGGAAAAAGCTGTCCGACGTCTCGTCCTGTGCCGGCAGGAGCTCCCTGCCGAACAGACTCGCGATGCCTATGGCGGCCAAGAAGATGCCGAGAAACACCGTGCCACCACGGTTCGCGGTCGGTGGCAGGCGTCGATCACCCTTGCCCTTGAGTTCGATCCGTTCCATGGACTCCTCCCTCATGAACGTGTGCGGGGGATCAGGTCAGGATGCGGTAGTTGTGCCTCGAGCCGGGGACCACGGTGGTGAGCTCCTCGAGCCGGAAGGTGAAATGCTCCTCGATCTCCTTGCAGAAGGCCTCGGTCGCCAGCGTCTCGCCCTGTTTGGCGATGTCTTCGCCGAGCTTGCTCGCGGCGTTGACCTCGCGGCTGTAGACGTCGCTGTCGCCGATCCGGAGCATCTTCCCGTAGCCCAGGCCCACGCACAGCAGCACCTGCTCCTCCGGTGACTTGTCGGCGTTGTGGCTGGCGCACACCTCCTGCATCTTCAGGGCGGCCCGGTAGGCGCTGTCGCAGCGCCGGTAGATGCACAGCAGGCTGTCGGCCTCGATCTTGATCAGGATGCCGTCGTGGTCGGCGACGACCGGCAGCAGCAGCTCCTTCTGCCGCTGGATCACGCCCAGGAAGTGAATGATCCCGAACTTGTCGACCTGGCGTGAGAAGCCGGCGAGGTCGGTGAACATGACCGCCCAGGTTTCACCGAAGAGATCCCAGATGCGCCGGTCGATCGCCTCGACATCGGCACCGGGCTGGGCACGCTGTTCAACCAGTTCCCAGAGGCGTGTTTCGCTCCACTTGAGATCGTAGGTTTGCATCGGCGTCTCCCTCGCAGCCTGAAGCCGCCTTGCCGAGGTGCTTCATGTCTGAACCACGATGGGGGCAAGGCGCCAGTTCCGTCTCTAGAGAAGTTAACTAGCCCCAGATGGTGCAACTGGCAAGTCGTCGCGGTGGGTGCTTTGGAGCGTCGCGCTGCCGCGTTCCGTAAGCAGGGGGTGACGGGACGAAGTGGCGTCAGCCGTTGAAATGCACCGTTCCAAGATCGGCAACGTCGTAGCCGTGCTGCTCGGCCGCCTTGTCACGGAACGCGGCCGAGCGACAGAACGCGAAGAAGCGTTGCAGCGGCGGTTCGAACCAGGTGCGTCGGTCGATGAGCAGGTCGAAGCGCTCGCGGATGATCGGCACGAAATCGAGGCGATGCCGCCGTGCGAGGCCCTCGAGGCCGAAGGTGGCGTCGGCCTTGCCCTCGAGCACCGCCAGCGCGGCATCGGTCTCGGTGCGTGCCGGTGGGGTCATCTCGACCTCGTCGGGCCCGACCCCGGCCTCGGCGAGGAGGTGTTCGAGCAGCCCCTGGCTGCCGGCCGCGGCCTGGCGCGGCACGATGCGTCGCCCACGCAGCCCCGCGATGTCGTTGGGGGCATCGGCCTGGCCGGGCGCGACGATCAGGCCACGTTCGCGCCAGGCGAATTCGAGCAGCACGACCGGCTGGTGCGCGAAGCGGGTCGTGACCAGGGGCACGTTCCACTGTCCCGTTGCCACGTCGTGGACATGCATGCCGGCGGCAATCGCCTGGCGGTTGGCGAAGCGCTCGATCCCGTCGAGGCTGCCGTCGAAGTAGGTGGCCAGCCCGGCGCCCGACTCGCGCAGGGCCCAGTCGAGGAGGGGGTCATGGCTGCCGGCGAAGACCTGGGCGCGCTCTCCGGCGGTCGTCTCGTCGCCGCCCGAGGTGTGATGGACGAGCCAGGCCTCGATGGCCTCCCTGGGGAAGAGCAGCTTGCCGGTGACCCGCAGGCAGGGGACCTCGTCGGCCGCGGCGAGCTCGTAGACCTTGCGCTCCTTGATGCGCAGCAGGTCGGCGAGTTCGCGCGTGGTCAGGAATTCATCGGTGGCCTGGGTCATCTGCGAATCATGGGCTGCGTTGCATGTGGTTGTGGTGATGGTTGCAGCTGGCCGCGGTGGCGGCAATGGGAGCCGCTCGGTGGCCCAGCTGGCCATTGGGGTCGAATACCCGGCTCATATGTATGCAATTAATGACGATATTATGCATTATTTACATCAATGCACTAGTATATGAAAAATTCACTGTACTTTTGACGCCACGTCATCGCGCCCGGATCACCCGATATGCAGGACTTCGCCGAGTCGTTCAGCCTTGCCTTCGGCCTCGTGCTCGCGGCCGACGCCGACCTGCTCGAGATCATCGGCCTGTCGCTGCGCGTCAGCCTGAGCGCGGTGCTGATCTCCTGTGCGCTCGGCCTGCCGCTCGGCGCGGCCGTGGCCATGGGGCGTTTCCCAGGGCGCCACGCGTTGATCGTGCTGCTCAATGCGCTGATGGGCCTGCCGCCGGTGGTGGTCGGCCTGCTGGTCTACCTGATGCTTTCG
>Ga0181588_10003385_pt1 | contig 13407 bp, 10 predicted proteins | sample 071ome_26_FD_148607 | JGI IMG/M metagenome (GOLD analysis project Ga0181588, IMG submission 148607) | Coastal salt marsh microbial communities from the Groves Creek Marsh, Skidaway Island, Georgia - 071409BT metaG (spades assembly) | ecosystem: Environmental > Aquatic > Marine > Intertidal zone...
TCGACATAAAAGCCTCTTGGCTTGAGCCCTCCGCCAGAAATTGCCTGCCAGAAAGTCGTGAGCGAACAGGTCAACAGTGACTTGATGGGTGAGATGAGGCACCAAGAATGGTCTCGCTCCGGGCATCGATGTTCACGCTCGGCCCAGCGCCACACCAGCCGCTGGCTGTCGCAAACGATGACAGTAACTTGTCCGCATTTGCCTCGCACCCTAGGCTTCGGCAGGCAAAAAAAAGGGCCCCGAAGGGCCCGTTTTTCTGAGCAACGTGCTAAATCAGAACTTAACGTTGATCGCCAGATTATAACGTCGGCTCAACGTATCGAATGTTGACGGATACGTGTTACCACTGTTGTAACCGGTGACCCCAATGAAAGCACCCGTCAGGGGCGGATCCTCATCAAAGACGTTAGAGATAACCGCCCGGATGCTGATGTTATCGGTGATTTGATAACGGGCAGACAGATCAAATACGTCGTAGTCGCCGGTCTCGTTAAAGTTCACCGAGCCGAGGTCAGCGTCACGCTCATCAGGCAGTGTGCCACTGAACGCGGTGTCTGTATCGCGGTTCTCGTACTCGGCATTGCTGATAAAGCGCCACACCAAAGAGACATCCAGATTGCGCCAGCCGATAGTGTTCCGCCAGTTATAGGTCAGATCCGGCTGAATTGACGCGCAGTTTGAGCTGTAAAGGCCGACACACTCGCGGTTGAGAGACACACCCTCAACTGCTTGGAAAGTGGAGGTGTCCGTGTAGCTGCCAGCAAAAGAGCTCATCCAGCGCACTGGGCCGAAGTCATGAGAGTAGTTAACAGAGAAATCGACGCCCTTACCCTCCAGCTTTCCAGTGTTAGCAAGCTGCAGTGGCAAGCCGCCCACGACGTTATCATCACCACTCAAACCACCATCGATGGGCGACCGAATAATACCGGAACACGCAGCGTTAGTTGGACTGGGGTTGTCGTAGCACAAAGAAATTATGTCGCTTTCTGTGGGCGTTGAGATCGCTTTGGTGATCTCCACCTCGTAGTAGTCCACGCTGAAGCTCAAATTGGGAATAGCGCGCGGCGTCGCTACAAACCCAATAGTGTAGCTGTCGGACTCTTCTGGCTGAACGTTGAGGTTTCCGCCCGTCGTGATATTCACCTGACCCGCAGCCGGCTGAGGAATGAAGCCGATTGAAGTGGCAGGAGCCCCCTGCGCGATACAGGTATCTCTCAACGCACCTGAGGGGACGAACCCACTGTTCGTACCGTCATCACCAACAGAGGCGCAAGGGTCGACCGCTAGATTACCCAGCTGAGTAATCACGGGAGCGAACAATTCACCAATGTTTGGAGCACGCACTGCACGTGCAAAAGTCGCTCTGAATCGAACGTCCTCAGAGGGAGCCCAGCTCAAACCTAACTTATAAGTGTCAGTAGAGTAACCACTGGCACCATCAGCTTTGACTTCGTAGTCAGAGTAGCGGTAACCGGCTTCCAGCGACAAATCTTCTACGAGCCGTCTGCCTTGGATCAGTGGCACTGCCACCTCGACAACGCCTTCCATGACATCGTAACCGCCCAGGATATTCGGGGCAGCAGAACCACCGCCGCCGAGATCACCACTTTGCGAGAGGAGGTCTGACGCCTGCTCGCCTTTGTAGTCACGATATTCGGCGCCCAGTGCGAAGCTGATTGAATCGGATGCCGTTGGCAACTTGAAGCCAAGGCTACCCGTGAAGCTACCCTTGAGCTGTGTCATATCGAAAATAGTCGAGACGTTGCTCTCGCCGCCTGACAAAAATGCATTCATCTCTGGCGTGATTGATCCAGTAGGACCGAAGAAGTCGACTGGTACACATCCTGATGAGCTGTCGTTACAGCCATCCGGACCAGACAGCAAACTCTGGCGGAACCTCGACTTTAACCAGTAACCCTTCTGTACTTGCACCTGATCACTTTTCCCGTACGACCCCATTATGTCCCACTGATAGTTATCAGCGATGTCGCCCTTGAAGCCGAGCGAGAAATTGTAGTATCGCGCGGTGTACTCACTGATACGCGGTCCACCCTCTACATTACGGCGTCGAAGCTGCGTATCGTACTCGAGGTAATTTGGATCGCTTGGGCCCGTCGCCGCGCCCGCAGCATCACAAGCAGCTTGACTAAATGTAGGCGCATACACACCTTCCGTGGGATCGGTATCAAATGCGCAGATCGCATTACGTTGCGCATCAGACAAGAACGGATGGTTCAAAGCAACGGTAACACTGTCGCCGAACGCACCGGAAGGAGCGATCAATGTATTGACGGTGTTTTCGTTGAACAACGCCGTGGCGTAAACCTCGACCGAGTCCGTAATATCGTAGTTGATCGTTGAGTAAAGGTTGTACGTTTCAAGGGGGGTTTGATAAACGTTAGAGGGGCCATAGTTGTAAGGCGTAAAGGCACTACCAAAGGTTCTGTCGTCCTGAACACCACCCAGCCCCAGGTTTCCATTGTCTGTTCCAGTCGGGTTGACGTTACCCAAGCGAGTGTTGAAAGACCCGAGGCCAGAACCACCCCGATTGCCGCTCCAATAAAATAGGACGTCTTCACCATAACGCCGATCGCCCTGGTAGATAGGCTCGATATCGCGATATCCCAAGCTCAGGGTGGCGTTACCCCTGCCATCGTCCAAGTCAGCGCCGATGGTGACACCTATGGCTTTCTCTTCTCCGTCGTTTTCGGAGGTCTCTCCCCAATCAGCATTAATCTCGATGCCGGTGAAGTTTTTCTTGGTAATGACATTGACCACACCGCCCAGCGCGTCTGCACCGTAGGTCGTGCTTGCACCACCGGTTAGCACATCTATGCGCTCTACCATCGCCATCGGGATGTTGTTGAGGTCGAAACGGCCAGCCAGCTCAGACGGAGCGTACCGAACGCCATCAATCAACACGACATTTCGGTTGCTGCCTAAGCCTCTGAGGTTGACGTAGGAAAAACCGCCGTTGCCGTTGTTAACGTTCGCCCCAATGCTGGGAACAACGCCCGGGACTTCCCTTAGAATTTCTTCTGCGTTCAGGGCCGCCTGCAGGTCAATTTCATCCCGCGAGACAACCTGAATCGGAGAGGAGCTTTCGAAATTGGGATCTTTGATCAGCGTTCCCGTAACAATTACCTCTTCGAGCTCTTCCTCCTGCGCAAACGTGGCGCTTGCTGTCACGCCCATTCCGAGCGCAGCTACTATGGCGCCGGCTAGCTTTAGCCTGCTAAATCGTGGATCGTTCATGAGTGCTTCTTCCTGTTAACTATCGTGAGTGGCTGGCGCTGGAATTTGTTTTACTGCAACGCCTTACAGCCTCTGCCGGGCCTTATTAATTACTAGGTGTAGCATGGTGCTTTTTTTAACCCAATCCCAGTTTGCACGCTCCAAGCGCCGCTGCAAATGTGAAAATTCCTCACTCTTGAAGGGTAGTCGGAAAGTTGAGAGCACAGGCTGGTGCGCCAAATCCGGGCATTTGCGTAATGGACAGTGTCTGCTTTGAGTCACGCGGGCCCAAAAGACCCTAGCGATCGCCCCGACACATCAGGCCTTTAAAGCCTCTCCTCTATCAAGCTGAGTAGGTCAGAGTGGTATTACTTCCTTGACCCCTTGAGAGGTACCCAAAAGCAGAACATCCGCTGCCCTATTCGCAAATAATCCGTTGCAAACCGCGCCCGTCACCTGGTTGACAGCGGTTTCCAGCTGACACGCATCCACGATGCTCAAGCCATGCACGTCTAAAATCATATTGCCGTTATCTGTGATGACGCCCTCACGCCACACCGGCTGCCCACCCAGCTTGACCAGCGCTCTGGCGACATGGCTTCGGGCCATGGGAATCACTTCCACAGGGAGCGGGAAAGCACCCAGAGTCTCCACTCTTTTACTCTCGTCGGCGATGCAGATAAATTGCCTTGAGGCAGCGGCGACGATCTTTTCCCTCGTCAGTGCCGCGCCGCCTCCTTTTATGAGATGCAGCTGAGAATTGGCCTCGTCGGCGCCGTCGATGTAAACGTCCAGGGGGCCGACACTGTTGAGATCGACAACCGGCAGACCCAGCTCAGACAGCAGTGACGCTGAACGCTCCGAGCTGGCCACCGTGGCCTCAATGCGGGATTTGAGTTGCGGTAGCAGGCGTATAAAGCACTCTGCTGTCGTGCCCGTGCCAATACCGAGCAGAAGCTTGTCGCTGTGTTCCGCGGCGACCCGCTCGAAAGCGGCCTCAGCGACCTGTTCTTTCAATAGTTGTTGGTCCACCCGAACTCCGACAGCACCGACCCTTCGTCAGCAAAGAGTATATCGTCGATGCCCCCGAGTGGGACGGCTTTTCGATAACGGGGCCATTGGCAGCCCTTTATCTGTCGCGAACCTTCGGGGCGCTGCTCCACCTTGGGGTCACTCCTTCAATGCAGCAGCTCAAAAGCTATGGGTGTTGAGCAGCACCGCCTTGCCTGAGCCCAGCTCGCCCGGCGGCTTTCATCAATAATTTTTGATGAATGAATCTGAAGGTGCTAGCCTTCGCGCCATGCCTCAGAAAGCCCAACTCATTGCGCTGAACACCCAGCGCGCGACTGACGCTGTCAGCGACAAAAACGCCGAGTCACTGAATACACTTTTCAGTGCGCTGGCACACCCATTGAGAATGCAGGTGCTCAGGGTGATGAGGGCCGATTCGTTCAGTGTGTCGGAACTTTGCACCGCATTCTCGGTACGCCAAAGCGCACTGAGCCACCACCTCAAGATCTTGACCGACGCCGGATTTTTGGCGCGGCGACACGAGGGCACGGCCACGTTTTACCGGCGGCAACTGCCTGAAGGCAGACACCAGGCGCTGCGGCAGCAGATTGTGGACGAGATTGACGAGGAATCGATGCCGGCCCATCTCCTAGCCGGTCTGGAAGCGGTTCAGCGCCTCAGGGAAGGACACTCTGCGGCATTCTTCCGCGACCGTGGCAAAGAGATCCGCAAACAACAGGAATCCATTGCCTCGTGGGAGGACTACAGCCGGGCCACGCTTCATCTGCTGGATCGCGCAGGCGATTTTGGGCAGAGCGCGGTCATCGAGGTGGGACCAGGCGATGGCGGCTTGCTCGGCGAACTCGCCAAGCGCTCCGCCACGGTTTGTGCGCTCGATAATTCAGAAGAGATGCTCCATGCGGCGCAGCACAACACCCGAGAAATCTCCAATATCGCGTACCACCTAGGCGAGCCTAAAACACTGATCGCGCGGCGCGGCACGTTTGCGGCTGCTGTGGTCAACATGGTGCTGCATCATGTCGCGGACCCCGCGGCCCTGGTGCGCGATACGGCCCTGCTGCTTCGACCGGGTGGAGAGCTCATCATCAGCGATCTCTGCCCCCATGATCAGGCCTGGGCGCGAGAGCATTGTGGCGATCTATGGCTCGGCTTCTCATCGGAAGATTTGCGTGCCTGGGCAGTTGCTGCTGGTTTAGAACACTGTGCCGAGCTCTTCTTTGCCCAACGTAACGGCTTTCAAATTCAAGTGCAGCATTTCAAGCGCTGCTGAACAATCTCAGGAAGTTTTGCCATGAGCGACTATTCACTTTTCACATCGGAATCCGTGTCCGAAGGGCACCCAGATAAAATGTCGGATCAGATTTCCGATGCGATTCTGGATACCTACCTGACCAAAGACCCGGACGCGCGGGTCGCCGTTGAGACGCTTGTCAAAACCGGCATGGTGGTGGTGGCAGGAGAGGTCACAACGGCGGGTAACGTGACCCCCGGCGAGCTCGAGGAGGTGATTCGACAAACCGTGCTCGATATTGGCTTTGACTCCTCCGACGTGTGCTTCGATGGCAATACCTGCGCCGTGATCAATGCCATTGGTCAGCAGTCGGCCGACATTGCGCTCGGTACCCACGAGGCGGATGAAGCTAACCAGGGCGCTGGGGATCAGGGCCTGATGTTCGGTTTTGCCTCGGATGAGACCGACGTGCTGATGCCGGCGCCGATTCACTACTCGCACCGTTTGGTGGAACGGCAGGCCGAGTTACGAAAATCGGGTGCGCTGCCCTGGCTGCGACCCGACGCTAAGAGTCAGCTCACCATGCGCTACGGCGCCGATGGCAAGCCCGAGCGCGTCGAGGCGGTGGTGCTCTCCACGCAGCACGACCCCGATATCTCGCAGGAAGACCTCCGCGAAGCGGTGCGGCGAGAAATTATCGAGCCCACTCTCCCGGCCGAGTGGCTGCACGCCGACACGCTATTCCATATCAACCCAACCGGTAACTTTGTCATCGGTGGTCCGCAGGGGGACTGTGGTCTGACGGGACGCAAGATCATCGTCGACACCTACGGCGGTATGGCCCGGCATGGCGGCGGTGCGTTCTCGGGCAAGGACCCCTCCAAGGTGGATCGCTCCGCGGCCTATGCAGGTCGCTATGTCGCGAAGAACATTGTCGCCGCGGGCTTGGCCCGGTGCTGCGAAGTACAGGTCTCTTACGCCATTGGTGTCGCCGAGCCTACATCGATCTCAGTCAACACCTTTGGCACCGCCACACTGGCCGACGATGCCATCGTGGCGTTAATCCGCGAGCACTTTGATCTGCGGCCAAAAGGTCTTATCAATATGCTCGATCTGAAGCGCCCGATTTACCGTACTACCGCGGCATACGGCCACTTTGGCCGATCGGGCGACAGCTTTACCTGGGAGCGCACGGACAAAGCCGATGCGTTGCGCGCGGCCGCGGGCCTTTAAACCTCGAACCCTGAGAGAAATCATTATGAACACTGCTGTTGAGCAAAGCGTTTTCGCCGACTACAAAGTCGCAGACATTCACCTCGCCGATTGGGGCCGCAGAGAACTGGAGATCGCCGAGAGCGAAATGCCCGCGCTGATGGCACTGCGTGCCCACTACAGTGACTCTCAACCGCTGGCAGGCGCCAAGATTCTGGGCTGCATCCATATGACAATCCAGACCGGCGTACTGATTGAGACCCTCGTCGCACTCGGCGCAGAAGTGCGGTGGTCTTCCTGCAATATCTTTTCGACTCAAGACCATGCCGCGGCGGCCATCGCTGCAGCCGGCATTCCGGTGTTTGCCTGGAAAGGTGAAACGGAAGAAGAATATGAGTGGTGTATCGAGCAAACCATCCTTGAGGACGGCAAGCCCTGGGATGCCAACATGGTGCTCGATGATGGCGGCGATTTGACCGCCATGCTCCACGAGCAGTACCCGGAGATGCTCGAGCGCATCCACGGCATTACCGAGGAAACCACCACTGGCGTGCATCGCCTTTATGAAATGTTGACCAACGGTGAGCTCAAGGTCCCCGCGATCAACGTCAACGACGCGGTCACCAAGTCAAAGAACGACAACAAGTACGGCTGCCGACACAGCCTGAACGATGCGATCAAGCGCGGCCTCGACCATCTGTTGGCGGGCAAGCGGGCACTGGTCATCGGCTATGGCGATGTGGGCAAAGGCTCAGCCCAGTCGCTGCGCCAGGAAGGCATGATCGTGCGCGTCACCGAGTGTGATCCCATTTGTGCCATGCAGGCCTGTATGGACGGTTTCGAGGTGGTATCTCCCTTTATTGATGGCGTCGACGATGGCTCTGACAGCTGCATCCACACGGACCTGCTGGGCACTACCGACATGCTGGTGACCGCGACGGGCAACTTCAACGTGTGCACATCGGCAATGTTGCGGGCGCTGAAGTCCGGCGCCGTGGTCTGCAATATTGGCCACTTCGACAACGAGATTGACACCGCCTACATGCGAGACGTGTGGCAGTGGGAAGAGATCAAACCGCAGGTGCACAAAATCGTGAGAGATGCAGCAAGCAATGATCATCTACTGCTGCTCTCCGAGGGCCGCCTCGTGAATTTGGGTAACGCGACCGGGCATCCGTCGCGCATCATGGATGGCTCTTTCGCGAATCAGGTGCTCGCGCAGATCCATCTGTACGAGAAGCGGTTCGCAGAGCTCTCCGGCGATGCGCGGCAAGCAGCTATCACAGTAGAGGTGCTGCCCAAGCAGCTCGACGAGCAGGTAGCGACCTTCATGGTGCAAGGGTTTGGCGGTGTGATGACCAAGCTGACCGCCAAGCAGGCCGACTATATCGGCGTAGGCGTGGACGGTCCGTTCAAAACCGATAGCTACAAGTACTGAGAAGATCACCCGCTGCTATTAACGACTTGTTGCGACGAGTCGTTGCCCAGCCCAATCAGTGACGGGACGCTGAGACCGAGGCGCCTCAAATCCACTCCTGAATCAGCGTACACTGGCGCCTCATCTTGAGGTGTGAGCGTGCGCAACCCCCGACTATTCACTGACCAACCGCTGACGCCCGGTGACCGAGTGGTCCTGAAAGGCAGCGTGGCCCAGCATCTGGGCCGCGCACTCAGAGCCCGGGCCGGAGATAACATTGCGTTGTTCAACGGCAATGGGCAGGAGTTCGCGGCTGAGGTGATCACTGTCAGCAAAGGCGAGATCACCGTCGATATTGGTGCCGCCGCCACACCCGACACAGAGTCGCTGGTGCACACCACACTGGGCTTGTGCCTGAGCAAGGGCGACCGGTTTGATTGGGCGATTCAAAAAGCCACCGAGCTGGGCGTGGGTGCCATCGCACCGCTCCATAGCGAGCGCGTTGATTTCAACATTCCCGCGGACCGCATCGAAAAACGGGTCGCGCACTGGAAACAGATTGCCATCAGTGCCTGCGAACAGTGTGGCCGAGTCAAAGTGCCCTCGGTAACACCACCTCAATCTCTGGCGGTCTGGGTAGAGAGCATTTCAGCAGAACAAAAGTGGGTGCTTCACTGCACAGAGGATACCGGCGTCTCTGCCTCAGCCATGACCCGGGGTGCTCCCCAAGATGCAGCGCTACTCATCGGCCCCGAGGGCGGACTGACCGATCAGGAGTTCGCTGTCGCCAGCGCAAAGGGCTTTCAACTGTTACAGCTCGGGCCACGGGTGCTGCGCACAGAAACGGCGCCGGCAGCGGCGTTATCGGTTCTCAGTGTTTTCTGGGAAGAGATGCCGTCCTGACCGCAGAGCTACAACCCATACACCCGCCGGGCGTTATCCTCTAAAAAGCGCGACCTCACCGTGTCATCAAGGCCTAGCGAATCCAGACCGGCAAGTGCTTTGGCCGGGGTAATCATCGGATAGTTGCTACCAAACAGCACCTTTTGGCTACCGTGGTGTTTGAGGTAGTCCACCAATTGAGGGGGATAGCGATCCACTGTGTAGGCCGAGGTATCGATATACACATTGCGGTGTTTGGTCGCGACCGCGATCGCCTCATCGGTCCACGGGTAACCAATGTGCCCACCGACGATGACCAACTCCGGGAAATCGAGCGCCACTTGATCGAGATAAATAGGCCTGCCGACTTCCGACGGCATTAGCGGTCCGGTATGGCCGATTTGGGTACAGAACGGCACACCCATCTCGCAACACGCGGTATATACCGGGTAAAAACGCCTGTCGGTAGGCGGCAGAGACCACAGCCAAGGCAAGATGCGAATGGCCTTGAAGCCAAGCTCTTCCACACAGCGCCGGATCTCTCTCACGGCTGCCATAGGTTGACCGATGTCGGCCGAACCCACACCGACCAGACGGCCTCCCGACTCGGCAACGAAACTCGCCACCTCGTCGTTGGAAATCATGACGTTATTGGGGCCGTACCAAGCGGAGGTCAGCGCCGTGGAAATACCCGCGGCGTCCAAAACCGCGACGGTGTCGGCAACGGTCGGCACGGCGTCCAGATCCGATTTCGTCCAGCGGCGCAACGAGTCAAACATCGGGTCGCCAGAGTGTCTGGCGGTCGGGTGCTGTATCCAGGCATCAATCATGTGACTCCCCCTTGCGCGACGCTTCGGTTGCCAGCTCGGGGCTGTTGTCAGAAGCCACCAATTGTTCGACATGCTGTGCGCGAACCCACTCCAGCCATGCCGACGCCGCGTTTAAAAAATGACTGGTCCGGGGCGAATGAAAAATCTCAAACGCATGCTGCGCCCGCGGTAGCTCTGCGTAGACCAGCGGTACGCTGGTGAGCGGCGCCAATTCGGCAACAAACCGCCGCACCTCCTCTACCCACACCAGCGAGTCATGGGTCCCCTGAACAATACAAAACGGGGGGGCCGCCTCGGCGACGCCTTCACGATGGATCCAGGAGGTGGGTGAGCCATCCTCGAACACCTGTGGTGCCGCCTCTCGGGTCTGCTGGATGATCTTTTGGCTGATGAATCCATCCATACTGGCCTGCTGACGAATGCCGTGCCGATTGGTGAGATCCACAACCGGATACATTGCCAGCACACCCTGCACCGCCGTATCCGCGCCCTCAAAACCTGCCTGCCAGTCGGCATGGCCGGCGGTCAGGCCTGCGAGGAGAGAGAGATGCCCCCCCGCCGAGCCACCCGTGACGACGATGAAGTCGGGGTCACCGCCGTATTCCTCGATATGGGTTTTCACCCAGGCAATAGCCTTTTTAACGTCGATTATTTGAGCAGGATAGGCGTCCCGGGGGGCCAGCCGGTAATTGATAGACACTCCGACCCAGCCCCGCTCAACCATGCGGTGCAGCAGCGGCTGTCCTTGATGAGACTTGTGACCCATCATCCAAGCGCCGCCATGCACATGCAGCAATACTGGTCGGCGCTCTCCTTGAGTCACCGGGGTGTAGATGTCCAGCAACCCCCGCTTTCCTGCAGTGGAATAACTCACATTGCGCACATAGCGCACGCCGGGGCGACGAAAACGAAACGGCCATAACCACTCTTGGCTATGGATCTGTTCGGTCAGCTTGGCCCGTCTTCGCTCCGGGATGTGATTCAAAAAATCTGCGCCGAGCGCAACACGCAGCGCCCGATGAAAAGCCGTGCCGGCATCAAGGCCGTCCCTGAGCGCCCACGCCAGCAGGACCCAGGCCGCCAAAAAGCAGGACAGTCCAAAGGCAAAGCCCGGCGCCCCAGTGCCAATCAACAGCACGCAGAGTGCGACAAAAACCAGCTGCGACCCGATAAGCCAGACGGCCAGCTCGCCGGTGACCCATCCGGAAAAAAACCACAACCAGACAGCCCAGCCGATCTGGCGAACCTGCAATACCGCAGTGACGGCACACAACAGGCTCACGCACGCGACAATGACAAACAACAGCTCCATAGCGCTCCTCAGAAGACCACAAAATACCCCGCTTTTCGGGCGGTGAAAGCTTGCGGGGAATTGCTGTGGATCGCAAGATATCCAGCCCGTCCCAACAAGGACCGCAAATGAGCCTCAAGCTCGGTGTGGTAATGGATCCCATTGGCTCCATTCACTACAAAAAAGATACCACTCTGGCGCTGCTCTGGGCGGCGCAGGATCGTGGCTGGACACTGTTTTATATCGAGCCGGATGGCCTGTTTCTCGACGCAGAGCAGCCCATGGCTGCTGCCCGCCCCCTGACGGTTCATCGCAATGCTGACCACTGGTTTGACCTCGGTGAGGAAGCCACGCTGCGACTCGCCGAACTCAACGTCGTACTCATGCGCAAAGACCCGCCCTTCGACATGGAGTACATCTACGCCACCTATCTACTGGAGCGGGCCGAGCGGGAAGGCACCCTGGTGGTTAATCGCTGTCAAAGCTTGAGGGATTGCAATGAAAAGCTGTTCGCCACCGAATTCCCAGAGTGCTGCCCGCCGCTTTTGGTCAGCCGCGATATGGATCGGTTAAGAGCCTTTCACTCACAACACGACGACGTGATATTCAAACCACTGGATGGCATGGGTGGCAGTGCGATCTTCCGCGCGCAGCCGGGTGACCCGAATGTCAGCGTCATTTTGGAGACGCTCACCCAATCCGGTCGTCAAACAATCATGGCGCAGCAGTATCTACCTGCCATTCAAGAGGGTGACAAACGGATTCTGGTGATCAACGGCGAAGCGGTACCGTGGTCTCTGGCAAGAGTCCCTCTTGCAGGCGAGAGCCGGGGCAATCTCGCCGCCGGGGGTTCCGGCAGAGTCCAGCCGCTCACGGAGCGAGATCAATGGATTGCCAATCACGTTGGGCCCACCCTCAAGGAGCGCGGTCTCTACTTCGTCGGCCTCGATGTGATCGGCGACTACCTCACCGAAATTAACGTCACCAGCCCGACCTGCCTCCGGGAAATCGAGGCAGAAGCAGGGCTGGATATTGCAGGCCAGCTTCTTGACAGCTTGCCGCTGACAGGGACGTCCTCCTGACCCGCATGACACCCGCGGCGGCCCTGGCTCCTCGCACAGGACTGCCACCCGCTTTCCTGCTATCGCTGGGCATCCACCTGATTGTGATTTTTGGCTTCCTGCTCTCTCCAGCGGGAGACTCAGCACGGGAGGTCGCCAATCGTGCGGTCACCATACTTCTGGCGCCCGCAAACGAGCCGCCTGAGGCCGCGCAAGCAGAAGCCAAGGCGAATCAGCTCGGTTCTCTCTATCAAACAACACCCATGACGCCACCTCCTCAAGATACGGCGCCTCTTGAGGGGACTGCGCCCGTCACGGCTTCGGTGATGCCGTCTGGACTGACCATGTCGGCAGCTGCCAGCCCCCAGGAAGCCCCGATGGCCGCGCGGGCGGCGCTGGACGCCGACTACTTGCTTCAGTGGCAAGCCGACATCGAGCGTTTTGGCAACGCCTACTACCGGGGCCTCGCACTGCGTCATGGTGATGGCGATGTGCGACTCAAGGTGAGCGTCCGCAGTGATGGCTCTTTGCAGCAAATTGATTTATTGGAAAGTTCAGGATCCGCAGCATTGGACCGGGCGGCCATCGATACCGTCGAGAAGCTTGCGCCCTTTGCACCTTTTCCCCAGGCATTGGCGCGCGAGACACAGCAGCTCGATATCATCCGCACCTGGCAATTCCGCCGCTGAACGGCCTCCCACCATGTCAGACCAACGCGCAAACTCCCCTCAATCACCGGCATCGCTACGGGGCCACTTCCTCATGGCCACGCCTGTAATCGGTAGCGGCTTTTTTAACCGCTCACTCACTTATCTTTGTCACCATGATGAACAGGGTGCAATGGGCATTGTCGTAAATCACTGTCTGGATATTGGGCTTAGCGATATGTTGACCCACCTTGAGATTGAGATCTCGTCAGCATGTCCAGACACCTCGATTCTGGCGGGCGGGCCGGTGGCCACCGATCATGGTTTTGTCCTGCATCGCGGCGAACCCTACTGGGAGGGAAGCCAGCCGGTAACAGATGAAATGAGTCTCACCGGGTCACGGGATATTCTCTGTGCCATCGCCGCCGGCGAGGGGCCCGACGATTATCTGGTGGCGCTGGGCTATGCCGGCTGGTCGGCAGGCCAGCTCGAGGCAGAAATGGCCGAAAACAGTTGGCTGACCGTGCAGGCAGACCCCGATATTCTGTTTCGGAGCCCCGTCGAGCAGCG
>Ga0181588_10003387_pt1 | contig 13403 bp, 7 predicted proteins | sample 071ome_26_FD_148607 | JGI IMG/M metagenome (GOLD analysis project Ga0181588, IMG submission 148607) | Coastal salt marsh microbial communities from the Groves Creek Marsh, Skidaway Island, Georgia - 071409BT metaG (spades assembly) | ecosystem: Environmental > Aquatic > Marine > Intertidal zone...
AAGCTCACCCCCGGTTGTACCGCCTCCAGCTAATGCTCCCGCGAGGATTGAGCCACCCTCTACACCCCCTTCTGCATTTGGCACCTCTTTTCCTGAGCGTAAACATCCAGTAATTAAGAGCAATATAAACATGATAGACAGAGCGCGTTTCAATATGATTCTCCCAATGCAGGTTGAGTTTAATTGAAGCACATGATGAATCACATTGTCTACTAGCTTTCAACAATTAGCTGAACATGTCTTAATAGGATACCGAGAACCGAAACCCTACTACTTAGAGAGGTGTATGTCACTTTTAAGTCGAGGGATTTGAGAGGCAGATGTCTTCGAAATTATCATTAATCATGAACAGATGTTGTTCAGAGTGTTTATTTAATAAACGGCTGACCTGTTGCTAAGTATTTAGCTGTTGTTTACCTATTGTTTCGTTTATAAGGGTCACAGTCCATACACATCACATAGGAGGCTCAAGTGGCTCAGGGGCTACTTTTGTTGTGTTCTGTGAGCGGTTTAACCACAAGAGTAGCGCGAGCCCAGGGAGGGCCATGAGCGAGGTGAGCGCGAAGTAGAGCGCCCAGCCTCGCTGAGCGCCGAGGTTCACCTTCAGTGACTCCGCGACCCAGCCACTCCCCGCTTGGATAAAGGTCTTTAAGAGCGACGAGAGCGCGCTCAGGAGCGCGAAGTGGGTCGCGGCGTGCCTTACGTCACAGAGCGCGCTGATATAGGCCACAAAGGTCGCGTTGACCATCCCTAGCGCGAGGTCTTGGGCGCCAATGCTTACGTAGAGGAACCCGACGTCGTGGCCGATCAGCGCTTGAGCGCTGAGCGCGAGGTTAGAGCTCATCTGAGCGACCCCCGCGATCACCATCACCCTGCTGATCCCTAAGCGATAGACGAGCCAGCCTCCCAAGAAGGTGCCGATAAAGGTCGCGATCAGCCCCCAGGTCTTGGCGACGGTCGCGATCTCGATCGCGCTGAAACCAAGGTCATTGAGGCTTGGATATAGGAAGAGGCTGAGGAGGTGATCTCCAAGCCGGTACAGGGCGACAAACAGTAAGATATAAGGCCAACGATCCCCCCACGCGCCTCGCGCTTGAGTGAGCCATGCCTGGCCTGAGCTCCACCATCGGGCCCTTCGGCGCTGAGAGAGGAGGGCGAGCCCTAAAGCGAGGCAGGGGAGCGACGCGAAGAGCGTGGTTGGCGTGAGGAAGCCAAGGCTCAGGAGCCACTGCTCAAGCCCTCGTTGCGCGCCCTGCCAGAGCTCAGACCTTGAGGCAAAAAGGACAAAGAGCGGGCTGAGGGTTAAGAGCGAGGCGAGCGACATCCACAGGCGAGGGAGCGGGGCGCCTTGATGAGGCCCCGCCATCTCTGGCGCTGAGCGTCGCGTCACCCGCTCGCTCACCCAGGTCGCGACGACCCCAAGGCCCACACAGGTCGCCATACACAAGTAGACGCTACGCCATGGCATGAAGACCGAAAGCAACATCGCCCCCGCGCTCGACGCGTACATCCCCACTCGATAACCGAGGGTCGCCCAAGAGGCGGCGACCCCCTGCTCGTCTACAGGTAAGGTCTCTACGCGCCACGCGTCGACCGCGATGTCTTGGCTCGCCGCGAAGAAGGTCGCGACGATCGTGAGGTAGGCTAGAGGGATCAGCTCCGTTTGAGGGTTGATTAAGGAGATGGTCGCGAGGCTAACCATGAGCCCGAGCTGAGCCCAGATCATCCAACCTTGGCGTCGACTCAGCGCCTTTGAACCAAACGGCGCCCAACGGAAAGCGTCGATCAAGGGCGCCCACACAAATTTGAGTGAGTAGGGGAGCGCGGCGAGGGAGAAGAGCCCGACCGCCTTCATCGAGGCGCCCTCTTGGCTGAGCCAGTACCCTAAGGTTGTGTGGGTAAGTGACCACGGTAGCCCACAGGTGAAGCCAAGCGCCAGCACGGTGAGCGCGCGAGGAGACAGATAGACGCTCAGCCCGCTCGGGCTTGAGGGGTGGGTCAAGGCTTGGACTCCCGCGAGAGGGTCACGCAGACCTCTGCGTGCCCCGTGTGAGGGAACAGGTGGAAGAGCTTGGGGTTACGGAGCGACCACCCTACCTCTACGAGGCTCTCGACGTCTCTCGCGAGCGCCGCTGGGTGGCAGGAGATGTAGGTGATCTCAGCTCGATGCCCTAAGGGGATCAGCTCGGGTCGCTCATTCGCGAGCGTCGCGAGCCGATCGATGAGCTCCCGCGCGCCTGCCCTAGGTGGGTCTAAGATCAAGTGGACGAGCTCCCCCTTGAGGAAGCGCTCGAGGAGCTCTTCAGGGGGCGTGTGTAGGTTAAGTCGCCTCGCTTTAAGGTGGCGGAGCCCCCTCTCTTGCGCGAGGAGCTTGAGCGACCTCGTCGCCTCCTCATCACCCTCGACACAGATGAGCTCTCGGGCTGGGTCTTGTTCGGCGAGCGCGACGCTCAGGTTACCCGAGCCCGAATAGAGCTCAAGGATGCTACGCGCCCCTGAGGTGCGGCGGATGACCTCCGCGACGAGGGCCTCATTCCCCTCCTGATGAGCCTGCATAAAGGCCTGAGCAGGGTGAGGGGTGGTGAGCTGATTAGAGGGTGTCCCCCAGCGCTTATGGATGAGGGCGTTTTTTGCTTGGGTGTGGAGGGGCGCCCGCTCGCGCCTCTTCTCCCTCGCTTTAGGGTGCCGCGCTGGACGGGCGCGGGCCTCTTCAAGTCGATAGGAGAGGTGAAGGCCATGCAGGCCTTCTCCTGACTCAAGACAGCCTTGTAAGGCGCCCTCAATCGCGTGCGCTTGCGAAGCGCTGAGCGGGCTCTTGAGGCTGAGAGAGGCCGTCCCTGTCTGGGCATCACGGCTCGCCGAGAGCCGGAGCTCACCCTTAAGGGTGACGTCAAGGGCCGAGAGCTTGGGGAGCAGGCGCTCGTTGAGCGTACGTAAGGCCACGTTGAGCGTGGGCGCGAACGTAGGGCAGTGATCGAGCTGGAACACCCCCTCCCGGCCAATAAACCCGAGCCTGAGCGCCCCCGCTCGACCTTCGAGGTGGAGTCGAGCGGTGTGACGCCACGCGCGCTCCTCGCTCACAAAGGGGGCCGACCAGTTGAGCGTGCCTCGCTCGACGCCTGAGGCTCGGCTGAGGCTCCTGTCGAGGTCCACGCTGAGGGCCTCTACCTGTGTAGCGCTTGGGATCGCCTGCCATGGGCATCCACCACAGCGCTCCACATGAGGGCAGAAAGGCTCTACCCGACGCGCGTCGGGCTGGGTCAGCGAGACCAGGGTAGCCTCTGCGCTCTTCTTTCGTAGCTTTGTGATCCGAAAGACCCCCTCATCGCCTATGCACAGCGCTCCGTCGAGCCACACGACTCGACCATCTGGGAGCCTTGAGAGGGTCTTACCGCTTAAGGCGGCGGCCTCTACGGTGAGGGTGAGCTCCGCGCCAACCTGCGTGAGATCTGTAGACATCTTAACCCCCTTACTTCGTCGCTTGACTTGTGCACTGTGGCGCTCACATATAGCATGCTCATGGCGCCCCCGCGATAGATTCAGGCGCATGACACTCAGCGAGCGAGGATGGCGATGTCAGAGGGTCCAACTACACACACCAGCGACCAGAGTGGGCGGAGCGAGGCAGGGAGCCTGAGACTTCACGGGCGTCGAGGGCTGGTCTTGGGGGTCGCCAACGCCCGATCGATCGCTTGGGCGACGGTCGAGGAGCTCTGCGACGCGGGCGCCTCTGTGGGCTTCACCTACCTCGATGAGCGGGCCACGCGCCGTGTCACAGCGCTCGCCGAGCGCGCCCATTTTCACGCGCCCTGTAACGTCGAGGATGACGAGCAGCTCAAGCAGGTGATCGATGAGGCTGCAGCTCAGCTTGGGGGGCTAGACTTTATCGTGCATAGTCTAGCGTACGCTGAGCAAGCTGACCTCACCCAGCCCTTAGACGCCTGTAGTCGAGAGGGCTACATGAGAGCGATGCAGGTGAGCGCGTACAGCCTGTTGCGCTGTGTACACTGGGCGAGGCCACACCTCAGTGAGCAGGCGAGCGTGGTGAGCTTAACCTATCTCGGGGCCAGGGTCTCGATCCCGCTCTATGGGGTGATGGGCCCGGCGAAGGCGGCGCTCGAGGCTGAGGTCCGATGTCTGGCGCAGGAGCTCGGGAGCCAAGGGGTGCGCGTGAACGCTGTGAGCGCTGGCCCTGTGAAGACCTTGGCGGCGGCGGGGCTCCCAGGGTTCCGAGAGAAACTCCGCGAGATCGGCTCCCAGACCCCCCTCGGGCGAGGGGTCACTCAGGCCGAGGTCGCGCACGCCGTGTGCTTCCTGTGCTCCCCTCTCAGCAGTGGAATCACAGGGACGACGCTCCATGTCGACGCGGGGGAGCACAGCGCGCGGATGTGAGCGCGGATGTGAGCGTGCCCGGGTGGGCTAGGCGCTTAATTGAGGGAACGGCACGCAATGACTTGATTCAGCGCGCTCGATATGAGAGTCGTATCTAAGGATTCTCAGAACCGTTTTTAATTTAAGGTGAGGCGACGCTATGAAGGTCATCGCATACGTGTGTCATTACGAGGGCGCTGGCGCGCTTACAACGGATGAGCAGCTCGCGCTTGTCCAGCACTACGCGCAACGACACCGTCTAGAGATCGTTGAGATCATTAAAGACACCCAGCACATCGCTGACCTCAAGCAGACCTCAGGCCTCAAGCGGGCGCTTGAGCGTTGCCAGTCGAACGCTGACCTTGGGTTTATTGTCGCGCGCCTCGACTGCCTCACGCGAAGCCTCCGCATGCTCCGCGCGCTGATCGCGGGCGCCTTGAGGCGCGTGACCCTCTTCAGCGTTGAGGAGGAGCTCGACACCCGTACTCGAGCTGGCCGTAGCGTCCTAGGGATCCTTGAGAGCATCAGCCAATGGGAGAGCGACCTGAAGCAGATCGAGGCAGGGATGAAGAAAGCGGTCCCAGCCTTAGATGTCGCGACCGACTGGTGGAACATCTATGGCCAGTTCGAGGGTCGCCTCTTTAGGCCTGAGCCGAGCTCGCTGAGCATGGGCTCACAGTCTCGTCAGCTCCGGATCAACATTAACGACCAAGAGAGCGTGGACTGAAGCCGCGCTAGGGTGGCGGTGAGGGCGAGGCGGTGGGCACGAGAGCTCAGCGCATCAGCTCAGTGCATCACCTGGCCACCGTCCACGGTGAGGGCCTGGCCGTTGACCCCACGGGCGCCGTCTGAGATCAAATATCGGGTCAAGGCCAGGAGCTCATCGGGTTGAATGAGCCTGCGCTGGGGACTGAAGGCCTCTAGCGCCTCACGCGCCTCCTCTGCGCTCCTGCCCGTTGTAGATTGGATCGTGTCGAGGGCGCTCATCGCCATGTCTGTCTCTACGAAGCCAGGGCAGATCGCGTTCGCGGTGATCGGGGTAGAGGCGAGCTCAAGCGCGAGCGAGCGCATCATCCCGATCAAGCCATGCTTTGAGGCGCAGTACGCGGAGGTGTAAGCGCTCCCCGCGAGCCCTGCGATGCTGGAGATATAGATCATGCGACCATAGCCTTTACGGGCCTTAAGAGGGCCGAGGAGGCGACGGGAGACCCAAAACGGGCCCGTGAGGTTAACGTCGAGCGTCCAGCGCCAGAGCTCGTCGCTCGTCTTATGGAGTGGAGCGCTCTTGGCGACCCCAGCGTTGTTGATCACCACCTCGATCAAGCCAAAGCGCTCCTCAGCCTGGGTCGCGGCCTCCTCAATAGACGCATGGTCACAGACATCTAGCCGAGCGGTTAAGAGCCGGTCGGAGCAGGTGAGCGAGCGAGCCTCCTCCTCTAACCAGCTCAGGTCGCTCACGTCACGCGCGGTGGCGACGAGCTGGTGGCCATCTTGGAGGAGGCCACGGGCGATCGTCGCGCCGATCCCACGTGAGGCGCCGGTTAGAAAGATAACCCTTGGGGGGGGGGTAGCCACTTGACTCATGGTCGCTCCTGTCGTCTCAGGTGAGGGGATTGAGCTTGACTGTAAGGGCTTCGCTCAACGAGAGACAAGCCCCATCTCCACTCATCGCGCTGTGAGCCCTTGACAAGCAGGGGGCTCGCGCCCTCCACTAGAGAGGCACACGCACAGAAAGGGCGACGAGCGTCTATGAGCACAGCGCACAGCTTACGGAATACGATCGGGGGAACACAGCAACCGCTCATCACAGAGGAGCGCTTTGAGGCGGATGGGAGCGCTGAGCTGATCACCTCAGTGAACCCATCCACAGGGGAGCGCGTCGCGGGTGGGGTCGCCCCAATTGAAGCGGTGAATGACGCGGTAGAGGCCGCCCGAGGCGCCCTCGCGGGCTGGAGGCGCTTAGGCGTTGAGGGGCGGATCAGCGCGCTACGCAAGGTCGCCGACCGGGTCGACGCGCACCGTGAGCGGATCGCGGGGGCGATCAGCCTTGAGATGGGGAAGCCTCGCGCTGAGGCGCTCGTTGAGGCGGGCTCCGTGAAGGGTAAGATCGAGGGCGTGATCGCTCAGTTGAGCCACACCTTACCGAGCGCCCCACCCAACGCGCCGGGTGAGCAACGCTTTCACCCGCTCGGTGTCATTGGGGTGATTGGGCCGTTTAACTTCCCCGTTCACTTGCTCAACACGCACGTCATCCCTGCGCTCCTAACGGGGAACACGATCATCTTAAAGCCCTCTGAGGTGACCCCGCTCTCTGCCCAGCGGTACATGGACCTGTTCCTAGACGCGGGCTTCCCTGAGGGGGTCATCAACCTTGTTCATGGCGCAGGTAAGGTGGGCGGGGCGCTCTCTAGTCATGAGGGCCTCAATGGGGTGATCTTCACCGGGAGCTATGAGACGGGTCGCCGGATCCGTGAGGCGACCTTTGATCAGCCTCACAAGAAGGTCTGCCTTGAGCTAGGTGGGAAGAACCCTGCGCTCGTGCTCGATGACGCAGACCTCGCGCAAGCGACTCGAGAGATCCTGCTTGGGGCGCTCCTCACGACCGGTCAGCGTTGCACAGCTACCTCTCGCGTGATCGTGACCAAGGGGATCGCGGAGCCTCTCAAGCGTGCCCTCACGGAGGCGCTCAAGAAAATTGAGCCGAGCGACCCGATGGCAGAAGGTTGCTTCATCGGACCGCTCGCGAACCTCTCAGCGAAGCGCCGTTTCCTCTCGCTCTTAGCGCAAGGTAAGGCTGAGGGCGCGCGCCCGGTTGTGGAGAGCCAAGACCTCTCCCAGGCCTTCGTGACCCCCTCGATGTATGAGGTGAGCGGAGCGGAGCCGTACCTAGAGGAGGAGCTGTTTGGCCCTCATATCGCCTTTCAGGTCGTTGAGGACGAAGCGGAGGCGTTTGCGTGGGCGTCTAAGAACCCATATGGGCTCAGCGCGAGCGTCTTTAGCGCTCGTGAGGAGGCGCTAGAGGCCCTCTATGACCTCGTCCCCGCAGGGGTGCTCAACTGGAACCGGAGCACGAACGGCGCCTCGGGCCTCCTGCCCTTTGGCGGGGTCGGTAAGAGCGGGAATTGGCATCCGGCGGGCTCAGAGGGGCCTCGCCTCAGCACCTACGCGGTCGCGGTGATGAGCGTGCCCTTTGGGGAGCTGACGCCTCACGCGGGTCTCGACCGTCAGCTCGCCCGTGACCCATTAAAGCGCCTTGAGCGCCAACATCGGGCTGAGGAGGTCTGTGAGCGCTTTGGCTGTTGGCTGTCGATCGAGGCGGACGTCGCCCACCTCAGCTGGGATCAGCTCAAGGTGAGAGGAGGCCGAGGGTATCTGAGCGGGCGTGAGCTACAAGCCTATGCCCAGCGTGCGGGGCTCACCTCAAACGAGTCTGGGCTTATGATCTCTCTTGAGTCGAGTGAGCGCGCTGAGCACATCGAGGAGGCGCTCTTGCGCTTCTTTGATGACCTGATGCGCCTTGACCCAGAGCGCTTCCTCGCGCGCCCCCGTCGTGAGCTCCTCAACCCATCACAAGGCGAGCTCCCGCGCTCCAAGCGCTTCTTAGATCGCTTCTATGGAGGGGACTTCCTCCCTAAAGAGAAAAAGCCCTTGGTCGCGGACCTCGCCCGCTCTCAAGGGCCATTCCTGCGCTCCGTAGACGAGCGACCGCTCCAGATCATCGACGCGGCGAGCCAGATCGCCTCGCTCCCAGGTGGGTTTAGGCCAGACGTCGTCCAGCGCGACTTAGATGATGGCCTGTTCGCTGAGCTCGTGAGCGCCAACGCGCACGCAGATGAGCTGATCGGTGAGGCGCACTATGAGGCGCTCGCCACACAGCTCCTGTCTCACGCACCGAAGACGGTCTCTCATGTGTGTTGGACCAACGGAGGTGCTGAGGCGAATGAGAAGGCCTTCCACCTCGCTAAGATGTATGGGACTGGTGGTAAGAGGGTGCTCGCCTTTGAGGGGGCCTTTCATGGTCGCACCCTCATCTCGCTGTACTGTACATGGAATGAGGTTAAGCGCGCGCCTTATCAGCTCGCTGGGCATGAGGCGGTGTTCCTCAAACGACCGATCGCGGATGACCCTTATTTTGACCCTGAGGTCACGGTTGACTGGCTGAGCGGGTGGCGGACCCCTGCCTCTTCTGACGCGAGCCCTGAGGAGGTCACCGCGCATCGAGCGAGCTTGAAGGGCTCAGGTGACGCCTTGCTCGCTACGGAGGTGGACTGCCTCGTCGCTGTAGAGCTCGCCATTCGGCAGGGTGACGTGCTCACCTGCATCATCGAGCCCTACCAATGTGAAGGGGGAGACGTCAGCCCAACCCGCCGCTTCTTTAACGGGCTGAGGGCCCTCACAAGAGCCTATGGTGTCCCGCTCATCTTTGATGAGGTGCAGAGCGGTTTTGGGCTGAGTGGGCCCGTGTTTTGGCACGAGCGCTTCGATTTACGAGACGCTGAGGGGAACCCAGAGGGGCCTGACTTTGTTACGGGCGCCAAGCGCGCGCAGGTCGGCTATGTCCTCTCCCCCTACCCAGACCCAGACCCAGGCCCCGCGCACGCCGTGAGCGCGCGACGAGGCGTGAGCCACCTAGAGATCATCACCACCCAGCCCTCTCATGAGGCCTTGGCTAGAGCCGAGCTCGATGAGCTCATTGAGCGCTGGCCTCAGGTGGTCACGCGCCCCCGCGTGTTTGGTGACGCCTTTGGCTTTGACCTGCCGAGCACCGAGGTCGCGATGCACCTCATTAATCAGCGGTTCTATCAAGGCTATATGGTCTATATAGCAGGAAAGAAGACGCTCCGTTACCGCCTCAACCGTGGCTTTAAGCCGAGTGAGGTGAGCGAGGTCTTCGCGGTGATCGACCGCTCCATCGAGGCCCTCGTCGAGCAGGCGGGGGGCGTCGAGGTCGCGGGGGGCGAGCCCTTACTGGAGCGGATGAGCGCCTGCGTCGCTCCCGCGTGGGTCGACCGCGCTGAGGATGAGGAGGATCACCTCCCAACCCTCGTCGAGCTCCTGTCGGTCCCAGGTGATGCGGACCTCTATGTGAAGCGCTTTGGTGAGCTGAGCGAGGAGGCGCGTCGCGAGGGAGAGGCGCTCATCGGCCTTGGGCGTCAGCGAGCGTCAAGTGACGCGACCACCCTCGCTCAGGTCGACCCTGAGGACTTCAACGCCCGCTGCTCTGTCAGCTTGAATCACTTTGTCGCTGACCGGCTCGCGGTCCGCGTGCGACGCGTGGACGCGGTGACGTTTACAGCGCATCGTCAGGCGGTCATCGCGCTAGAGGAGGCCTGTTATGAGCCCGCGCGCCAGGATGACATCGAGACGCTCCAGCAGATCGCAGATCACCCGGAGGGGGTCGTGTGCTTCGCAGAGGATATAGAGGGCCTCGTGGGGATCGCCTTAGGATCACCGCTCGAGGAGTGGGCTCAGATCACAGGGCCTGATGAGGACCCACACCGTGGGCTTGAGGACACGCTCTACAGCGCAGATATCAGCATCGACCCACGCGCGAGGGGGCTCGGCGTCGGCCATCGTCTGCGTGGCGCTCTGATCCAAGAGGCGCTCAAGGCGACCCGCGCCGATGGAGCGCCACGCTTCGCCTTTGTCACAGGCCGTAACCGCGTAGGAGACGCGGATGTGATGTGGTCGATCAACCAGCGCTGGGGCGCGTATGTGACGCGGACCTATGATCATCAATATGGCGAGGCGGACGCTCAGGCTCGCTATTACCGTATCCCGCTCCGTAGAGCGGACAGGAGGGCGTTTAAGCCCGCACAGGCGAGCCAGGACCCTGTACAGCTCTGGGGGGTCCATAACCCTACAGGTCACGCCCACCCGCTCCTCGAGCGAGGGCGTGACCTTGGGGTCTTTGATGAGGGTAGCCTGACAAAGATGACCGTAAGCAACTTCATCACGCCCCCTTACGCGCGCTACAGCGAGGCGCTCCGCTACATCGCGCCACGAGGGACGGCGCACATGTACTTCACCTCATGCCCTGATGAGATGATCGACAAGTCGATCCGCTCGCTCAAGCACAACCGCCCCGAGTCTCAGGTCGTGATCAGCTTCCAAGGCGCTCGCTTTGGAGGGAACACCGCCGCGGGTCGCTCGCTTGGCGAGTGTGACCCACACTTTGGCTGGCCCATGATCACACACCCCTCAGTGGACCTCGCGCGCTCCCTCCAGGAGCTCAGCGAGGCGGTTGAGCGCGCCGGCGGACCTCAGGGGGTGATCGCGGTGATGATTGAGGCGGTCCAGCCACACAGCGGGCAGGTCCTCACCGATGAGGCCTGGCGCGCGCTGTGCGCGTGGCGTGACGAGACGGGCGTCCCGCTCGTGCTGTCTGAGGTCAACACAGGCTTCGGGAGGAGCGGGCGAGGCTTCTGGTGGCTCGATGGAGCGCAAGGGGACGCGGACCTCGTGCTGTGGTGGGCAGGGGGCCAGGTGGGGCACATCTTCGCGCGCCCACAGGTCTTTGTCAGTAAGCCTCTCACCTTGATCAGCACATGGGACGGTGAGGACCTCTCCGCGACCCGTCTGCTGTGGCAGCTCTACGCGACCGATGGGGGCGCCCCGCGACCTGAGCTCGAGGCCTGGCTCGATGAGACGCTGAGCGCACAGTTTGGTGGCGCTCAGGTCGGTGGACTTGGCCTGTTTAGGAGCGTGCGTCACGTCGCCTCTGAGGCGCTCTGGTCAGGGCTTAAGGCTCGTGGTATTCAGGTCCAAAGGCTTGGGGACGCGGTGATCTTCGCGCCCCCGCTCACCCTCTCTGAGGTGGAGCAGGCGAGCTTCAAGACCGCGCTCAGCGAGGTTGTCGCTCACTTGAGCTGACGCCGTGAAGCAAGCGCGCTCATGGGCGCTAGGCTCATGGGGGAGGCGCAGAAGATTCACTCATTTATCAGGGGGACGCACCCTCTGCAGACACTCAAGTATCTGTGCTTCGTTGTGTGCGCTTATAGGTAGGGCACCACAGACCTAGTTCAACGACTCGGAGCGCCTTATGTCTACAGAGCCTACCCCTATCAGAGCGGTCCCTGCGGAGCGCGTCAGCGCCCTCAACGAGGCGCCGGTCAACCCGAATGGAGGCTACGTCCTCTATTGGATGACGGCTCAGCGTCGCGTGCGCGCTAATTTCTCGCTCCAGCGCGCCCTGACATGGGGTCAAGAGCTCGGGCGACCTGTGCTGATCTTTGAGCCTCTTCGGGTCGCTTACCCTTGGGCGAGCGAGCGCTTTCATGCCTTTGTGATCGATGGGATGCGTGACAACGCTGAGCGCTGTGAGGCGCTTGGGGTGACCTATTATCCTTATGTAGAGCGGGAGGCGGGTGAGGGGAGAGGGCTCCTCAAGGCGCTCGCGAGTGAGGCCTGTGTTGTGGTCGCTGATGAGTACCCTTGCTACTTCCTCCCGAAGATGTTGCGGAGCGCAGCGCGCCAGCTAGAGGTCCGGCTTGAGCAGGTGGACAGCTGTGGCATCCTGCCGTTGAGGGCGAGCCCAAGGACCTTCACGACCGCCGCGAGCTTCAGAAGACATCTTCAAAAGACGATCCTACCCCACCTCTTGGCGGAGCGCTTCCCACATACCGACCCCCTCCAGCTCGCGGTGGATCACGCGAGCGAGGCCTTCGACCCAAGGGGCGCGGTGATCCCTGACGAGGTGAGAGAGGGCTGGCCGAGCCTTGACGACCGCCCCGTGGAGCTCTCGACCCTCCCGATCGACCATGAGGTGAAGGCCTGTGAGACGGGTGGGTCCACCCAGGCAGGTAAGGTCTTGGCGCGCTTCTTAAGTCGAGGCCTCCAGCGCTATCATGTGGGCCGTAATGACGTCGATCACTCCGCGGCGAGCGGGCTCTCTCCCTATCTACACTTTGGACAGATCAGCGCTCATGAGGTCGTCGAGGCTGCGCTCCGCTCTTGTGATTGGGACCCAAGTCGAGTCGCCGTTAAGCCAAGCGGATCGAGAGCGGGCTGGTGGGGCGCGTCACCCGCGGTGGAGTCGTTTTTAGATGAGCAGATCACGTGGCGGGAGGTGGGCTTTGTCTTCGCCTTCCATAACCCTGAGCGATATGACCAATATGAGTCGCTCCCGGACTGGGCCCAGACGACGCTACAGGCGCACAGCGGAGACGAGCGACCCTACCTTTACAGCCTAGAGGAGCTCGAGTCGGGACAGACCCATGATGAGCTCTGGAACGCGGCTCAGCGCCAGCTCTGTCTTGAGGGGAAGATCCACAACTATGTGCGGATGCTGTGGGGGAAGAAAATCCTTGAGTGGTCACCCAGCCCTCAAGAGGCCCTCGCGCGCCTGATTCACCTCAACAATAAGTACGCCCTCGATGGGCGTGACCCGAACAGCTACAGCGGGATTTTCTGGTGTCTTGGTCGCTTCGATCGCGCGTGGGGACCAGAGCGTCCCATCTTCGGTAAGATCCGCTTTATGAGCTCGGACAGCACGAAGAGGAAGCTGAAGACCAAAAACTACGTCGCGCGCTACCAAGCGCGCCTGCTTTAGGCTCGCTCGGCTCACTCGGCTCGCGCTAGGAGGCTTGGAGTTCGGGTCAAGACGCACTATACTTCGGCCCTCAAACACAGAGAGGGTCGCGTGACGGTATGAGCCTAGCAGGGAAGCGTAAGCGGAGATCAAGACAGCAAGGCGGGTCGGGTGCACAGAAGCCTGGCGCGCTCACCCCCGCTCAAGTGGAGGAGGTGCTGGCGGGTGGCGCGCTCGACGGGCTCACCCGAGACAGCTTAACCGCGCTTGGTATCCTCACGCCTAAAGGGGGAGCGAGCCCGAGCGCCCATCGTAAACTCAAGCAGGTGAACCATTTCTTACAGCTCCTCGCGCCGGCCTTAGATGAGCTCTTCGACCGGTACACGGACCCGGTCATCGTGGACATGGGGGCGGGGAAGGCGGCGATGTCTCTGGCGATCTACGATCGCTGGATTCGAGCGCATGGCCGTGGTCAAATGATCATCGTTGAGAGCCGACCTGA
>Ga0181588_10003394_pt1 | contig 13389 bp, 7 predicted proteins | sample 071ome_26_FD_148607 | JGI IMG/M metagenome (GOLD analysis project Ga0181588, IMG submission 148607) | Coastal salt marsh microbial communities from the Groves Creek Marsh, Skidaway Island, Georgia - 071409BT metaG (spades assembly) | ecosystem: Environmental > Aquatic > Marine > Intertidal zone...
TGCGAGTGGGCTCGCGGTCGCGGTGATTGAGGTTAAACCGAAGCGCCCTGATGTCCACGCGCATGAGACGACTTGGACATCCACTTGGATCTTCACCTCTCCGAGCGCCTCTCCGCATTATTGGGTCGCTCGCCCTCGACTACCACGCCCGCTCAGCGAGGCGCCCAGCCCCTTAGAGGCCCGCTACCCGCTCAACTTAACGACGCTCACCGAGTGGCCCACTCAGCTCGCGCAGCCCTCGGGGCTCTCCTCTCGCTCTCGTTTAAGCTCAAGCAGGCTCGAGGGCGCTCAACATGCGGTGTCCGAAGCAGAGGCGCTGTCTGAGACGCGCATGACAGCCTACGCTAAGGTCAGCCGAGAGCACGTCTCACGATTTAACAAAAAGCTACAGTCAACCCGATGGAATTTCCGACGTGGAGGCACCCTCACCCAGCTTGAAACTCAACCTCGGGAGGGCGTGTGGCGGGTCGCGCTCGAGCGCTCGTCTGAGGACCCTCAGGTAGAGCGGATCCTCCAGACCCGCAAGCGCCGTTATACGCTCCCCCTACCGATCGAGCCTCTCTTAGCCCTCTTATATGGGCTGTGGTGGCTGTGGTTTAGGTACGCTCAAGAGGAGCCATGAGCGCGCTCAGCGACGCGGGGAGTGGCGCTCGCCAATGGAAGACCTGACCAAACAGCTCGCAAGAGAGCTCCGAGGCGTGAAGCGCCTGTCTTGAGTGGCCTAAAATCGACCAGTCCGCGTCACTCAGACCATCATTCAAGTACCTTAAGAAGATCCCCTCATCAGGCCCATAGAGCTTATCGCCTACAATCGGGAGCCCTGAGAGAGACAGGTGAGCTCGGAGCTGATGCTGTCGGCCAGTGTGAGGGGTCGCCTTAATCAGCGCTCTGCCACCGTGACCGACCTCTGGAGAGAGAGAGAGCACCTCAAAGTCTGTCCGGGCTACGAGCGCCCCGATGCCCATCTTTAAGCGCACCTCACTGCTTGAATCAAAGCCAAGCGGGCGCTCCTCAACCCAGCGCTCCTCAACGCTGAGCGGTCGTGATGCCCCCTCGCTGACCCGCTCGACTCCCTCACAGACGGCGAGATACACCTTACGCGCCTGGTGTGACTTAAATATAGCCTTGAGCGCGCGCTCCACCTCGAGGTCGCTCGCGCACGCGAGGACCCCTGAGGTCTCTACATCTAAGCGATGTGCGGGCATCGCAGGGGTCCCTCTACGCTTCAGCCATGTCGTGATGGTCGCCTCATAGCGTGACGCGGTCGGGTGTGCCGCCCAGCCTGGGGGCTTATCGAGGATCAATAGCCCCTCCCCTTCGAAGAGCACTTGAGGTTCGTCGAGCGCGCTCAAGTCCTCTTCTGGTGGGGGTCTACGCGCCCAGAGCCTCTGACCCATATGGAGCCGGTTGCTCTTCTTTAAGCTCTTATGTGGCTGATCTAAGTCAATGACCTCTAGGCGTGACGCGCGAGCCCTAGAGAGGCGAGGGATCCTCCTCGCGATAAAGCGATCTAAGCGCTCTCCATCCCCCTCAGGGTCAACCGTGAGCGACCAGCCAGGCTCTAGCGCGAGCTCACCCTCAAGCGGACGGTCAGCCATCAGCTCATTTAAAGGCGCGGACCTTCGAGAGGTCACGGGTCATGTTCTTCTGATGAGCTTCATTGGTCCCCCCTCCAATCTCAAGCAGACGCGCGTCTCGCCACAGCCGCTCGACATGGTACTCCCCAACATAGCCATAGCCACCGAGCACCTGGATCGCTCGGTCCGCGACGTTCTTGGCCATCCTCGCGCAGTAGAGCTTAACCCCATCAGAGTCTACGCGGTTCCCATGGCTGTCGAGGGTGAGCATAGAGGCGACGTGGTATACGTAGCTCCGCCCCGCCATGTAGTCCGCGTAAGAGTCTGCGATTTGAGCTTGGATTTGACCATAGCTGTGGAGAGGCTTCCCAAAGGCCTCGCGCTCGGTAGCGTAGCTGTTCATGACCTCTAAGCTCCTGCGCGCGATCCCCAGGCTCATCGCCGCGAGGGTGAGCCGCTCAAGCTCAAGGTTACGCATCATATGGAGCGTCGCTTGCCCAGGCTCACCTACAAGGCGCTCAGCGGGGACAAAGCAGTCCTCAAACACGAGCTCTGCTGTCCCTGAGGCCCGCATCCCGAGCTTATCCTTAATCCTCTGGCCCAAGCTGAAGCCCGCGTCCCCTTTCTCCACAATGAACATGCTCAGCGCTTGGCGTGAGGCGCCGGCCATTCGAGCGTACACGAGGAACACGTCACCGAGCGTCTCATCATCGATCGCCCCGTTTGTGATCCACATCTTGGCTCCATTTAAGAGGTACCCCCCCTCGACAGGGGTAGCGCTTGTCCTCATCCCAAGCACATCTGTGCCCGCGTTGGGCTCGCTCATGCACATCCCCCCAATCAGCTCACCGCTACAGGCGCCTGGCAGGTAGCGCTGTCTCTGCGACTCACTCCCGTTGAGGTTGAGGTTATTCGCGAACAGCATGCTGTGCGCGAGATAGGATAGGCAGAGCCCTGGGTCAGAAGCGGAGAGCTCCTCATGCGCGATCACCGCCGCGATCGCGTCTAGACCTGTCCCGCCACAGTCCTCTCCCACGGTCACCCCTAAGAGGCCGAGCTCTGAGCCTAAGCGCCTGAAGAGCTCTACGTTAAAGCGCTCATCACGATCATATTCTAGCGCCTGAGGGTCGACCTCAGCCTCGACAAAGGTCCGTAACATCTCACGGAGGGCCTTATGCTCAGGGGTTGGGTTGAATAGGTCTACGCTCATCGCTCACTCCTGATCTCTTCATCGTCTCTTCACACAGCCTTCATACGCGCTGTGTCATGGTTGACAGTAGCTCATAAGGGCTCCTCAGCGCGCGCTGATGAGGTCCCGCTGAAAAGGTAAACGAGCGCCTCCTGAAACACAAGCTGAGAACCCAATCGCCCCTTTGGAGCGACACAAAAAGGAGCAGAGATGAACGAGCATGAGCACATCAAATCAGTCGCCCCTGTCGGTTTGAGCCACCTCGCGTTGATTATGGACGGGAACGGCCGATGGGCGACCGCGCACGGGGAGGAGCGCACTGAGGGTCACAAGCGTGGCGCGGAGGTCGTGCGTGCGGTCGTCAGACATGCCCATGATCGAGGGCTACGCTTCCTGACCCTCTTCGCCTTCAGTAGCCTCAACTGGGGGCGACCAAGCGGGGAGGTCAAGGCGCTGATGTCTCTCCTCCAGTCTTATCTAGAGGTCGAGCTACCTGAGCTGATTGAGCGTGGTGTGCGGCTCAAGGTCATCGGAGAGCGAGCGCTCCTCCCGAGTGAGGTGCAGGCGCAGATTATAGACGCAGAGCGACGCACCGCAACAGAGGCGCCAAGCATGGTCTTGACGCTCGCGATCTCTTACGACGGTCGCCGGGACGTCGTGCGGGCCGCTCGCCACCTCGTCGCGCTCGCTCGTCGGGGTGAGCTGCTGCCTGCAGACGTCGCAGAGGACACCCTCATCGGCGCCCTCTCAACCGCTGAGACCCCTGAGGTTGACCTGTTGATCCGCACCTCAGGTGAGCGTCGTCTCTCGGGCTTCCTGCCCCTTGAGGCGTGCTATGCGGAGCTGATCTTCCTGGATAAACCTTGGCCAGACTTTAACACTCAAGACCTCGACGAGGCCCTTGAAGAGTACACCCTCAGGCAACGTCGTTTTGGCTTAACAGACGCCCAGATCGTCGCCCACCCCGAGCTTCACTCAAGCCCCTATTGACCTCAGCTGGGCTCACTCAAACAGCGCAGCACGCTCGCGCCCGCTGAAGTTTCAGGCTCCAGAGATGACAGAGCATGACGCCCAGTCCGCCGAGGATCGAGCTCGCTAACGGCCAACCGATCGCGTCACCATGATCATGCTCCGCGAGCTCATGGCTCACCAAGACGAGCGAGATCGATATCGCGAACCCGAGCACGACCGTGAGCCTCTTGCTTTTAATCGCGGCCGCCCCTCCGCTCACGAGCGCGAGCACGATCAAGCTCCACAACATCACCCCCTCAGCGGCCTCACTCCACAGTAAGCCGACCCCCGCGATTGGGCTTAAGATGAGCGCCATAGGGGCCAGCGCGCAGTGTACCGCGCACAAGAGCCCAACCCCCGCGCCAAGGTAGTCCACCCAGCGACGCACCTGTGCCTCTGGCTCATGGTGATGCTCATGGTGATGCTCACGCTCTTCAGCGACAGCGACCACCTCTGAGCTACGACCTTGATCTGTACCTGTCATCATCACTCCAACGTGACACGCTCTGCTGAACAAAGGGCTCGCTCAGCACGTGTGTTATAGTGCAATACGTATATAAATACAAGCGACTTGCAGTTGGCGTGTAGCTCACCCGCTCGACTCAAGCCTTAACAGCGCCACTTGAGCCTCTGGAGGGGCGGCGGTTGGGAGCCCAAACGCGGTGGTGTCACGGCCACGACCACTTGGAGGCCTCATCGGCCAAGTGACGAGGTCATAGCGCCTCTGGAGCCTGTCGCATAAGGCGTTCGCCTTGGAGCGCGTGAGGTCGAAGCGAGCTGAGAGCTGGGGAGGGCAGACGAAGCCCTCTTCAAAGAGGAGCTCACTCGCTTGTGCCTCGAGCTCAAGCTGAGCGGGGCTCGCGTTTGGATGCGCAGCCTCAACTTGAGTCCACTGGACGTCCGGGAGGTCATGACCTACAGGGGGGGACATGTCTCCTACATAGAGGAGGCCAACCCCGGCCCTTCGCAAGTGGCGCGCCCGAGCGAGGGCCTGAACGTCACGCGCTGAGATGATCTGTGTGTAGACCTCGGCGCAGTCCTCTTCTGGGACCCCTAGCGCCTTAAGGTCTGCGATCGTAGACCCCCAATCAGGCTTGCTCGAACCGAGCATCACCAAGATGTCTACGCCGTGGTACAGGTTAGAGCCGATGTCATGTGCGCCGACGTGCCCCACCACAACCCTACGCTCCCCAAAGGCCTCCTTGAGCGCGACGACGAGCGCTTGAGCGTTGGCCTCTAGCGGGTCGAAGGCCGGCTCACAGGCCTGTGAGAGAGCTAAGCGTAGCGCGTCTGCGACGTGCTTCGCCGCGAGGATTCCGATAGACCGGTCAAGCGGGAGCTGCGCCTCTCGCGCCGCCTCAATGATGCTGTACGCCGCTCGCCTAAGCGTCGCGACCGCGCGCGCCTTCCACACGACCTCCCCGTGGTCACTGCGATGGATCAGCTGAGACGTCCTCAGCTGTTGTGTTTGGACCCACTTCGCGAACAAGGGGCTCTTCCCTACCGCGGCGATCACCTTCACCTCTGTGACCCGGCCATCACGCTGCGTGAGCTGTGACCAGATCCGCTCTGTGCGCTGCGCTGTCCCATCAAGGGCGACAAGCGGAGCGTCAGGTAAAGCATACAGCTCCCTCAGCTCAAGCCACGCCCGCCCCCCCTTCCAATGGATCGTGACGCTACTTGGCCAGCGCCCCTCACATATCCCCTCCGAGATCAGCCGTAGCGCCTCAATGGTCTTGGTGGAGGGGAGCGCGGCGACACGGCCACGCCTCGCCGCTCGCGCGGACGGCGCAGGGAGCTGAGAGAGGTCCTCTCTCGTGAGTCGCTCAAGTTGATCGATGTACGGGCTGAGGAGCTTGAGCGCTTGAGCCTCAGACAGCGAGTGTCCATAGCGCTCAGCCGACCCCTCAGCTCGCTCATCTAGCTCGGGGCGCCCCGCATCAGCGAAGCGCCTCAAGCACGACTGGAGCGCCTCAGCGGCGGCCCTCACCCCAGGGCGAGCCTCGAGCCAGGCCGAGAAACTCCCCATCATGGGTAGCTCAAGCTGAGCTACGCGCGCAGAGAGCGTCATCAGGTCTTTAAGGTGAACCTTGTGCACTGTCACAGGGGTAGGGAGCTCATCTATCATCACCACCGCGCCCTCAGGATAACTGAGGAGTGGCCCCATCGCGTGTGTCGCGATCGTCAGGCCTCTAGATAACACCTCAGGGCGCTTCGCTCCCTCACATGAAGACGCGTGCTCACAGCGACTTGAGCCTCGGCCACAGAGGGCCTTACGTCCAAAGCTCAGCGCTCGCTCAAGGGCGGGTAGCTCCTGTGGGCTTGCCTCTCGCATCACCCTGCAATGACGCTGTAGGCCAGCCAAGAGGCGCACTCGCCCCTTGATCCGCAGGCCATGCTCAGACGCATAGCGCGCCACCTCGTCCGAGAAGGCCTGCGCCATGAGGTGGTTACGACAGAGCACCACTCGAGTCTTCCCCTTCGCCGCGTCGTGAGCGACCTGCGCGCACAGCGCGGTCGTCTTACCTCCACCACAGGTCAAGGCGAGCACCTGAACCTTATTTGGGTTACGTTGCGCCTGAAACAGCGCGCTGTTGATCTCACGCCCTAGGGTCACAGAGTAGCGCTTATCTTCTAGCGAGAGGGTGCGCGGGGCCTCCTGAGCGTATAAAGGTCGCTGTCGCCCCCAGCGCGCGCCGTTGGCGATCTGACGACGACACTCCTGTTCGCCCACCCGCTCAAGGAGCCCACAGCGACCCGCCGCCTCAAGGAGCGAGGCTCTGAGCTCAAGGTAGCTGAGCTGCCCACCTCCTTCATAACGTCCTAACGTGCAGGAGGCGAGGTACAAGGTCCGGTTACGCTCACCTCTCTTCGCGCAGCTGACTCGGTAGGTTTGTGTGCTGAGCGCTCGAGTAGCCTCGGCGCTCCTGACGACGCTTGGGGCGCTCGCGATGAGCTGAGCTTCTATGCTCTGAAGCTGGGGTGAGGGAGGTTTGTCTTGCTTCGCGCGAGGTCGTTGATCGAGCTCGCGCGCTTGGGGTGGAGCAGGGGTCGACCGAGCGTCGCTTACGCTGCTTGACCGACTTAACGCGGCGGCTTGCGCGCTCGCCTCGAGCTTTAAGGTCTGTAAGAAACTCAGCCGAACATCGCCACGCCGGCCCTCAACATAATAGGTGCGCTGTGGGAGAGGGTCGCGACAGCCATGGAAGCGGGGCTGCGCTGTAAAGTGGGGTTGAACGGTGCGGAAGGTGGACGGGTCCCACTTGAGAGGCCAGGTCTTCGACCACGCCTTGAGGCCCTGCGCGTCTAGAGGCTCCTCGAGCATAAAAGCGAGGTGAGCCTTCACCTTGCGCCCCCTTAAGAATGCGCTGCTCGACCACTGCCCTACAAAAGACACCCCCTCGAACTCTTTGGGTAGCCCCACGTGCGTAATCCAACGGAGCGCGGCCTGATGCTCTACGACCTCAGCGAGGTGAACCTCATGAGGTAGCGTGAGGCCCTCATCTAGATCCAACCACACCCAGCGTCGTGGGACCTCCTTAAAGGTGGTCTTTCTTCGTGTAAACCAGCCGAGCGCCTCTAGCTTTTCAAAGCGCTCATCTAGCTGGGTGACACAGGCCTTAAGCTCCTCTTGTCGGCCTTCATGCTCACCCGCGAGCAGCGCGCGGTGCTTGTCTTTCAGCCTCCTCAGCGCGCTCAAGTGAGGCGAGGCACAGGACCACGCCTCACGCCTCGCGTCAATCGCGTGGGTGAGGCTCGTGTGGTCGTGATGGACAGGGTGCTCGCCACGCACAGGACAGCCACGGATCAGGACACACTCACGCTGACCTTGGAGATAAGTGAGCCACTCCGCTAAGTGCGCCGCGGTTGGACAGTAGAGCAGGTGAATCGACCAGACGTAGGAGGGCCTCGCGGCCCGCGACTCATTTAAGCTGATCACCTTTCCCTGAGACACCCCTGGGGGCGCTTGCAGGAGCGTCATCACCCTCGGGTCATCCGCACACACCCCGAGCTCAGCTGGGATGTGTGTCGCGCGCGCAGGCTGTTGGAGCAAAGAGAGCAACGAAGCACCTCAGGTAGCCAGGGAGCCCCCCCTACCTCAGCAAAGATCTAAAGCGATTGGTTTTAAAGTCTTAGTCGTAACGCGAGGCGTCGAGCGCGTCCCATGACCTAGGTCATCGATGAGCTCTTGGTCACCATTACTGTCACCTCTTTACTGAAGGATAGACCCACAAAACACAAGGCTAACCTGAGGGTCACATCCGCCCAACACCTGCAAGCCCTTGAGACGTATATCGGTTCACATGAGGGTCAATTTTAGATAGGCTCATGGTCGCAACACTCCCCCATCTCAAGAGGTGCCCATGAGCGAGATCAACGTGACAGCCCCCTCACCGGAGGTCTCCAATGTAGACTGCCCGCCACTTGGCGCCACCTTCACGCTAGGTGCAGAGATCACCCCAACCCAACGCGCCTATCTCAAGCGCTATGGCTACCTACACTTCAAGGGGGTGCTCAATGAAGAAGAGGTTCAGCTGGTCCGTCGGGTTCAAGATGAGCTTCAGGAGAGGTGGATCGCAGAGGGCGTCAAGGAGCTAAAGGGTGTCCCGCTGTTCTTTGGACCAGGGTTAGATGGCTCACCTGCGATCTATCGAATCCCGTACTCGAGCGAACACTCACCTGAGCTTCGCTCACTCCTTGATGACGAGCGCTTCACGCCGTTAAAGGCTCTCGTTGGCTCTGGGGCGCGCGTTGGGCACAGCGAGCAAGATGGCGTGGTGCTCAACCGGTACGTCAACACTCCAGATAGCGTCCGACCAGGCCTCGGGTGGCACACCGATGGGCTTAGAGATATTTTCTACTTACGGATGCCCAAAGAGATGCTCAACTTTGGGCTTCATTTTGATCACATCGGCCCTGAAGATGGAGGGCTCAGGCTCCTGCCAGGGACACACACCCAGGGGCTCCTGTCGATGATCTTTAAGAAGCCTTACTTCATTTGGCACAGGCCTGACCCAAATGAGCTGTGTGTGACGACGGAGCCCGGAGACATGACCGTACATGATGGGCGTCTCTGGCACAGGGTCGCCCAGAGCACGCGCCTCAACGCTGAGCGCAGGAGCCTCTTCGTCCCCTACTCAACAGGGGCGCCCATTATCCGTGACGAGCAGAGTCGAACCGTGCTCTATCATCGGATCGGCAGGCTCCTGAGGCGCCTCAAAGGAGGCGCCTGAACCTCCACGACCCCGCTCAAGCGGGGCGCATCACCCTGACGCCTACCCCATAGCGTGTCTCTGGGTCCTGACCAGGACGCGCAGCGAGGCGGCAGGCGCTCGCGAAGTCATACCAAGCGCCTCCCCTCACGACCTTGGCGCTCATAAGCGGTGAGTACTGAGATGGATCATAGCTCAGGTCACCCGCGCGCTCCTTATAAGCGTCCGCTCGCCACTCGTCATGACACCACTCCCACACCTGCCCGCAGAGGTCTTTTAACCCCCACCCGTTGGGGTCTTTCAACCCAACCGGCCTCGTCTCACCTGAGGCGTTCTGACCAAACCAGGCGACGGTCTCGAGGTCGCTCCCCCCCGCATACAGGTGCTGAGCGCCCTCCTTACCACAGCGAGCGGCATACTCCCACTCGACCTCGGTAGGGAGGCGATAGCCTTCAGCTTCTTTGTCCCATAAGACGCGCGCTCGCAGGCCAACCCCCTCGATAAGATAAGCTCGAGAGCGCCCCTCGAAGTCGCTCAGGGCGTTACAGTAGCTGATCGCCTCGAGCCATGAGACCCCCTCAACCGGCCGCTCCCCCCCAGCGAACTGGCTCGGGTTGGTCATCATGAGCTTACTCCATTGGCGTTGGGTGATTGGGGTCTCGCCAAGCCAATAGCCACGCGTGAGCTTCACTTTATGCTGAGGTCGCTCTTCAGCGCGCCCGTCACCCTCTTGCGAGCCAACGAGCCCAACCCCAGGTGGACAATACCTAAAATTGAGGAGCTCCTCGCTCAGCTCTAGGCTGAGCTGCTCCCCAGCTTGAGAGGGAGGCGCTGAGGCGCGCTTATGGGTCTCGACTCGATAAGGGCGCGCCTCTTCGGCTCGAGCGCGGGCGCGAGCGGCCTTCTCCTGTTGGAGCTCAGCCAGATATCCATCGAGCTCCGCGAGCCTAGCCTCCTCAGCCTCCTGTTCCTCTCGCTTTTGAAGCGCAAAGGCGCGCTCTCGATCTAGGCGCTCAGCCTCCTCAGCGGCGAGGCGCGCCTCTTCCTCTTCAGCGCGTCGCTGGAGGAGCTTAGACGCCTCCTCTTCTAATAAGCCAGCCTTGGCGCGCTCATACAGCTCCTCAAGGCGCTCCTTCTCTTGCTGTCGCTCGAGCTCGAGCTCTCGCTTGAGGCTAGCGTGCGCGAGCTCCTCTTCTCGAGCCCGAGTGAGCGCCTCCTCAAGCTCTGCTCGCTCCGCTTCAAGGCCTGCCATCACCTCACTGACCCGCGCGCGCTCAGCGTCAGCGACCTTCAGCGCCTCCTTCGCCTCCTCCCAACGCTCATTGATCGAGTGATCTTGACGCGCTAAATCTTCGCGCCACACCTCAAGTCGGTCACGCTCCTCTTCAATGCTGACCTCACGCTCCTTAAGCGTCCTGTCAAACTCTCTCAGCGCCTGATCCTGCCACTCGAGCTCGTCACGCTGTCGTTTGAGCCCCTCCTCTTGGCTACTCAGCCTGTTCTCTGCCAAGATAAGGGCCTCTTTAAGCTCCTTGATCTCCGTCTGGAGCGCACCAAACTGAGCAGAGTCAAGCTCAGCGAGGTCTCCTTCTACGGACAGCGCAGAGGGGCTCATGCTGAGCTCCTTCATCACCACATACTGACGCTCCGCTTGCCTGAGCGCCCTGGTCCGACCCACGGCCTCCTTCAGCTCTTGGAGCTGACCCCATGGCATGAGCTCTGGTAGCTCACCCTCCCCCATCGCCCCCTCACGCATGGCCTCATGCCAACCGAGCTCATCTGAGAGGATCCGCTCAACAATATCAGCGAGGTAGAGCCGTTCAACCATCTGGCTCTCATCTTCACCACCGCGATACAGATAACGTCGAGCGCTGAGCCTCAGGTCACGGGAGAGCTGGCGAGCGCTGCTCCTCTGCTCAGGGTCAGGGTGCATGGCGTTCGCGAGCGCGATCCGTAATGGTCGGGGGCCATCCACCCAGCCCTGAGCGTCAGGGTTTAAAGACACTAAGAGGCTCGCCGCGAGCGCGTAGACATCGGCGGCGTCAGTGATCTGACCCTCCTCCATCCACTCTGGCGCGAGGAGGACCGGGCGGGCCTGTAAGGCTTGATACGCGCCTTGACGCTTGCGCTGGAGGTCCTCTCCCTCAATCTCATCTACCCACTGAAAGCTGATTAGGCGTGGCCCCTCAGGGCCAAGGATGATATGTGATGGCTGAATTTTACGGTGGATCACCCCTTGAGCGTGGAGGGTCGCGAGCCCCTCAGCGAGACGCGCGAACAGGTCCCTGCTCTGCCCCTCTGAGAGCGGAGCGCGCTTTGTCATCTCAGCGACGCTCTGACCTTCAACCCACTCCAAGGCGGCATACCAACAGCCGAGCTTAGGGTCATCTCCCCATGAGAAAGGGCGCTGAGCGACCCCTTGGCTCAGGGTCTGAAGTGACTTGAGGCGTAGCTCCGCGTCAAAGGTCCATGACATTGGGCTGTCGCTGAGCACATCGGGCCAGGCGAGCTTGACTACGCCCGCCTCCCCTGAGGGTGAGCGAGCGAGCCAGGTTTGAACGCCATGGATCTTATTGAGGAGTCCGTCGAGCACCCACCCCTCCTCACCAACTCGCTCGCCAGGCCTGAAGTCACGAGGCGCCTGCCAGGTGGGTGACGTCCCCTCTTGGGTCGCCTCTTTGGGATCAGTCGGCTGAGCGCTGAGCGGGTCATGTGTAGGGTTGAGGAGTTGGTCGAGCTCAGCGCGCGCTTGGTCTTGAGGGAGCGCGCTGAGATCAAGGGTACGCCCAACCCCCTCCCCGATGACAGACTCAGGGCTCTGCTCCTGTCTCGCCTTCAAGAACACCTCTGGGAGCGGGAGATCATCAACGACCTTCAGCTCCGCCCGGAGCTGCGGTGGAGGGCTCAACTCGCTCGGCCTCTCCGCCCAGCTCGCCACCTTTAACGGGAGCGTAGGTCGCTCACCAGACTCACCTGCTCGCTCCTCGAGCTGCTGTAGTGTTTGAGCGAGCTCTACCTCCAGCGCCGCGAGGGCCGCCGCCGCGTCCGCGTCAAGGAGCTCGGGGTTGACTCGCGCAGGTTGGCTCGCCATGAGCTCAGCCTTAGACTGCCTCCGGCGTTGCCCCTTAACCTCCGGGTCCAAGAGCGCTGGAGAGGGGTGCGCTCGTGGCGCGAGCGCCGCCTGTGGCCCCGCCTCTCCTTCGACCATCAGGGGGTTGTGTGTGCTCGCGCCGACCCGCTGTGACGGGCCACGCACGAGCTTCACCTTCCGCTCTCGATTAGGTCCCCACGCTCCACGAGGAGGGAAGAGGGGAGCTTGAGGGGCGTCATAGGGCTCCTCAGGAGGCGCGACAGTCGCGGGTGGTACAGAGGGGACAGACGCAGGCTCAAAGCCAAGCCCCTCTCCTCCCTCAGGCTCATCCCCTTCCGCTTGGGGGGTCTGCTCAGAGGGTCGTAAGGGGGTCAGGTCTTCAAGCTCCAGCTCTGGCTCCTGCGGGGCGATCAGACCTGGGGGACGAGAGCTGTGCTCACTCATGAGGGGCTCACCACGGGCTTAGGTTGTCTGAGGGAGGGCGCTCGCTTAATAAAAGAGCGCCCACGTGGGGCGCTCTCTCATGATACCTGGAGTGGGACTCGAACCCACAAGCCCGAAGGCGGGAGATTTTAAGTCTCCTGTGTATACCTATTCCACCATCCAGGCGCCGTGAACAGCATAGCGCTCACGTGTGCAGAGATTACTGTGGAACAGGTCTACTGTCAAGCGCTCTGAGCGCTCATCTCACCTAGGTGAGAAGGCGTACAGGAACCCGCTTAAGCTGCTCGTGTACAGCCACCCGCTCTCGCTGAGCGTGAGAGGCGCAAGGAGACCGCTCCCCGCGCTAAATTGATCCCGAAGCGCGCCCGTCTGAGCGTCTAAAACATAGAGCCCCCCCCTCGAGAGGCTCACCGCGAGCCCATAAGGGAAGCGCTTCGCTCGGGAGGGCGCGCCGTCTGTCCCGAAGCTCACTCGCCATGAGAACCGCTTCGATTGAGGGTTAAAGCGCCCGACCTCCCCATGCTGAAGACCCAAGATCAGGTCACCATCGAGCGCGCTCATCGTGATCACACCTGCGATCGGGTGGAACCAGCTCACGTCGCCTGTCTTCGGTGAGAGCGCATAGAGGCCTGAGGCGGTCGAGGCTACATACAGCACCCCGTTGACGATGACAGGGTCGGCGTCCACATCTTGGAATTTTGAGCGCTGTGGGGCGAGGTCCCGCTCCCAGAGCAGGCTTCCCGTGCGCGCGTCATACGCAGCTAAGACCCCATCACTGAAGCCCATATATATCACCCCTCGATGATAGAGGGGCTTCGCCTCGCCGTTGAGGCTGAAGTCCTTCGGGCTCCCTCTGCGACGCTG
>Ga0181588_10003395_pt1 | contig 13389 bp, 11 predicted proteins | sample 071ome_26_FD_148607 | JGI IMG/M metagenome (GOLD analysis project Ga0181588, IMG submission 148607) | Coastal salt marsh microbial communities from the Groves Creek Marsh, Skidaway Island, Georgia - 071409BT metaG (spades assembly) | ecosystem: Environmental > Aquatic > Marine > Intertidal zone...
CCCTCCCTTATTCAGATAGCTCAATTTGGTTGCAGGCCTAGCGCTGATCGACGATCAATGGAACCCTGCGCCGATCACGGCGAGTCCGGGAGCGCCGATAATGAAATTCTCAATGCAATTGCCGGCAATGGTTATCGAGCCGGCGGGCGAATTCCAGACGGCGCAGGCCGTGCGCGAGATTGCAACGCAGATGGAAGCGAGCGGGGTCCATGCCTGCTGGGTGACCGATCATCCCGCGCCCGCCGCCGACTGGCTGCGCGACGCGCGTGGCCACGATGCGATCGATCCCTTTGTGGCCCTGGCAGCTGCGGCAGTCTGCACGACCAAGCTCCAGCTGCACATCAACCTGCTGGTCGTGCCCTATCGCAACCCGTTCCTGACCGCCAAGGCGGTCGCGAGTCTTGAGGTCCTGTCGGGCAGTCGCACCATTCTTGGCGTCGGCAGCGGCTATCTCGAGGGCGAGTTTTCCGCGCTTGGCGTCGATTTCCGCAAGCGCGGCAAGCTCACAGACGAGGCACTGGAAACGATGATGCTGGCGTGGAGCGGCGAGGATGTCGTCAAGCAAGGCATGAATTTCGATGCCAGGGGCATCCTCGCCCGGCCTTTCCCTGAGCGTACCCCGACGATCTGGATCGGCGGTGTTGCCGACAAGTCTCTCGAACGCGTGGTCAAATGGGGCAATGGCTGGCTGCCGATTTTCGGACCGAACGACCCCGGGAAATTCCGCAAGGCGCAGAAGCTGCTTGGCTCGCTGGATGACCTGAAGGCGGGCGTAGCGCGTCTCAATGAAATGCTCGAAGCGGCGGGCAGGACCGATCCTGTCGATATCAGCGTCAACCTGCCCATGGCGATCAGCGAAGCGACCCCGGCGATGGCCGAACGCGTGCTGGAAGCAGTCGAGGCCTGCCGTGAAGCTGGGGCGACCTGGGTCTTTGCCGGTCTCCCGCATCCTTCTCGCGCCGCGCTGCTCGAAAATCTCGCCTGGTTTGGTGATGAGGTAATCGCCAAGGCAGCGAAGGCCTAAGCGGAGCCTTTGCGCCTGTCGTCTTTTGTCCTCTTGCGATCCTCGCCGGCCGCGCGTGACGCGATCAGCACGTCCTGCGGCGTTTGCGGGCGTGCCACGGCGTGGGGCAGGATCGCGTGCACCGCGCCTTTCACCATGGCGACGAGCGTGTCCCTTGCCTGGTCGGCATCGGGCCTCGCGGCGAACTCGAAAACGACATTCGGCACCAGCTCGGCAAGCGCATAGCCGCCCACGCTGGCGGCACTGTCGCTCGCGCCCTGCTGGCGCAGCAGCTCGGTGAAGGTGTCGATTGTGCGCTGACGCAGCAGCAGGAACGCCTCGTTTAGCCGCTTGCCGGTGGCGTGGCCATTGGTCAGGTTGCGTACCACAAGGTTGTCGCGGCCGTGATAATCGAATTCGGCGGCGATGGCCCTTTCGAGATAGTCCTCCAGTGTTTCGGCGCCGCGCGTGCGTTCGTCGACCAGCGCGACAATCGCGGCGAAGTAGTCTTCCAGCAGTGCCAGCGCGACCTGATCGGCATTGTCGAAATGCTCGTAGACGACTGGGCGGGAAACGCCCGCCTCCTTGGTGAGCGCCGACATGGTCAATCCGGCCACGCCGTCGCGCGAGACGATCGTGCGCGCCGCGTCGAGCAGCTGGCGATAACGCTCCTGCGGCGCCATTGGCGCGGCGCGTGTGGCCTTGCGGGCCGGGCCGGCTTTCCGTCCCCGTGCTATGGTCGGCTCTCCCCTGTTAGCGGTGCAAGCTCCATATCCGCTGCAGTCCATTCTTGCCAGTCCCGCCCGTGCGGCGTGCGAACGCGGTTTACGGGAAATCTACATCAGTGTAGATGATTCTTCGGAGCGGTGGAGATTGCGAAATGAACGTAGCCAACCCAAACCTGTCCGGCACTGTTGAAGCCCCGGTAGCGATGCCGACCGAACCCTATATCTGCGAGCAATATGCCCGGGATGAAAAGGCGCGGCTGTGGCTCAAGGTCTGGCAAATGGCCTGCCGCGAGGAAGAGATTCCCAACGTCGGTGACTATTACGTCTACGAGATTCTCGACCAGTCGCTGATCGTCACCCGCGTGGCCGAGGACGAGATCGTCGCCTACCACAACGCCTGCCGCCATCGCGGGCGCAAGCTGCTCGAAGGCTGCGGACGCGCCGCCCATTTCCATTGCCCCTATCATGGCTGGCAATGGAACCTGCAGGGCGAGAATACCAAAGTGCTCAACAAGGAGCTGTGGAACGGCGCGCTCGATGCCGACAGGTTGCGCCTCAGGCAGGTCAAGGTCGATCGCTGGGCCGGCTTCGTCTTCGTCAATTTCGACTCCGAATGCGGGCCGCTGGCGGACCATCTCGAAACGCTCGACTACTGGATCGGGCCGTTCCAGGTCGAGCGCATGCGTTACAAGTGGCGGCAGTGGCTCAAGCTCGACTGCAACTGGAAGGTCGCGGTCGAAGGCTTCATCGAGGGCTATCATGCAGAGACGACCCATCCGCAGACCAAGCGAGTCTCCAATGCCGAGACTCATTCGAGCACCGAGGGCCTGCACGGCCGGCTGTTCCAGGTCGGATCAACCGGCGGTGGGATCGGCACGGCGGTGGGCGAAGAGTCGAAGATCGACGTCCGCAGCGCGCCCTATGAAGGGCTCAAGATGCAGAAGGAGACGGTCTGGACCTTGACCACCGACACCTTCATCGAAGCGGCATCGAAAATCCCCGAGTTGTTGCCCGAGGATGCGACGGCGCAGGACGTCAGCATGAAGCTGTTCGAGCTGGCCTATACGATGGACGCGGAGCGCGGCGTGGACTGGCCGCCGGTCGACCCCGCCCACATGGCCGATGTCGGCATCAACTGGCACCTGTTCCCCAATATGGTGCTGCTGCCGAACATGACCTTCTGCATGGGCTTCCGCATGCGTCCCGACATGTACGATCCCGACAGTTCGATCATGGAGGTCTTCGCGCTGGAGCGATATCCCGAAGGCGAGGAACCGGAAACGCAGTGGGAGCACAAACCCAATCGCGATGCTGAAAGCTGGCCGCTGCTGATCCGGCAGGACTTCAAGAATTTCGCCGAAGTGCAGAAAGGGATGCGCTCGGTCTCGCTGGCCGAGGACGGACTGGCGCCAAATCCGGCGCAGGAAGCCTGCGTCATCAATTTCCAGCGCAATCTGGCAGCATGGATGGACCGGGAAGCGCCGAAGCCGCTTTAGGCTTCGGGAGCTGAGCCTCCCGCCTCGATCTCGTCGCCTGCACCGACCGGCATGCCCGGCGCAAAGCTGCGGAACGTCACCGACCAGCGTGTCGCAGGTGCGGGACGCAGGGCGTGAGTAAAGCGATACCGTGCATCGCCCGAGAGCAGATAGATCGAGCGGGGTGGCAGTTCGACCGCGACCGGCTCGCCAGCCGGATTCTCCTGATCGGCAAAATCCATGATGCACGCTGAGCCCAGCGAGACGCCGACAACCGCCTCCCAGACGCCCTTGTCCGTATGGGGGTCGATCCCACTTCCGGTTTCGTAGCGGTTTAGCAGGCATTGCACGAGGTCCTCGGGCTCTACCCGAGCCAGCGCAGCAGCGGCCTCGCGTACGGCCTCAAAACCAGAGGGAATGGGCGGACACCGCCGGAAGACATCCTCGGTAAAGGCATATTCCCAGCCGAACGAAAAGCTCGACCGATCACCGCCCCTGTCAATCAGGCCGCACCGTTCGATAAGCGCGATGAGATCGCGCTCCGCGCCTGCCGTGATCGCCTCGCGGGCGAGGGCCAACCCCTAAGGGGCCGAGGGTCGCCAGATGCTGTCGTCTTCGGCCATGGCCATCTCCTTTTCGGCCAGCCTGTCCCGACGCTGAGCCTGACCAGCCGGGTCGCCCTTCAGTTCCCGGCGTGGATCGGTACGATCACGCCGGTGTCGTAAGCGTATTCCAGCCATTGCAGGCGAAGTTCCGCGAGGATGTCCGGATGCTCGCGAGCAAGGTCGCGGGTCTCGCCGGGGTCGGCCGCGACGTCGAACAGTTCCCAGCGTGTCGGACCGGTCGGGGCCGGTATGTAGACAGCTTTCCAGTTGTCTCTTCGCGCCCAGCGGCGACCGAACATCTCGCCGTTGTCGATCACCTGCTGGTGGATCATCGCATCGGGATCGCTGAGCAACGGCGTCAGGCTGGTGCCGGTCGGCACGAAGACCGGATCGTTGCCGCGCGTGAATTTCGGCTTGGGCAGACGCGCAAGCTCGATGATCGTCGGCACTACGTCGCGAACAGAAACATAGGCCGACGATATGCCCGACTGCTTCACCGGCGTTCCGGCGATGAACGCGACCGGGCGCGTGCCGCCCTCACTCGGGAACGACTTGTAGAGCCGCGCGGGCGCCGATGCCGCTTCGGCCCAGTTGGTCTCGTACCAGAAATAGCTCTTCTCGGTCCCCAGCGATTCGAGGCTGTTGTCGCCGCTGCCGAGCAGCGCCTTGCCGACGTCGGGGAACACCACCGACTGTTCGAGCTGATGGCCCTCCGCGCCATTGTCCGACATGAAGAAGATCAGCGTGTTGTCCGCCAGCCCGCGCTGTTTCAGGCTGTCCATCAGGCGGCCGATGTTCTGGTCGAGCCGGTCCACCATTCCGGCGTAGACTTCCATCTGCCGTGCCAGCCGTTTCTTTTCCGATGGTGGCTGATCCTTCCAGCGCGTCGGCTTGCTGGGCCCATGCGCGACGACATCCTTTCGAACGAGGCCGAGCTGCTTCTGGCGGGCAACTCGTCGGGATCGCAGCTCGTCGTAGCCGATGTCGTACTTGCCTGAATAGCGGGCAATATCCTCAGCCGGAGCATGCAACGGGTAATGCGGCGCGGTGAAGGCCAGATAGGCGAAGAAGGGCCGCTTGCTCTTTGCGCGATCGGGCAGGAAGCCGATCAGCTGATCGGTGAAGTAGTCGGACGAATAGAAGGGCGGCGGTGTGACCGGCTTCCCGTTCAGCGTATACTGCGCATATGCGGTCTGCGCGCCCGGCGCCGAAGGCGGATTGAAGTGGTTATGGCCGCCGCCGAGCAGCGTGAAGGACTTGCTGAAGCCGCGTTTCGCCGGATCGGCTTCGGGTGCCTGGCCGAGATGCCACTTGCCCGACATGATCGTATCGTAACCCCCTTCCGACAAGCGCTCGGCAATCGTCACGACCCGCGAGTTGAGATGACCTTCGTATCCCGGCTGGCCCTTCTGGTTGGGATTGCGGTCGAGAAATTCGCCGAATGTGGCGAGGCCGGTACGATGATGGTCGACCCCCGTCAGCAGTTCCGCACGCGACATGCTGCAGACCGGTGCGGTGTGCAGATTGGTCAGCCGCACGCCCTGCATCGCCAGCGCGTCAAGATTGGGTGTGCGGATTTCTCCGCCAAAGGCGCCGAGATCGGAAAAGCCCAGATCGTCGGCGACGATAACGATGATGTTCGGGCGGTTATCAGGTGCCGGCTGTGACGCCTGCCCCAGTGCAGGGGCGGCGTGCGCAAGGCTCGCCAGCCCGATGGTCAGCGCTGCGGAGATCTTGAGGTGCTGTTTTCGCAAGTTGCCTGCTCCCGTTACATTAATTGCGGCTCGCCGCTTTTCGCGCCCGGCGCGGCCTCGAAGCTCTTGCGCACCGCATCGCTGGTGAGGGTGATGCGTTCGGCAAGCGAGAGCGCGGCCATCTTCTGCGCATTCTCTTCATCGCGCGGATTGGCATAGACCAGCGGCGGCCACTCCCCGTCGAGCGTAGCGAAGAGGTTGGCAGCAGCATCTTCCGGGTCTTGCGGCACCGGCGTTCCATCGGGCAGCCCTTCGGGCGTGCGGCTGTCAGCAAAGGGCGTCTGGCGCAGCTTCTGGTTACGCTGGAAGCTGGGCGTATAGGTCGAGCCGATCATGAAGGTCGTGGCATCGACGCCTTTGGGTTTCAATTCGTACCACAGCGCCTGGCCGAGCAGGTTTTCGTAGGACTTGCTCGCGCCATAGCTGGCCCAGGCATAGAGGCCCTGAGCCCCGCCCAACGACGAGGAAATGACAATGCCGCCGCGCCCGCGCTCGGCCATGCCCCGCGCGAAATGGTGGACGAGGATCGTCGGCACCACGCAGTTGACCTGCACGTTGGCGAGATGGCGTTCCAGATCCTGGACGATGAATTCGCCACCATGTTCGAGCGCCGCATTGTAGATCAGGAAATCGATTTCGGTGCCGCCCAGCCCGGCAAGCATCACGTCGAGAACGTTGGGGTCCGAAAGGTCGGCGGCAATCGTTTTCGTTTTCACCCCGAAATCGGCGTGCAATCGTTCGGCCGCTGCGTCGAGCTTGTCCTGTCCGCGTGCGGTGATGACAAGGTTCATGCCGCGCCTGGCGAGTTCGCGAGCGAGCGCTTCGCCAAGGCCATAGGAGCCCCCGACCACCATGGCCCATTGGCCATATTTCTCGGAATAGTCTGGGGTCTCGGGCATGGCATTGCTCTCATCGGCTCAGGCGCACGATACTGGATCGCCGTCCGCCTTTGCGCAAGCCGCGCTTGTCTAGTCGCCCTGCGAGTGCCAATCTTGCCGGTGAAAGAGATGCGGGTGTGGAAGCATGAGCGGTTCGGGTGCGGGCAAATGCCCGGTGATCAAGACCAACAGCGACGAATTCTATCTCGATCCGGATTCGGCTCTGCCCGAAGGGCCGCGCCCGGCGGTGGCGCGCAGCGAATACGGATACGAGTTCCTCAGCTACCCGGTGGTCCGTAAGGCGTTTCGCGACAAGCGCATGCAACCGCGCGATGTCGCCTATTTCAAGTCGATCGGCGCAAGCGAGATCATTCTCGAATTCATCCGCGATGGGAACCTCAATTTCATGGCGCCCGACAAGCACGACCGTATCCGCCCGATCCTGGTCAAGGCTTTCACCACGTCGCGGGTAGACAGCTTCCGGCCCGAGATGCGCCGCATTGCCGATGGCCTGATTGACCGCTTTATCGACGCAGGAGAGGCCGATCTGGTCGGCCAGTTCTGTCACGAATACCCGATCTCGGTGATCTCGCAATTCGTTGGCCTTGCGGGCGAGGACGTGCCCGAGGTCGCGGCAGCCACCATGCACTTGCGCATGCTTGGCCAGAAGCCGTTCGAACCCGGCATGCCGGTGCTCGAAAAGGCGCTGCGCTACCTTTACGGCCATATCTCCCAGGTCGTGGCGGAGCGCCGCGCCGCTCCGCGACGGGACGATTTCCTCGGTGACCTGATCGAACTTTGGGACGGCGAGGACAAGCTGACCGATAGCGAATTGGTGTGGTCGGTGTCTTTCATGCTGCTCGGCGGGCACGACACCACACGCTACACGCTCTCAGGCTCACTGATGAGCATTCTCGAAACCGGCTTGTGGGAGGAGCTTGCCGCCGAGCCCGCGCCGATCCCCGATGTGATCGCCGATTCGATGCGGCTGCACCCCGGCACCCCGCGCCAGATGCGCGTCGTCCACGAGCCGCTGGAAGTCGCGGGCCATTCGCTCGTTCCGGGCGATGTGGTTTCGCTCAATATGTCCGCGGCAGGGCGCGATCCGGACGTCTTTGACCAACCTGCGGCCCTGCACTGTCCGCGCAACGATCCGGCCTACGACATCGGCTTCGGCTTCGGCCGCTTCGCCTGCATCGGTCAGACCCTGGCGCGCACCGAGATGGCCGAGGCTATCGGCGTGCTGACGCGCCGTCTTTCCAATGTTGCGCTGACTGGCGAGCCCGGTCTGAAGCCGACCGGGGTGGTTGCCGGATTCGATTTGATTCCGGTGCGCTTCGATGCGCGCAAGGAGCAAGGCAATGGGTGAGAGCACGAATATCGAGCGCGGCGACCACGTTCCCGACCATGTGCCCGCGCACCTCGTGAAGCAATTCGACTATCGCTATTCCGATGGGATCGCCCGCGATCCGTGGCTCTACTACGCCGAGGCGAGCAAGGGGGAGCCGGTGTTCTGGACCCCATGCAACGGCGGGCACTGGGTGGTGAGCGGGGCGCAGGCTGTCGACGAGGTGTTTCGCCGCTACGAGCTGTTTTCCAGTGGGGTGGTTTCGATACCCGCGCCGCCGCGCCCGCAAGCGATCCCGTCGAGTCTCGATCCGCCCGAGCACGGCAAGTTTCGCAAGATACTCTCGCAAAACGTGTTCAGCCCTCGCGCGCTTGCACCCATCGGAACCTATATGGACGAGGTGTTCGGCGGTCTGCAGACCGAGCTCGTGCCTCGTGGCAAGTGCGAGTTCATTGCCGATTTCGGACGCCCGTTGCCAGTCGCTCTGGTGCTCAAGATCATGGGCCTGTCGCCAGAGAGGCAGGACGATTTCCGCGAATGGACGCGCAAGATGTTCCATGGCGATTCCATCGAGGAACACCTTGAAGGCTATGCCGAAGCGCGGTCATTCGTTGGCGACTGGGTTACCGAGCGGCGCGAGGCGATCGCCAGCGGGCGGGAGAAGCCGGGCGATTCCGGACTGTTCATCGAGGCGCTGACGCAAGGCCGGGTCGACGACCGTCCGCTCACCCACGACGAAATCCATTCGATCTCGATGCTCATGCTGGCCGCGGGGGTCGATACCCTGACCTCGCAGCTAGGTCATGCCATGCTGCATTTTGCCACCCACCCCGAAGATCGCGAGCGGCTGGTCGAGAGTCCGGAGCTCGCTGTCCATGCCGTGGAGGAACTGCTGCGCCGCTATGCCATTGCCAATATTACCCGGGTGGTGGCGAAGGATCAGCAATTTCGCGGCGTGACCATGAAGAAGGGTGAGCTGGTGCTATGCGCGGCGGCGATGGGCGGGCTCGACGACGAGACCTATTCCGATTCACTGCTGGTCGATTTCGAGCGGCTTCAGCCGTTTCGTCACACGCCGTTCGGAGCCGGGCCACACATCTGCCCCGGCGCATGGCTTGCCCGCACCGTACTGCGCGCGATGATCGAACGGCTGCTACCTGTCTTGCCGGGCCTGCGGTTGGCGGAAGATGCCCAATATTCATACGTTTCGGGCGTGACCATCGGCCTGACCCGGCTGCCGGTCGAATGGAACGTCAAATAGAGGAAAACCAAATGATGCGTTTCGACGGAAAGGTCGCGATTGTCAGCGGCGGCGGCAGGGGCGTGGGCCGCGCTCATGCCGAACTGCTCGCCGCGCGCGGCTGCAAGGTGCTGATCAACGATGCCGCGCTCGATCCGACCGGGCGTGCGGGACAAGGCGACGATCCGGCGGAGGATGCTGCAGCGGCAATCCGCGCTGCGGGCGGTGAGGCCATGTCTCACAAGGGCGATGTGCGCACCTGCTGTGATGAGCTTGTCGCGCGCGCCATCGATGAGTGGGGCAGGCTCGACGTGGTGGTCTGCAATGCCGGCGGCAGCCATGGCGGCATGCTGGCCGACATGCCCGCGGCGGAGTGGCACAATGCCTTTGGCATTCACGTGATCGGCACGGTCGACCTTGCCCGCGCAGCCTGGCCGCATCTGGTCGCGAGCGGGGCAGGGCGCGTGCTCACCACCGCCTCGAACGGCATGTTCGGCAATCCCTTCGCCACCAGCTACGGCGCGGCGAAAGGCGCGATATTTGCCTTCACCAAGGGCCTTGCGCTTGAAGGCGCGTCGCACGGCATTCACGCCAATTGCATTCTGCCCAGCGCTTGGTCGCGGCTGACCGCGCAGATCGCCAATTCGTTCGCGACCGACGTGCTCGAACATCGCTTCGGTTCGGAGCACATCGCGAAATTCGCTGCGTGGTTGGTCCATGAGGACTGCCGTATCAATGGGGAGGGCTTCATGGTCGGCGGAGGCGTCGCCCAGCGCGTAACCTATGCGCTGAGTGAGCACGTGGTGCTGGACAATCCCGCTCCCGAGGACTGGGCGGCACACGAAAGCGCGCTGATGGACGGTCCGGTCGCTCCATCTGGCACCCTGATCGATTCCTTCGCAGCGCAGATCGCCGCGCTCGATCCTACACTTGCTCGAGAGGCAGAAACGATGCGCACCGGCGGTGTGAATACTGGACAAGGCAAGGCCGAGGAGCCCGCACAATGACCGGCACGATTTCCATGGACCGCCTCAAGCGCCTGACGGACGCGATGGATGGCTTTGCCAACGGCGGCCACTACGCGGGAGTGCAGACGCAGATCTGGCTGCGCGGCAATCTCGTCCACGAAAGCTGCCACGGCATGATGGATGTCGAAGCGGCCAAGCCGATGCAGCGTGACGCGATCTTTCGCCTCGCCTCGATGACCAAGCCGATCGTCAGCGCTGCCGTCTTGCAGGCGATCGAAGAGGGCAAGCTACGGCTGTTCGATCCGGTGGCCAACTGGCTGCCCGAACTGGCCGAAATGCAGGTTATGAAGGAACCCAACGGGCCGGTAAACGAAACCGAGCCTCTGGCCCGGCCGATCACGGTGCTCGACCTGCTCACGCACCGCTCCGGTATTACATACGATTTCAACAGCTTCGGTGAATTGCAGAAAGCTACCGAGCCGCTACGCGGCGGCGGCATCATTGCCGACATGACGCCTGACGAATGGATGGCGACGCTGGGCGAGACGCCGCTGATCTCGCAGCCGGGCAAGACCTGGCATTACAGCTTCGCGACCGACGTGCTCGGCGTGCTGATTTCGCGGATTGACGGCACGAGTCTGTTCGGAGCGCTGAGCGCGCGCATCCTCGGCCCGCTGGGCATGAAGGATACGAGTTTTCATGTGGGGTCGGACAAGCGCGATCGCTTCACCGTCGGCTATATGCGCGATGACGCAGGCAAACTGAAAGTGCACGATCATCCGGACACGTCGTGGTGGGGCAACGCGCCGCGTTTCGAGGGCGGCGGCGGCGCGCTGGTTTCAACTGCGGACGATTATGCGAGATTCGCGCTCGCCTTGCTCAACCATGGCGAGCTCGACGGCGTGCGTATCCTCTCGCGCAAGATGGTTGAGGCCATGACCAGCGACTGGATCGGCGAGAGCCAGCGCCCGCCACACTTCCCGGTCATGGACATTCTTGGCGCGCACGGTTTCGGCCTAGGCGTATCGGTCATCGGCCCGCACGGGCACGATGTCGCGCTCGCCTCACCGGGCAAGTTCGGCTGGCCGGGCGCCTATACGAACCGCTGGTTCGCCGATCCCAGGGAAGACCTTGTCGCGATCATGATGACGCAGATGTGGTTCGACATGCGCCGCGAGATCGGCCCGGCCTTCGACAATCTGGTCTATCAGGCGCTGGATTGAGGCGTTCTTGTCCAGGCTTGGTGGGCCTGGTTCAGACCTCCCGCCCCTCCTCCCCGCCCGGCCACCGAACGTACCGGTAGCCTTGGTGGCCGGGCGGGGAGGAGGGGCGGGAGGTGACCGGGTTCGCGTTAGCGAACCTCAGTCAATTTGACTCAGACCTCGACCAGCACCGCGCCGCCCTGGCCGCCGCCTGCGCACATCGAGGCGACGCCAAGCCCGCCACCGGCGCGCTTGAGATCGTTTATGAGCGTGCACAGCATGCGCGCGCCCGATGCGGCGATGGGATGGCCGATCGAGCAGCCGCTGCCTGCGATGTTGACCGTGTCCTCGTCCAGTCCCAGCACCTTGCAGGCCGCGACCGGCACTGAGGCAAAGGCCTCGTTGATTTCCCAGATCTTGATGTCTGTGGTCTTGCGGCCGGTGCGATCGAGCAATTTGGTGATGACCTCGACACCGCCCATGCCCATGCGCACGGGATCTACGCCGATCGACGTCCAGCCGAGAATCTTGGCGATGACCTCCGAACCGTTGCTCTTGGCTGCGTCCATCGATGACAGCATCAGCGCGCCCGCCGCGTCGTTGACGCCGCTCGAATTGCCGGCGGTGATCGAAAAGCCCTCGATCTCGGGATGCAGCACTTTCAGCTCGGCGAGCTTTTCGGCAGTCGTGTCGCGGCGCGGATGCTCGTCGACCGAGAAGGTGCTCATGGATCCATCGAATCCGAGCACCTCGATCGGCACGATTTCATCGGCGAAGTTGCCAGCATCGATGGCTGCGACAGCGCGCTGGTGCGAACGCAGCGCCCAGGCGTCGAGCTCTTCGCGCGTCAGGCCGTTCTCCTTGGCGGTGTTCCAGCCGACTGCAATCGACATGTCGAACACCGGCGCGTCTGGCCGGTCGCGGTGCGAAGGCGGCAGCCACTGCTCGAAATCCGCACTGCCCGGTTCGCGCTGGCTCGATCGCGGCATGAACGAGGCGGAGTGCACGCCGCCGCCGATCACGAAGCGCTCCATGCCCGAGGCAATCGATCCGGCGGCAAAGCCGACGGCTGTGAGGCCCGAAGCGCAGTGGCGGTTGACCGCCGCGCCGCCCGCCTGAAGCAGGCCGATTTCCTCGGCGGCAAAGCGCGCGACGTCACCGCCGCCGTAAAGCGATTCGCCAAGCACGACATCATCGACTTCCTTCGGATCGACGCCGCTGCGATCGACCGCAGCCTGGAGCACCGTGGCGGCCATCTTTTCTGGCAAGGTATTGGCAAGCGAACCCTTGCGGGCAGTGCCGACGGCGGTGCGAACGGCGCTGAGAACGGCTACTTCTGGCATGAAACGACTCCGGCAAAATGTCTGATCGGCCCATGTGGCACGCCAGACCCGCCGGAATAAAGGGCGAATCGGCGATTCCGGTGCGCTCGGCGCGATATCGCGGCGGCGGACGGCCGCTTCACCCTTCGCGAAACAGCACTTCCTGTGTGGCAGTGGCAATCACCCTGCCTGCCCGGTCGATCAGCCGCCCGGTGGCGAGTGCTGTGCTGCCCGCGCCGATGGGGCTGGCCATGTCGAACAGCAGCCAGTCAGCTGGCGCAGGACGGTGAAACCAAACGTTGCTGTCGAGGCTGGCGACTTTGGGCGTTTCCATGGCGAATGGCTTCGACTGGTATGCCCAGGGTACGAAGGCGATGAAGTAGTCCTGCAGATAGGCCGCCATGCAAACACGCGTCACGGGATCGAGCGGATCGGCGAGCGATTTCACTTTTAGCCAGACCCGCATCGGCCCGCCATGGCCGGGGCGGAACACGCTTTCGGGATCGAGCGGGCGACAATCCGCAAACTGCATGGGTGTGAGCCGGTCAATCGTCTCATGGCAATCGGCAAAGGCCGGGTCGTCGAGCAGTTGGGCCATCGTGGGGAGATCTTCCGGCGCAGGCACATTGGCTGGCACGGCGTCCTGATGATCCATCGGACCGGCCTCGCCCGTGCTCGCCGAGCACAGCATCTCGTAAAGCAGCTTGCCGTTCTGCTCGGCGCGTACCCGGCGCGTCGCGAAGCTGCGCCCGTCGCGTACTTCCTCTACCGCATAGTCGATTGCGGCGCGCACATCGCCGGGGCGCAGGTAATAGCCATGCAGGGAATGGGCTTGCTTGTCGCCGAACGAGGGCAGGGCGGCAGCA
>Ga0181588_10003397_pt1 | contig 13381 bp, 10 predicted proteins | sample 071ome_26_FD_148607 | JGI IMG/M metagenome (GOLD analysis project Ga0181588, IMG submission 148607) | Coastal salt marsh microbial communities from the Groves Creek Marsh, Skidaway Island, Georgia - 071409BT metaG (spades assembly) | ecosystem: Environmental > Aquatic > Marine > Intertidal zone...
GTTCCCGGCCCTGTTGGCAGCCGGCGTGCCGCCGATCGCGGCCAACGCGACCAATACCTTTGCCTCCTGCGCAGGTTACCTGAGCGGGGCCGCTGGATTCCGTCACGCGCTGTGGACACACCGATCTCAACTGCCCCGATTGGCACTGTTGGCCATGACCGGCGGCGGTTTTGGCGCATGGCTCTTGCTGCAAACCCCTCCAGCGACTTTCTCACGGGCGATTCCGTGGCTACTGCTGCTGGCGACGATACTGCTGATATGGGGCGAAGCGCTTCGTGCCCGGTTACATCGCCTCTTTGGCGCGCGTCTTACTGTTTCATGGCTTGGCGGGACACTTCTGGCATTACTATTTTGGTTGATCTGTGCCTACGGCGGCTTCTTCAATGCAGGACTTGGCATCATCCTGCTGGGTTACCTGACACTGGCGGGGTACGAGGATATTCATCTGATGAACGGCTTAAAGTTGCTCGCCTCGGCATTGGTCGCAGTGATGGCCATCATCGTGTTTGGCGCAGGAGAGGTCATCGCCTGGCGCGAGGGCAGTTTCGTAATGATTGGCACGCTGGTGGGTGGCTACGGCGCAGCCAGAGGAGCGCAGGTGCTCGGTCAGGTGCTGGTGCGTCGGATGATCATTTTGGTGGCCGCGGGCATGACCGTCACTTTTTTTATCGGGGTTTAGACGGGCGGATGGCCCGGTGCTCTCCTTGCCTCCCGTTCGAAGAGTATTGCGGCGATGGCCCCCGCGATCGAGAACCCCAGCAACAGCATGAACAGGTGCTGGAAACCCTCAAGTCCCGGGCTTCGGTCAATCAGAAAGCCCGCCACCGCGGCGATGTAGATATCGGGCGCGTAGCCCAGCACAGAGACCAGACCGACCGCCGTCCCGGTGAATGCCAGCGGTATCTGACCCTCTTGCAGCAAACCAAAATACAGGCCGCGCAGCCCGAAGATGGCGATGCAGGTGACCAGCGTGTTCAACAAAATCAGGTTCAACGTGCCCATGGCGTTGCCCGTGAAGGCGAAAAGCGAATGACTGAAGATCAGTAATACGAAACACAGTAGCGCCATGCGCGAGATGCCGAACCGATCGCCCAGTAAGCCCAAACCCAGCGCCGCAACGGGTCTGGCCCAGGCGCCCACGGCGACCATCTGTGCTGCGTCGACTTCGTCAATGCCATGACCGCGGACAGCAAACAGCGCGTACTGATCGAAGGCTTTATAACTGGTATAAGCGCAAATCAGCACGGTTGACTGCAACCAGACGACGCGCAGCCGGATGACGTGTTTGATCTGGCGAAAGAAATGGCTGATTGGAGCGCTTTGCTGTCCGGTCTGCTCACCATCGAGCCCGCGCAACGTGAACCAGACCACAAAACCGACGGCCGCCGTGACCGCGGTGTAGCCATAGATCACCTGTCGGAGTACCTCGGCTTTTTGGGGCAGCGTGGCGGCGTCGTAGCCCAAGGGGAAGGCAATAGAGAAGGCGAACACGCCTACAGAAGCCAGCACGGCAGCGAGAAGACCTCGACCGCCATCCAGCAAACCATAGGCAAGGCCTTGCTGCGTATCGCCGCCCCAAGACCGCGTGGCTTTAATCAGTGCAGCATAAAAAAAGAGGATATTGGTTAGCCCAAAAAAGCCCCAGACCAGCGTCACCCCCGCAACGCTTGGAAAGGTTGCCAGATAAAGGCCTCCCAATGCCGTCGCCCACAAGGAACCCGCAAGCGGTTTTCGAGGCTCGAATCGGTCGGCGAGGGGTCCGCCAAAAAAGTAAGCCACCATTGCCGCAAAGCCATAGGCACTCTGCGCGACGCCAAGCTCTGTGGCGGACAGGTCAAAAACTTCGAGGAAGGTGGGCCTGAAAAAACGGGTGACATGGTAGGGGAGCGTGAAGATCGCCTCCCCCGACAAGATCAGTGAAATAATGACAAGCAGGCGCTGCCAACGGTTGTTTTCCATCAATGGCAGTCTCGCGTGAGTGGTCTACGCCACCCAGCCCAGCAGCAGTTCAATCAGGATGACGTTGACGATATCGATAAAAAAGGCGCCCACCAGCGGCACGATGATAAATGCCTCGTGACACGCGCCATAGCGCTTGGTGACCGCAGACATATTGGCCATGGCGGTGGGTGTGGCGCCCATCGAGAAACCGCCAAAGCCCGCTGAGACGACGGCGGCTTCGTAGCTCTTGCCCATCACGCGGAACACAACAAAGATAATGAACACTGCTGCGACCGCGACCTGTGCGCCGAGAATCAGTACCAGCGGCCCTGCGAGGCTTGCGAGTTCCCAAAGCTGCATGCTCATCAGCGACATGGCTAAAAACGTACCGAGTGACACATCGGCAATCAGCGCCATCGATGCGGTGCGCGCCGGCCACTTGGTGCCGGTGATGCTGGGCAAGCTATCAGGGCGCAGATTGGTCATGAGGATGCCGGCAAAAAGGCAGCTGACGAACAGCGGGAGTTGCACGCCGAGCTGTTCGAGACCCTCGTCAAACAGGACGCCGATGATGATGCAGATATGAATGGCGAGCACGGCTGCCAGCACGTCCATATAGTGGAGCCCCACAGGGGTGTCTTCTTCCTCTTTAATCCCCACATCGACGGGTTCGTCGCTGTCAGGGGTGAGGTCGTGGCGTTGAATCAAAAATTTGGCAATGGGTCCGCCCATGAGGCTGGCCAGCACGAGTCCAAAGGTGGCACAAGCGATGCCAATCTCCATTGCGCCGCTAATGCCGTAACGCTCGGAGAAGATTGGCGCCCAGGCTATTGAGGTCCCGTGCCCGCCGATCAGCGAGACGGTGCCACCCAGGATGCCGACGGCAGGCTCTAATCCCACGGCAGACGCCACGCCGATACCGGTCAAGTTTTGCAGCGTCATAAAGATGACGGTGGCGATCAGCAGGATGACAAGCGGCTTACCACCGGAAAGCAGGTCACGAAAACTTGCGTTGATACCAATGGTGGTGAAGAAATAGACCAGCAAGACATCGCGAGCCCCCAGCGTGAATTCAACACCCACACCGGTGATCAGGTAGATGACCGTAAAGAGAATGCAAACCAGCAGACCGCCGGTCACGGGTTCGGGGATACTGAACTCGCGGAATAGCGGTACCACTTGATTCAGGCGCTTGCCAACGAACAGCACAACGATGCCCAACGTGACGGTTAAAAAGTGGTCGATTTTCAGCGTGCCGTCGAGAAGCTCCATGTAGCGCTATGCCCCTTGCCATGATGAAAAACATCGAGACCTGACCATCGGGGAATTACGCGGTGGGGTCAAGCGAATCCCGGGTGATGTCATCTTTCGCACCAAGGCGACCCGGGCAGGTGTCCGCCAGTTGACCGACGGTGCCGACCCGTGACGGGTACACGTTCACGGGTTGGGACACGGCAGCGGATGGTTCAGGCACCGATTATACGGGTGGCGACACTTATACATTGCCCAACTCGGGCACTGACACCCTCTATGCCCAGTGGCAGATCAACGACAGCGACGGGGACGGAATCAACGACGACCCGGACAATTGCCCGTTAATTGCCAATGCGGATCAATTGGATACCGACTCAGACGGTATAGGTGATGCCTGCGACACAGATGATGACGGTGATAGCATCCCGGATGTCACTGACAACTGCCCTTTGATCAGCAACTCGGATCAGTCGGACAGTAACTCATTTGGAGTGGGCGATGCCTGCGCGCCCGTTGCAGTGCCGACTGCATCAGCGGGCTTCCTCGCAGTATTGGCGTCTCTCATTCTATGCCTGGCAGGCCTATACGGTAGGCCGCGTCAATATCGATCGCATCGTATGAGGCGCCGAGATTATCGCCATCGATACAGCTTGAGTGGTAGTCTCCCGCCCCCAATACTTAGGACATAAGACGACCCGCGCGGTATGCGAGCAAGAGTGGTGCGCTGGCTGATTGGATACTGGCTGTCGCCGGCTGCGGTGATGCCGTTTGCGGCATTTGCGCAAATCGACGTGCCGTCCGAGGCGCGTGAAGAAGACGACGAACCTAGGAGGTAGAAGATTTATGAAACCGGTAATGTTCCTGAGTGTTTGGATGTGTTCCGCGTTGGCGTTGACGGCCTGCGCCGAGCAACCCACGGTCGCTACCGCTGAGGAGGCGCCTGCGGCTGTCCAGCCACAGGGCGTTGTGCCAGCGAGTGAGCTTGACTGGCGTAAGCTGCCGCTACCGAACCATACTTTGGCCAACTTCAGACCGGGTGAGACCCCCGAGTATTGCTTTGACCGCGCGACGCAACCCTACACCGCTGTCGTGGACTCACACTTTCACCCCAAGCCCTTTGGCGGGCCAGCTATGGACGCACAGCTGCTGTGGGACACCTTCGACCGGCTTGGTGTGAGGTTCGTCAATTACTTCGGTATTGGACAGGTGCTGGAGCTGGACGCTAACTGCGCCTATTACCTGGACTGCCCGGGTGTATCGGCGATTCCGAGCATCAAGAATGACTTCGTGAATGGGCTGGAGAAGGCGGCGTACGACCCCGATAAAATCCATATTACGCTCTCTATGACCTTCATTGATCTCGCTCACGCGGAGAAAGCAGTGGAAACTATTTCACTGTATGACAAGGAGTTCCCGGGGATGTTCACCTGGTCTGGGGAACTCAACATGATGAAGCAGGCGCTATTGGGTAATAACGCAGAACCCGCGTCGATCGAGAGCATCGCTGGCTGGGCCGACTTCATGGAGATTTTCCGTGAGCGAGGGGTGCCGGTCACGATTCACTCCGATCTCGGCAACGACGCGGATCCGACAAAATTCCTGCATCTTATGGATCACGCGCTCGAGACTTATCCCGATAACAAAATTGTGTGGGCGCACATGGGTCTATCAAAGGAGCTGACCACGATGGACGCGCGCGAGCATGTCCGCTTGATGAGCGAGCGTTTGGATCAGTATCCTCATCTCTACCTCGATATTTCCTGGGACGTTATCTACAACGCTTATCATCGCTGGGGCGAGATATTCATACCGTTCTTCAATCAGTATTCCACTCGCATTCTTCCCGGGTCCGACTTTGTCGCGGCGGCGTCCAAAACCTGGGAGAACTACGCGCATGAGTTGGAGGTAACGAGCCGCGCGTTGCGGGTGCTCGACGACGAGGCGTTCCGGAACATTGCGCTGGGTCAGAATTATTTTGAGCTGATGGAGCTGCCCTACGAAGCGCCGCAGCTGTGCTCGCGGTAAGAAACCCCGCAGCTTGCCATCCTTTACAGGCCAACTTTATTTGCAATGGGTGAACCCCTCAAAAAATGATGCTCCGAACAAAAAGTCTCGCTCCAGTCCCCTCTCCGCTAAGCGACGGACCTTGCGTGCGCTCATGCCAGTCGCTGTCCATCCTCGTCTGGCTGCTGATGCCTGCTATCGCACTGGCGCAAACAGCTCCTATGGAGGAGAGGGAAGAGGACGACGAGCCGAATCAACAGGATGTTTTCGAATCCCTGGGGGCGGAGTCCGAGCGCTCCCGTTGGTTTCTGGATGGGGCCGAGCTCGTGTTCAGGCCGCGAACTTACTATTTGCACCGTGATTATGATGTCGCAAATACCCGCGCCGGTTGGGCACTCGGTGGTGGTCTCGAATTTCGCTCGGGCTGGTGGCAAGACAGGGTGCGGTTCGGCGCTACCTTATCGACTTCTCAGAAGCTCTATGGGCCATCTGATAAGGATGGCACGCAGCTGTTCAAGCCCGGTCCAGAGAGCTTTTCGGTGGTCAGTGAGGCCTACGCAACGATTCGACTGGCCGGTGATCACGGGATACGGGTTGGTCGCCAATCACTCGACTTGCCCTACCTGGGCAAGCATGACCTGCGGATGATCCCTAACACGTTCGAGGCCGTGGGCATTGGCAATCGCCCGGGCGACGGCTTTGCCTACATGGCGGGCTATGTGGATGCCATCAAATACAAGGATAGCGACGAGTTTATCGCCATGTCCGAGGCGGCAGGCGCGGAAGGTACAGATGACGGCTTGACCTTCATTGGCGCTCGCTACCGCATGCCAGACCAATCGGTTTACGGCATCTTGCATCAACGCACTCCCGACCTTTTTGAAACGACCTTTGCCAAGGCGGAAAAGCACGTCGACGTCACCGACGAGAGTAGTTTATGGGCAGATATCTCCTACACCACGCAGCGTAGCGTTGGGGAAGCCCGCATCGGAGACTTTTCCACCCATTTGATCTCGGCGAGACTGGAGTACATCACCGGCCCTCAGAAGTTCCGGGTGGGTATGAGTCGGACTGACGAGGGTGGCGGTATCAAAAAGCCGTACGGGAATCCGGCCAACTATCTCTCGATCATTATCAATGACTTTGATCGGGCGGGAGAGGACGCGGTGACGTTAGGCTACTCGCTGGATATGGGCCAGGTCGGCCCTGGCAGACTCAGTTTCTTCGCCAATATGGTGTGGGGTGATACGCCCGATACCGGGCCCATTGCCAGTCCAGACGCAAATGAATTTGATCTCACCGTCGACTGGCGGCTGAATCAGGGTTGGTCAGAAAAACTTTGGGTCCGCTTGAGGGCAGCGTGGGTCAACCAGGATGACGCCTACCCGAACTCTGACGATCTCTTCGATTTCCGTATCATTGTTAACTACGACTTCAATCTGCTCTGACACCCGGAGCCCTCAGCGCTAAGATCTAGGCTCCGTCATTTCCTGAGCTAATCGCTCTCCGGCTGTTGCGCGGGCGCTGGCAAAACGCGCGATGCCAAGGTAGGCCAGTGGGGTGAGGTAGAGTGTGAAGACCGTGGCCAGCCCCATGCCACCGAAGACCACCCAACCCACGGCAGCGCGGGCTTCCGAGCCCGGGCCAGACGCCAGAATGAGGGGTAGGGCGCCCAGAATGGTCGAGATGAGGGTCATCACAATGGGGCGCAGTCTGATGCGGGCGGCCTCTTCGATGGCAGCGCGCACCGCGTACCCCTGATCACGGAGCTGATCGGCGAACTCCACCAACAGAATGCCGTTTTTGGCAATCAAGCCAATCAGCATGACCAACCCGACTTGAGAGTAAATATTGAGCGACGTGCCGGTCATGAACAGTGCGCAGATCGCTGCCGCCAGACCGAAAGGTACGGTGGTCATGATCACCAGCGCCGAGGTGACTCCCTCAAACTGTGCCACCAGCACCAGAAACACAATGAGCAGTGCAAAGCCGTAAGTGAAGAGCGTCTCGCGATTGGTTTCGGCCAGCGCAGCCGCCTCACCGCGGGTCACCAGTGTGACATTGCTGGGTAGTATGTCTGCCGCAATCTCAAAGAGATCATCCACCGCGCGCTGCATGGCGAATCCCGGCTGAATCTCTACATCGATCTCAATCGCACGGCGCTGCTCCCTTCTATCCAACTGACCCGCTACGCCGCGCTCGTCCAGTTGCACAATGCTTGAAAGCGGCACCAAGGCGCCGTTGCGGGTGCGCACATAGAGGTTCACCAGATCGCTGGGGTCGCGGATTTTGTCTGAGCCTGCCTCGAGAATAATCGGGATGGTTTGGTCGTCGGCGTTGAGATCGACAATCCGGGACCCGTCCACCATCACCCGCAGGGTCTGCGCGACGTCCTCGAGGGGTATGTTGAGATCCGAGGCGCGCTCCCGGTCGATTTCAACGGACAGCTGTGGCTGGGATGGGTCATAGCCAATGCGGGGGCGGCTCACAGAGTCGAGCCGCGACCGGATTGCTTCGCTGTACGCCCGTGCTGCGGCGTATAGCTCATCATAGTCGGTGCCCAATAGTGCAACGCTAAGTCCGCCATTGGACGCGCCGCGGAGGTTCAGCGAGTTGGCGCTGAAAATGCGGGTGGTCATGCCAGGGAACTCGGCAAACAACGGCTTGAGCTCTGCTGATATCTCCTGCTGCGTCCTCTCGCGCTCAGACCAGTCAGCCAGTTTGGCCACCATGAAGACGATATTGGGATCCCACCTGCCCACCACTGAATACAGCGCTATGATCTCGCCCCGGTCCAAGAGCGGCATCAGGATGTTCTCCATGCGATCGGCCTGCCGTTCGGTGTAATTGAGTCCGACCCCATCCGGGCCTTTGCCGAAAATGTAGATCTTGCCGCGATCTTCCCTTGGCAGTAGCTCTTGGTCCAAAGACGTGTAAAGGGCGGCCGCTGCTCCCCCGGCAACGACAAAGACGAAGAAGGTGCGGCGCGGGATGTTTAGCACTCTCTTCAGAGAATAATGGTAGAGCGCCGCCAGCTGATCGCCCCATTGGCTCACTCGCCTGTCGCGTGGTGCGGTTGTGGCGAGGCGAGACATGACGGCCGGTACAAGACTCAGCGCGACGAAAGAAGAGATCACCACTGCGACCGCCAGCACCAGGCCAAATTCCTGAAATAAACGCCCGGCAGTACCCGGTAGAAAGGCAATGGGAATAAACACGGCAACCAGCACAGCCGTGGTCGCAATAACGGCAAAGAATACGCGTCGAGTGCCCACTACCGCGGCATTACTTGGGCCCACACCTTCGGCGCGTTTGCGCTGCACGCTCTCAAGCACCACGATGGCATCGTCAACTATCAACCCGGCTGCCAGTACGAGCGCGAGGAGGGTCAGGATATTGACGGAAAACCCGAGCGCCCAGCTCGCGGCCAAGGTACCCAATAGCGAGATAGGTATGGCGATAGCAGGTACCAGTGTGAGGCGCATTGAGCCAGTGAAGAGGCGGATGGTGCCGATCACCACGGCAATGGAAATCAGCAGTGTAGTGATGACTTCGCGCACCGACCCTTGAATGAAGACAGCATCATCAGAACTGATCTCTAACTGGATGCCCTCCATGCTCTCGTTAAGTTCGCGCACCGCTGCGCGAACACCTTCGGCGATACGGATGGTATTCGAGCCCGCCTGCCGCACGACGCTGATACCCACAACGCGCTCGCCATTGAGCCGGACGAAGCTTGTTGAATCCTCGGGCGAGAAGGCGACCTTCGCGACTTGGCCCACCCGGATCTCGTCCCGAATGATAAGCGAGGCGATGTCCTCTTCCTTAGTTACGGCCGCGTCAGCCCGGACCAGCAGCTGTTGCTCCCCCGCCCGGAAGCTGCCGGCGGGTACGTCAAGGGGCGCTGCCTGCAACACCGCCGCGACATCCGCCACCGTCAGCCCGTAGCTGGTCAAGCGCAAGGGGTCGAGAATGACCCTCAGGACCCGTTTGCGCGAGCCAAACAGCGGCGCATCCGCCACGCCGGGCAGGGAGATAAATCGCGGCACAATGTCCTGCTCGATAATGCGGTTCAGCTCCTCCTCGGAATAAACCTGTGAGCGGATGGCGACTCTGATGATCTCCTCCGCCTGCTCGTCCGCCTTGAAAACCGAGAGTCTTTCCAGCGCGTCAGGCAGATCGCGTTCGATGCGACTGATGGCCTCGCGCACATCGTTAGCTGCTTGGTCGGTTTCGATGTCGGGACGAAATTCAATACGGATGCGGGAGCTGTTCTCTTCGCTTGAGGAGTTGATGTTGATGACGCCGGCGACGCGCGCAGCAGCGCCCTCCAGAAGTCGCGTTACCTCGGCATCCATGGTCTCCGGTGAGGCGCCCGGTAAAAATGCGTTGACGGAAACCACAGGTCGGTCAACGTCAGGTAGCTCACGCACCTCAATCGCCATCAATGCGGCCAACCCGCAGATCGCGATTAACAGGTTCATCACCAGTACCAGCCACGGCCGGCGAACACCGAGCTCGGGCAAACCCCTCGTCAGCTCGCTTTCCGGCTCAGTCATTGCGATCAGCCCCGGGTCGCGTCGGGCTTGGCGTCAGTATTCAAAGGCTTTAGCAGAACGCCTGCTCGCACCGCCTGAATACCCTCCATGACCACCGACTCGCCCTCGCTGACGTCACCTTCGATCAAGATCGCGCCAGCAAGCCGCTTGACAAGCCGCACCTCTCGCCGCGACGCCCGCCCTTCATCTGCGACCCACACATAGGCACCATCCGCGCCCCACTGCACAGCGACATCCGGGACGGAGAGGAAGGCGCCTCGGGAGGCATTGACGCTGATTTCAAAGGCCATGCCGGGACGAAATTTATCTGCATCGTTGTTGATCGCAGCCCGGGCAACAAAAGCACGGGAGCTGACGTCGATTCGCGAGTCCACCGCGACTACTTCACCCAATACGGCCTCATCCGATGCATCCCACAGTCTGACGCTGACGTCGGTGCCTCGTGTCACGCGGTCGACGTAAACCTCGGGCACAGAAAAGTTGATAAGCAGCGTGCTGCGGTCATCGATGGTTGTCACCAGCGTGTTGGTGTCGATGCGATCACCCTCATCGATTTCTGTGATGCCCACTCTGCCGTCAAACGGCGCCGTGATGCGGCGCCGATCAAGGTCAACCCGGGCCTGCTCCAGCGCAATGCGGGCGCTGTCCACCGCCGCACGCGCGTCGTCGAGTTGGCTTTCTGGGATGTTGGCATCCCTCGCATTCACCGTGGTATAGCGTTTTACCAGTCGCTCGGCGTCGGCCAGTTTGACGCTGGCCAGCTCTACAGCTAGCCGCTCGTCGCGATCATCGAGCTGCAGTAGCAGATCACCGGCCCTGACCGCCGCGTCAGCATCAATCAGTACCGAAGTGACTCGCCCTGAGGTCTCGGCGTAGACCGAGACACTTTTGAGGGCACGAGCGGTGCCGACTGAAGTCAGTGTTTCGCGGAGGTCAGACAGGCGCGCCGGTTCAGTCATCACCGATACGGCGACCTCTCTCGTTGAATACGGAGTCGGGCTGTTGCCGGTCGTATCACTGCAACTTGTCAGCACTGAGCCGAGCAGCAAAGCAGCCAAGGCGGGCAATGATTTCAACAAGCGCAACACACTCCTAAAACACAATTTTTCGAAAAAGAGGTCATTGAAAACGTGCCACATGGCGCGGCATCGAGTCGTAAAGAGGCTCACTCTGCGTCCGGGTCACAGGTTAGACGAAATTTTACTGCAGATTGCACCATTTGGATGCGTATTTTGATTCATAAAGGTTTTGATGGATGGGCGAAACACTGTGGGCTGCCGCCGGCTATTGTCGTGTCGCGGGCGCGTCAGACATTGTCTACAGTACTCGGGTAGTCAGGAGCCGAGATAATGAATGTAGACAACCAGTCACCCACCCCAGAGAAGTTACCCTGCCGGGGCTGCACCGCCAATTGCCCCAACCGGGACCGGTGCGACGGTAAACCGTGGAGACTCCCCCGTAGCGGGGCACTTGAAAACGGTGCCCGCAGTCATCTCAGTCCGGGTGCTGAATGCGCTCCGGTGAGATGATCGCTCTGACCTTGGGTGCGAAATGCTCAAGGGGCGGAGTGGGGTAGTCAGGGTCGAAGGAGGGCTGGTCCCAGCGCTCGCAGAACCGGACGCAACTGTCGTAATAGGGGTGGTCTCGGTAGCGCTCTCGGGCGTTCGGGTCTTTGCCCAGATGGTGCGCGTAATAGACCATCTGAAACACACCGTGATGCGCCACGACCCAATGGACCTCTTCGCGCACATACGGCTTGAGAATCGCCGCCGCAAAATCTGAATGGTTCATTGGGGCCAGATCGTCACCAATGTCGTGGAGCAATGCGGCCACGACCCATTCGTCGTCTGCACCGTCTGCCTCGGCCCGGGCCGCTGATTGAAGCGAGTGTGTCAAGCGGTCGATCTGGTAGCCGCCAAGCCCGTGTTTTAGCTGCGACAGCGCGCTGAGCAGCCGGTCGGCGACCGATGCCGCATGCTCTTGCTCATAGCGATCCAGAAGCACATAGTCTTGTTGCGTGCCGAGCTTCATTTCGGTGAACGAGACGGTTTCCATGGCGTCCTCTGGAGTGGTTAAGCCGGATGAGTGTATAACCAGGGTAACCTTTATGGGAGCTCACGCGGTCTTAAAAACGGTGTTCATCCACATTGAGTGAAGGTGGGGGTATGAATCGATCTCTTTTCACGGCTGGCTTGATGGGCGTGACGGCGGTGGCCGCTGGCGCCTTTGGTGCCCATGCGTTGCAGGCATCAGTCCCCCCCGAGCGCATTCAGGTCTGGGAAACCGCGGCCCAGTATCACCTGATTCACTCGGTGGTGATTCTATTACTCGCGCTTCAGTCGTCGGATGGGGCGCCCCGCTGGCGATTACCGGTGATGGGCTTCACGGTGGGCGTATTACTGTTTTCCTTTTCGCTGTATGCCCTGGTGCTGACTGATATCACCGCTTTAGCCATGGTGACCCCGCTGGGCGGTTTGGTACTGATGGCAAGCTGGTGCGCTCTGGCGGTAATCGCTTTGAAGTCGGTGCCGGGAAAATAGCGCAGCGGGGCGGGTCTGGCAGGCCAGCTATCTCTCAAAATCGTTGGCGCTCTGAGGAACAAATGGCCTGTCGGCGCGGATGAATAGCCAGAGTGCGGCGCCAACAAAAGCCATGATCGAGCCCGTTGAGAGTGCGGCGACCCAGCCGATGTGTCCGGCCAAATAGGGCATCAGTGGCGCGACCACGATCCCGGCAAAATTCCCACCGGTATTCATGACGCCACTTGCGGGTGCGGTATAAGGGCCGGCCACATAGGTCTGCGCCGACCAGTAAGCTCCCTCGGTGAACTGCGTGCTGGCAAAGCAGAGTGAGAGCAGCGCGACCGCCGTATAGGGGGAGTCAGCATAGAGGCCGATGGTGAGAAATCCCCCGGCGGCAATGAGCCCGGTGATTGCCGGAATGCGGCACCCAAGCCGCGGTCCGAGGCGAGCACACAGCGTATCGCAGGTAAACCCTCCAACCGACGCCATCACTGCGCCACACAGCCAGGGGAGGGAGGCGAGAAAGCCGGTTTCGAGAATACTGAAGCCGAGCTCTGTGACGAGGTAGTGAAAGAACCAAGTGAAAAACAAATAAAAAATACAGTTCTCAGCGAAATACGCACAGGTGAGTAGCAAGGTATCCCGGTTGCGAATTAACTGTCGCCATGCGCCGAATCCCGCGTCGGGCGTCAGTTGCTCCCGGTTGGCCTGAATGTCTGCGAGCTCTGCTTGGGTCATGCTCGCGTGGTCAGCGGGGTCATCGGTAGCGTAGCGCCACCAGAGCCAAAACAGCGCCATGCCGAGGGGTATGAAAATGTAGAAGGACGCGCGCCAGCCCCAATAGACCATGACAAACGCGACCAATGGCTGCGCCAGCGCGGCGCCCAGCGTGAGGCCTGTGCTACCCACCGCGTTGGGCAGTGCCCAGTGACCCACGGGGAACCAGCGCTCTACGACCGCGGCTTGAATGGGATAGATCGGCGCATGTGCGACGCCCACGAAAAATCGCACCACAACCAAACAGGTGATGACGCCCGCGCCCGTGACAAAGACCTCCCCGGGCAGCCACCCGGTCAGCCCGGTGGTGATCACCCAGACGAC
>Ga0181588_10003401_pt1 | contig 13371 bp, 12 predicted proteins | sample 071ome_26_FD_148607 | JGI IMG/M metagenome (GOLD analysis project Ga0181588, IMG submission 148607) | Coastal salt marsh microbial communities from the Groves Creek Marsh, Skidaway Island, Georgia - 071409BT metaG (spades assembly) | ecosystem: Environmental > Aquatic > Marine > Intertidal zone...
GGACGTGACCGCACACGAATGGAACCCTCCTGCCGACACCGACACCACATCAGCCAACACGCCGTCACCACCAACACCAGTCACCTGAACCGGCGACGACTGATTCGTCGTCGAGCCGTTCCCGAGCTCGCCATTTGGCCCTGCGCCCCAGCAGAACACCTCATCACCGGACGTGACCGCACACGAATGGAACCCTCCTGCCGACACCGACACCACATCAGTCAACACGCCGTCACCACCAACACCAGTCACCTGAACCGGCCACGACTGATTCGTCGTCGAGCCGTTCCCGAGCTGGCCGGAGCTCCCTGCGCCCCAGCAGAACACCTCATGAACGGACGTGACCGCACACGAATGGTTCTCTCCTGCCGACACCGACACCACATCAACCAACACGCCGACATCGAATACCGCTTCGCTGGGCAGCCGAGCGTCGTCATCTGCGAGTACCTTGCCCCAATCTGATTTCTGATCGGTATTGAGTGGCGCCAGATACACGCCATTTGAGTAGCTAGCCTGAAGGCTCTCAAGCGGGCCGTCGTAGCCGAAACATTCGGCGTCGAGGGATGCTGATCCATTTGTTGAAACGCAGAGATCATCGAATGCTCCCCCGGCAAATCCAGGTAACGACGCCGAAATGTCAACAATCTCCTCGGCGTCATCCAACTCATCGCTGACAGCAGCGTTGGCGATAGTGAGGAGTTCTCCCGGCACCTGGCCATCCACCAAACGAAGCGCACTCGACACACTCGCGTTCGATGTCGGTACGACAGTCTGAGCAGCGACCTGGATCGGCGGGGTGAGACTCGATATTGCAGGCAGCTGCCCCACCACCACGCAAGACATCGACAGTGCCACCACACGCCGAAAAATCCTGAGCGACCCAAACCATCCCGACATACACAACCTCGTTCCTCGACGCAAGTTATTTTTGTTATGAACGCCGTTAATTGTAGACGTGACTCACTAGAATCGTCAATATGGGAGTCGAAAAGTCCATGCCTCCGAAGCCGACACGGACAAGCCGGACCAGAAGTGAGTCAATGGCGCTGCTCCAAGACGCAGCCGTTGAGCTACTACTGAACAACCATCCCAACACGCTCACGGTGCGCGACATCGCCAGCCGAGCCGAGGTGGCCTTTCGGTACATTCCGGACTACTTCGGCGGGAAGGCAGAACTTTTCGCGTCGATTTACCCGCGAATCGCCCAAGAAGCCGCCAGCACCCTGATGATCCCCTTCGCGGCGGCGGAGGCGAACGTCCTCTCCCCCCAGATTGTTCGCCATGCCCGGCTCGCAATCTGGCTGTCCTCGAATCACCCAAACGGCGTTCCGGCAACCGAACGTCCGATCCAAGCGCAGCTGGAACAATCGCTTCGTCAGCACTTCGGCATCGATGACGCCACGGCCCACCTCGTCAGTGAACGACTCATCGCCCTGGTCCTCGTGCTTGCGGCATTCCCTGACGCCGTCACGGCTGAGCCAATCGATATCCGCGCTCACATCGCACTCGAGTTGAACATGCTCGCCGCATACGCCCAGAGATGAGCGCGCGGTCCCCAGACTGCACAACACACGCTCAGGCGACAAGGTCGGTGAACTCGACGGCTCAGGAACCGCCACCTAACTCCAAGTCACCGGCAAGGTGTGCTTATACGTCTACGGCAAAGCACACCTCCTCGCCGACATCCACCTGGTGCACCGACTCATGAACGGCCCGCTCCAGGAACGAACCCTCACTCAGAACCCGACCGGCGTCACCAGCCTCGGCAAACTCATCGCCACAGGCATCGCCACCAGTTCCCGCGGCGAGATCACCCTCTCGGAGGGAACACTCGACATGCTCGGCCTGAACTAGCCGAGTCTCGACAACGACCCAGCAACGACTGAGGGGGAGGCGCTTGGCGCCTCCCCCTCAGTCGTTTTCGTCATCGGCTACTGAAATCCGATGTCACTCACTGAAATTTCGATGTCACTTCACATCAGCTGCAGCCGGAGGTGCTTCCGCACGATGGGCATGCGTGGCATGAGCCTGCACGAACCATGTGGACACCGCACTGCATGCACATTGGTGCATCAATCGGCGTGCTGACGACTCCCCGCGCTGGGGTGTTGTCTTCAACCGTTGGCTGAATGGCTCCCGACTCAAGACCCGCCACCAATTCATCAACCGATGGAACTGACTTCGGATCGGCAACGATCTCTGACCCGGTTGATGACTCGATTGACATCTCCTCAACACCTGGAAGCGTTGGCTGAGTGCGCTCGGCCACGGTGAAAATACCCAGTTCGGCTCGCTCGTCGTACGACATGTACTCGAGGGCGAGACGACGGAAGAGGTAGTCCATGATTGATCCAGCGAAGCGAACATCGGGATCGTCGGTCATGCCGGCTGGTTCGAACTTCATGTTGGTGAATGCTTCAACATATGCACGAACCGGCACGCCGTACTGCAAGCCGTAGCTCACCGACTTCGCGAAGGCGTCCATGATGCCGGCAAGGGTTGAGCCCTGCTTTGACACCGTGAGGAAAATCTCGCCTGGCTGACCGTTCTCGTATTCGCCAACCGTTGCAAAGCCCTTGCAGTCAGCAACCCTGAACTCAAAGGTCTTTGAGGTGCGGGTGCGAGGCAACTTCTGTCGAACCGGACGGTGCACGATCTTCTCGACGACGTTGTCGGCAATTGATGCTGCTTCTGCCACTGCGTTATCGGCCGAATCATCAGCTTTCTTGGCGGTTGACAGTGGCTGTGCGACCTTGCAGTTGTCACGGTAGATCGCAACTGCCTTGAGGCCGAGTTCCCATGAGAGCAGGTGCAGCGCTTCGATATCTTCAACGGTCGCCTCTTCGGGCATGTTGACTGTCTTGGAGATGGCTCCTGAGAGGAACGGCTGCACGGCGCCCATCATGCGAACGTGGCCCTCGTAATGGATGGTGTTGTCACCCATTGAGCAGGCGAACACTTCGACATGGTCTGCACTCAAGTGCGGTGCTCCCAAAATCGACTTGTTCTCATCGATGTAGGCGATGATGTCATCGACCTGCTGATCGGTGTAACCGAGGCGGGAAAGTGCACGTGGAATCGTCTGGTTGACGATCTGCATCGTGCCGCCGCCAACGAGCTTCTTCATCTTTACCAAGCCGAGGTCTGGCTCGATGCCCGTGGTGTCGCAGTCCATCATCAGACCAATGGTTCCGGTTGGGGCGAGTACTGATGCTTGCGAGTTACGAACACCATTCACTGCGCCGTCACGAACTGCTGCTTCCCATGAGGCCTGACCGGCAGCAACAAGTTCACGAGGGACAACATCTTCCATGTCGATCTCATAGCTCGCGTCGCGATGCATGCCGAGCACTCGGTTCATGTGCTCTGCGTTCTCGGCATACCCTTCGAAGGCTCCAAGTCGAGCCGCTGTACGGGCGCTCGTTGCATAGGCGTGTCCTGTCATCAGCGAGGTCAGCGCAGCTGCCCATGCCCGGCCTTCTGGTGAGTCGTACGCGTAGCCGAGAGCCATGAGAAGCGCCCCGAGGTTCGCGTAACCAATTCCGAGCTGACGGAAGCGGCGGCTGTTCTCCGCAATTGGCTCGGTCGGGTAGTCGGCGCGGCCGACGAGAATTTCTTGAGCGGTGAAGATCACCTCGACGGTGTGGCGGTATGCGTCTACGTCAAAAGCGCCATCGGAATCGAGGTACTTCAACAGGTTGATTGACGCAAGGTTGCATGCCGAATTGTCGATGTGCATGTACTCCGAGCACGGGTTTGACCCATTGATACGGTCGGTTGCCGCTGCGGTGTGCCAGCGGTTGATCGTCGTGTCGAACTGGAGACCAGGATCGGCGCACTCCCATGCTGCTTCAGCGATCTGACGCCACATGTCACGAGCCTTCATCGTCTTGATGACCTTGCCGGTCACGACGCCAACGAGGCCCCAATCGGCATCGTCCACGACGGCTTGCATGAATTCATCTGAAACGCGAACCGAGTTGTTGGCGTTCTGGTACTGAATTGAGAATGAGTCAGCGCCGTCGAGATCCATGTCGAAGCCGGCATCGCGAAGCACTCGTGCCTTGCGCTCTTCTTTCACCTTGCACCAGATGAACTCTTCGACGTCTGGGTGCTCAACGTTGAGGATTGCCATCTTGGCGGCACGACGGGTCTTTCCACCGGACTTGATGGTTCCTGCAGATGCATCGGCTCCGCGCATGAAGCTCACCGGTCCAGATGCTGTTCCGCCACCTTCGAGAAGTTCTGCACTCGAACGGATTTTTGAGAGGTTGACGCCTGAGCCTGAGCCACCTTTAAAGATGACACCCTCTTCTCGATACCAGTTGAGAATGGAGTTCATCGTGTCGTCGACTGACAAGATGAAGCACGCACTGGCTTGCTGGCGAACGCCCGGCACACCAATGTTGAACCACACAGGGCTGTTGAAGGCTGCTCGCTGGGTGACGAGGATGTAGCGGAGTTCATCAGCGAAAGCGTCTTCTTCTGCGTCGTCGGCGAAATAGCCACCTTCGCGACCCCAGGTAGTGATCGTGCGGACTACACGTTCAATGACTTGACGAAGCGATGACTCCCGCTCTGGAGTGCCAAGCGTTCCTCTGAAGTACTTCTGAGCAACAATGTTTGTTGCGTTGACTGACCATGTCGTTGGGAACTCGACGTCAAGTTGTTCGAATGCAACGCTGCCATCTTTCCAGTTGGTGATTCGGGCGTCACGACGCTCCCAGACCACTTCGTCATAGGGATTTACCCCTGGGGAGGTAAATAGACGGGAGATGCCAATAGTGCCATCAGGTGCCGCTAGTTCTGTTGTGTTCTCTGATGCCAATGACATGTTGTTCTCCCTTGTCCTCTACCACTCATCGCCCACCCGCTGATCTTGCCGTCAGAGCTACCACATCTTGTGAGGTGTGAGCTTGCTCTCCGATCTGTCGAGGTCGCTGTCGCTTCCCGACACTAGATCTTGGGTAACACTCGCTTTTCAAATCACCCTGAACACAACAGGTTGTGTTTCGGGGTGGTCTGCAATTACATCATTGTAATTAGCCCTATGTCAACGACCACTCAAAGAAAGTCGAAAAAAATCGCTGATCGCTAGGTTTCGGACTCAGCACCGGTGCGCAGGTTCAGGGAATTTCACCCCACATCGGAGGAACAATTGACCCCCAACACAGTCCTCCGCGCACCGGTGCTGCGAACCTCCTTAACCCTAAAGACACCACCCTGTGGATCGAAAGTGGACAACTCAGAAAAGTTGTGGATGACGTGAAAAGTTCTGGGGACATTGCGGGGATAAACCTCAAATGAGAGCATCTGCTGCCATGCTGGAGACGTGGACACAGAGTTCGCTCATCTCGACGACGCAGAAGTTGCAGCGCGGTACGCAATGCCACGAGGGCGACTCCCCGGCGGCCGTGCGCCGATCGAACTCTGCATGGTCTCCTCTCTTGACGGCTCAATTTCTCTTGACGGACTTTCTGGGGGGCTTTCGAGTAGCGCTGACCGACTGGTGCTGTCGACACTTCGAGCACATTCGGGATGCGTGCTTGTTGCCGCCGGAACAGTTCGAAGCGAGGGGTATGGCACGCCCTCACGACCCGACCTCACGGTCGCCGTTGTGACGAACTCGTGCAGGCTCGATTGGAACAGCCCGTTATTCACATCGGGTCAGGCAATTGTCATCACCCACGAGGCTGCTGAACTGCCGAGCAACATCCGGGCAATACGAGCAGGTGATACCTCGGTTGATATCAACCTCGCTATCGATCAACTACAGGAGTTCGTTCCTCGAGATGGATTCATCCAACTTGAGGGTGGACCTATGTTGAACGCGACGCTCCACGAACACGACCTCGTCGACGTGGTCAATCTCACCCTGTCCCCGCAACTCGTCGGTGGAATAGGCCAACGAATGATCGAGTCAAGTGTGGAGCTCACGCGAAAATTCGACATCGAACATGCAGTGAGCGACGGAGACTGCCTCTTTACGAGATGGACTCGGCGTTCCGAGGTTGCTTCGTAAGCAATTCGATTTCGCGGTGAAAATCTGCGGCTCCGTCGAATTCTTTGTACACGGAGGCAAAACGAAGATACGCAACCTCATCGACGATACGAAGCTGCTCCAAAACCGCAACGCCAATCTGAGTTGCGGGAATTACCGACCCCGACACCCGAACAGCATCTTCAACGTCACTCGCCATGACCGAGATCACGTCTTCGCTGATTCCCCTGCCTTTAGCAGCAGCCGAAATACCGCTCTCCACCTTTGAGCGATCGAACGGTTCGTGCTTGCCACAAGACTTCACCACCGTAAGCGCTACTTCTTCTACCCGTTCGAACGTGGTGAATCTGTATCCGCAGCCGCTGCAATGACGGCGACGACGGATCGATGAGCCGTTCTCGGCCATCCGGGAGTCGGCAACACGCGTGTCATCGGTCTGACAGGTTGGGCAACGCACGCACACAGAGTAGTCACAGTTCACCATTGGGAGAGGGCAACTACTGCGAGCGGAGAATTTGTTCGCGGTCAGCCAGATGTGTGGAGTCGGCTTGGCAGCGTGTCGAGTCGCAACCAAGAGGGCAGAAACTAGGCGGACGACCTGAGCCCTCGCTCATGCGCTGAGCGAGGACCTAACTCTCAAGGAAGGACGACGGCTTGCCCCACCTGAATGGAGGTTCCGCCGTTCAAGGTGATGAGCCGGTCGAGGTACCGGTCAATATCAATCTCGCCGTGATGCACTCGGGCGATCGCCCACAGGGTGTCACCGGGCTGCGCAGTAACGGTTGAGCGAACGGGTGCTGCACCGGCGGGAGCGGCAGAGGCGGTCACACCGTTTGCACCGGCGAGCACCTCGTTCACTGCGAGCCCACTCGCTACTGCGAGGAAGGCACAAATGCCACCGACGACCAGGCGCCGGCGACGGTAGGTCGCCGCTGTTGGGCGACGAACTGGAAGCGCCATCTGAGCGGTGTGGCGGCGAACCGTGAGATCAGTTGTGGGGATTGCAATTGTGCTCATGTGGTAACTCCTTGAAACCTCGAACTGCCGATACGTCACACCGTAAATAAGGGGTGTAACAGTGGCGTATTGACTTCAACGTCGTGTTGTTTGAAATGTTGTGCGAACACTTCCCGAACACTTGTTCGATCATTATTGTATACGAACATCTGTTCGTGTCAACCCCAAAAGCAAACATCTGTTCGACGAACAAGTGTTTGACTCCTTCATCGAACGCCTGTACGATGAAGGCCATGACCGGAAAAGGCATCACAGCTCGCCAGCGGCAGATTCTCGAGTTCATCGAGGCTCAAATCCAAGACCACGGTTACCCGCCTTCGGTCCGTGAGATTGGCGAGGCAATCGGCCTCACTTCCCCATCAACGGTTCATACCCATCTCAACTCCCTCACCAAGTTGGGTTACCTGCGCCGCGACCCCACCAAACCGCGAGCGATCGAAGTCACCTGGGACCCATCATCAGGTGTCGCAATGGAACGTCGACCGATGCGGCACGTACCGCTCATCGGGGATGTAGCGGCCGGTACTGACGTGCTTGCTCAAGAAAATGTCGAAGAGGTCCATCCAATTCCGCTCGACTTTGCTGGCGATGGCGAATTATTCATGCTGAGAGTTCGCGGTGATTCGATGATCGAACTCGGCATCCTCGATGGTGACTTCATCATCGCGGTACAGCAGACCTCAGCGAAGAACGGCGACGTTGTCGTCGCAGGAATTCCCGGCGACGAAGCGACTGTAAAGACCTACCAGCAGCGTGGAACAAATATTGTCCTCATCCCAGCAAATAGCACGATGAGCGAGATGGAGTTCCCCGCAAATGAAGTGTCAATCTTCGGTCGGGTCGTCACCGTCATGCGACGTCTCTGACCTCAACGTCAGCCGATGCGGTCAGACGCCAATGGGGCTGCCCATTGGCCAGTCCCAACAAGACTGCGCTTTCTCGACTTCGGGCGTATGACGAGTAGACCCGAGATCACGGCTCCAAGCAGCCAACCAACTCCCCACCACCATCCGTTTGTGCGCAGTACAGATGGGTCTGGCCCGAATGTTGCGACCACATCACCAGTTGCCTCTAACTCGATAATGAACTCCCCTGCGGCGTCGACCTCGATAGCGCCGAGCGACCCCCGCTGACCACCGTCAACCAACCGGCTGGCATTCACCTCTGATATTGGAAGCACTGCTTCGGCTCCTGGCTTCGAGAGCACTCGCAACGAGCTCAGCCCACCCTGTCGCAGCCCAGCAGGAATTTCTCGGCAGGCCTGATCTGTCGATAGCGATGGGCCGCGCACTTCAATACTGACGAGGTAACGGCCGGCGGAAGGTATCTCGACAACTGATTCACAGCCACTGACCACCCTCACAGCAGACCTGTCGGCAGCGTCTGCACTCCGACCGGCAAGCACTACTGACAACACGGCAAACGCGATCATGACCCCGGCCGCAAATACCAACAACACATCCCAGCGCGAACGGGAGGGTGCCGCAGGTGTGCTCACAAACGAGACCCTGCGAGCCGATCGGCCACCAGCTGGATGCGCTCCGTTGGTTGCACCACCGCCACCCGAACGAATGCGGCACCATCATCGCCGTAGAACTCTCCCGGGCTCACCAACGCACCGCCATCTGACATCAGTCGTTCGACAAATGCCCACGCGTCGCCAACCGGCACCCACAAATAAAAGCCGCCTTGCGGCATCGGGACTTCACATTGCGCCCAATCTGACAGCACCTCAGCCATCAAGGTGAGCCGCTCGTGATATCGCTCACGCTGCAACTCGACATGCTCGTCGTCGGCCAGAGCTGCAATACCCGCAGCCTGTGCCGGCCCAGGAACCATCATGCCGACGTGCTTACGTACCTCACTGAGATACCCAACGAGGTCTGGGTCGCCTGCGTAGAACCCGACACGCGCACCTGCGAGGTTTGAGCGCTTCGATAATGAGTGCACGGCAACGACCCCGCTCACTCCGGTCTCGAGAATTGTTCGCCTCGGGCCGTCCCAGGTGAACTCGACGTAACACTCATCAGAAAACACTGGGATTCCGTGAGTACGTCCCCACACCGCTGCCGCATCGAGGTCATCGAGTTGACCGCTCGGATTTGATGGAGAATTCACCCACAGCAGCAGGGCGCGTTCAATATCGCTTTGGTCGACCGCAGATAGTTGCAACGTTCCAGACGAATCAACAGGAATTGGAACGGCACGACATCCCGCAAGAGTCGCTCCCATTGCATATGTCGGATATGAAATCGACGGGTACAGCACCGTGTCTCGATCGGGGTTGCGGAGCCGCATCCATTGGGGAAGGGTGCCGACAAACTCCTTCGTGCCAATACACGCCGCGATTGCGGACGTCGGCACATCGAGTGAAAAACGGCGGTCAATCCATGCTGATATTGCTTCGCGCAGTGGCGCGGAGCCAATCGACGCCGGGTAACCCCTCTCTGCCCCGGACGCACCGAATGCCGCAATGACCGAGGCCGGAGGTGGATCAAATGGCGTGCCAATCGAAAGGTCGACAACCCCACCCTCGTGATGGGCTCCGAGCGGCGCAAGCCGGTCAAGCCGGTCGTACGGGTACGGAGGTGGAACGAACGGCTCAGTTGTCATCGGCATCCTCGACGAGGGTTTTCGCAGGCAGCACCGACCCATTCTGACCGATCGTTCCTTGATCTTTGCGATCATCTCCGGTTTGTGATGACGGCGATACCAACCATTCTTCGAGGCGCCCGGTCGACGCCTCAGAAAGCCGGGCTCGAATCGTCATTCCGCTCTCGCCTTCTGCGGTGGACACCACTTGACCCTCCCGGTGAATTGCAGCAATGACATCGCCGCGCTCCCATGGAACCATCAATTCGACGACGGTGTCGAGCGAACGGAGACGATCACCCAATGTGGCCAACATGTGGTCAATGCCTTCACCGGTCACAGCACTTACCGCCACCGAGCCCGGATAATCGGCAAGCAGATCATTCGCCACATCTTCTGCGAGATCTGATTTGTTGAAGACAATAAATTCAGGAACGTCATCAGCCGAGATCTCAGTCAGAACCTCTCGCACTGCCGCTATTTGGCCATCAGGATCAGCCGCTGACGAATCAACCACATGCACGAGAAGGTCGGCAGTAACCGCGGTTTCAAGCGTGCCCTTAAATGCTTCGATCAGACCATGTGGAAGTCGACGAACAAACCCAACGGTGTCGGTAAGTAGGACAGGTTCACCACCTGGTAACGACAGTCGACGGGTGGTCGGGTCAAGGGTCGCAAACAACCGGTCTTGTGCTAGCACTCCGGCGTCGGTCAGCCGGTTGAGCAGAGTGGATTTGCCCGCATTGGTGTAGCCAACGATGGTGACTTCGGCAAGACCGCTTCGGTCACGACGCTTGCGCTGCAACGAGCGGGTCTCTGCAAGTTGGCGAAGCTCGGTCTCTAGCGCTCTGATACGTCGGTTGATCTGTCGACGGTCGGTTTCAAGTTTTGTTTCACCGCCACCGAAACGTGCACCGACACCACCGCGCTGCTGCGACAACTTGGCTCCCTTACCGCGACGTAGCCGTGGTAGTCGGTACCGCATCAACGCAAGTTCGACCTGCGCTTTTCCTTCAGGGGTTCGAGCGTTCTGACCAAAGATGTCAAGGATGACCGCAGTGCGATCAATCGCGGTTCTTCCGAGCAACTTCTCAAGTTGGAATTGTTGAGCGGGATGAAGTTCGTTGTCGAACACCACAGTGTCGGCATCAACCGCCAGACACAGTGTTTTGAGTTCTTGAGCTTTACCTTGACCGATAAACCATGTGTGATCGGGAGCGGTTCGTCGCTGCGTCATACGCGCAACGACATCAGCGCCAGCAGTATCGACGAGCAGTTCGAGTTCATCGAGGCCAGCTTCGGTGTCCTCTTCGGTTGAGCCCGGCAGCGTCACGCCAACAAGCACAATTTTCTCTCGGAAAGTGCGGTCGATCAGTGTCGACCCGAGCGCCTCGCCGTACGGGTTACTCACAGATGCACCATGACGTCACCGATGAATACTGCCGGACCGGTGAGAATTGCCTCAGTGGTGTCGCGGTTCACCTGAACGAGTGCGTCGCCACCTGGCATGTGCACGGTGACCGCCTCTGCGCTTTGAGCAACGAGGCCCCAGGTCAGTGCGGCTTCGGCTGCAGCGCATGCTCCCGTGCCGCAGGCTTGGGTGATTCCGACACCGCGTTCGTGAACCCGCATGGTGATGGCATCGGGTTCAGGCCCTGGCGCAACGATTTCTAAGTTGATGTGTGGCACCCGCTGACCGAGGTCGACGAGGTCAACTTCATCAACATCGTCAACACCGACAACCGAGTGTGGGTTTCCGAGCGAGAGGTGACGTACCGGCCGGTCAGGGTGGCATTCGAGCCGACCCCAATGTTCGGGCTCATCAAGGGGCGATACGAGGCCCATCGACACCGACAACATGACGGTGTGGTCGTCGACTTGTTCAACAAGATCAACAACGCGAATACCAGCTGCGGTCGACACATTGACCGAGGAAAATTGAGCGTTTTCAGCGAGAAAACCAGCCTGAACGAGACACCGAATGCCGTTACCGCTCATTTCGGCATCTGATCCATCGGCGTTAATGAGGCGCATTGTCATCTCGGGGCCAGTTCCACCGAGGAGGAGTAAACCATCTGCCCCAACTCCGCTCACAGGGTCACACCACGTCATTGCGCCCTTCACCCAGTCGATTGCCGTGTCATTGAGCGCGACACCATCAACAACCTGGCGGGTGTCGGCGACGAGGAATACGTTGCCGAGTCCGTGGTGATGGGTCAGTTTGATGTCCATTACTCCCCCAACACTACGGCAGTAGGTTGATGATGACTGGCGCAACTTCAGCGACAGGGTCGCTCTCAATGTCAACCCAGTGAATTCGTGGGTCTCGACGGAACCATCGTTCTTGCTTCACCGCAAATTGCCGGGTGCGGGTGATCGTCATCTCGACTGCCTCTTCGAGCGAGCATTGACCCTCAAGGTGCTCGATGAGTTCTTTGTAGCCGAGTGCCTGTCGAGCGGTACGTGATGGTTGACGGCTGAGAACGTCCTCAACTTCTTGAAGAAAACCGTTCTCCATCATGAGGTGAACCCGTTGTTCAATTCGACTAGCAAGTACCTCTCTTGGCCAACGAAGCCCGACTTGGTGGACGTCTGTCTCGGGATACTCCTCGAGGCCACCGCCGAATGATGAAAAGAGTTGACCAGAACCCTCGATAACTTCAAGTGCTCTCACTACACGACGAGTGTTCGTCGGCTCCATACGCCCAGCCGCGACCGGGTCACGTTCGGTGAGTCGAGCGTGCAAGGCCGTTGTTCCTTCAGATTCGGCTTCGGTCTCGAGCCGCTGCCTGATCTCGGGCCACGAACCCGCGAGATCAAGACCGTCGACTGCAGCACGGTGGTACAAGCCGGTTCCTCCGACAAGTAGCGCAGAGCGGTCTGCCGCCGCAATCGACGTCAGCGCTCCGGCGAGGTGTTCTTGAAAGATCGCCACCGTGAACTCATCTGATGGTTCAACAATGTCGATGAGGTGATGCCGCACTTGCTGTTGTTCTTCGATTGTCGGCTTGGCAGTGCCGACGTTCATATGTCGGTACACCTGCATTGAGTCAACCGACACGATGTCGATGTCATTGCGCTGCGTTGCAACTGCCATTGCAACTGAGGATTTGCCGGATGCTGTCGAGCCAATGACAGCAACTCGCCTTGGCAGGGTGCTCAGAGCGCTTCCACCGGAATTCGACGACGGTGAGTCGGCTCAGCAATCAACTCAACGAATTCACCGAGAAGATGGTGCGGGGCACCGTGCGTGATTTCGACGTTGGCGTATGACCCGGTTCGTAGAGGTGTCGGTGGGGTGAAGTGCACCAACTTGTTTTGGCGTGTACGGCCAGCAAGCACAGACGGATCTTTCTTTGATGGACCCTCGACCAGCACTTCTTCGATCTTGCCGACACGGGCTTCATGGCGCTGTAAAGCCGACCGTTCGACGACCGCACGAAGCCGTTCAAACCGCTCGCCTGCGACCTTGGGGTCAACGAAGTCGCCCTCCATCTCGGCCGCTTCGGTTCCGGGGCGTGGAGAGAAGATAAAGGTGTACGCAAAGTCGTATCCGGCGGCGGCAGTGACCTCGAGGGTCTGTTCAAAGTCAGCCTCGGTTTCTCCAGGAAACCCGACGATGATGTCGGTAGAGACCGCAAGATCAGGAATATGGCGTCGAGCATCGGCTAGACGTTCGAGATAACGATCAGCGGTGTACCCACGGTGCATCAATGCGAGGACGCGATCGCTTCCTGACTGCAGTGGGTAATGGAGGT
>Ga0181588_10003404_pt1 | contig 13368 bp, 8 predicted proteins | sample 071ome_26_FD_148607 | JGI IMG/M metagenome (GOLD analysis project Ga0181588, IMG submission 148607) | Coastal salt marsh microbial communities from the Groves Creek Marsh, Skidaway Island, Georgia - 071409BT metaG (spades assembly) | ecosystem: Environmental > Aquatic > Marine > Intertidal zone...
TCCTGATCGACGAGGCGCGCACGCCGTTGATCATCAGCGGACCCGCGGTGGCCAACAGCGACAACGAACGCTACGTTGCCACCAGACCCAAGATCCAGTCACTGATCCAGGCCCAGCGCAAGCTTTGCGACCGCTTTATCGACGATGCCAAGAAGAAGCTCAAGCAGCTTGATGAAATGGAGGCCGGCCAGGCCGAGGAAGCGGAACTGTTGCGCTACGACATCGGCCTGCAACTCTACAAGGTGAAGCAGGGCCAGCCCCGTTCGCCGCGCCTGGCGTCCCTGCTGGAGAATCCGGACAACCTCAACACGATGATCAAGGCGGAGCTGCAGTTGCTCGCCGATCAGACCAAGAAGGAGCTCTACGCGCAAAAGGAGGAACTTTTCTTCGCGATGGATGAGAAGTCCCACGATGCGGACCTGACGGAGAAGGGTCGCAACTTCATGAATTCCAGCGACCCGGAAGCCTTTGTGCTGCCGGACATCTCGACGCTTTTTCATGAGGTTGATCAGCGCGACGATCTCGACGCCCACGAGCGCGCGCAGGAAAAGGCGAAGATTCAGGAGCTGTCCGACGAGCGGGCCTCCACGATTCACGTCGTTTCGCAGTTGTTGAAGGCCTACTGCCTCTACGAGAAGGACGTGCAGTACGTTGTCGAAAACAACAAGGTGGTCATCGTCGATGAGAACACCGGCCGCAAGATGCCGGGTCGTCGTTGGAGCGACGGCCTGCACATGGCGGTGGAGGCCAAGGAGGGCGTGGAGCTCGAAGGCGAAACCCAGACCCTGGCCACGATCACGATCCAGAATTACTTCCGCCTCTACCACAAGCTCGCGGGAATGACCGGCACGGCGGAAACCGAAGCCTCCGAGTTCTTCGACATCTACAAACTCGGCGTGCTGGTGATCCCCACCAACAAGCCCTGCCTCCGCATCGATCACAATGACACGGTCTACAAGACCAAGCGCGAGAAGTTCAACGCGGTGTTGGATGAGATCCGCGAGATCCACAAGCAGGGCCGTCCGATCCTCGTCGGCACGGTTTCGGTGGAGACCTCGGAACAACTCGGGCGGATGCTCAAGCGCGCCGGCATCGTCCACAACGTGCTCAACGCCAAGTTCCATGAGAAGGAGGCGGAGATCGTCGCGCGCGCCGGACAACGCGGCGCGGTGACCATCGCCACCAACATGGCCGGTCGCGGCACGGACATCAAACTGGGCGAAGGCGTTTCGGAGCTCGGCGGCCTGCACGTGCTCGGCACGGAACGCCACGAATCACGGCGCATCGATCGGCAGCTGCGCGGTCGGTGCGCGCGTCAGGGCGATCCCGGCTCCTCCCACTTCTTCATCTCCCTGGAGGACGATCTCATGCGTCTCTTCGGCTCCGATCGCATCAGCAAGGTCATGGAGCGCGTCGGTCTGGAAGAAGGCCAGGAGTTGGAACACCCCTTGTTGAATCGTTCCATCGGCTCGGCGCAGAAGCGTGTCGAGGGCCAGAACTTCCAGATCCGCAAACGCACGCTGGAGTTCGACGACGTGATGAACAAGCAGCGCTCGGTGATCTACGAGTTCCGCAATGAGATCCTCGAGGCGGAGAACGTGCACGATCGCATGATGGAGGTGATTGAGGAGGTCATCATCCAGAAGGTCGAGGAGTTCAGTTTCCAGGACAAGGAGCCGGAAGATTGGAACATCCGCGGTCTCGCGGATTGGACCAACCTGACCTTTCCGATCGGCATACCCGAGGAGGATTTGCTCAAGGCGGCGACATCGTCGGACGAGGCGGCGCCGTCAGGTTCGGTCTACCACGGCATGAATGTGGCGCAATTCGGCGTCTGCAAGGCGATCACGGCCGCCGTCAAGGAAGCGTATGAGATCAAGGCCAGCATTGAGGAGCCGGAGGCCTTGGCGGCCATTGAACGTTACCTGATCATGGCGGCGATTGATCAGAAGTGGCAGGAGCATCTCTATGAGATCGACAGCCTTCGTCACAGCATTGGCTTGCGGGCCTACGGCCAGCGCGACCCGTTGTTGGAGTTCAAGGCCGAGGCCTTCAAGGTGTTCGACGAGATGATGGTCGATATCAAGACGGAGATTTGTCACAACGTCTTTCTTGGCCATTCCAGTCGCGAGGCCTTGGAGCGTTTCCGTCTGCGTCTCGCCAACCGCGGCAGCCAGGCACAACATCAGGATCTCAATGCGTTCGGCGGCGGCGAAGCCGGCGCTCCGGCCCAGCCGACGGGCGGCGACATGGTTGCGGAGGCCGCCGAGGAAATCGAACGCGCCATCCCCGTTGTCAATGCCCCCAAGGTCGGCCGCAACGATCCGTGTCCCTGCGGCAGCGGAAAGAAATACAAGAAGTGCTGCGGCCGCAACGCGGAGTAGCCGGACCTTGACAGGGACACCCAACGAACCTCCCGCACGACCCGGAGGGACGAGTTGCCGCGAGTCCCATTGACTCCTCCGGGAAAGTTGAATCGGGCTCGACGGCGTCTCTCCCCACGGGACCTACGAGCCGTCCGGTTCCGGTAGGACGGCGCGGATACAACGGCAGCGTGTCGCCCTTCCTTGGATGTCCCTCCGGGATCGGACGTTGCCCTATCCCGCTGACGTGGTCCCGCTGTCTGCGGGCTCGCCCTCATCCGGTTCCTTGACGAGAATATTGGTCGCCAGGTTCTCACGGATCTGGTGATGCAGGGCCTGGCCTTTGGGTCGCGACATGCGTTTCTCCAGGCGACCGATGGCCTCCGGCGCGACGCCGACGTGGAAGATGGCGTCGCCAGGTTTGGCCAGCGGCATGGTGGACATGCCCAGGATGACGCCGTCGACCGGCGACATGAGCCGGTTCTGCTCGCCGCCGAAGATATCGAGATTCACCGCCAGCAATTGGTCCTGCTTCACGACGTCGCCGGGCGCGACGTGATACTTCAGCACGCCGCCGCGATCGGCTCGCACCCAGACCGACCTTCGGATCAGGCTTTGGAAGGGGGGATCCGCCGGGTCGCCGTCCATCATGTTGAGGCGCTTCAGGACATTGGTCGCGCCCCGCACTCCCAATTCGACGAGGCCTGGTTCGATCTTCCAGATTTCGCCCGCTTCCAGAATGATCGTGGGCACGCCGGCCCTGACCGCTTCCGCGCGCAGAGAACCTTCAGGCCCCTCGCCATCGACGATCAGCCCCGCGCCAAAAGCCCGGGCCAGGTTTCTTACATCCGGATTGGAGAGATCGCCGCGCACATTGGGAAAATTGGTGCGTCCCTGGGCCGCGGTGTGAAAATCGATCCCGTAGTCGCACTTGCTGATGATCTCTTCGAAGATGGTGCGCGCCAGTCGGGAACTGAGACTGCCCGAGGAGGTTCCAGGAAAGGAGCGGTTCAGATCGCGTCGGTCGGGCAGGTAACGGGAATGGGTTTCCAGTCCGTAGACATTGACGGCCGGAACCGCGATGACCGTGCCGCGCGTCAGATTCAGCGGCTGTTCCAGGAGCAGTTCGCGCAGGATGCCGAGGCCATTGAGCTCATCGCCATGGACCAGCGCGGTCATGAAGACCACGGGTCCTCGCTTGGGGGCGGCGATCACCCGCAATGGAACGGAGATGCTGAGCCCCGTGTAGCTTTCGCTGAAGTGCAGGCGCAGGTCGTGGGTCTCACCCCGCTTGATTCGCCGGCCGGCGATCTTCAACGGCGGCTTGCGGGCGGATTTCTTGTCGGCCATGGAGGGGCAGGCTAGCGGGATCCGCGGTGTTGGTCACGTCTCGCTTTCCTTCCTGCGCTTGCGCTTCTTCTTCTTGGGCACTTCCCGGATCAGGGCGCGTAGTTCCCTGAGCTCGCCGTAGCACAGCAACTTGTCGCCATCCTCCACCATGAAGTCCCCCTTGGGGTTGGGCGTCACGACCTGGTTGCGGGTGATGCTGATCACCTGAATGTTGCGCTCGGTCAGGTTGGCCTCGCGCAAGGTTCGATCCTGGAGTTCCGGAATGTTGTGAACCACGAAATCGGCAATGCCGTAGCCGGCGGACAGCGACAGCCGCTGGTGGAGATCAACCTCGGGAAACAAGACGCGCTGCTCGATCTCCTGAATGATGGCCGCCGACACATCCACTTCGGTCGCGCCTTCGATTCCCTCCAGTCCGGGCGAGGAATTGACCTCCATGATCTGCGGACCATCCTTGCCCTCCAGCATGTCGACGCCGGCCATGTCCAGTCCAAGTATCTGGGCGGCCCGGACGGCGGTCTTGGCGTACTCCGGGGAAAGCTCCACCTTCGTCGCGGATCCGCCGCGATGCACGTTGCTGCGGAACTCGTCCCCGGTCGCCTCACGACGCATGGCGGCCACCACGCGATCGCCCACCACAAACGCGCGAATGTCCTTGCCCTTGCTCTCCTTCACGAACTTCTGAATCAGGACGTTCTGCCTGGTGCTCTGCAACGTCTCGATGATGGCCTGTGCAATCTTGACCGTGTCCGCCAGAATGACGCCGACGCCCTGGGTTCCCTGCAGCAACTTGATGATGACCGGCGCGCCACCGACCAGCTTGATCGCGGGCAGCACATCCTGTTTCCGGCTCACGAAGGCGGTGTGGGGAATCCCGATATCGCGCCGGCTGAGGATCTGCATGGAATGGAGCTTGTCCCGCGAACGTTCGATCGCCCGCGCGGGGTTGATCGTATAGACGCCCATTTGTTCGAACTGCCGCAGCACGGCGAGGCCGTAGAAAGTGACCGAGGCGCCAATCCTCGGAATGACGGCGTCGTACTCCGAAAGCCCCTTGCCGCCATACAGCAGGCCTGGTTCCTCCTCCTCGACTTCGATCGAGAACTTGAGCGTATTCAGCACGACCGCCTTGTGCCCACGCGCTTCCGCGGCTTCTTTGAGCCGGCGGGTGCTGTAGCATCTGGCGTTTCGGGAGAGGATGGCTATTTTCATCGTGCGAGGGAATGGGGCTTCTTCTTCTTCTTTGCGGCCGCCCCCTGGTTCGGGCCGGCCTCGGATTTCTCTTTCTTCTTCTTGCGGGCGGGCTTCGTCGAGACCACGGTGCGCTTGCTGACATCGACGACGAAATCGTGTTCCAGCGCCTTGCGTCCCAGCAGCATGCGAAAGAGCATCTTCTCCCGCGAGACCAGGGATATCTCAATCTCTTTCTCCACCTCGCCGATGCGGATTCGCGTGAGGACAAAACAACGCTTCCGATAAACTCCCGTGCTCGAACGCACGCGCGCCCATTTCAACACGTCGCTTTCGACGGTCCGGCGCCGCCAGGGTTTCTTTCTTCGCGTGATGACATCGAAGCGGACGCGGCCGTCGTCCAGTTCCTCGAGGTTCTCGACATGCAGCGCGCTGGTCCGGGCGCCCGTATCGACTTTGGCGCGCACGGCGGGAATCTCCCAATCGGGAAAATCAATGTATTCGGTCCAGCCGATGATGGTCTTCTTGGCGGGCATGATCATAACGGGTCTCTTCGGACCAAGACGAATAATCGTCAGTCAGGCCGCGGAGTCACGACGATTCTTGCCGGGCTCCGGCACGTCGAATGATGTGCGTCAGGCTTGTGTTGTCGAAAGCAAGAAGCGTTGATTGGCACGGAAATTGCGAGCAGGGTGAGTATTCGCGATGAATGAGGAAAACCCACCACTGAGCTACCTTGCGCGTCATCCGGCCGTGAGAAGCGCTTTTGGTTCCGAGCTGCGGAAACTGGCGTTGTGTGTTTCGGGTCTAGTGTTCGGCATAGCGGCGCATCGCTGGATCACAGGGGAACCAATGCTCGACGATCTTTCTGAGCCGCTTTGTATGCTTGCTGGGTTCCTTACGTGCTGGATCGCTTCTGTCGTGCGCACCTACAACTCCGAAATGGATAAGCTTGAATCCGAATGACGCCTTCGTTAATCTCAGCTGTGATTGCCGGCCTGACTTGGATCGCGTTACACGGTCGCATTTGCGCCGTATTGAAACGTCGGCATTCCGATGTGTTTGTCGCCCTCGGTTCGCCCGGTGTGCCCAATGGCATGGCGCCCGCGTTCGGGACCGTAGCTCGGCTCCGGTGAACTATGCCTGCCATTCCCAAGATTTCTGCGCAATATGGGCCTGCTCTTCGATTGGCTATTGCCCAGCAATCTGTCCCGCTCCTCGCGAGCGCTTTCATTTTGGATGGAGGCGTGTTGCTTCGTGCAGTTCTTTTCTCCGGAATTGCGCACTGGATATTGATCTGTGTCATCCTGCTTCGCCGCCCCTCTTCCCCGACTCGTTTCGACATCAGCGCCATTCGAATTGGCTTCTTGCCGATGATAGTGTTCGCTGGAGCAATTGCTGCCTTTGTGAGCAGAACATTATGAGATGAGTGACTCGACGTCCAATGCGCCAAAGCAGCCGATGTCTGAAACTGATGCCCAAGAGCCGTCGCCTCCGGCAGAACCGCCAAAACAAAGTCGAAAACGGAAACTGGTTCTTGGAGGTATCCTTATCGTGGCTGTTCTCGCTAGGACCGATCGCTAGGAACTTCGAATGCCTTTCACTGGCCGCGCCCGGCGCAACCTGAAGTCCGCTGCGACGAGATCATTGGGAAGGTCCTACTCGTTCTCGCCGTCTGCGAGGCCATTGGCCTGCAACCACGCTGCGGCGCGATCGGGCCAGGTGTGGATCTGCGATCCCTTCACGGCGCGCATGCCGTAGCCGTGGCCGCCGTTGGCGTAGACGTGCAGTTCGGCCGGGACGTTGTGGCGTTTGAGTCCCGCGTAGATCAGCACGCTGCCGAGCGAGGAGGAGCGATCGTCGTGGGTATGGACGATGAAGGCCTTGGGCGACGATGCGGCGGGCCGGATCTCCGACAGGAGATCGCCGGTTTCTCGATCCAGCACATTCCAGGGGTAGACCAACAAGGAGAAATCGGGCCGGCAGGAGAGATCGTCATTCGTGTCGATCATCTCGTAGTCGGCCCTTCCGTCCCGGGTGTGGAGAATCGCGGCGACCTGGCCGCCAGCGGAGAAGCCGAGCACGCCCAGCTTGTCGGGTTGGACGCCGAAACTCTTGGCGTCGGCGCGAATGAGACGCAAGGCGCGCTGCGCATCCTGCAGCGGCCGCCGCCAGGCGGGTTCGCCCTTGGGTGTGGCCTCGCTGGTGCGGTAGCGGAGTACGAACGCGGCGATGCCGAGCTTGTTCAACCAGGCTGCGGCTTCGCTGCCTTCCTTGTTCGTGACGACCTTGCCGAAGCCGCCGCCGGGCAGGATCAACACGCCCACGCCATTCGCGCCGCGCTCCGGCAGGAAGACATCCATGCTGGGCTTGCGGATCTTCACGACGCGTTCCACCGGCGGGATCTCGCCCTGGCGAAACGGCTGCATTTCACCCGGATTGTCCGACGTCTCGCCTGGCGCAAGGGCCGGCCAGACGGGACGGTTCGGCGCCTTGTCCGCGGCCTGCGTGATGGTCGCGGACAGGGCGATGATGAAAGTCCATCGGAGAATCTGTTTTGTCATGATCGTTTAAAGTTTCAGTTTTGCAGTTGAGCGTTGAACGTTCGCGTCCCCGCTTCAGCTCATCACCTCGTTCACAACCCTGCTTTCCTCGACGCCGGTCAATCGGAAGTCGAGGCCCTGGAACCGATGGGTGAAGCGCTCGTGGTCGATGCCCATCAAGTGCATGGCGGTTCCGTGCAGGTCGCGGACGTGAACAGGATTCTTGGCGACGTTGTAGCTGAAATCATCGGTTTCGCCGTAGGTGAAGCCGGGACGCACGCCGCCGCCGGCCATCCAGATCGTGAAGCAGCGGGGGTGGTGATCACGCCCGCCGTCGGGACTATCCCATTTGCCCTGGCCGGCGACGCCACGGCCGAACTCGCCACCCCAGATGACGAGGGTGTCGTCCAGCAGGCCGCGTTGTTTGAGGTCGCGCACGAGCGCCGCGCTGGGTTGGTCGGTGTCGCGACAACGCGCGGTGCACCAGCTCGCGAGGCGGCTGTGGTGGTCCCAGTCCGGGTGGAACAACTGGATGAAGCGGACGTCTCGTTCGGCCAGGCGCCGGGCGAGAATGCAGTTGGCCGCGTAGCTGCCGGCGCGCCGGGAATCGGGGCCGTAGAGTTCGAAGGTGGATTCCGGTTCGTCGCTGAGATCGGTCAGCTCGGGAATGCTCCGCTGCATGCGGAACGCCATCTCGTATTGCTGGATGCGCGTCTCGATCTCGGGATCGCCGGTCGCCTCGAGCCGCATCTGATTGAGTTCGCTCAAACCGTCCAGCATGCCGCGGCGCAGCTCGCGTGGCAGGCCGTCGGGATCGCGAAGATACAGAACGGGCTCCCGGGCGTTGCGCAGCTTCACCCCCTGGTAGACCGAGGGCAGGAAACCACTGCCCCAGTAATGGTCATACAGCGGCTGATCGCTGGGGCGCTTCATCTTGGAAATCATCACCACGTAGTCGGGCAGGTTCCGATTCACACTGCCAAGACCGTAGCTCAACCAGCAGCCCATGCTGGGACGACCCGGAATCTGGTGGCCGGTTAAAAACTTCGTCATCGCCGGCGCGTGGTTGATCTGGTCCGTGGTCATCGACTTCACAAAGCAAAGCTCGTCGGCGACCGAACCGATGTGCGGCAGCCATTCGCTGACCGTGGCGCCGCTTTGGCCGCGTCGCTCAAAACGCGTCCGCGCGGGCATGACGAGCTGCTTCTGGTTGCGCGTCATGGTGGTCAGGCGTTGCCCTTGGCGGATGCTGTCGGGCAACTCCTTGCCGGCCCATTGGGCGAGGCCGGGTTTGTGATCGAACAACTCGATTTGCGAGGGGCCGCCCGATTGCGTGAGGAAGATGACGCGTTTGGCGCGGGGCGCGAAATGCGGCAACGAGGGCAATCCGCCGCCGGCCCGCGCCCGTTCGCCCAGCAGCAGGGAACCCAGCGCCATCGCGCCGAGATTGACCCCGCTCTGGTTCAGGAAGGCGCGGCGGGAAAGGTGGTCGTGGGCGTTCATCGAATCATTCACGGGTCATGGCTTCATCGAGGTTCAGAATCAGGCTGGCGGTCAGCATGCCGGCGGCGAGCTCGGCGACCTCCGCGCCGGGCTTCGTGCGGAACTGCCCGCGGGAAACAAAATCCGCCGCCGCTTCGGGTTGTCGCCGGTACTGCTCCAGGGCGCGTCGATACTCGCGCAGCAGCACGGCGCGTTCGCGCGCTGCGGGCGGGCGACCGAGGATCGGCTCGAAGATCCCCGCAACCCGCTCCGATTCGTTGGCGGTAGTCCTGATGGCGTTGGCCGCGAGTTCCCGGGCGGCTTCGAGCATGGACAAATCATTCATCAGGGTCAGGGCATGCAATGGCGTATTGGTGCGCCGCGTGCGCACTTCACAGACCCGTCGTTGCGCGCTGTCGAACAGGAACGTTGGCGCGCTCGATCGACGCCAGAAGGCATAGAGGGTTCGGCGATACTGGGCGGCGCCGACGCTCGGGCGGTAAGTGAAGCGCCCCATGAAGATTTCCTTCCAGACGCCGATCGGTTGATAGGGTCGGACGGGAGGACCGCCGAGGGCGGGGTTCATCAGGCCGCTGGCGCGTAGCGCTGCGTCCCGCAGCATCCAGCTGGGCAGGCGATGCCGTGTGGCCCGGGCCAACAGGCGGTTCTCCGGATCGCGTTCGAGGACTTCCCGGCTCACCTCACTGCGGCGGCGGTAGGTTTCGCTGGTTGCGATCTGCCGGATGAGGCGCTTGATGTTCCAGCCATTCTCCATGAAGTCGACGGCCAGCCAGTCGAGCAGGCGGGGATGGGTCGGCTGTTCGCCCTGGAGTCCGAAGTCATCCGGGGTCCGGACGAGGCCGGCGCCAAACATCAATTGCCAGACGTGGTTGACAATGACGCGGGCGGTCAAGGGATTGTCCCGGGACGTCAACCAACGCGCCAGGTCGAGCCGGGTCCTGGACCGCTCTTCCGGCCAGGGCAAGGCGGCGGGGAGAACGCCGGGCGTCACTTTGCTTCCCTTGGCGTCCCAGACGCCGCGAACGAGGACGTGGGTGTCGCGCGGTTGTTTCCGTTCTTTCAACGTCATGACATTCAAGTCCCGGGCGCCGCGTTCGAACTCCTTCCTCTGACTTTCCGCCGCGGCGTGATTGGCTTTGGCGATCTGCCATTCCATATCGTCGGTGAGAAACTGTTCGAACAACCGTTCACGCAGTTTGCCCGGAATGTCTTCGCCGCGGTCGATCCCGGCTCCCGCCAGCTCTTCCATGGGCATGGGTCTGAGGCTGCGCACGGCGTCGCCGGGTTGGTCGGTCGCCGAGATTCGGAAACGACCGATATTGGCGTCGCCAATGGTGGAGCGATGCAGCAGAACAAAGATGATCTCCTCTCCGGCCTTCGGGCTCAACGGTTCAGCCAGGGCGAAGACGGCTGTGTGCTTCTGCTGTGGGTCGTGTCCCTCGGTGGTCCAGCCATTCCGGGGATCGTCGTCGAGCGTATCCTTGACGCGCCCATACTTGCGGCCTTTCACGTTGCGTTCCACATCGGCGACAGCTGTCGCCACTTCGATGTCGCGCAACTGCGAGCTGCCCTTCTCCCGGGTCATCACCTTGATGTCGGTGAGGATGAACTCGCCCTTCTCACCCCGGGTCAGTTTTCCATCGGTATGCGATTTGTGAGGGAAGATCTCCAGGCGGAAACCGGTGATGCGCGGCAGCGAAACGGTCGTGCGCAGGCGGTAGTCGTCCTGTCGGGGATTTGGCCCGAAGGCTTGCACGATGCCATCGGCGTCCTGCATCAGCTTCGTGCCTTCCACCGAATGGACGGAAAGCGCGCGGACCGGCCACCAGGCGGTGAATCCGCGGGCCGCCTCGGCGACGCGCTCGTCCAACCAGGGTTCGAAACGTTGCGCGGCCTTGGCACGCACGCGGTCGCGAATCGTTGTCATGTGCGCTTCGAACTGTCGGGCTTCCGCGACCGCGCCGGCGGCCAGCGGAGATCGGTATTTCATGAAGGGCTTGGCGCCGCCGCCGGCTCGTCCGTCCTCCTCGATGCTGTTGAAGTAGGCGAACATGCGATAGTAGTCCTCCTGCGAGACCGGGTCGAACTTGTGCGAGTGGCATTGGCAGCAATTCAGCGTCAGTCCAAGCCAGACCGTGCCAGTGGTGTTGACCCGGTCGATAACGTAGTCGATCCGGGATTCCTCGGGATCACGGCCGCCTTCCCCATTGTTCATGTGGTTGCGATGAAAACAGGTTGCCAGGCGCTGCTCCGGCGTGGCGTTGGGCAACAGGTCGCCCGCGAATTGTTCAGTGGTGAACTGATCGAAGCCGACATTGTCATTGAAGGCATTGACCACCCAGTCGCGCCAGGGCCAATTGTTGCGGGTGGCGTCCTGTTGATAACCGTCGGTGTCCGAGTAGCGCGCGGCGTCGAGCCACCACATCGCCATGCGTTCGCCGTAGTGTGGTGAAGCCAGCAGGCGATCCACAACGCGGCCCCAGGCCCCGGGAGCGTTGTCGTTGATGAAGGTCTCGACCTCCTCCGTGGTTGGCGGCAGGCCGGTGATATCAAAGCTGGCTCGGCGAATGAGCGTGTGCCGGTCGGCCGCCGCCTCCGGAAGGACGCCCGCCTTGGCGAGTTGCGCATTCACGAAGGCGTCCACGACGTGAGTGTCGCCGGACGGGACGTCGGCCTTGACGGGCTTGACGAACGCCCAATGCCGGCCCCACACGGCGCCCTCCCGGATCCACTTTTCCAAGGTGGCGATCTGGGCCGGCGTCAGGGGATCGCGGTGCGAATCCGGCGGCGGCATGAGTTCGTCCGGATCGTTTGACTTGATGCGAAGCATTGCCTCGCTGCGTTCAGGAGCCCCGGGGACGAAGGACGACTCCCGCGCGGCCTCGGCGAGATCGAGCCGCAGGTCCGCCTTGCGATGTGATGCGTCCGGCCCGTGACAGCTGAAACAGTTGTCCGAGAGAATGGGAAGGACATCGCGGCTGAAGTCCACGGCGGTCGCTGGCGGCACAAGTCCGATCGCGAGAAGCGCGGACAAGACGCCGAGAGCCCGGACCTGTTGGGAAGTTGAGTTCATCAGGCTCATCAGCATGCCAGCATGAAACAGGCGCGTATTGAATTCGATTCGTACGTTCTGGTATGTTTTGACCATGCACTGCAATGAGTCCGCAGCCTTTCAAGCGGCCTTTTTCGACCGAAGTCCGATGGCCGGGTCTGTTATCGGACTTTTTGACCATCTACCGCAGACCTACTTCTATGCCAAGGATCTTGAGAGCCGGTTCGTCAAGGTGAACCAGATGTTCCTGGACAACCATGGTCTTTCCGAGGAGGCGGAGGCCATTGGGCGGACGGATCGTGATTTTCATCCGCCGGCCATGGCCGAGGCTTATGTGGCTGAAGATCGACGGGTGATGAAGGACGGCAAGCCCCTTTCGGGTCAGGTATGGTTGGTGTTGCATCGGCGCCGCGTGCCGCGCTGGTATGTTTCCACCAAGACGCCGCTGTTTGATCCCAAGGGGGCGGTGGTTGGGTTGGCGGGCGCCATGTATCGTGTCCATGAACCGGAAGAGTTCAGTCGGCATTTTCAGGAGTTGCTGCCAGTGGTCACCTACATTGAAGAGCATTATGCGGACCGGATCTCAATGACCGAGATGGCGGCTCGGGTGGATTTGTCCGCCACCCATTTCAATCGTCGGTTTCAACAGTTGCTGCGCATGACGCCCACGCAGTACTTGAGGACCGTGCGCGTCCAGGCGGCAAGGCGGTTGCTGACGGAGTCATCGCATTCGCTCGCAGACATCGCGGCGGAGGTGGGCTTCACCGATCAAAGCCACTTTACCAAACGCTTTCGCGAGGTCACGGGCATCACGCCGAGGGAGTATCGGAGGACGTTTGTGCGGGGGTGATGTTTTCCCGGACCGCAATCCTCAGTCAGCGGAGGTGTCCGTGACCTGCTTCGGTTCCTCGGGACTCGTCAATTTCGGAAACAGCTTTGACTTGAAACCCCACTTGGCGAAGCGGAACTTCAAACCCGTGCCCAGGCAGGAGAAACCGTAAGTGACACTGCGGCTGAAATTGATGGAGGAGGCCTCGGCGAAGTACTTGGTGGGACAGGAGACCTCGCCGATCGTGTAGCCGTGCCAGAAGACCTGCGCCAGCATCTGGTTGTCGAAAGCGAAGTCGTCGGAATTGTGCTCCAATGGCAACCGGCGGAGGATATCCGCCGAGAAGGCTCGGTAGCCCGTGTGGTATTCGGAAAGCTTGGCGTCGATCAGAATATTCTCGGCGAGGGTGAGGAAGCGATTGGCGATGTATTTCCAGAGGGGCATGCCGCCCCGCAGGGCATAGCCGCCGAGAATGCGTGATCCCAATACGCAGGGATAGAGATCCGCCGCGATCAGCGAGGTCATCGCGGGCAGCAA
>Ga0181588_10003415_pt1 | contig 13351 bp, 8 predicted proteins | sample 071ome_26_FD_148607 | JGI IMG/M metagenome (GOLD analysis project Ga0181588, IMG submission 148607) | Coastal salt marsh microbial communities from the Groves Creek Marsh, Skidaway Island, Georgia - 071409BT metaG (spades assembly) | ecosystem: Environmental > Aquatic > Marine > Intertidal zone...
TATTGAAATACACGTACATAATCCACCGCCATGAATTGCGGGAAGATGGTGGATGAATTAATTGGTCCCGGCCAATCGCCTTCTACAGCTATGTTAAAGATGAAGAAGTGTTTTTCATGAAACGCCGATAACGACGTTGTGTTCAAGCTGTGGTACAAGACATCGTCCACATACCATTTTATTGATCCTTGATCCCAAACGACAGAGAATACATGGAACTGATCGGCGTATTTGCCATCTGGCAAAGACTTGCTTCCTGTGTGGCTGGCTTGTCCGCCTGCATTCCAGTGTGCTGTTCCATGAACGGTACGGTCGTTCAAGCCATCGCCACCGATCAACTCCATGATGTCGAGCTCACCACATGATGGCCATCCCACCGTCGTGATATTGTCGCCCAACATCCAAAGTGCTGGCCATAGACCTTGTCCGAAAGGAAGGCGCGCACGGATATCGATGCGACCGTATTTGAACGATTGCTTGTTCTGTGTTGTGATTCGAGCCGAGGTGAAGGGCGCGCCTGAATAGTTCTCTTGTTTCGCAGTGATGATCAAATAACCGTCCTTGACTTCACAATTGGATGTACCAGAACGGTAATACTGACTTTCCTGATTTCCCCATCCGCTCGCACCAGTCTCGTAATTCCAATCTGATGTGTTGAGTTGTGCGCCATCGAACTCGTCCGCCCAAACCAGTGTGAAGCCTGGGTAAGAGAGCGGAGTGGTATAACCTGAGTCCGATTGATTGTAGGAATTATCATCGTTTTCCAGCGTGATAGCGTTGAATGGGTTCGGAATGTTAATATTCTCACCATTCTGGTATGCAATCCAAAAATTCTCACTTTGTTCCGCTTCCTCATCTCCAAGGATTTCTATGGGGATGAGAGCGCTTGACTCACCTTTCTCGATGGTCACGGTCCCTGAAGAAGCGGTGAAGTCCTCTCCTTCCAGTGCAGTGAGTTCGGTGGTGGTGTAGTCGAAACTTAGGGTTTTTGGGGCTGGTTGATCTAAGGCTATTTCATACTCATAGGTGTAGGTAGTGTTGCCTTCAGCAATCACAACATCACTGCCCATGAGACGTGGTACTTCGGCGGTTTCACATGATGTGAACACCCCCAAAGCCAACATAGAAACGATATAACCTGTTTTAATATGCATTATAGTTCTGAGTACAAGGTGAAGCGCCACAATAGCGACGTACAATTACACTGAATCTCCATGTAACGAGCGGTACCGTCGTCGGTCATGCTCAAAATATCATAAGTAACTGATGCTACAGGAGAGCTTACCTCACCAGCGTTTGCAGCCTTTGGAAGACCGATGAAAGCGCCCATACCGTTCACTTTGATTTGGTCCTCGCCATTGGGCCCACCGCCAGGAATGATTTCGAAGCCGTGTGTACCGCTTGCCCACGCCGCTTTTGGTCCTGTAAGCACAGATTCTGGCTGACAGCCGTCTGTCGCTACACCCATGTAGGTTTCTGCCCAGATATCGCCTTGCGTATCGTAGATCATATCCCCCTCTGAGTTGAAAGTCCACTCGTCGTCGTACGCACAAGGACGGTCTGTGGCTGCAGTTCCGCCAATGGCCCACCAAGTCGTAGAGGCATCCGGTGGTCCTACCCAAAGAGACCCTGCTTGCGGAGCGAGTTTCCATGTGCGGTCGGTACAATCGGTCAAAAATTCCGCTGCGCCTGCACAAATGAAATCAGCATCCTTGAAGATTTCTACCTGACCTTCGGCCGTGGCGTGACCGCCTTGGTTAAAGACAGAGTGCTTGATGTCGTACACCCCAATTTTTGGAATGAACACATCCGCTTGCTCTCCTTCAAAAGTACCTACACCGTCGATTTCCCATTGGAATAGGAATGGATCGCCAGTGTTTACGCTGGTCAACTGAATGTTGTTGGAATCGATGTAAGTCATCGTGTAGTCCGCCGTTGGAAGCGGCCCTAGTTCCGTTTTTCCAGGTACTGTAGGCTCACATGCTACCAACGCGGCAGCAGCGGCCAATACTGAGAATAGTTTAAACGCTTTCATTAGTATCCAGTGTTTTGGGTTAATGCGCCTTGTGAGGCATCTATTTCATTTTGAGGAATAGGTAGGTATTGGTTGTGGGCTTGCCACCCTGTCAACACATTAGCTGCCTTTCCTGTTCTGATCAAATCAAAGTAACGGTGCCCTTCTGTGGCCAATTCCATTCTGCGCTCGTTATAGATGTCCTCAAGCAGTTGGTTTCCTGAAGAACCCAATCCTTGAATACCCACGCGTGAGCGCACTTGGTTCAAGTAGCTGCGTGCCTGAGCTTCAGAGCCACCGCTGCGGACCAAACCTTCTGCTGCCATCAAGAGGACATCGGCGTAACGAATCTCGCGGACGTTGTTCCCCCAGTTCAACGCGGGCTCGCCATCTGGTGGGAATTGGCTCGCCAAAGGCGCGTATTTCTTCATGAAGAAACCTGTATTCTGGTACCCTGGCGTGTATTCAGCACCTGCGATGTTATCTGCATCGATAATAGTGTACTGGTAACGTGGGTCGCCGTCCATGAATGATTCTAGATCTTCAGTGATTGGACAGAAGCCCCATCCTGGTGAGTAATCTGGACCATTGTAGTCACGCATACCACAGAATTGGACCCCAACATTTCCTTCGCTGTGACCAGAACCGAAACGTCCCCAATCACTGGTTGAGTTCTCAGAATAGGTGATTTCGAAAACACTTTCTGAGCTCCACTCACCAGCTTTGGTGAAGATATCGCCGTAGTTCGGCAACAATGAGTAAACGCCAGAGTTGATGACTTCTTCACACAAAGAAGCCACGTCCGCCATGTTATCCTCGTCGTCCATGTACAAGTACACGCGTGCCAACATTGCTTGAGCAGCGCCCTTGGTCACACGACCTAGCTCCGTGCTCGGCACCGTGGTTGGCAAATCTGGAATAGCTGCTTCTAGTTCCGATACGATGAACGGGAAGATCACTTCCGGACCGACCTGATTGATGGTATAGTATTCTGAAGGATCCAAGGTGCTCGTGATGAACGGGATGTTTCCGAATGAACGAATCAAATCAAAGTAGAATTTCGCGCGTAGGAAGTGTACCTCTGCTTTTGTTCTTGTTTTGAAGGCTACCGAAGCATCTTCGATACCGTCAATTTTCTCCAAGAATAAGTTTGCACGGTAGATTCCCTTGTAGTTCTTGCGCCAAAAACCTGCCTGTGGGCCCAAGTTTGGTGTCCACGAAAAGTTGTTTGTCGCCACCCAAGACGGTTGATCTGAAGCATCTGAACCACCTGCATAGGTATCGTCAGAAGCAACGTTCATCAAGAATCGGTACATGGTAAATCCGTACTGATCGTTCCACTGGAGCACGTCATAAACGCTCACCAACGCTTCGAATGCCTGCGCTTGAGTTTGGTAATAGTTGATTTCTAGATCACGTCCTACGGGCTTGGTGTTCAAGAAGTCTTTTGAACAACCTACGGTAAGGAGTGCTGCCGCTGCGATGGCAGCCATTGATCTCATAGTAGTTTTAACTGTATTCTTCATCCTTCCTTATTATTTGAAAGTGATATTTAAACCAATGCTGTGTACACGAGCTTGTGGGTAAATCCCGCGATCCACACCAAAACCTGCGCCGATCTCTGGATCGAAACCAGAGTATTTGGTGAAGGTCAACAAGTTCGTTCCTGCGTAGTAGATGCGCATTTTACGCAACATCAATCGGTCCGCTGCTTCGCCTCCAATATTGTACCCAATCTGTAGGTTCTTGATGCGGAAGAAGCTTCCATCTTCCACGTAGAAATCCGAGCTACGGGCAAAGTTCATGTTGTCGTCTTGGTAGGTCAAACGAGGGTAAGTATTGCTCGTTCCAGGACCTGTCCAACGATCCAACGCAGAGCCGTGCATGTTTGCGGTCGGCAAGTCGTAGCGACGAGTTGCGTTGTAGATTTGGTTACCCCATACCCCTTGTCCGAAGAGGTTTAGGTCCCAATTCTTGTATTGCATATCAATGGTAATACCCGCAGTCATATCTGGCGTTGGGTTACCGATAAAGGTTCTATCGTCTGCTGTGATTTCACCGTCGCCATTCACATCCACAAACTTGAAATCTCCAGGAACTGCGCCCGGCTGTAGGGTATCTCCTGCTTCACCGCCCGTGTGTGCATACACGTCATCCATAGATTGGAAAATACCGTCGGTCTGATAACCATAGAAGTAACCAATAGGCAAACCCTCTGTAATACGAGTGATCTCCAAACCTTGTGGACCCCACTGCTGACCTGGCAAGTAACCGCTTTCATTACCCAACAACACTACTTCATTCTTCAAGAAGCTCACGTTCGCGCTCGCTGAGAAACGGAAATCTGGAGTGTAGGTTTTATCATAACCCAATTCGATATCTACCCCGCGGTTCAACATAGAACCAATGTTGGCAGTAGGCGCATCATTACCAATATAATCTGGGAGTGGTGGACGCGTTTTCATATCGTTCGTCACACGGTTAAAGAAATCTATGTTGGCCGTCAACCAATCGAAGGCACGAATTTCAGTACCGATGTTGAACTGGCTTACGCTCTCCCAGCGCAAATCTGGGTTAGCCACCTGTGCAGGAGCCGTACCGTTCACCAACACCTCGTTGGCACCGAACGTGTACGAACGTCCACCGACAATCGTAGAAGCGTATTCCAATGAACCAGCGGCATCATTACCGTTCAAACCGTAACCCGCCTTCAACTTGAAAGTGTTTAGGTTGTCGTAAATCCAGAAATCTTCCTTGTGAATGTTCCAACCGGCACTTACCGATGGGAAATATCCCCAACGGTAGTTCGAACCGAAGTTTGAAGAAGCATCGGCACGCATGATGGCCGTGGCCACATATTTACCCTGGTAATCGTAGTTCACACGACCGAAGTAAGATTCGATGGCGTAACGCTCCCAATATCCACCATATACTTGTTGTGATTCCACGTTACGAGCATAGTCGATGGTAGCACCATCGTAAGTGTTTACTGGAACATCGCGCTTGCTACCGCCGATATAACGTCCATTTACTTCCTGTGCACTGTGGCCCAAAAGACCGTCGAAGTGGTGATCGCCCACATCCTTAGTATAAGTAATGGTTTGATCCCAAATCCAAGTAAAGGCACGGTTGAAGTTGCTGTATACAAGGTTAGTGTCCAATTGGTTCGTGGCGTTCAAATAGTGCGAAGGACGGAATCCGTTTGCGCCGTAGAAGGCAAGGTCAATACCCATGCTCGTGCGCGCCTTCAATCCTTCTGCGATTTCAAACTCTGCATAGGTGTTGTTGACGATCTTATCAGACCACCCGTAGTTGTTTTCTGTCAAGTACGCCGCTACAGGGTTGATTACCTCGGAAGTTACTCGGCTTGAGATACCGTAGATACCGCCTGCATCACGTACCAAATTATTACGCAATACACCGCCCGAAGTATATGGGCTTTGTGATAATGCTGTAGGATCGGTCTCATACAATGGAGTAATAGGATCCATGTTCAACGCACGGCCTAGTGGCGAACCAAATTCCGTATTCTCTGCTACGCTTTGGCTCTCGTTGTGCGTGTAGGCAACGTTCCAACCCACCGTGAAGCGGTCGTTGGCTTTGGTCACTGTATTCAAACGAGCGGCCAAACGTTGGAAGTTAGATTTGCCTTCAGCCACAATACCTTCTTGGTCGAAGTACGATACTGAAGAGAAGTACGAACCTTTATCTGTTGCGCCTGAAATGCTAAAATCTGTGTTGCGCATGACCGCGTTCGGGTTGAACACGTGGCTCTGCCAGTTCGTGCCTTCACCATAGCTCGCAGCATCTGGGTAAGGAACAGATTGTCCGGCCGCCGCAGCCATTTCGTTTTGAAGCGTTGCGTACTCGCGTGCGTTCAATACTGGCAATTGCTTCCATGCGTTCTGCACACCGGTGTAGCTGCTTACGCTTACCTCCATGCCTTTGGCACGAGCACCATTCTTAGTAGTAACGATAATTACCCCGTTGGCACCACGAGCACCGTAGATGGCTGCAGAGGCAGCATCCTTCAATACTTCGATAGTTTCAATATCACCAGGGTTCAAGAAGTCGATACCTCCACCGATTACTACTCCATCAACTACATATAATGGGTTCGAACCGTTGATAGAAGCCGTACCGCGAATACGAACGACTGAGGCAGCGCCCGGCTGACCTGAGTTTTGAAGTACCTGTACACCTGAAGTACGGCCCTGAAGCGCGGTCTCCAGACGCGGCAACTGGAGATCTTCAAGATCTTCAGCTTTCACGCTAGAAATAGCACCGGTAACGTTAGATTTTTTCTGCGTACCGTAACCCACAACCACTACTTCATCAAGTGTAGAGGCTGCTTTGTCGTAACGCAAGGCAATGGTTAGGTTTTTTTGCTCCCCTAAAAGAAGCGATTTGTCGACGTAGCCAACAAAGGATGCAGTTAGTTCTGTTCCTGCAGCAACGTCCAACGACCAACGGCCGTCCATATCTGTCATCGCAGTCGCAGAGCCAGCTTTGACCACTGCACTAGGTAGCGGTGAGTTATCAGCGGCATCCACAACGACGCCCGAATATTGTGCCTGTGCTAGGGTGGCAAGGCCGAGGGCGATGGCTAAGAATAATCCTTTCGAAGTGATTTTTCCCATGATTTGTGTTAGTGTGTTTTAATAAAGTGTACTTGGTACATTCAAAAGTGCGTACAACTAATGCAACCGCCAACTTTACATTCCGGACAAATGCCGGACAGAAAGTCGTAATTATAGAACTATAGTACGTTTGAGCGAGGTTTTTGTTCGCGAAATGAAGGAATTAATCCAAGAATTGGTCCATGTCCCGACGGTCCTTTTTCGTGGGTCTACCTAACCCTTTTTGACGGGTCATGTTGCGCGCGAGTTTCAAGAACGCCTCCTTATCTATCTCTTCCTGAGGGGTAATGTCCTTAATGTATTCTGGGACCAATTTTGCTCCGATGCGCGATTTCGGCAACGCCAGGATCTCAAATTCTTGATCAAATCCATGGCGTTTGATGCGCACCACATCCCCTGGCTTTACTTCCCGAGAAGGCTTCACAGGAACATCGTCCATCACTACCCTGTTCGAGCGCACCTGCTCTCCCGAGAGGCTACGGGTTTTGAATAATCGGACACACCACAAGAATTTGTCTATTCGCATGGCTACAAATTTGGCGGTTTTCCCCTAATTTCAACCACTCAAGACTAAATTTCGTCGTTATGAAAAACTCACTCCTCTTTGGCGCGTTGTCGCTAAGCGTACTTTTTGCGTGCCAAACCCCAGCAGAACAACCCATGGAACAGGAACAATCGGCAGAGACCGCCAAAACTTACGATAAAGGATACCAACTGTACACCATCCGCGAAGCATTGACCAGCCCAGAAGCCATTGCCGCTTCTTTAAAGGAAACTAAGGCATTGGGATACAATAAGATGGAAAGCTTTGGTTTCATGCAAGGTACCTTTCTTGGCATGCCGGTAGCAGACTTTGAACAAGCTGTGGTCGATGCAGAATTGGGCAGCCCTTCCGGCCATTACCAGCCTATGCAACTCGATAGCGATGTTGTGGGACCCATAGACACTGCGACTATTCCTGATTTTTTAGATGCCGCTGAAGCGCTCAACCAGCATTGGGTGATCATCCCATGGATGAGTGAGGCATGGCGCAATGCCGAAGGATATAGCCACCTGGTCGACTACCTCAAGCTTCTCGGAGCGGCCGCAAAAGAGCGCGGAATGGTCGCCGCATGGCACAACCACGACTTCGAATTTCAACCCTTACACCCAGAAGATCCAGCTTCACCAAAAGCTTATGAGTACCTTTTGAGTGAACTTGAAGGAACTAATGTGGTTTTTGAAATGGATGTGCACTGGGTTGCCTTTGCAGGTGAAAATCCAGTTGAATGGATCAACAACTACCCGGGAAGATTCCCATTGTGGCACGTAAAAGATTTTGCGGCGGATACCGCTACTCAGATCCCTGTCGGTCAAGGCGTCATTCCTTGGGAGGAAATTTTTGCTGCTGCAGAAACTTCAGGTTTGGAGCATTACTACATCGAGCAAGATTTTTGTGCGGCCGACCGCGGTATTGAGTGTTTGAAAGAAAGCATTGAATGGGCGGACCAACAAGCATACATGGACTAACCTCAAAATAGAACCTATATACATGTACGGAACATTAAAAGACCACCTCAGCAACGAACTTCAGGCTATTGACGACGCGGGACTCTTCAAAAGAGAGCGCATCATTACCACAGCGCAGGACGCAACTATCAAAACCACTGAAGGTGAAGAAGTATTGAACTTTTGCGCCAATAACTATTTGGGCTTGAGCTCGCATCCGCGCGTATTGGAAGCGGCACACAAAACCCTAGATACCCACGGTTTCGGGATGTCGTCGGTGCGTTTTATTTGTGGAACGCAGGACATTCATAAGGAATTGGAAGCGAAGATTGCTGAGTTTCTGCATACGGAAGATACCATTCTCTATGCAGCAGCCTTTGATGCCAATGGCGGGGTCTTTGAACCGCTTTTGACGGATGAAGATGCGATCATTTCAGACAGCTTGAACCACGCTTCTATTATTGATGGTGTGCGCTTGTGTAAGGCTCAACGATTCCGTTATGCGAACAACGATATGGCGGATCTAGAAACGCAACTCAAGGCTGCGGAAGGCGCACGCTTTAAGATTATCGTTACCGACGGCGTATTCTCTATGGATGGGTACGTGGCCCAATTGGACAAAATCTGTGACCTCGCCGACCAATATGGCGCCCTAGTCATGGTGGACGAATGTCATGCCACAGGTTTCATCGGTAAGACTGGACGAGGTACAGTCGAACTTAAAAATGTGCTGGGTCGCGTTGATATCATCACCGGAACGCTTGGAAAAGCATTGGGCGGCGCAATGGGTGGATTCACCACTGGACGCAAAGAAATCATTGAAATGTTGCGCCAGAAATCGCGTCCTTATTTGTTCTCCAACTCCCTCGCCCCAGCTATTGTCGGCGCCTCCATCGAGGTGTTCAACTTACTCAGCGAAACCACCGAACTCCGCGATCAGCTTGAATGGAATATTAACTACTTTAAAAAAGGTGTGGCAGAGGCTGGTTTTGATTTCAAAGACGGTGAAAGTGCCATCGTTCCTATCATGCTCTACGACGCAGCGTTGAGCCAGGAATTTGCAGACCGCCTCCTTCAAGAAGGCATCTATGTGATTGGATTCTTCTACCCTGTGGTTCCCAAAGGTCAAGCCCGTATACGCGTTCAGTTGAGCGCTGCCCATACACAAGCACACCTGGACCAAGCCATTGCGGCATTTACTAAGGTGGGTAAGGAATTAGGCGTTCTAAAAGATTAACAACCTTTTGACGTCACAACGGTTAACTAGTGCACTCCTTCTGCGGAAGGAGTGTTACTTTTGACCTCATATTTAAGCCATAGCTATGCTCATTCAAATCGCCCAATTCATTCTTGGACTCTCCATCCTCATCGTACTGCACGAGTTTGGCCATTACCTGCCTGCAAAATGGTTTGATGTACGCGTGTCCAAGTTTTACCTGTTCTTCGACTACAAATTCTCGTTGTTGAAGAAACAAATTGGCGAAACGGAATGGGGTATTGGCTGGATTCCTCTGGGTGGATACGTGAAGATCGAAGGTATGGTGGACGAGAGCATGGACACCGAAAACCTCAGCGACGAGCCTGAAGAATGGGAATTCCGAGCTAAACCAGCCTGGCAACGCTTGATCATTCTTACCGGTGGGGTTATCATGAACTTCATCACCGCCTACTTTATCTACGTTTTCTTGTTGATGAGCTACGGCAAGGATTACTTGCCGAACGACAGCTTGGTCTATGGGATTTGGACCAACGAGATCGGCCACGAAATGGGGCTCGAGAATGGCGATAAGATCCTGAGCATCGGCGGCTACGTACCGGACAGCTACACCGAGACTGCCATGGAGATTTTCCTGAGCGAAGGAGAAGATATTCTCGTGGATCGCAATGGTGAAGAGGTACGCGTGCCTATTACCACTGAAGCTTTAGCCGATATCATCGCAGATAAATCACTTTACAGCGTTATTCGACCTCGAATGCCTTATGTCGTGGGTGCCTTCTCCGAAGGCTCCATCGGTGAAGCAGCGGGCATGCAAGTAGGCGATAGCTTGGTCGGCCTCAACGGTCAACAGTTGCTCTTCTTCGACGAATTTTTCGATGCCATTCCTGATTTTGGCGGGGAAGAAATCGCACTAACCTATTACCGCGATGGTGCGGCAGATACCTTGTACCTGGATGTGCCAGAAGACGGTAAAATAGGTGTCTACAACACAAGTGAAGTCTACAAATACTACAAAATCAAGAACAAAGAATACAGCTTCGCACAAGCCTTGGGCGGCGGCTGGGATGAGGTAGGCAATAAGCTTAGCAGCTATGTGCGCCAGTTCAAGCTCATCTTCAATTTTGAAACCAAAGCCTATAAAGAAGTGGGCGGATTCTTGATGATTCTACAGCAGTATGACAGCTCGTGGAATTGGCGCGGATTCTGGGAATTTACTGCCTTCTTGAGCATTATGTTGGGCTTCTTAAACATCCTTCCTATTCCTGCACTCGACGGCGGCCACGTAGTGTTCACCTTAGTGGAAATGGTTACCGGTAATAAGCCGTCCATCAAAGTATTGGAAGTGGCGCAAATGATAGGATTCTTCCTCTTGCTTGCTTTGCTGATTTTCGCCAACGGTCAAGATATCATTAGAGCATTCTTCGGCGGATAAGATGGATCAGAGCCAGGCCATATTCGAGTATTTAGGCCGGGTCAAGGATCCGGAAATACCCGTGTTGAGCCTCCACGACATGGGCATCCTGCGAGGCGTAAGTATCGCCCCTTTGGATCACCCAAAAAGTCAAAATGCCTTGCAATCCTTCCGCGAGCTGCACCCCGATGCGCCGGAGGAAAATTCCCAGTACATCTATCAGATCACCATCAGTCCCACCTATGTAGGTTGTCCTGCCATGGACCGCATGGCCCAAGACATCAGCGAGTCCATGTATGCCCGCCAGCTGCCCTTCTTTATCGAAGAGCAAATCAAGCCGGCGTGGACCACGGATTGGATCACCCCGGAAGGACTGGAAAAAATGGAGACCTATGGCATCGCCCCGCCCGTGAAAGGGTCCTCAGATAAACGCACACTTTTTGCCGCCGCACCGGTGGTAAAATGCCCGCGATGCAAGAGTTCAAAAACAGCATTGGTCAGCGCACACGGCTCCACCGCGTGTAAGAGCTTGTACAAGTGCCAAAGCTGCCTCGAGCCTTTTGAGTACTTTAAGTGTCTCTAAAGTGAGGCTCATGGCCTAACTTTGAGGAGCCCAAAAACAGAAACATGCCCAAGAAGACCACCGTTCCTTTTGAAAAAGCGTTCAAGCTTATGGCCACGGCCAAGCACATGGCAGCACTCTACGAACGCGAAAAAGAAACGACTTCAAAATACGTTCACGCCACGAGCCGTGGCCATGAAGCCGCACAGCTCGCCCTCGCCCTCCAGCTCGAACCCAAAGACTTTGTCGCCCCCTATTACCGCGACGACAGCCTCCTGTTGGGCATCGGCATGACCCCAAAGGATCTCATGCTGCAGCTGTTGGCAAAGGTGGACGACCCCTTCTCAGGCGGGCGCACCTACTACAGCCACCCCAGTCTCAAAGACGACGATAAACCTAAAATCCCCCACCAAAGCTCCGCCACGGGTATGCAAGCCATCCCCACCGCTGGAGTCGCTATGGGGATTCAGTACCGCGAACAACAAGAATTGGCCACTGAAGAAGAGCTTGGCGCCATCGCCGTTTGTAGCATTGGCGATAGTGCCATGACCGAAGGAGAGATTTCAGAAGCCTTGCACATGGCTGCCCTGAAGCACTTCCCGCTGCTCATGTTCGTACAGGACAACGGCTGGGATATCAGTGCCAACCGCGAAGAAGTACACCACAGCAATGCCGTGGAATACGCCAAAGGATTTACCGGCATCGAAACCCGCGATCTCGACGGGACAGATTTCGAAACTTGTTACAAAGAGCTGCAAAAGGTCATCAAAATCATGCGTAAAGAGCGTCGCCCGTTCTTGGTACGTATGGATGTGCCCCTGCTCAACCACCACACCTCCGGGGTGCGTAAAGAATGGTACCGCGACGACTTAGAAGAAGCCGCCAAGCGCGATCCCTACCCCGTGTTAATCAAACAATGCCTCGCCGCAGGCATCTCCCAAGCACAGCTCGATCAGTGGGCCGCAGAGGCCGCTGCCTTTGTGGAAGCACAGTACGAAAGTGCCCTCCAAATGCCAGATCCTACGACGGAGGATTTATATACCTACGACTATGCCCCAACGCCGATCACAAGTGAGAGCGGCGAGCGAGCGCCGAAGGGCGCGGAGCCGACGGTGATGGTTGATTCCGCCTTGTTTGCGATCAAGGAGTTGATGGCAGAGCATCCGGAGGCCTTGTTATACGGGCAGGATGTGGGCGGTAGATTGGGCGGCGTGTTCCGCGAAGCCGCGACATTAGCGCAGAAATTTGGGGACGGACGGGTATTTAATACGCCCATTCAAGAAGCCTTTATCATTGGGTCTACGGTGGGCATGAGCGCCACGGGCTTGAAGCCCATTGTGGAGGTTCAGTTCGCGGATTATCTGTGGCCTGGAATGAACCAATTATTTACTGAAGTCTCTCGCAGTTACTACCTAAGCAATGGGAAGTGGCCAGTGAGCACCATCATCAGAGTGCCCATCGGAGCCTATGGGTCGGGCGGACCGTTCCACAGCTCGAGTGTGGAGAGTGTGGTCACGGCCATCCGTGGCGTGAAGGTCGCCTATCCTAGTACGGGGGCAGACCTGAAGGGGTTGATGAAGGCAGCTTTCTATGATCCAAATCCGGTCGTGATGTTGGAGCACAAGGGGCTGTATTGGAGCAAGATTAAAGGCACTGAAGGTGCCAAGACGCCGGAGCCGAGCGCGGACTATGTAGTGCCGTTTGGGAAGGCGATGATGGTGTTGGAGGCGGCGGGCGGTGCGCGTGAGCGTGGTGAGGCCGCGCTCGTAGTGACCTATGGTATGGGCGTGTATTGGGCGTTGAAGGCGGCCAAGAGCTTGGAAGGGCGTGTGAGCGTGCTGGATTTACGAACGTTGAGTCCTTGGGACAAGGCGGAGGTGATGAAGCAGTCGAGGATGCACGGAAGGGTGTTGGTGCTGACCGAGGAGCCGAGCAGTCCAAGCTTTGCTCAGAGCGTGCAAGGGGCCATTCAGGAAGAGTGTTTCGAGGCATTGGATGCCCCAGTGAAGTTGCTGGG
>Ga0181588_10003424_pt1 | contig 13329 bp, 7 predicted proteins | sample 071ome_26_FD_148607 | JGI IMG/M metagenome (GOLD analysis project Ga0181588, IMG submission 148607) | Coastal salt marsh microbial communities from the Groves Creek Marsh, Skidaway Island, Georgia - 071409BT metaG (spades assembly) | ecosystem: Environmental > Aquatic > Marine > Intertidal zone...
AAAAACTCCTTCAACAAACTCGCGTCGTAGCCGCCCTTCGCCCAATCAATCTCCATCGGCAATCGAAACATAAAATCCTCCTCCATGGCGAGTTCCCACTCGCTATCGCTCAGCAGCGTGTACTCCGCGGTCGCCATCATTTGGCAAAATTGCGCCACGAACTGCACGCTCAGCGCTTCGTGTTCGGTCGGACCTTTCGTCAAATTCTTCTTCTCCCCATCACCATCATCACCATCACCGCCGCTGAAAACGTTCCGCTTCGGCACCAAACCGGCGCTCACGTCGAACCCTTTCCTCAGCGCGTCTCTCTTCGCCGCGTGCTCGTGATGCACGATCCCTCGTATCAGAGAGACAAAGTCCGAGAATTTCTTCCTCTCGTTGTTATTGTTGTTGTTGTCCAATAAAAACACATCCTCGCACAACTGTTTCGTCAAGTCGACGTTGATCGATAAGTGTCGAGTGTTGTCGATCTCGACGTGGAAGAAGCTTTCATCGTCGCTGTTCTTTCTCTTCGACGCCGACGACATCTTCGACGCGTAAAACTACTTCTCTCTCTCTCGATATGGAGAGAAAGTTTTAGAGAGAGAGAGAGAGCTCTCTTCTCTTCGTTTGTTTTTCCCGCGCGCGAGTTTGCGTGAATCAAACGTAGAATTTTGAAGAGTGTTGTGAGTTCCCATTTTCCCCACAAGTACTAAAACCTAAACCCTAAACCCACAAGTACACGCAACCCACACGCATCGAAAGAGAGTTTTCAAAAGGAGAAGAGCGGAGAGTCATCATGAGCGCGGAAGAAGCAACACTCACGGCAACAACAACAACAACAGCGCAACAACAACAATCGGACGACCTCCCTCGCGCGCACATCAAGCGCATAATGAAACACCAACTCTCCAAGTTCTCCCACGTCGATCCGAAAAACAATCAACCGTTCGAACCGAACATCGCGAAAGATGCGCTCGATGGCGTGCAACAGGCGTGTAAGATTTTTATACACTACCTGACGTCCACGGCGAACGATATTTGCACGGAGAGTAAGAGGAGCACTCTGTCTGCGGTGAGTGGTGGTTGTTATCGTCAAAATCGTCTCTCTCTCTCTTTGCTCTCTCTCTCTCTCTCTCTCTCTCTCTCTCCATTTTTGAAAAATCCCACCCCACGGCGAAGAAGAGAGCTTTTCAAAAACAGGAGACAGTCCGAGGTCGCCGAATCTGAAACACTCACCTCAATTGTACGCGCTCCCTCTCTCTCTCTGACGAAAACAAAACAGGACGACGTCATCCGCGCGATGCGTGAAATCGACTTCCACGAGCTCGAGCCGCAGTTGAAAGAACACTTGAACCAAGCGAAAACCGCCGCGTTGCAAAGACAAGCGCTGGCGGCGGCTTCGCAAGCGGAAGCCGCGCGGAAGAAGCAGAAAACGACGGGGAACCGAGACGACGAGGACGAGGACGAGGAAGAAGATGAAGAGGAAGAGAACGAAGGAGGAGAGGGAAAAGGAAAAGGAGAGGAGGAGGAAGAGGAAGACGGGGACGACGAATTTTAGAAGAGAGAGAGAGAGAGAGATATGTGTATTTAGCGCCGTATTTAGTCATATTTTAGTAGTCACATTTGTCGATATTTTTAGAGAAGAAACACGACTCCTGCGAAGCGACAAAACGTCAGAATTTTTAGCGTCCCGACCGCGCGCGCTCGCGAATATATATAAAAGAGAGAGAGAGAGATAAAAAGTCGACGCGGGTGTTTACTTTTCTTGTCATTGTCTCTTTGCGCGCGCCTTTCTAAGTTTACTTTTGTTTCTTGGTTTCCTTCACCCGTAAAAGAAGAGAGAGAGAGAGCGCCCGCGCCGGGAGATTTTTGGAACTTTAGAGGCCGCGCATTGCATTTTCGAGAGGAAAAATTGAATGCGAAGGAGCGTACGCGAGAGAGAATGAAACGCAACTACCAATCGGTTCCGTCGTTCACGTCCACGGGCAGACCGCTCGAGCGAGTGAAATCGTACCAGGAGTTGCAGATAGAGTCGGAATCGAAGTTATATTGGGTCAAGTCTTCGTTCTTTCTCCTCTCGTGGGCGTTCGTCTCGGGTGGGATAATTTTGCTCAACAAATACATTTTCGTGAAGGACGATTTTCCGTACCCGATTGCGATTTCCGCGACTGGGCCGCTGTGTTCGTGGATCGTCGCGGCGTTATTGATCGCCTCTGGAAAAGTCACCATTGAGAATAGGGTGACGATGTGGGAGTACTTTACGATTATAGTTCCGATTGGTTTGTTCACGGCGATTACGTTCGCGAGCGGGAACACGTTGTACTTGTACTTGAGCGTCAGTTTTATACAGATGATTAAGAGTTTAAGTCCCGTGGTCGTGTTTTTGGTTTTAGTTATATTAGGTATGGATAAACCGACGTTTACGAAGACGTTTGGGATCGTAGTGACGAGCTTTGGGATGTTGGTGGCGTGTTTGAGCGAGAGTAAGTTGACGTCGGTCGGGATCATGTTGATCGTTCTGAGTGAATCGAGCGAGTGCATTCGGATGGTGTTTTTCCAGCACATGCTGTATAGTCGTAGTTTTGGAGTCATTGAGGGTTTGTTTTATTCCGCGCCGGCGAATTTTCTGTTCTTGGTGATCTTCACCATAATATTCGAGTACGGGGAGATGGTCGAGACAGAGGCGTGGAGACGACCGATGGGGAATCCGTTGCCGTATATTACCGTTGCGTTCTTTGGTTTTTTCGTAAACGTGACAACTATCGGAGTGATTCAAACGTGTGGTTCGTTGACGTTCAAAGGTGCCGGACAGGTGAGAAACGCCTCGGTGATCATGTTATCCAGTTGGTTGTATAAAGAGAAGCAAACCATCGTGCAACTGTGCGGTTACGTGGTTTCCATCGTTGGATTTTTCATATACCAAACGGCTAAATCGGCGGAAAGTTTGGATACAATCACAAAAAGCGCGGAATTTATGGCTGGTGAGCCGTTTACGCCCGGTTCGCCGATTTGGGAAGGGTCGGAAGAGTACACTTGGGCAACCAGTCCGCAATGGAAACAGATTAGAAAAGGCGGCATTTTCTCAAATTTTCGGTTCGTCAATAACAAAGGGTCGTCGAACAATTTAGTCGGATTAGCCAACGGAGGTAAAGGTAGCGCGAGTAGCATGAGCAACAAAAACAACAACGGGAGCTTTTCTGGGTCGGAGGAAGAGAAGCAGAAGATCTTAGGCCCAACGTTGAAGGAAATAGAGGAGATCAAGTTGGCCCAGTTAGCAAAGCAAAGGTCGAAATCGACCGCGGATTTCAACGTCGCTGAGAACGGCGGGTTAGTGGTGACGCCAAGGAGCTCTGATTTTGGCTCTGGAAGTACCGGTCAGCATTTTATCTTGAGCTTACCGGAGGATTCAGAGCGCGTGAGAGATCCGACGCGAGCGGCGAGATGGGGAGTGTAGAGAAAAAGTGCATTAGTGTAATTAATAGTAGTTTTCATTATAGATAGAATTTGTGTACGTTTAGACTTCACATTAAAAATACATGTCAGATAGATTCATCTTCTTCTTCTTCTTCTTCTTGTAGCAGATTCGCGCGAGTTTGCATGCATGATGCTCTGTTATACATTTTCTGCTCTTTCTTGAACCGGCGCGATTTTCTTAATTCTTCTTTCGTCCTCTTCCCGTCTCTTCCTTTTCTCTTATAAACTTCTTTCTCTCTTTCTCTCCTTCTTCCTTCTCTCACTCATTCCACTCTTCATTTCTTTCTCTTTTTCCTTACTCGTAATAATATCAGCAATAATGACGATAGCTGCTTAAAGTACCGTTCCGTCTGGAATCTTGGCATCCTTCAAAACGCAAGCCACTCCGTCCACAATCTCAATCATCCCTCGTAACTCTTCTCTCACGTGCACGTTTCCGTTGCATTTCAACACGCAATCTTTACCAACGCTAGCACCAGCATCTAAAACCACGTTCTCCATTTCCGTGTTATCACCAACGACTGTTTGTGCGACGACTTCCGGCGAGCCGACAATGATGACATTCTTCAATCGAACGTTTTCCCCGATTTGTGTCGTCGGACCAACGATGGAAGATTCAATGAACGATCCGCTTTCTCCACTTCTAACGACGCAGCCGTCTAATATTAACGACTCTTGTACTCTGGCAAAACCGATGAACTTAGCCGGTGGTAAATATCTCGCTCTCGAGATGAGCTTTTGGTCGGATCCGTACGCAATCAACTCCGCCGATGAACCTCCCTTTGCCATCTCAATGTTCGCTTGGAACCACTCGGAAAATGATCGCAACGGCGTCCAATATCCCTCGTGCTTGTGCACGACAACTTTCATCCCGCGTTCAATCGCTTGGTTAATCACGTGCTCGCCAAACTCGAAGTAATCTCCTCGTTCTCTAGATGGATTCAAGAGCAACAACTCCTTCATCGCTTCAGCGGATATAATGTAATTCCCGGTGCTGATGTGATACGAGTGTCGTTCGTCTTTATCGACGAGTTCGCGAAAGATGTTCGAAAAGTGTGCTTTTTCGTGCAACCTTTTGACGACACCTTTCTCGCCTTTCTTCGTTACTTCAGTTAAGCCAACTTTTAAATGATTCGAATCGTGGTGCAAGTGCGATTTTTCCAACATGCTAGAATGGCATCGTTCGCTTTGTACCATCATGGTAATCGCCGCACCAGAGTCATTGTGCGCCTTTAACATCTCGTTGAAATCAGCTTTGTGCAACTGTTCTCCCGAGCAAACCAAATACGCCTCTTTATCGTACAATCCTACCCCTTGACCGCTGCTCACGCCTTGTTCGATAGCGACGTCAAACGACTGCGCTTCCAAGTGCGCTCTCACCGCTGCCGCGCTTCCTCTCGGCCACTCGTCTCTCGTCGGCGTCGCTGACATTGGTAACACGCAGACTTCCGTTGTCGAACGTCCCATGGAAGAATTTTTCGAAAAAGTCATCGTCACATGGTTGTTCAACGATCTCGAGTTGTATTGCGTCAAAACGAAAACTTTGCCAAACTCTGCTTTCAAGCACGCCGCGACTGGGAAATCAATTAATCGGAACGATCCGCCCACGCTCAACGCCGAGATCGCTCTATTTCTCGTCATTGGATTTGATTCACCAACGCCTCCAGCTAAAACAATCGCGGTGACGTTTTGTGCGGAGACTTTTGCAACCGGCTGTTGTTGTTGTTGACCATTCACCGGGACGTTCACCATCCTCGAATTACCCAAGTTCAGGTTTGTTCGATTATTATCTTCGCTCGTCCTCGACACGCTCAGCCTCGACTTACTCGGTGATGATGCTTCCACCCGCTTCGACGTCATCACGTCGATAGTTTCCGCCGTCGAGTTCGTTTGCACGCGAAACGGCGCGTCCACGTACGAGTTTCGAAACATTTCCCTCCTGTGCTCTTCCAAAAGTTGGTCTTCGTCCACGGAACCTAAGCCCCGCTGTTGCTGCGCGCGCTCCTCTTTGATCGCGTCTGTTTTCAACTCATCGCCTCGTTGATTGTGTTGATTGATGCCGTGATGATGATTCTCCCCTCCTGGGTTCGCTCCCGAACCAGCGGAGGAAGAAGAAGATCTCGCGGAATCGCACGAGACTCGAGTCGATTTTCCCGGGGTCATCATCGAGCCGTTCCTCGCGCCTTCGCTCGACGTGGAGGACCTTCTCGACATGAAGTGTTCTTTTAAAGAGAACTGGTGGCTCACGCCCGCCGTGGACGGCGGCGAACGGCTCAAAAACGCCATCTTATTCGCTTCGCGTTAGAAAAAAAGTGTCTTCTTCTTCTTCTTCTTCTCTTCTGCGCGCGCGCCGGTTCAACGAAAGATATTTTCACAAAGAATTAAGAAAAACAAAAATTCCCCCGGGGTCGTCTGTGAAAAAAAACACCGACGATGCGAACGTGAAACGCGAGCTTTCTTCGCTTCAACGCGTTACGTGAACCTTTTTTCGCGCGATTTGCACGTTTGTTTGAGTTTCGCGCGCGCGTCGCGTCTGTAATTGTTTACGAAAAGACGTGCGGTGCGCTAATTTTTTGCGGTCGTTTCTTTGGTTTTTGCCGACGTAAGATACGCTTTCTCCTTGATATTTTGAGCTTTTAAGGCCGAAAGGCTTCGAAATTTGCATTTTTTTCATCGGTTTCGTCTCGTCTTCAAATCTCATTGGCTGTGAGAGCGAAAAAAGAAAAAAGAGCTCCCAAAAAGCAAATTGAAAAAGCTCGCAAACGCTTTTTCGTTTGTGAGTATTTCGTGCGTCGGCGCCCTTTTCTTTCGACGACGACGACGACGAAATACAACAACAACAACAACGACAACAACAACAACAACAACACACGCGCGCACGCATAAAACGATGAAACCGTTCGAATCGTTACTCACGCCTCGAGCTTTGCGCGAAGACACGAAACGACGCGTGGAAGAGAGCAATCGAAAGTATGCGAATGCGAGCGAATCGAGTGCCAAAAATTTGCGAAACTTACAACATCATCGAGTCTCGGGTGAGGCATTCGCGAAACGCATCAAACGAGAGTGCGACGCTATTCTGAAGCGTTTAAAACGATCGTCCGCGTGATTTAAAATGTTAAAGATGTATTCATTATCGATTAAAACAACTATACAACTCTCTTTTTCTCTCTTTTTCTCTCTTTTTAAAATTGTTAAATAAAATAGGACTGTGGCTACTACAGTAAAATGTTAATACACTCGAGAAGAAGAAGTAAGTGACTTCTTCTTCTTCTCGATCAAAACACGACGCACCCCTCTCTCTTTCGTGTGGTAATGAGCTTTTCTTCAAGTAGTTTTTTTACAAACAAACGACAATAACAGAGTGGCGGTGCGCGTAATAGTAGCTCTTACGATTACGTCGCCACACCATCTTGTTGTTGTCCTTCGCCGCCTTCGTCGGGAGACTTGACGCAACTTCTCGCGACGGACTCGAACAGGCGCTCAATCTCCGGCGCGCACCTCGTGAAACCGTGCGCCCAAAAGTTGTATCTCGGATTTTTAATCAACTCAACAAACGTGACCAATAATCCCCACGGGTGTGGTCTGTTGACGACCAATCGCTCCAACAACACTCGCGTAATTTGTTCTCGAACTAATTCCGATTTCGTCTCTTGGAATAAGCACAAAGTTACGCAACTAAAGTAGTGCGTGTGCGAGTTTGGATATCGCAACTGGTTCGCGACGGCGCTCATGAAGTAGTATCGACCTTCCGCGTCTAAACTTTCATCGCATAACTTTTGCAATAGTTCCATGGGACTGGAATTCAACACGGAATTGCGCGCGTTCTGGTTTGCCGCAATCGCGTTGACACCGATGTACAACACTAAAGCGTTCATCATCGGTACGTCGTATCGAGTGCCCGTTTGCATCGCTTTTTGACCCGGAAGCAAAATGTCGTCGCGAACTTGTTTGGCAACTTGAGACGCGTTGGCGGCATTCTTTGAACTCAAATAGTTGTCGATGGTTACTTTCGCGCTCGATTGATTAAACGCGGGATCGTTCAATACGAATTGCGTCGCGTTGGTCGGCTCTTGCGAGATTTCCGGCAACAAGTCAATCTTCAAGTTTGGCGTGAAGGGATCGGGCAAACGCATGTTTCTCGGAAACGCAGACAAGACCAAGTTGCGTAATTGGACACAGTTCGTCGGCGTTGCATCCAAGAAGTACACGTGGTTATCGCAAAGGAATTCCGGGAAATCGTGCAACAAGACCAAAAAGACTCTCAAGACGCCTTTGTAGAGCAACTTGACAGGTTCAGTCAAGTTACACTCGCGCAAGTATGGTTCAAGAAACTTCAACGCGGCGCAAATCAAACGCTGCAACAACGGACGACCTTTTTGTGCGTGATCCAAGAGCAATCTCGGCATAAAGCATCGGTGCGAAACGAGTTCTAACCATGCGAACGCAAATCCAGGAACACGCATGGGCTGCAACGCTAACAAAGCGGAAGCAAACGCAGCCAGCACTTGCGGATGCGACGAGTCCAGCACGGCATCTGGCGCTCTCATTTCGTTGAGCAACCCGCTCAACGCGCGAAAGTACGGTTTCGGATTGAACTGCGGACCGCGTTCGTCCGTGTCTCGCATCGCCGTGCGAACGATGGCAACTAACGCGCGTCCGAAGAGCGCCAAACGCTGCTGCGGTGATTCTTCTGGACGTCTCGCAAGACGTGTGACTAAACGACAATACGCGTCAACCGCCGCAAAGCTCATGGAGCTTTCCTCGCCGCCTTGCGTTTTCTTTTCGCTGCCAAGGCAGTGCGTCACCGCGAGTTCAACCAAGACACGCAAAAAGCCTTCTTGCGCGTCTTCGCGGAGAAACGTCGTGCGCTCGAGTCTTTGCAAGAACATGACGGATCGATCGTCTCCGGGAGGCAAATCTTGCACTCTCGCCCACTCGTCAAAGTGACTGGCGACTCGTTCGCGCATCTCCTTCGCTGATTTTTGCGCCGCTGTCAAGTTACTATCGTCGACAGCGCCACCTGACACGCCACCATCGCCATCCTCACCACTTTTACCACCCCCCAAGAAGCTCGTCGTTCCTGATTGCTCGCTCGGCGGCGGCGGACCACCCGGTAATGGTGGTTGCGGCGGCGGCGGAGCGCCCGGTAACGGCGGTTGAGAACCCGGGAACGCGGATTGCGGCACCGGCGGTTGACTGCTCGCTCCACCCGGACCGCCACTGCTACTAGTAGCTCCGGCGAGATTTGACTGCGATGAAGTCGCGCTTCCACCCATTGACGTCGGTGGTGCAAGTCTTGGAATTCTAGAGAAGTCGTCGTACACTTTTAAAGCGACGCCGCTCATCAAGGTCGCGCTACCAGGTCTCGGCGGACGCAAAGTCTCCAATTGCAATGCCGCCGGAAACTTCCCGGATAAAGCAACACCACTATCGTAAAACGGAGCAGATATCGCCGACGGTTGCTGCTGCTGGGTTTCTTTGTGCTGCCTTCTAACCACAACCGCCGGCGCTAACGCCTCGTCGACGTCTCGCATCGCTTTTTCCGTGGCTGCTTTTTCAATCAACGAACACCCGAGCTCTAAGTTATCTTGCACCGCGTTCTGGATGGCGTTTTCTAACGCCTGCGCTTCGCAGGCGTTCGATGCACCCGCTCTTTGCACGAGCAATCGCAACTGGTTTGCCGCGGACGCCTTCAAAGGCTCTCGAGACGTCGCCAAGGCTAACGATCCGGCCAGAGAAGATACCATCGCATGTGCGGCTTTACGCAACCGTGTCGTGTCTGGATCGCACGCGAAATCCTTACGAACGAGTTCCCTCGAAGTCACACACGCAATAGTTGCAGAACGCTCAACAACCGGCGACACAATCTCTCGAATACCGTGCGTTAACGCGATTGGCAAAAATCTTGCAAGCATCGCGCGAACACTCTCCGGAATGTTTGGTTGCGGGTGCACGCGGGCGTGCGCTTGAATGTTCGGTAACGCTTGCGCGTCTGACAAAGAAGGTTGTTCTGCGGCCATATTCTGCTGGCGTTGCTGTTGTTGTTGTTGTTGCTGCTGCTGCTGCATGTCTTGTTGAGAAAGCTGCTGACCCCAGCCGCCGCCCATGCCGCCGCGCTGCTGCCCTTGCAAAGACGGGAGTTGGCCGTCGCTCGCAGCGGTTTGCAACATACCCCCAGGACCAAGCCCACTTAAACCGGCAGGAACCTTGTCGGCGACAAAATCGGGATTGTCGATGCGCACGCGTTGTCGATTCTGTAACAAATTTGAAGGCTTGACGTCCTTGACGCTCAAATTGAAATGCTTGAACAATCTCTCTGTTTCAAACTTCAAGTTTAGCTTCAAATCGCGATCGAGGTAAATCTCCGCCAACAACGCTAAAAGCGCTGCCGTCCACGGGTTTGGAGGCTTGAAGACAAAGTTATCTTTCGCTGGTTCGAGGATCTTTGCGACAAAAGGGATGACTGCAATCATGCGTCCAGCCTCGTAGGCGTCTAAAATCAATCCCTTCACATCGAGATCAATCATCAACACCGGCTGAAGACGCGCTATGGTTAATCCGCCGAGCCAAGAACCGAGGTTCTTCAACAGAGAACGCTCACCTGAATTCGTTTTCACTTTTCCACTCGTCAGCAAAACTTTAATGTTGTGATAGGTCGCGCGAAGAATAGCTTCGAACAATTTTTCCTCGCCAATTTCGTCGAGCATTTCGAGATACAACGCGTGAAAGTTCGGCTCAATCGCCGCTCTCTTAACAACCATATACGTCGCAAACCACTCGTAAAACTCTGGCTTGAGCTTTCCTTTGACTTCTTGACCTTTCAGTTTGACGTTTTCACCAGACAAGTTGTTCACGGCGAAGTGAATCTGATCCGCGGTTTTCGAATCCGGCGAAGCCGTCGCCGTGTTTGAAGCTTGCAAAAGCGTATCCAAGTTGAGAGACGTCGCGAAACCTGATGGCGCGGAAGCGATCGCCGTCGCTGAACCTGAACGAGACATATCTCCGCCATCTTTGCCGAAAAGCGGTAACGAAGCGGCCGAGTGCAACTTACCGTCTTTCGTAGAAGACGAGTCAATCCCAAGCACGGACGCAGCCATGTCTGACGCTGTAGTCGCGTTTGCGCTTGTAGCCGCACTCTCCGAAGCCGCCGTCGCTGCAGCTGCCGCTGCCGCGGCGGCGGAATTTCCAGCCGAAGCTATGTCGTTGAAACTTAACTTCATGCCAGCCACTCCCGCTGCTAATCCTCGCGCATCCTCCGGGCCACCCATTTCAGGTTCGTGCATGCCGAGTGCGACTTGCGTCGGCTCCGAAACCGGAACATTTCCAAAGAACTGTCCCAAATCTGGATGCGCTTGACGCAAGTGTTGTATCTGAGCTAAGTGTTGACAATATTGTGGCCATTCCGGCAAGCGAGTTTTGAACTGTTCCAACGCTTCGGAACCAAACGCAAACATCTTCGACCCAAACGGCTTACGTAAAGCGTCCAAGACGCATCGCAAAGCGACACCGAGCGTGATGTTACTCACGAGCTGACGCTGGACGAGCTGACCGAACAACACAGCGGTAATTCGTAACTCTTTGTCCGGGTACTTTGGAAAGAATCGATACTCGTCGAACAAATTGTGTACCATGCAACTAAACACTTCGCGTTCGCGCGGAATGTTCGATCGCAAAAAGCCGCCAAGCATGTCAACGAGATCGTTGATTTTGCGTTGACCGGCGTATACTTGCTGAAAGTGCGCGTTCGCTTCGGCTTCGATGTCTGCAGGAAAACCGTTGGACAACCCTGGATTCCCCGACGCGTTGGCCGCAGTACCAGGATTGCCTCCACTCGGGTTGCTCCCATCCGCACTCATAGCGCTCGCGTCGCCCGCAGACGATCCTCTCTGAGCGAATGCATTTTTAACCGTTCTAATATCGTTCTTGTTGTCCGCCGAAATCGACGTCGCGCTTTCCAGGCACTCAAAGAATAGGTTCGCAATTTCAGAAGTAACGTTCAATCCTTTTACGCTTTGGCCTTCAGATTCTAAGCAGCGTCTCTTCAAAAACGCCACGCACGCTCTCGCGAAATCGTCAGGATTCGCCGAAGCTCCCGCGCTAGTATTATTGTTCTTACCTGACGAAGATCCAGCTAAAGAATCTCTGAGAAACTTTTCGAGATTTAAGTATTCGCGACGCGACGCCAACGCTGCGATTTCAATACCCATCAACATCCCACTTCGTTTCGACGCAACATTAGAACCGCTCGATGACGACGACAATTGGCCAATCTTTTGCAAAACTTTAGCTAAATTCTTCATTTCCGAAATAGCATCCACGATTCGAGGTATGCAAGCGTTGTTACTCTCGTAACTCATACTCATAGCTTCAATAACCGCATCCGGCAAGTGCGTAAAGGCTGCGGTCAGAGCGTACTCTCTTGGCGCCGAGGCGGTTTGAAAATTTGAGAATATTCTCGTCAACGATTTCTCGACGACATCCGCGGCGATCGAAGATTCCGCATTTTCCGCGCGAGAAATGGCCGCCACGACATAATCCGCGTTCGTGGACGCGCCGCGATCCAACACTTTCGCCGCGATTGGTTTCAGGAAGACTTCTTTCGCATTATTCGTGGTATTTTCCGCTAACTTTGTCAACACTAACATCAAATCGACGCACGACCAACGCTTGATTTCGCTCTTTTCTCCATTCGGAGGGAAACACGTCACCCCAAACTCCCATTCCATCAAACTCGGCTCCACGGCGAAGACCGCCGCGCTCAACAACTTCATTTGCGTCGATTGTAACTCGCCCGGCCAGACGATCCCATCCCCAACGATAGCTTGCGCAGGAAATGGACTCCCTGCTCCTCTGCGATACATCTCTACCAACCTAGAAAAGAAACTATAGTATGGTGGAAAAGACCCTTGCCCAGCCGCGACGTTCATTTGCTGCAAACTCGATTCGAAATCCGGGCTCAACTCCACCTCAAACCTGCTCGAAAACATCTCGCTCTCCGGATCTTTCTCTCGCAAGCTCAAAATAGCATCTTTCAAGTGCACGACAACGCTTTCTCTCCAATCCAACTCTGGATGCGTCTCTCTCACCGCGTCCGCCACGGCTTCGATGTTCCAGGTTTTCGCCCTATTCGCCGCCTCCGTCGGCGGCGACAAACCCATAGCCGACGCCAAATCAGCCAGCGTTTGCGACGGCACGTCCCCTAACGACCCATCGCCAGTCTTCGCAATCGTCGCCAGCAACACCGCTAAGCCTTTGTTATCGATCCTCGGCAACAAAGCCAATATCTGTTTCAACGAAGCCTTCGTGTGCGCCGAGGCGTAGCCCAATTCCTCTAAAGCCGCAGCCGTGGACGACGCAGACGCCACGCGAGAGGCGATATCGTTCGCCAACGGCGACGATTTCGACACTCCTTCCCCCATTCTCTACTTCTCTCTCTTTCTCTCTCACTCTAATAAAGTCGCGCGCGCTCTCTCTCTCCCACTCTAAAATGTAATAATTCTCGCGATCACCCTTTTCTCTTTCCTCTCTCTCTTCAACTCAAAAAAATGTATGTACAAAATCCTCCTCCTCTTCTCTTCCTTTTACTCTCTCTCTCTCTCTCTCTCTCTTCACCACCGCGCGGCGACAAAACGGCAGGAGATGGAAGGAGAAAGAGAGAGAACCCTGGGAAAAATAGCAAAACCGGAAGAAGAAAAAGAACGCGTCGTCTCTCTTTCGTTGAAAAATGAGTGGTGCGATAGCTACAGCAGTGCGCGTCGTGCGTCTCGTTTTTTTCTTTTTTTTTGCGGAGTTTTGTTTGGGGGTGGGGCGAGAGTCCTCTTCTTCTTTTTCCTCGAGTTTAGGGTTTAGGGTTTAAACCTTTTTTTTTCA
>Ga0181588_10003427_pt1 | contig 13316 bp, 10 predicted proteins | sample 071ome_26_FD_148607 | JGI IMG/M metagenome (GOLD analysis project Ga0181588, IMG submission 148607) | Coastal salt marsh microbial communities from the Groves Creek Marsh, Skidaway Island, Georgia - 071409BT metaG (spades assembly) | ecosystem: Environmental > Aquatic > Marine > Intertidal zone...
CAGCGAGAAGGAATTTGAAGAATTTCATAGCAATGGCGGCTTAATAAATGAGGGGGAAAAGAACATGGGTCATGAGCAGGCCTCCAATAAAGAAGCCGATGACGGCCACCAACGAAGGCAATTGCAGGTTGCTCAAGCCAGAAATCGCGTGTCCAGACGTGCAGCCACCGGCATAGCGTGTGCCAAAGCCCACTAAAAAGCCGCCCACGGCAAGAACGAGGAAGCCTTTGAGGGTCATCACATTTTCCCAAGCAAAGACTTCGCTGGGCTGCATGCCGTCCGGCGTGCCAAAGCCCAAAGCGGCGAGGTCCGCAACCGTTGCATCTGAAATTGCAACCGGACTTCCGCCGTGCATGTAGGCATAGGAAATGAATCCTCCAATGGCCGCACCCACTAGGAAGGTGAGGTTCCAGGTATTTTCACGCCAGTCAAAGTCGAAGAACTTGATTTTACGCCCAAAAGTCATGGCGCAAATGGTCCGCAAGTTGGACGAAAAGCCAAAGGACTTGCCGAAGAAGAGCATCATAAACATGATGACGGCGATCAGGCCACCGGAAAACCACCAAGGCCAAGGGTTGAGGAGAAAGTCTTTCATTCGAGGTATTGTGTTAGTGTTGCTCTAAAGTATTCTTACGTGCGTCTAAAAATTGTGATACATGTCACCTTAAGCGTTTCGTCGCTCTAAATGGACAAAGGTGAAGACCTGCGCACCCCCGGACGGTGTGACGTGGGTGACGGTTTCCGCTTTAACCACGAGGTAGTCGGGCGAAAAGAGTTCGAGTAAGCCATCCGCATCGTACTGCCGAATGGGTAGTCCACTGCATTTCAAAGGGCCATCGGGGCTAAACGTGCCAAGGATGATGTGCGCGGGTGCCCATTTCTTGAGATTATCCACATACTGGCTGCGTTCGGCGTCGTCCACTAAAAAGTGAAACACGGCGCGATCATGCCAGACCGCTACCTCTTTTTCAGGCTTGTAGTCTAAAACATTGCAGACTCGGTAGGAAATGGCATCGCGGGCCGCATCGGTCTTCAAATCCATTTTTGCTTGCGCCAAGGACCGCATGGAGATATCAAAAACTTCCACATGGCTGAAGCCCGCGTTTACCAGTTTCTCCGCCAGCACACTTCTACCCCCACCCGAATCCACGACGAAGGAATCCGATGAGAGCCCCAAACCGAGGATCCAGTCCAAACTAGGCTGTGGGTCTTCCTGGGTCCAGGACACCGTTTGAGGCGTTTTGGTCTCATAGACCTGTTCCCAATGTGCACGCGCATTAAACGTTTGGGTTTCCATGGGATCAAACATCCCAATTTTTAAACACCTCCGTGTGACCTGTATCACCTGGCGTACCTTTCCCGCATGGAAACTCCCTTCACCCTCGCCCCTGCTACGGGCATTGGGCACGTGCACTTGAAAGTGACAGATTTAGAGCGTTCGATCGTGTTTTACCGCGATGTGATGGGCTTTGAAGTGACCCAGCGCTACGGCACGCAGGCAGCCTTTTTGTCGGCCGGTGGCTACCACCACCACATCGGGCTTAATACATGGCACAGCCAAGGGGCAGGTCCGGCGCCGGAGCGGGCAGCCGGCCTCTACCACGCGGCCATACTCGTCCCCACGCGGCTCGATCTCTCGCGCTTCTTACGGCATTTGGTAGAGGTGGGCCAGCCCTTGGACGGTGCGGCCGACCATGGGGTATCGCATGCGCTGTACCTGCGCGATCCTGATCAAAATGGCCTGGAAGTGTATTGGGATTTGCCCCAGGCGGAGTGGCCGCGGGATGCCAACGGCGAACTCGAAATGGGCACCAAGCATTTGGACCTGCAGGCCCTGTTGGATTTAAGCCTGTGAGGCTCCGCCTCCACTGCGCTTAGGCCCCCGCCAACGTTTCTTCTTGCCGGAAGCCGCCCCGGAACCTTGGGGTTTGCCCTCGCCCTTGGGCGTGTCGCCACGGCGCTTGCTCCGGTTGTTGCGGCGATTCGCTCCTTTGGATGCCACCTCCCACACGGGAGATTCCCCGAGGTGTTCGGGCGCGGGAAGCTTTTCATAGTCGCGCTCTACCAAGCGTTCAATCTTGGTGAACTTGTACATGTCCTCGGGCGCCACATAGGTGATGGCCATACCCTCCGTCTTGGCTCGAGCAGTACGTCCAATGCGGTGCACGTAGTCTTCTGCGTCGTTGGGAACGTCGTAGTTAATCACCAAATCGATGCCCTTGATGTCGATGCCGCGGCTCATTACGTCGGTGGCGACCATGATGCGAATTCGGCCTGATTTAAATTCCGCCAAGGCCTTTTCGCGCGCTTCTTGCTCGTAATCGGAGGACATGCCTTTGACCGCATAGTTGCGCTGGGCGAGTTTGCGTGTGAGCTGCTCCACTTTCCGCTTGGTGGAACAGAAAATGATAATGCTTGTAAAGGTGTCCTTGTCCTTAAGCAGGTGCTGGGTGAGACCTATTTTCTGGTCTTCATGGGCCAAATACACCAACTGCGTCACGCCTTCCGCGGGCTTGGAAATAGCGACCGATACTTCGGCGGGATCTTGGAGGATTTCGCGGGCCAAATTCCGAATCTTAGGCGCCATGGTCGCGGAGAACATGAGGCTTTGACGCTCGGAGGGCAAGATTTTAATGATGCGTAGGATGTCGTCGTAGAAGCCGATGTCGAGCATTCGGTCCGCTTCGTCCAGAATGAGGAACTCCACTTCCGAAAAATCCACATTGCCCTGCTCCATGTGCGCCAACAAGCGGCCAGGCGTGGCAATCACGATGTCCGTGCCGCCTTTGAGCGCATCCGCCTCTTGGTCCCACGCGACGCCATCGCCACCGCCGTAGACGGCATGGCAGGTCACTTGGGCAAAGTAGGCAAGGCCTTGCACTTGGCGGTCAATTTGGATCGCCAGCTCGCGGGTGGGGCACAAAATCAGGGCTTTCACCCCGCCTAGCGGCATTTCCGAGAGGGCGTTCAGCATCGGAAGCACAAAGGCGGCCGTCTTGCCGGTACCTGTTTGCGCACAGCCGATGATGTCTTTTCCGTCTAGAATGAGGGGTATGGCCTTTTCCTGAATCTCTGTGGCTTCGTCAAAGTTCATGTAGTCGATGGCGTCCATGAGGACGTCGTTGAGGCCAAATTCCGTGAATTTCATGCAGTCTAGATCGTAGTAGGCGGCAAAGGTAGGCCTTTCAGGAGCCTTGGCCACGCTGCACGTGCATGGCGAGGATGCGTTCAGCTTCTTTTCGAGCTTCCGGACGGCGTTTTGCCTGGTACAAGGCTTTGCGGGCGTCGCGCATCGCTTGCTCCAAATCTACCATCGGAGCCGGGTAAGCCCCGAGGTCCAGCACTTCGGCCTCTAGGGCCGTTGCTTGCCATGGACTGTGCCGAAGGGGCATCGGGATGTGAGCCAGTTCGGGCACCCAGTGCGCGACAAAATTCCCCTGGGGGTCGTGCTCTAGGGCCTGTTTTACGGGGTTGTAAATACGTACCGTATTAATTCCGGTAACCCCCGCTTGCATTTGGAGTTGAGGATAATGGATACCGGGTTCAAAGTCCAAAAATTGCTGAGCAAGATGGGCGGAAACGGATTTCCACGGCAAGCGCAGCACATGGGTCGCATAACTCACCAACATGGCGCGCATTCGGAAATTTAGATATCCCGTGTGGCAGAGCGAACGCATGCAGGCATCCACCAAGGGCACTCCCGTTTGCCCGTCCTTCCAGCGCTGCAGCCGCTGTTCATCTTTTTGAAAAAAGGCATCCAAACCGCCCCGATTGACACTTTCCCACTCCATACGGTGCTCGGATTCAAACTTTTGGATGAAGTGTTCGCGCCATCTGAGCCGCGAGCCAAAGGCGGTCAATCCTCGATGGGAAGCCTGCTGTTTCTGGCCATAGTACGCCTGGTACACCTCCCGAAGGCTCAAGTTTCCCCAGGCCAAGTAGGGACTCAGCCGACTGCAAGAGGTGCGTGATTCTTGAGGCTTGGAGATGTGCAGGTGGTAGGTCCGATGCCGTTGACTTAGAAAGCTGCGCAGATAGGCCTGCCCACGTTGCGGTCCTCCCTCCTGCGTAATACCCTCCCTACGCTGGGGCGCCCTCCACTCCTTGCCAAGGGATTCTCGGACGGCACGCGGGAGCTCCTCCCCTGAGGCGGTTTCCAGCCAGACCTTGGCCGCTTCCCAGGAGGGCACCTGGGGTTGATGCATGTATGCATGCCATTCTTGTGTCCAGCGCGAACGCGTCTTACGGCCACGCTTGACGGTGCTGTAGGGATATTCCCGCCATTCCACTTTGTGCTTTCGGGCCCACTCTTTTACGGCCAAGTCGCGTTCAAACGTCCAGAGGAGGCCTATTTCCTCATGGCTGTACAGGGTGAAGTGCGAGGTGACCGAATGCAATCCCTGCAGAATTTCAAGCACATCGCCTTCCCAAGCGAACACGGGCATTTCGGGCAGGAGCTGGCGCATGGCCGACACGGATTCGCCCACAAAAGCCGCATGCCTTTGGCTGTACTGTGGCTGCTTCCATAATAGGGGTTCATGCACATAAAAAACGAGCAGCCCGGCCTCCCGCCCCTCCTGCCGGTCCTTCGACGCAGCGAGGATAGCGGCATGCAAAGGGGCGTGGTCGTTCCAGCGAAAATCGCGTTTGAGCCAAACTGCGTGGAGATGCATGTACGTGCAACGCATAGATGTGAAATCTGTTCTCTGACTGAAATCAATACCTTTAGGATGTGGCTACCATATTTCGATCCAATAGATTTAGGGTTATCTGCATGGCTGGTCTGGCCGTATACACTGCATACTGCTCGTTTTCCTGCACGGACACGCATGAAAAGCCTGAACCCACCACCTACTGGAGCCTCGGAGATAGTGTGGAGTATGTAGGCATGACCACTTGTGGAGGATGCCATGTGGAAATTTACGAATCCTTTCGGCACACAGGAATGGGTCAGAGTTTTGGTTTGGCAAAATCCAGTAAGAGTGCAGGCGATTTCAGTAAGCCTGCGATTATTCATGACGAATATTCCGGTTTTTCCTATTGCATCTTATGGAATAAAGATGACATGGTGCTTCATGAGTTTAGGGTAAATGAGTTGGGGGATACCGTTCACTTGCTAGAGCGAACCGTCGATTATATCATCGGTTCAGGTCAGCATACTAATTCACACTTATTTCAGGAGAATGGTTATCTCTACCAAATGCCTTTTACATTTTACAGTCAAAAAGGAGTTTGGGATTTGCCTCCGGGATTTGAAAAAGGGGCTAATTCTCGATTTTCCCGTCCAATTGGTCTTGAGTGTATGTCATGCCATAACGCAATGCCTCTGGACTTCGTTGCAGGTTCCACGAATAAATTCACGTCAATTCCTCTAGGGATTGACTGCGAGCGCTGTCACGGCCCCGGATCCGCGCATGTTGCCAAGATCATGCGAGGGGACTTTACGGACACGGCCGTTGAAATCGATTATTCTATCGTCAATCCGAAAAAACTCGAACCTGAACTTACGTTCCAAATTTGCCAACGCTGTCATCTTCAAGGAAATGCGGTGCTCGCAGATGGTAAGAGCTTTTTTGATTTTCGTCCAGGTACAATGCTACATGAAGTTATGGACGTTTATATCCCTCGTTACCAAAACGATCCAAGCTTTATCATGGCCTCTCATGCAGATCGGCTCAAACAAAGTGTTTGCTTTATCCAATCAAAAGGTGCAATGGACTGCACGAAATGCCACAATCCACATGTAAGTGTAAAACATTCTGGACATGATCAGTTTGAAGATGCATGCCTGTCTTGCCATGGCAGCAAAGAGGCCTGCAGTTTGCCTCATCTTGAGCGTGGAGAAAAATCATGTATTCAATGCCACATGCCCTCTAATTCTACCAGTGACATCCCCCATGTTCAAGTACACGACCATCGAATAGCCAAGAGCCCAGTTCTCAACCCACAAGAGAAAAAGACACTAGTTAAATTTGTTGGTTTGCAAGCTATTAATAATCCAACACCCACTCGTGCAAGCAGAATTCGCGCATACCTCCAACAGTATGAACGATTCGAATCAGACCCCCGGTACCTTGATAGTTTACGCCTATTATTCGCAATGGTACCCGACCCAAAGGAACTATCAACCGATCGTGTAAACTTCTTCTACTTAAGTGATGACGTTGAAGGTTTTAGGGCATGGGTTGATCTAATTGGGCAAGATTACTTGCTTGATACCTGGACCCTCAGCACCTACGATAACAGCCATGCATGGGCAGCATTTAAAACTGCGGAAATGATCAGTTCTAGCGAACAACCTGAAAGCGCAGAACGCTTTTATATCCGCGCTATAGAGCTCGCGCCGCACATAGTGGACTACCATTTCAAATATGGAAATTTTTTAGCTAAACAGCAGCGCTACCATCAGGCGCTGTCCCAGTACACAGACGTTGTCCAATCGAGACGGCTTTCAGAAGAAACATGGAGCAACTTAGGCTTTGTTTTAGCCGAGATGGGTCGCGTTGATTCAGCGAAAGTCTGCTTCGAAGAAGCGCTTCGATGCAACCCCACTTATGGTCCCGCTAAAGTCAATTTACTTCGTTTACAAGAGGAAACTAACTAATCTTGATTCAAGAAGATCCGTATTTCTCTTAGCTAGGCGTACTTATGTGCCAGCAGCCACATTGTATACAAGCGGGTTAATTAACCTATTCCCATCTGACGGAATCACTTTGCCACACCATAGTGTCCTGGGATTCCTCTAACTCTGTAGGCTTAACAGGGCTAGCCACTCGCTTAAGACGGGTATAGAACCCGTAGTAAATCATGAAGGCCGCACAAAGTGCAAACAACTTCAGAGCGATTGATTGGAGTTTCATCGGAGTTTAACAAACCGGTAATTAGCCTGTTTAATACCGTCTGAAATTCTTAAGGTATACGCCCCAGCAGGTAACACGCTAATCTCGATAAATTGCTCGTCCCCGAATTTTCCATCAAGAATTTTTTGCCCTAAAGCATCAACTACTTCGTAGGCAATTGAAACGTTCAATGGTTGCTGAAGTCCTTCCACGTAGAGACGGTCTACAGCTGGATTCGGGTAAAGTATTAATGCATGGAGATAGGATTCACCTAATCCGACCGTTGTGATGTACACCTTAAAGGTGGTTGAATCCAAACACAATCCATTGTCCACAATCAGTTGCACAACGGCTGTATCACCCGGAGTTCCTTGCCACAAAATATCAACGTTTTCACCCCCTTGTCCAGAAAGGATAGAACCTCCATTCACAGACCACAAATAGGTGTAGGCTTGATTGTAAGGTATCATTTTGATATTGGTGGTATCACCGTTAGCCGCAAAGGCATTGCTTGTAAATAGTACCGGCAAGACTACACCTGGCAACATTACAGCGCTCACTGTATCAGATTGCGTTACACAACCCGCAGGGGATGTAATCTCTACAAAATAATCGCCTGAGGTGACTACGTCTATAGAGGTGTTTTGTTCCCCTGTGTTCCACATATAGCTATGGCCCGGTTCTGCAGAAATAACCAAAGTGTCACCCAGGCAGAAGTACGCGCTGTCTGACAGCGTTAATTCAGCACTCGGCGCGAGTAGAGATGTAATTAGTGTGGTATCTGAATACCCTACACAGCCATTTACCGTGGTGTATTGAACGTAATAGTTACCGGGGATAGAAGTAACAATTGTAGACGTGGTGTCTTGTGACGGAACCCACATAAGGCTTGCAACATAGGATGTATCAAATGATAACGTCACATCCTCCCCAGGACACAAATTGGTCGACCCAATTGTGGAAATCAAAGAACTTGGAGACCCGTAGTGAATAACTTCAACGGTATCTCTAATCACAACACCATTTGGGTAAAGCGCCGAAACCCAATAGACGCCGGAATTTGTTACTCCCAAAGATTGCGTTGTATCTCCTGTGTTCCATTGAATGTCATACAACATCGATGGAAGTGTCAACTGTACCGGTGCACTCGAACACGCGTAAAGGCTATCCACCAATGGGTTTACAGGGGGCATGTCGTCACAACTTGATAAGTGGAAAACCCCTGCTGTATCTCCAGTGGAAGCAATAGCTATCCATCTATCGCCGTAGGTCCCAACTCCACATCCGCTTAAGACGACATCATGAGGGTCTTGCCAATCGTTGCCGTTTATGAATTTATACGTAATCGTATCTCCTATCACGAACTCGCGCGAGTAGGACCAAGCCCCTAGGGCCGAATCAAAACTTAATGCCGTACTTCCTGCATTCCAATTTTGGAAATTACCAGCTATATGAACGCCTTTGGCTGTATCAACAGTTTGCGTTGAAAGGTCCAAGAGGAAAGTTATTGACGTCGTAGCGAGAACAAAGGAAGCGGTGGACGAACAGCCATTTTGATCTATAACAGTCACTGTATACGTCGTGGTAGTAGTAGGATAAACAGAAATCACCTGGGTGGTTGAAGAGTCTGACCACATGTAAGACACACCCGCTGAGGCAGTTAATGCAACACTTGTTTGCGAATTATCTGAAGTAATTGCACTCGTTATAGATGCAGGCGCTGGAGGAGCAACTTGCACAACAATACTATCCACACAAACTACACCAAGAGCAGTACTCTGTAGCCAATACGATGTCGATTGACTTGGCGTGACCCAGATGGAATCACTCGTTGCCCCATTTGACCACAACAGGGATTTATTGACTGCAGAATCTCCTTGATTTGAATCATAGAGTAGCACCGAATCTCCGGGGGCACATACTAAAGACCTAGAAGCTTGAATTTGAGGTTGAATGGTATGTATGGGTACCGACATTTGACAAGATGCTCCAGACATTCGATGAACAACTTCAAAAGGAATACTTGTATCCCCTGAAACATAAACAGTATGTGTGAAACTAGTGTCACTGCCCTGGTCCCAAACGTAATAATATCGACTTTGAATCTTCTGCCCAGCACTCTGGTATAAGCCTACCACCTCTGAAGAGGTTAGCGTTCTGTTCCAAATACCAAAATCATCCAGAAGCCCCCCATACCCTAATGATACCGGTGTAGGGAACAATGACGTATCAATAGTCGGCACGCTTAAGACTAGCGGCAATGAGGTGTTGGTACAAAGGCAACCTTGAACATTGCTCGTATCTGTGAGCGTCCCATCCCTATACATGGACAAGTAGGCTCCCTGTGTTATAGAAATGTTTTGCCATGCTCCATGTGTAACTGGAGCCGAAACCATTGAAATCTTATTCTGTAGAAAGGTTACAAAGTGCAGTAAGCCTCCATCCGTGAATGCTAACATGCTTCCATCTCCCGAAGTGTCTACCCTAGCCAAAACGACCCCTTCCATAGCCGTGTCAGGCTTCAACCAGAATGAGAGTGAATACCCCTCTGATCCTGGAAGGGAAATTGAATTCAAACTTTGTGAACTTTGAATCGCAGCGTAGGTGTTCGCACCTGTTAAATCAATGGCTGCAGAATCCAGCGAAGCCCGGTTGGAGGCATAGGCAGCCCCTCCTACAATTGCGTGATTTTGATTTCCGCTATAGTCCATGCCCGAACCATTAAAGGGCAGCCAAACCACGTTGCCGTTCTGCAAACTAGCCGGACTTAATTGGCCGTTTGGTATCGTATCCATTTGAGGATTAGGCACACTTATAGTGACGCTATCTGCTTCGCATAAAACTGTCGTTGAAACAAAAATGCTATCTGTGCTGAGGCAACCAGGAATGGGCGTACTCTGTGGTTGGATAGATGCAATGCTGGATATAGACGAGCATGAATTACCATAGCTTACCACACATCGAACAGAATACCCAATGTATGCACTAGGACCTGCAACAGTCAGTATTGGACTTGTGGCCCCACTGATACCTTGACCCTGCGCCGGAATATTTGTCCAATTTGGCACTGCACCTCCAAAAAGTTGCCATTGGTACAAGGCCGAACTATCCGAAAAAGGAGCTTGAAAAGTTGCAGAAATGGTAGTTGCATCTACCTGTACTGTCTGTGGCTGCTGCAGGAACGCGCCTTGGCATGTAGGAGAGGTGGTAGTTGGCAAGCTGCCTGTTACAATGAGCGCAAATTCTTGGTTCGCAGCCAACGTTCCTTTATGGCTAACGGTTAGGGTATAACTTCCAGGAGCTACACCGTTAGGAAGGTCTATCATTTCGACATTATCCCGGACATTATCGCCTGTTGTCGCTGCAGAAGATGGCGCGTTTGGATTAAGAACATATGGATAATGAACCTGGCCTGAAGGGGCTGTCAAACGGACGTCTAAATCATTCACAAGCATGGAAGTTGTGTTGTTTAGCAGATTCGACGTGACGGGAGTTCCAGCAGGATCATTCCATGCAATTGTGATTCGAACAGGAAGGGACGACAGTGTTAGCGTCGTTGAATATGTGGATGAATTGGAAAGTACATGCGTACCAACCATTGCAAGCGTATCATCCAAGACTTCCACTGCCCGTTCCACGTCCAAAAGACCCCAACCAAACTGATAATCAGGCCCCTGCGCGCTTCCTGCTTCTTTGGCAGTATGAATTGCTAATCCCTTTAATGTTGACGACTTCAGATAATTGTTGGTGGTGTTATAGGCGTGCTGCTGCACAAGTGCTAGACCTCCCGTAGCACTTGGACCAGACATGCTTGTCCCGGACATACTGCCGTAAGAGGTAGAACCAGTCGCAAGTGCACTGTAAAGCATAACTCCATTCGCAACAAGATCCGGTTTTATCCGCCCATCGTCTGTAGGTCCCCAGCCACTGAATGAACTCATCGATACAGACGAAGGCCCTGAATAGCTCAACACATCATCTACCGCTCCAATGGTCATTACATTTTTTGAGACACCTTCTCCGCTGATACAATCGTATCCATCTGAGTTACCATCTGAATTTCGCGTAGCCGTAGAATAGGACCAGCCTCCATTTTGCCAAACATAGTGCCCGCCAGAATATGTGTCATTTCTATCATTACCCGCGGATTTAACGATTAAATAATTGGGCGCGTTATTCGCTATTTGATCCCAAACGCGAGCATTATAACTGTAATACCCAAACTTATAATCTTCGACCGAACTCACTAATGGATCACCAAACCAGTGCCAACTACTTGACCCCGTGGCCCAAGGGCCGTACGCCCAGCCACTCACAATACCATAACTGTGATTGCTCAGGATTAAGCCATTGGAAGCCGCTGTTGCCATCTCAGAATTATCATTGTTCCAGTCATTTGCTAAAAGTGATGCTTGAGGGGCCATTCCTTTCGCTGATGCTTGCACTCCTGATGCTATCATTGTTCCTGCCACATGTGTAGCGTGGTTGCTTAAGCTCGTGGCATTATCACTTTGAGTGGCGCGGTTCCCAAATTCTTGGTGCCCTACGAGGGTAGCCCCCCCATCCCACTCACCTATTTGCATACCCTGGCCATTCAGTGTATACCCTAGGCCTCCACCAGTGTGCAATTTGTTCGCCCCTATCGAAATAGCTGCATTAGCATTGTCCGTGATGTAGTACACTGGCACTCCTGTGCTTAGACTTTTTAGCTGTGTTTCAGCATTTGCCCCGATGGCCAGTCTGTCAAGAACTTCTCCCTGTTCGACGGCTCGATCAATTAACAACCGTTCTACCCCATACCGTGCAGCCTGTTCTGAAGCAATTTTTTGGAGCTCAATTCGGTTTTCTTCAGCGGGATTCAGACCCCCAATAGATTGAGCATTAATCATTTGCACATAAAATGCAGCAAGAAAAAGGAAATAAACAGAACGCATAGACCTCAGGAATTTGTTTCAACTAACAATTTAAGACTTTCTTGGTAAGTCCATTTGTTCAATTCATATCCAACATTAACCCGTATTTTGAATTAACTTTCTGATTCATGGGCTGATGCCTATAATTCTGAAGTATGTACCTAAGCAGGAAGCCATGAAGTCCTTAACTCTAAATAGAATTGTATACGTGCTTATCCTAATAAGCATAGGCACCATCATCGCAGAGTCATTCCATGAGTTCTACAATCGGCATCGGACCATCATAGTAGCCATAGATGTCGGAACGTACGTGGCATTTTCACTGGAGTACATTTTGCGCATCTGGTGGGCATACAGAGCAAAGCAACTCCGTGCATATGCCCTTTCTTTCTTTGGAATCATCGACCTTCTAGCCATACTTCCATTCTTTTTACCCATACTAATACCCTTGGATTCGAGAAGTCTGAGAACTTTACGCCTAATTCGCCTCGTAAACATCGTTAAAATAGGCCGGCACAATAAAGGGATCCAGACCTTAATGAAGGTGGTTCGGTCTGTACAAGCAGAAGTTGGGATTGTTATGTTCGCTAGTATCATTGCCGTTGTATTTGCAGGTATTTTAATGTTTTATGCTGAGCACCAGGCGCAACCCTCCATATTTACCGACATGGGCGCATCTATTTGGTGGGCGGTTGCGACATTAACAACCGTGGGGTATGGAGATATTTATCCCGTAACCGCACTCGGGAAGATTATTGCAGCTTGTTTAGCGCTCGTTGGAATTGGATTGGTTGCCGTACCAGCTGGTCTGATTTCTGCCGCGTATGTCGAAGAAATTCATAGCATGAACGAGGAGCGCGAACACGAATAATTTCTTTCGGATGAAGCCCTCCCTTGGAATACTAAGCATTTTACTTTTAACGCTTCCCGTACAAAACGCTTGTACCCAACGTGAGCGGCATACAGATTACCCAGCGCAGTTAGTGGCAATCACCCCAAGTATCCCAACCCATATCATTTATACCCTCACGGAAGAACAAAAAATTGCTTTAGATGCGATGGACAGAATGCAGGTTGACATGCTTGAACCCGCCAGACTCTACTCTACTTTTCCAGGTATCCAACATTCAGCAACACCGCCCGATACTCAATTTGAAATCTCAGCATCTGTTTTTGAAAAGGCGGTTCAGCTATTCGTCAAAAGGCACAAGACTCAAACCCTCACTCCTGATGAACAAGACTCCATTATATCCGTCCTATCAAAAGCTGATGAAAATTACTTCGTCTCCGTTTACGCCTTTCAGCAGGGGTATTTAAAATTGGATAACGACTCTCTTCCTGCGGGCACGTGGATATTCTCAAGACTTTTACAACAACGTGACTTTGTGCTTCAGTGGTGACATATTTTACCCAAATGCTATGGTAGCCCTGCTGGTTTTTCGTCTCTTATAAACTCCAACAGGAATTATTTGCGATCCTTGGGCTTCGTGTTCTATCCAATAATTGAAGCATCACTTATTTGAATTATAAAGGCTTTGGATTTCTGAGTCGCTTAATGATCGTG
>Ga0181588_10003432_pt1 | contig 13312 bp, 10 predicted proteins | sample 071ome_26_FD_148607 | JGI IMG/M metagenome (GOLD analysis project Ga0181588, IMG submission 148607) | Coastal salt marsh microbial communities from the Groves Creek Marsh, Skidaway Island, Georgia - 071409BT metaG (spades assembly) | ecosystem: Environmental > Aquatic > Marine > Intertidal zone...
TTTCGATGCCTGGTCCGAGGCCGGGCAGGATACTTCCGCCTACGAGCGGGATGACCTGATGAGTGCCTCTTATGACGATACTGAACTTGCAGCTGAAGCGGACCGTCGGATCCAGTCCTTCCAGGCAGATGCGGCCAGAGAGGCGGGTATCTTCCATCATCTGATTACCTTGCCCACTTACCACACGGCTGCGCTATCTACGGACAATTTGGCCAAAGAATACTTTGGTGATGCCGGTATGTTGGGGTACGTTGCCGGGGTTCAGCGAAAGGAAATCCGCCAGGGCATAGCCTGCGTCAAGCATCAGAACATGGCGGGATCTGATATGGGTGACGATCACAAGGAATACTTCTCCGGTGACGCAGCATTGAAGGCGGCTGGTGATGACAACACGATGAACCAGTTTGGTTAGTGTCTCTTTAACCAAAAAAGCCCCGATGGCACCACCATCGGGGCTTTTTTGTGTCTGCTGTCCGAGTTTAAGGTGTTTTTGTAGCTGGGCTTGCTTGAGCGACCTTAGGCTCTAAATTGGTTTTTAGCCCGCATTCATTGGTGAGATAACCCAGCATCGCCTGATATAGCTCGAGCTTGTGGTGGTAGAAAAGGGTATTGGAGAAGTGGTCCGCACCCTCGAGCTCTAGGTAAGTATGAGGCTTGCCCGCGTCGACTAGGGCATCGCGATATTTTTCTGCGTGTTCTAGGGGTACGCGCTGGTCTACATCTCCGTGTATCAAAAGGATGGGCACGTTCACTTTCTCTACTTCCTCGAGGGGCGAGATGCTATCGTCCCACATCGCTAACTGCTCGATCTTTCCCGCACCTCGAAGCTGGTAGCGATAGTAATTCACCTGCATTTCCGGATCCGTCACTGCGGCACCGGCGATGACACATTGGTAGGCCTGCGGGGTGCGGGATGCAGCGACAAGCGATGCGTAACCGCCGTAAGACCACCCAAACATCGCCACGTTTTCTGGGGTCGTTAACCCCTCCTTGATCAGGTAGGCCACCCCATCGTCTTTGTCGTCCTGCATCTTGTAGCCGCCTTGACCGCCATTATCAAAGGCAATCTGATAGTAGCGTTGGCCATAGCCCCTGGAGCCTCGATACTGGGGCTGTAGAACAAGATAGCCATTATTGGCCAGCAGCTGCGCCCACTCATCGAAAAGAATAGTTTCCCTGACGAAAGGGCCACCGTGGGGAAGCACCACAAGTGGGAAGGGCGGTTCACCACTGGGCACCGTCAGATATCCCGGGACTGACTCACCATCTCGCGCCGGATAAGTCACATAGCGCACATCAGCGAGATTTTCCGCCTCCAGATAGGGCCGCTGACTACCGATCAGTTGGAGCTTGCCTTTGTGTAGCAAATAGTGCGTACCAGGATCTCTGGGCCCAACATTTCGAATGGTCATCGAATTCCCATCTCGCGAGCGGCTTGTGATGGTGCCGTAATGGGCGTTGGGTATCAGCTGCTCTAACTGTTGGTGCAATGCGCCTTCTTGAGCATCGAAGAACTCGCCACGTATTTTATCCTTGCAGTAGCCTACGCCTGTAATCACGTCGCTGTGGGTCCAGGGATTGCTGTGATATTTCACGCCACAAATATCAACGTCTTTACGCTGATAGAGAAGTTCCTGAAACTGCTTCTTTGCCGCGTTAAATGACCAAAGACCAGTCGTGTCTGAACCATTGTTCGCGCTGACGATAAAATTCCCGGGCACTTCAGGGTCGGGGCCGTATACGGTGAAATCCTCGAAACTGTCCTCACTCTGTCGATAGAACTCGAGCCAGTCTTTTTCTCCGGGTTCACGCCAGTACCAAATGAACTCACCGGAATTGATATCAAAGCCACGGGCTAGGATGGGATTGCCCGCTGCATCGAAATCGATATTGCCCAAGGATATTTTTCCGCGGACCAATAACTTTTTGGAACCCCGGTTTAGGTCGAACTCCCAGTACGCTCTGGGTCGGAACGCGGCCTGCACTTTTGCCCCTACCCCATCTTTTCCACCCTCTGAAAAAGAAATAAGAATTTTGCCCGGCTTCTCAGGCAGTACGCTAACTATGGATGGATCACGCTCATCAAAGGCTTCCAGTTCTTTTTTCTCCACGTCTACCAAGGCGATGCGGTACTCGTAGATGCCCTCGTTGAAGCCGTCAATCTGTTTGCGGACTTGTTGCCGCGCGCGAAAGACGAGGTTGTTGTCGTCAACCCAAGAAAAGCTCGTAATTTCCATTGGATTGGCATTAACCCTGAAGGGTTCCTCGGTCAGATCATCAGTATTGAATATTTCAATGACCGGATTTTCACCCCGCGCGGGGATTTTCATCATGCCTAAATAAGCCCCTGTGGGGGAGAGCTCTACATTGCTGATGGCGGAGCGTCTGGCCCAGTAATCAAGGGGATAGGGGTCGGCAAGAGAGAACGGACTGCCGAGGACCGCGAGTAGTAAGAGTGCAAGAAATCTCATGAGGCCAGTTCCTGAGGTGTTTAGACGTTAACTATAAAGAAAAAAAAGGCGTGCTGGGCACGCCTTTTACTAAAGTTATCTAGGCGTCGATCAGCTGCCACCACCGAAACGGTAGGACGCATCGAGGAAGAAGACCCGTCCCTGCAGGTCGTAACCGTAGCCGATGGGCGTGTTGCTGTAAGACAGTACTTCTGAGCCGTCAACCACGGGCGGCTTCTCATCGAAAACGTTTCGGATGCCCGCGCCCAAGCTCCAGGTATCCGCGCGATAGAAGAGCGAGGTGCTGTGGCGGAAGTAATCCTCTGCCCTTGCGTAGTCACGGCACAAGACATCGTCCGGTGGACCAAGGCAGGTATCAGAAAGCCCTGCAATGGAGTCAAAGTCATCAACCGAGTCGGGATCCTGATTCACGTCGTCGGTGAAACGAGTTTCCCAGGTGAAGGCCCAACGATCCCATTCAAAGCGCAGCGCCATTTGTGCGCGCCACTCGGGGAAGCCCCACTCGCCCTTGTAACCTTCCTCATCAACACTGCCGTCTCCATTGGTAAATCGAGTAGAGCGTTCCACCAGTTTTGTGGCGGTGATGTTAAGGCTCATGTCAATTGGCACGCCGATATTGATCTGGTCCTTGAAGAAGAGGTTGTAATCGATACCTCGATAGGTCTCTTTGTCACGGTTAATAAAGCCGAGATCCATAAACACAATTTCAGGATTGGTTGGATCGCTAAAGTCCCGGGTGATACGGTCACAGAACACGCTGGCACCTGAACCGGCTTCATCAAAATAACAGTCGCCGATAATAAATCCGGTGCTGGGCTCAATCACGGTATTGGTGATCTCGATCTCGGAGAAAGTCATGCCAAAGGACAGATCAAACTTGTTGCTGAAATCCTGCTCGTAGGAAAAACCTACCGTCCAGGATTCCGACTCTTCTGGATCAAGCTCTAGTGAGCCCCCCTGCTGTACTTCGACACTAAAGGTGTTAAAGCCACCGTTGTTGGCAAGTGTTGGATCTACGCCTGTTGCTCGACAGTTATCGAGAACCAGTTGATCGCGCTTGTCGTTGGCAGGGTTGTACTCGCCGGTTAAGTTGTCGAGAGCCTCCTCTGGTATGTAGCAGGGGTCACCGACGTTCAGGAAGCCCGTAGATCCTGCAAGGAACAGCTCTCTCAAGTTGGGCGCGCGGAATGCTGTGCCCCAGGTGCCTCGGATAAGCAGAGAATCGGCAGGGCGCCAACCAAGTTTGATCGACTCGGTGGTGTTGTCGCCGTAGTACTCATCATCGGTAAAACGTGCCGACAGGTTGACGTTTAATTCCCGAGCCAGGGGAAGATTGGCTAGGATTGGAATTTCCGCCTCGACAAAAAACTCGCTTACGTCCCTTGAGCCACGGGCGCCTTTGTCCGAGAAGAAGCCCCAGAACAAACCCTCTGCGGCAACCGCATCTGGGATAGATGTGATCTCGTCTTTGCGGAATTCAACGCCCAAGCCAAGAGCGACGCCACCTGCGGGAAGTTCAAATAGGTCTCCGGTCGCGTAGGCTGAAACGATGGTTTGCTCGTACTCGGTGTCAAAATCCCGGGTGTCAAACAGATAATCCCGCTCGGCCTGTGAGCCGAAATCCCCGACAACCTGACCGACTGGGTAGAGAGAGGGGGCGTACATGTTGACAGGGACACAGCCTGCTGCCGCATCTTCACGCAGTGGTGCACCTAAATCATTTTCACAGGGCGTACTGGTAGAGCTGTAGTAGCCCAATGCGTATTCGAGTCGATCCTCTCGTACTCCAAAGCGACGAGATTCGCCCTCTGAGAGCGAGTAGCTTACGTAGGCATCGAAGGACCAATCATCCAGTGTGCCAATATTCAGGAAGGGCATATCACCTCTAACGCCGAATACAGCTCGCATTTGGGTTTGCTCAGTTTCTACCCGGTTACGATCACCGCGCACCGAGACGATGGGAATGGTCGAGACAGGTCCCAAGGCACCCGGATACAGATTCACGATGCCAAAGTCACGGAATTGAGCCGGCGTTAGGCCATAGACATTCGCAATGCCTGCGGCGATGCTTGGGTTATCTAAATAGGCCCCAGCAGCGAGACCACAATCGACCCCGTCAGGCTGGTTTGGGTTACATAGGTTGAACGGGTTGTTTGCGGGGACTGTTGGGAACAGCTGACCCTCACCACTCTTGGATTCCGCTTCAAAGTAGGAGTAGTTTGCTTCAAAGTACGGCGTAATGTTGGCCTCGCCTTCGAAGGTGTATTCTCCGTAAGCCATGATGTTGTAGCGGGTTGTCTTGGGAAAGAGGTCGGCATCCAGACTGGCGGGTTTGCCATTTAGGTCATATTGGTACAGGTCGATATCGCCCACGCCATCGCCATTTCCATCAGCACCGAGACCCGTGTAAGGATCGCCCGATTCACTAAAGTTACCCCAGCCGCCGTTCGAATAGCCCGGGGTGTAATAAATAGAGCCCATATCAATCGAGGGGATGAAAGTCCGTGCTGCGACAGATTGGAATGCACAGTTACCGTAAGAGGGGTAACCAATCGACGCATAGAATTGATCTTCAGTCCGGATATTACCGTTCTGATCAATCTCTACGTTGCTGGTGCAGTCGCCCGTCCATTCCCGATCTCCAAGCGCTGCTTTGGTTGTCTCGACGTATTCACCACCGATACCAAAGACCCCCCGGTCCGTGTTGAAGCCCCAAGCAGCAGAGACGGTCGTGTCTGCGCCGCCAGACTGCTCGGGCTGATTGGTGAACAGTTCAAGTTCAAAGCCATCAAAGTCTTTGCGGAGGATGGCATTTACAACCCCTGCAATCGCGTCGGAACCGTAAACCGACGACGCGCCGTCCAATACGATGTCATATCGCTCAACCAGTGATCGCGGGAGCAGGTTCAGGTTGGGAGCCGCGGGAGCACCCTCCACACCGGATGGAGAGACCCGGCGGCCGTTTACGAGGATCAGGTTTCGCTGTGCGCCCAGGCCACGAAGATCGACGGTAGATGCCGCAGGACCATTGTCCAGCACAAAGCCCTGAAACGTTAGGTCAATTTGCTGGCCTGTCGATGCGGTAGAGCCTTGCAAAATGTCGGCGGCGTCTATCAAGCCCACTTCTTTTGAGAACTCGGTGGTAATGACCTGAAGCGGGGCTATGCTGGAGAAGGTGTCTCGTTTCAGGCGAGAGCCGGTCACCACGATTTCTTCAACGGGAGCTTCCGCAGCAGCGGGTGAGTTGGTCTCCGCAGCGGCTTCAACGGCGGTGCTGTCAATGGTGTCGTCCTGCGCATTGGCACTGAGGGCGAAGCCCAATAGGGCCGCGCGGACAGACCAGCGTAAAACTGAGGTTTTCTTTACAAGTGCCATGGGAAAAGGCCCCCTAGAGTCGACAAATTGTTTTCATGGTTTTTATGCTACCGTTCGGACTTCCGGTGGTAGCGGTAGCCTTTGTGGTTTCAGGCGGGCAATTCACAAGAAACACCCGGCGAACGATACCAAAAAGGCTCTATTACCCCTGATGATGCGGATACAGACGGCCATGTCAACGAAAATTTCATCAAACGGGACCAAAATTCAGGGTGTTACGTGCAAAAAAGGTGCGCCCGTTCCCCACGGTGTTGGGCGACGACAGGGGCGGGCTCTGATGTGAAGTGGGACCATGTTGATCAACAGGTTTGTTCGGTGGCTCGCGCTTTGTCAGTTGTTGGAGAACGCTGGACCTTGCTCATCGTTCGTGACGCCTTTAAGGGCACACGCCGGTTCGATGAGTTTTATCGCAATCTGGGCGTAACCCGGCACAGGCTTACAGAGCGCCTGAATGGACTGGTGGACTCCGGGGTAATGACCAAAGTCCCCTATAGCGAGCGTCCGGTCCGCTATGAGTACCGCCTAACACGAAAGGGTTTGGCGCTGTACCCGGTTCTGCTGACGCTGAGTCACTGGGGCGATGAATGGCTCGCAGGCCCCGAGGGTGCGCCCACTGATTATTGGCACACCCGCTGTGGCAAGCTTACGCAGCCGCAGGTTACGTGCGCTGAATGCGGTGATCTCCTGAGGCCCGAAGAAGTGTCGGCCCGTCACGGCAAGGTGTTGGAGGCGTTCACCCATGCTTGCCGTGAACGAAATGAACCTATCCCGTCGGAGGCGGCGCTACCGGCCGCTGCCGCGGAGTTTAACCGCTTATGGCGGGCGGATAATGTAGAGGAACAACCATGAATCAGTCGGCTAATCAGCTAATTATGAACGCCCCAGAGGGTGGTTCTCACGAAATCGTCGTTGAGAGGACTGTTGAGGAAGAGCAGATTTTTAGAAAACAGCGTCTTGCTGCCGCCCTCCGTATCTTCGGTAAATTTGGGTTTGATGAGGGCGTTGCAGGGCATATCACCGTTCGCGATGCCTTGGATCCCGAGACTTTTTGGGTCAATCCCATGGGGCGCTCATTCAAGCTCATGCGGACTTCCGATTTGATTCGGGTGAGTCATCAGGGTGAGGTGGTCGAGGGGCAGGGGCTGTTAAACGGTGCCGCCTTTACTATCCATAGCCACATCCACCAGTTGCGCCCAGAGGTGATGGCCGCGGCCCATGCACACTCGGTCTACGGTAAAACCTGGTCATCTCTGGGGCGCCTGCTGGATCCAATTACTCAGGACGCCTGCGCGTTCTACAACGACCATACCTTATTGGATAGTTATACTGGGGTTGTTGTGGATATGGCTGAGGGAGAGGCCTTGGCGAGAACTCTGGGTTCCAAAAAGGCCATACTCTTGCAAAATCACGGGCATCTCACCGTGGGTGCCACGGTTGAAGAGGCATGCTGGTGGTATGTCACCATGGAGCGTTCCTGTCAGGCCCAGTTGATGGCCGAGGCAGCGGGGTCGCCAGTTTCCATCCCTCACGAGATGGCGCTACATACCGCCGGCCAGGTTGGCACCGAGCTCGCTGGACATTTCAGCGCCCAGCCTTTATTCGACGTAATTTTGGCAGAGCAACCGGATCTGCTCGATTGATCCGCCGCGGTTCACCCGGTTGATGTCTAGGCTGAGGAGAGTGATGGCGAAGCGCTAGTCGTAGAACTCGGTCCACGTCTTGATGGTCTGATAGCCCGATGAGCCTGTTGAATACACCACGCCACCGGGATGGCCTCCGCCCGAAATCTTCGTTAGTAATTGGGATGACGACCCAAAAATCGTGATGAAATTCTTAAATGCCGTGTAATTGGCGGCAATTTGATTTGATCCCGGGCCTGACAGGACTAGGTCAGAGCCTCCCGCGAGTCCACCGGATTGGTGGCAGCTCAAATAGCACGTGGGATAGACAAGAGGATGCATCTCGGCCTCGAAAAAAGCCTTGGCTTCCGCCTCCGGGTCCGGCGGCGGCTCAGTACCTCCGCCACCACCTGTGCCGCTATCCCCTTTGTCGACAACGTCACCTATTCCTCTTACTCCTTGAACCGAATTAAGCAGTTCGGCGGCGCGGGATTGGGGATCGGCCGATGCGGTCACTGCCGCCAGCCCCATTAAGACGCTTATACACAGACCGGCTAGTCGCGGTCCCACGCTCTGTCCCACCTCGCTCCCTGCTTGCCAGCGCGTTGTAGAGATGACGGAGTTCAAAGTCCTTGCTCCAATACATGGCCTGTCATCACTACACGCTAACGGTTTTCGAGCGATTTGGGAAACTTTTTAGTAGGGTAAAAAAGACAGCTGCTTCAATGATTAGAAGAACCCCATATAAGGCCTTCACTTGGGCGTCAGCATCTTCGATCGCCCAGCGAGACTCGAGGACCCGATACGTTAACCACGCGAGCCCCATGCCGAGCAGATAGGCCGCTTGTTTCGCAATATCGAGGGTTTTCAGTTGTTCCTCACTCGAGATCAGCAGTGTTTCAAAACGAACCAAGTAGCTGCCAAAAGCAAAAGACAGTTGATAGCCGAGGTAAATAAAAAGGGCAAGTCTCTGTCCGCTTTCCATGGTGAGGACTGCTATAACGCCCGACAAAATTGCTGCTTCAACAAGCACTGAAAGCCTGAAGAACCACAATCGAGTGAACAGGCGGTGATACTGAGTGGCAATTAGAAGCGTTGCGATCGCGAGGCCGATGCCCCCGGCTGAGAATGTACTGGGATCAAGAGGTGCATAGAGAGTAAAGACTGATCCTATGCTTAGACCCAGAAACAGAGAATTGAAGAACTTGTAGCTGACAAACCACGGGAAAGAAAACCCGGGCCCTTCTGCGTCCTCTAACAGCACCTCAGTAGTCAACCCCTTTTCTGGCGGCGATGCCTTCCCGGTAGGCGTGGGCAATTTCCTTCACCTCCGACACCGTGTCCATCACCTCCCGCAGCTTGCTGCCACCGCCGCGCCCTGTGACGATAACGCTCTGTTCTGCAGGCCGGTTGCTTATTGTCGAAATCACCGTGTCCTCGCTCAAGTAATCAAACGCAAGCATATAGGTGAGTTCGTCGAGCACGACCAGGTCCAGATCAGGATTACAAAGCATTTCCTGCGCCACCTTCCACGTGCGCTCTGCAGCCTCTATGTCTGCGGCACGATCTTGGGTATCCCAAGTAAATCCTGTTCCCATCTGGTAGAAGGCCACGCCGGGGCAGTGGTTTTTCAGGTAATGCTCTTCACCGGAGAGTTGTTGGCCTTTTATAAATTGCACCACACCTACCTGCTGCTCATAGCCAAGAGCTCGCATTACCATTCCAAAAGCAGAGGATGTCTTGCCCTTGCCATCGCCTGTCAGGAGGACAGCAACGCCGCGCTCCGTCGTCGCAGAGGCGATGGCTGCATCAACCGTCGCCTTCTGTTTTTCCATGGCCTTTTTGTGCCGTGTGGCTTTTGTACTGTCAGACATGAGGTCTCCTAGAGCCTGTAGCGTAGACCGAGATACCCCGCTCTACCTTGAGTTGCGTAGTCGCGAATACGTTGATCCGTCTGATTGGTGATGTTCTCCATCCGAAAGCTGAGCACAAAATTGCCGGCAATCTCTGCGGTGATACGCCAGTCAATTTGATGAGTATCTTGCATCGGCAGGTTGGTCACGTCGACGCTGTCGAATTGGCCCCTCAGGGTCAGTGCAGACTGGTACCGATCTCTTTGCCAAAGCAATGAGAAGGCGGCGCTCAGCTCTGGCCGGTAGGCTCTCTGAGAGTCGCTGCTGGTTTCGGTCTCATTCCAGGTTCCATTGGCAATAATCGACCAATCGCGTCCCAGAGCAACCTCACCCGCGAGTTCTATACCACGCGAGGATACTTTGCCGCTGCTTTGCAGGTATCCAGAGTAGGTGGCCAAGTCAAAAATAATTTCATTTTCGATGTATTGATCGAACCAGGTGGCAGACAGGGAGTTTGCACCCTGTTTCCAATGCAGACCGATTTCCCAGCCTTGGCTTTGCTCCTCCCGTAGCGAGGTTGAGGAGGCAGGAGGATAGCTGAAGGGGCCCTGGTTATAGCCAACTTCGTAGAGGCTCGGTGCTCTGAAGCCGGTGCCAATTGCGGCTTTTAGCACCAGGGAGTCAGGGCCAACGTTTAAGGGTTGTGATGTGCTCAGACGCCATGATGTGTAGTGACCGAAGTCCTCGTTGTCGTCGTAGCGAACCCCAGCGGTCGCACTGCCCCTGAACGCGGGCAGCTGTAGCTCACCGTAGATCCCGGTGTTGTCTCTTTCACGTTGGTTGAATTCGTCGTCATAAGACTGCTCCTGTAAATCCACGCCGAAAATTATTCGACCAATTGAGCTTTGATAGGTGGAAAGCCAGCTTAGTTCATGCTGATCGCTGTTAGGTTTAAAAGTGCTGATACCCTCGGTCGCGAAGACGCGCTCACTGCTCAAATCCTCAAAGCTCAGACTTGAGGTCAAGGTCTCAGTTCGCCAGTTGACCGCAATACGATGGCTACGTTGCTCAAAGACGTCGGTACAGAGGTTGCTTTGGCTGAAATCGACGGCGCTAAAACAGCTATCGTAGTCGTTGTCTGCGTCAATACTGTGACTGGTTAACTGCAAATCCCAATGGTCACTGAGAAGCAGGTTCAGGTTGCCGTGCAAGGTCTGGTTTTCATAACCGTCGTTGTCGGCAGGGTCCACGTCTGAGGGGCGGGCGTTAAAGCCATCGGTAGACATATCGGCCCAGGCAACAGACCCCTGGATCCAGTCGTTACCGGCACTCAGGTTGATGCCAAGTTGGGTAAAATCTTCCTCGCCTACTTCCACGAAGAGATCAGCGTCGACGCCCTCCGAGGTTTGTCGGGATGTAAGCGAAATGACACCGCCTGCGTCCGCGCCGTACATCAGCCCTTGTGGCCCGCGTAGAATTTCAATGCGCTCGATTCCCTCGGTTAACAGGTGCTCAATGCGAGGACTTATTTGCGGCGACGATGGATCGCTGAGATCGATCCCATCGAGCAATACTCGAGTGCGGTATCCCTCCTCGCCGCGCATCCGAATAGCTGCAGCTTTACCATAGCCTCCGTCGCGGGTTACCGAGATACCGGTCTGGATATCAAGAAGCGAACTCAGATCCCTGTAAGCGAGGAGAGCGATCAGTTCTCGATCCAACACATCGACTGAAATACCGACTTCCGAGAGGGGAGTGGGCACTCGTGACGCGATGACGACCGTCTCTTCAAGGTCGGTTTGGCCAGACGCGAGCATTGGCGTCAGAAAGCTGGCAAGTGTTGCGGCGCGGACAACGTTAGTGGCTGCTGTGTGGCTGCAGACACCGCGGTGTTTAAGGGTATTTTTCTTTTTCACTATGCAGCGCCTTCTCAATAACGGTAACTCAAAGAGATGGGACGCACAGGGGTAGCCGCCAGGGAGGCGATCCGTTACCACCTGACCGAGCCCACCGCTCGACGGTTGATCAGTGTCAGGCAGGTATCGGGCTCGAGAAAATCTCTACCGTTGCGGGGGCAGCGCTGGCTACAAGCATCGATGGCTTTGTGTCAGACTTCCCTTTTAACCTGACCAGATCATCGTGACCGCCAGGCACCGGACGCGGAGACTCTACTCCTCGCGTCACTGGGGGTCAATGTAATTGTTGATCGGCAGTAAGTGCGGTTAATCGTGAGCGTGATGCTTTTCAGGTTCGAACGGACCGGCCCGGGGGGCTAGAGGGAGAGGAGGGCTTGCAGTGGAGCAGCTCGATCAATGGTCTGATTACATTACTCATGCGCTCGGTCGAGCGCCTCGTGGATTACGTGAAATTTCGGCATGGACCGCTGACGGCATGCCGGCGGTGATTCGTGTAGCCCCCGTCGTTGATGGAAAGCCATTCCCAACGCTCTATTGGCTGATCGATCCGGCGTGGAACCTAACTCTGGATCGGCTGGAGGCATCTGGGCATATTGCAACTATTCAGCAGCAAGTGGATCAATCATCCGTGCTCCGCCTACGAATGCGAGAAGATCATGCTCGGTATCGACGGACCAGAGACGCATTTATGACGGCGGAGGATAAGCAGTTTCTGACAGCAAAGGGTATGATGTCGGCATTTACGGATAGAGGCGTGGGCGGGATTGTAGATCCTGATCGAGTGCGATGTCTGCATACATGGTACGCCGCACATTGGGTATGCCCGAATAGCATCGGCGAGCTCGTTGATGCGCTTGTTGGAAGCAAGGCACAAAAAGACCTTCAAGATTAGGAATAGGATTGGCATGAGGGTAAATACAGACGATACCCGGATTCAGGCGCTGAAGGAGTTGATCTCTCCGGAGGCACTGCTTGAGGAGATCGCCATCGACGAGACGCTGGCAGCCCATGTCTCACAGGCGAGGCTGGGGATACATAACATTCTTCACGGACTGGACGATCGACTGGTTGTGGTTGTCGGGCCATGCAGTATTCACGACCCGGCGGCAGCGATTGACTACGGCAAGCGGCTCGCAGGGTGTGCCGAAAAATACGCCGACACCCTCATGATTGTCATGCGCGTCTATTTTGAAAAGCCGCGTACGACCGTGGGTTGGAAGGGCCTCATCAACGATCCGGGTTTAGATGGCTCCTTTGATATCAACAGAGGGCTGCGCATGGCGCGGCAGCTTCTCGTTGATTTAAATCGAATGGGATTGCCAACGGGCACCGAATATCTCGATTTAATTTCTCCTCAGTATCTCGCTGACCTGGTCAGTTGGGGTGCAATTGGGGCGCGTACTACTGAGAGCCAGACGCACCGAGAACTCGCCTCAGGCTTGTCCTGTCCTGTTGGTTTTAAGAATGCCACCGACGGCGATGTTCAGATTGCAGTCGACGCGATCGGCGCAGCAAACGGGTCCCATCATTTTTTGTCGGTGACCAAAGAGGGGCGCTCAGCCATCTTCGAGACCCGGGGCAATGACGATTGCCACGTTATTTTGCGCGGTGGCAAGCAGCCCAACTATGATATGTTTGCGGTCGATGATGCCTGTGAACTCCTTGGAGCGGCGGGGTTACGCCCTCAGGTCATGATTGACGCCAGCCACGCCAATAGTCGGAAAAAGCCCGACAAACAGATTGCTGTGATCGCCGATATAGCCGCTCAGGTCTCGCGCGGTCGCAAGGAAATTATCGGTCTCATGATCGAAAGTTTTATCGAGGCGGGACGTCAGGGCACCGATCGCTTGGACTCCCTCGTTTATGGACAGAGCATTACCGATCCCTGTATCGCCTGGGATGACACGGAGCAGGTGCTTGGTGCTCTGGCTGAGTCAGTCGAAAAACGCCGTGAGGCGAGAGAGGCATTATGAAGGTTAAAGACTTCAGCTATGCACGACCCTTTTGCTTCCTCGTTTTTCTTTTCTTCGCCTTGGCGTCCAACGCGGATGAATCTTCCGGTAGCAGCGAACACTTTA
>Ga0181588_10003441_pt1 | contig 13294 bp, 13 predicted proteins | sample 071ome_26_FD_148607 | JGI IMG/M metagenome (GOLD analysis project Ga0181588, IMG submission 148607) | Coastal salt marsh microbial communities from the Groves Creek Marsh, Skidaway Island, Georgia - 071409BT metaG (spades assembly) | ecosystem: Environmental > Aquatic > Marine > Intertidal zone...
TACTGTATGGATTTATAGGCTGTTCGTGGGCTTTAAAAGGGGGGATCGGGATCTCGCGAAGAGGGGGGATGGAACGGAACGCGCGCGTTTTTTTTTGATGATGATCGCGATTTTTTAACGAGTCGTGATTCAAAAAAACGACGACGACTCGATGTGTACAGTGCGAACGTCTCTTCTTTCAGGGTGTTGTTTGTGTTTTCGTTCTGCCGGTAGTACCGGTGTACTTAGTATTACCTACCGATAGGGTTATTAATAGTTTGTATACGTCATTCTAGTGCGTACTTTGGCTTTGAATGCTGCGTTCACGCGCGTGGAAGACGATCGTCGCGTTCGCGTTCGCGTTCGTTCGCGTCACAGGCGGACGGACGGTCGGTCATGTCGACGACGTCTCGGGCGAGGGTGGTGTTGCTCCCGTACGCCGCGGTGAAGGGCCCGGGCGGGGGTTCGCGCGTCGTCGTCGGGTGCTCGGAGGACGCGCGGTGGGACGGCGACGGTGATGATGATCGTCTTCGTCGTCATCGCGATGATGCGCGCGGGTCCGGTGCGTCCTCGTCTTCGTCGGCGTCGTATCGATGGATGGCGCACGCGCACGGGGTGAGAGAACCGAACGAAGAGCGGGCGGAACGGCGACGGCGAGCGTTGGCGTCGTCGACGTCTGGACGGATGGCGGCGGTGGGGAAACGCGTGGATGAAGCGGCGCCGGCGTTGCGGAGGTGGGCGGAAAAAGCGCTGGCGTACGGAGAGCGGACGTGGCGGGGAATGGCTGAGGCGAAACCCGGGAGCGTGAAGAAACGGATACACGAGGCGGGGATGTACGCGATGGATCGGATAGATCCGAGGGAGACGACGCTGTGTGGGGTACCGCGAGCGGTGACGTCGATGGAGGTGGTGTATCCGAGCGGACGCGTCGGAGCGGCGACGGCGAGACGGTTGGCGGAAGAGACGCTTCGGGAAGGGACGAAGAACGCGAGAGCGGCGACTTGGATGTTTTCCGTCGGCGTCCCGTTGTCGATGCCGATGTTCCTCACGCCGCTGTCAAACTTTCCGTTGTATTATTTCATGTTTCGTTTGTGGAGCTCCACCGCGGCGTCGGCGAACGGAGCGCGGGCGCTCGAGCTCTTGTCGCGCACCGACGAGGCGAGAGCGATGGAGATTGAGGCGGAAGTTTTGGAGGCGACGGGGAAGGGAACGCCGGGAGGGTTTGATGAGTGTAAGCGCTTGCGTCCAATCAATTGCTTGAACAGTGAGACGGGGACCGAGGCGGCGACGACGGAGGAGCCGCTCGCCGTGGCGTGTTGCCGATTGGCCAAGCTCGGCGCCGGCGCGGATAAGTTTGTCGGGGCAGATGGACCGGAAGTTTTGTTCGTACCGTGCGATGCGTTGGCCAAAATGGTCGCGGATCACATCGATTCTGAAGCCCCGAGCGCGTGTTCGGCAGCCAAACAACTCGAGAGAGTCTTTGGCGCGAGCGGCGCTGAAGCTTTGGCGCGCAAGCACAAGCGATACGACGAAATTTACGGCGGCGGCGGCGGCGACAACAAGAAAGTATCGTGAAACGGCGAAACGACCGCCGCACTAGAATAAACACAAATTGTATCAACTTAGAGGGGGGTGAAGCGCGCGCGCACGCGGTATGAATGCATTCTTTTAATAATTCGACATTCTTTGCAAATTCTTTTACAAGAGGTTCCGCTAGAACGCCGTCGCCAAGTCAGGGGCAAAGACACTCAGCGCTTACTTGTTTTCGAACATGTAAGTCACGGAGCACTTACCGCAGTAGTGACGATCGAAGTGGTTCGCCATGAAGACACCGGCGCCGCACGTCTTGGACGGGCACTCGCGTCTGAGGCGGGTAACCTTACCGGCGTCGTCAACCTTGTAGAGCTTCAAGAACGCAAGCTTGACCTTCTTGTGGACGTGCTTGACCTTCTTCGGCTTGGTGTAGGTCTTCTTTTTACGCTTCTTACCACCACCACGCAAGCGCAACACCAAGTGGAGAGTGGACTCCTTTTGGATGTTGTAGTCGGCGAGCGTGCGGCCGTCTTCGAGCTGCTTACCCGCGAAGATCAAACGTTGCTGATCCGGCGGGATGCCTTCCTTGTCTTGGATCTTAGCCTTCACGTTGTCGATGGTGTCCGAAGACTCCACCTCCAAGGTGATGGTCTTACCCGTCACTGTGTCGTTCAAAAATCACACGCGTCGTCAGTCACTCGTTCTTTGTATCATTGAATAAACTCCTCCCTCTCCAACCCTCCAGCGGCGATCGAGCAACACCACCACCCGCTCGAACGCCCACGCCGACACCGCCACCCGCGCGCCGACGCGAAAACAACAGAGCAAACGATCACACGTAAACGCGACAATCATTCGCGTCCATCATCACCGCCTCCTCTTCCTCGCATCGCGCGCGGGCGCCTCGTCCTTTACGTCCGCATCACAGCGCAAGCCCTAAACCCAACATCACCATCGTTCGGCGAATCCATCCACGCCGGCGCGTCGCGTCATCGTCATCGTCGCTCGCGGTCGAGATTTACGTACGGGTCTTGACGAAAATTTGCATCTTGGCGCTTCTATTCGCGAACTCGGGAAGTCTTCCGTCTTCACTCGCGTGCTGCGTAGAGGCGGATCCGTCGACGCGCGTCGCCGCTCTGTTCCTCCGAGAGAATTTATTTTACAGCGACGCAGGCTGGTGGCGTCCCGCGTACGAATGACGATTGGATTCCCACGACGCGAACGCGAACGCGCGACGCGCGATGACGATGACGACGACGACGACGACGACGGCGCGACGACGGCGACGCGAGTCGGACGAACGCGTTTTAATATCGTTCGCCGAGCCAGCGATGACGCGTCGAGGCGGTGCGGTGCGAAGCGTGGATGAAGACGACGCTGAAGCGACGGGAGCGCTCGAACGACAAGGCGCTGACGCTGTTGCTGACGATGATGACGATGACGATTGGATTGAGGTTGACGCGGCGACGGCGAGACGGGCGTTCGTTGATTTCGTGACGGAGTGTGCGATCGAGGCGATGGCGTCGATGGAAGGGCGCGCGCCGACGGAGGAGGAGGTTCGAAGGGTGGTTCAGAGGGCGTCGCGAGACGTCGAGAGAAACCGAGGCGGGCGACGAATGAGATTGAAAAGGGCTTGGAGAGTATTGAAGCGGATTTACGGAGGGGCTCGGACGATGAGCGCGACGATCGCGGTGTTGATGAACCCTTGGAGCCGTCGGATGTTGACGTTCGGGATGTGTTTAGCGGGAAGAGTGGCGTGGTACTCGATATTCGCCGCGTGGTGAAACTCAGCCGAGAGTAGAAAAAATCAAATATTGTCGATACAATGCGTCTAGTTGCTATGCATGCTCGGTGTACTTGATGTGTTTTAATGCGGACAAGATTTACGAAAATTTCATCGGCGCGTTGTCGAGCTTGTCGGAACTGAATCCCGCGCGCTGCCAATCGCACTGCGCGCGAAGTCCGACGCGTCGTTTGATCTCCGTCGTAGTTTCGGCGGGAATGAGATTACTCTCGAGACCGAGCCTGGTGAGCGTCTTGTTTTCATCCATGGCGTTCATCAGCTCAGTGGCTCCTTCCTTACCTATGGCGTTGCGAGTGAGGTCCAGCGTCTCGAGCACGCTGTTCTCTCGGAGATCGGCCGCGAGATCAGACGCTCCCGGGTCGCCGAGCGCGTTCGAGCCCAAGTTGAGAGATTTAAGCGTCGTATTCGCCCCGATGGCGTCGGCGAGATACCAGGCATCATCGTCATTCATTTCATTCGCCTGTAGATTGAGTTCCTTGAGCTGCGAGGCGCGCGACTTGAGAGACTTTGCCAGCCATTTTGAGCCGTCGCGAATAGAGTTGTTGGATAAATCCAAATCTTCGACGGAATCTAGGGCGTCTGCGAGCGCGTGCGCGCCCTCCGATCCCACGGCATTGCACTTCAAGTCAAGTTGACGCATGTACTTTGTCGCGCGTTCCGCGAAAGGATCATTTTCGCACTCCATGGACTCGTCTTCGCTTTGCGCCTCTCGATGACGTTTGCGCAGAGCGTTGGCAATCTCCTTCGCTCCCGCCGCACCGATGCCATTGAAACCTAGGAAGAGTCGCTCCAAGTTGCCCAACCCGTGTTGCGCGATCGCCGCGCATCCTTCGTCGCCAAATCCGTTGTGCTGGACGTCAAGTTCCTTGATGCTCGATTCCAAGCCGTCCTCTCCGGCGAGCGCGCTGGCGAGCGCCCGCATGCCGTCCGCACCGATAAGGTTCTGCGCCATATTCAGCGCCTTGAGCGACTTTGACGTGGACAAAGCAGACGAAAGCGCTATCGCGCCCTCGGCACCGAGCAGATTTCCGCGAAGATCTAACCGTTCCAACGGACATCCGTTTTCGTCGAGCACGGCGGCGAGCTCCTCACCAGCTCGAGATCCAAGTCCACACGACGACAAGTCCAACTTTCGCAACGCCCGCGCGTCGCCGAGCGCACGAATCAGCGTCCCAAACCCCTCTGCGCTCAATCCCTTGCCGCCACGGAGCGTGAGCGAGACTAATCTCTCTGAACTTGACGCCGAGCCCAACGTTCCGCGCAACGCTCGCTCCAACAACCACGCCGTCCCATCCCTCGGCCGCCTCACATCGAGCTCCAATCCGCGCCCTCTCTCGGCGTCCTCCATCAAATCCTCCGCGAGCGCATTGGCGCCGTCCAAAGCCTGCATATCCTGCAATCCGAGATCCAAAGTCGACCGTCTGGTGCCCGATGCTCGCGTCGTCGGCGCTCCGCCCGCGCCTCGTCTCCGTCTCGGCGACGCCCCGACATCGCTTCCGTGTCTCTGCCCGATATCAAAAGCCAAGCTCAATTTTCGCATCGCATCCATCACCTCGTTTGACGCCCTCGACCGCTTGGATGTCGCCAAAACCGCCGCGTTCAACGCCGAGTCCACATCCATGGTGGACGCATCTTGCGGCACCTCGCGTCGTTTCCGTCCCGCCATCCCGAGGAAATCGAGCGTTTCGTCCACCGCGTGACGCTCGGCGCGCACTCGACGAAGCGCTGGGTCGTCATCGTCGTCGTCGTCGTCCATCTCGCGACCCATCGAGACTATGGCTGTCGACGAAACGTCGCGTCGAGCACTGGAGTTGGCTCTACCCAACAGCCAGAGGCACCTTCACTCCACTCGCCGACGCGTTTTCCACCGACCGACGGACCGGAACTCGGACGCGGACGCGATGGTGGAGCTCAGACGACGGGTGAAGACACCCGTGTCGACGAGCAGGTTCGCCGAGGTGCGCGAGGCGCGCGTCCTACCCAACGCGGGAACGATTTCGGTGTTTGATTTCAGCGGTTCCCCTCGTTCCCGTGATGTTGGGTTGCCGCCGACGATGGATTGACGACGCGATGCGATAGATGACTGACGATGAAATGCTGTGTGCACCTGATGTAGGACCACGATGGGGCGAACGGACCACCGAGCGGGCAGTCTTCACCGAGGGCGCCGAAGAGACGCGTGAGTTTCGACAACGCCAAGCGAATGATCTCCAAAGGGCGAGCGCGTTGGCAGAGTTTGAAGACCCGAACGCAGTCCACGGTGATGATGATCGTCGGAGCGTCGACGATTGTGGTTGGTGGACACGCTTACGCACTAATGCTGTGTTTGGCGGTGCAGTTTGCGATGACGAAGGAGTTGTTTTTATTTGTGTCCAGCGCACACGAAGAGGAGAGTGGAACGAGCGCGGAATCGACAGCGCTGAGAAAGTCGTTGATGCATCTCAGATGGTACTGGTTTTACACGCTGGCGTTGGCGACATATGGGAGGTTTGCAAAGTATCTTTGGTTGGGGTTCATGAGCGCAGCTGAGTGGAAGGAGCTGTTGAAGCAGGGCGCCGCCTTGAGCCCAGGTGGATGGTTGGCGATGCATCACACGTTTCTGTGCTACTGCGCCTATCTCGTCGGTTTGGTGTACTTTGTCTTGACGCTTCGCAAGGGTAACTACGCGTACCAGTTTGCTCAGTTTGCCTGGACGCACATGATCATCGCGGCCACGACGGTGACGGGTTATTTCAACGTGGCGAACCTTCTCGAAGGCATGGTTTGGTTCGTCTTCCCGCTCTTCCTCGTCATCGTCAACGACATCATGGCTTACATCTTTGGCAAGTGTTTTGGCAAGACACCTCTCATTAAGATTTCGCCCAACAAAACTTGGGAGGGATTCCTAGGCGCGTTCGCGGCGACTCTCGTCGCCGCCCCTTGCATGGCTGCGTACCTGCAACAGTTTAGATACTTTACGTGTCCGCCTCGCGGCGACATGTACTTCAGAGGCATCTTCTCATCTTCAATAGAGATGTGCGCTCCGGCTGAGCCGTTCATCATGTCCGATAAGCCGATTTCGATGTTCTTTGGTGGGTTCATCGGGTCTCTTGTCACTCGACTCACCGGAGTGTCGACAATACACTGCTCGATGTTCATGGTGCACTCTCTGGCGTTGGCGACATTCGCCAGCGCCGTTGCCCCGTTTGGCGGTTTCTTCGCTTCGGGGTTCAAGCGCGCGTTTAAGATTAAGGATTTCGCCGCCACCATTCCGGGACACGGTGGCATCACCGACCGCATGGATTGCCAAGTCATCAATACTTGTTTCTCCTCACTCTACTTGTCCAACTTTGTCAAGCATGTCGGCGGTTCGCTCACGTTAGGTATGCTCATCACAAAGATTGAGCTCGTCAGCGACGAACACATGGTGGAGTTGTACAAGTCTATCAAGAGCATGGTTGAAGCCCGCGGTCTGTCTCTCGACGTTTGAGACGTTTAGCATCTTTGAGGAAAAGACGTCTCGTGTCGTCGACGCCTGTTGGCAACAATAATTCTAGGTAAAAGTACGCGCACCACTCGAATTGTCATCTAAAAACAAGCTAATGTATTGCACAACGGTTGACTACTTATTGCCCGCACCCTTGGCTGGCTGCGCGTCCGCGATCGCCGCGAGATACATGAGATTCTCTTGCAGCTTGGTTTGGTACTTTGCGCACTCGGCGAGCTTGCCCACGTTTTGGTTTTCTAAAATCGCCAAGATGAGCTGTTGGTTCTCGTCCAAGTACTTTTGAATGAGTTCCGTTGTCACAACCACCGTCTTGTTGGACGCACCCTGTCGCCATCGTCGTCGTCATCGCGCGAAAGAGAGTCAGTCATCTGTGGGTTCAAGTTTTCGAAATTTTCCCACGATCGCGCGTCTCGAACGAAACGAACGCGCGCGACGCGATGCCGGGGTCGGTCGATCACTCAAACATCACGCACCTCTCGTTCCTCGTCGGGTTGTTCGGCGTCGTTCGACATGTTTGACGCGCGACGCGGTGTGGGGAAAAGGCTCGCGCGAAGCAGGGCGTTTAAAGCGCGCCTTTCGTCGCTCGGTTGGCACGTTCACCCGACGCATCGCATCGCGCGTGCGAGCCGTGCAATTTGAATAAACACAGCTCCAAATGAATGAATAAATAAAATCTCGCTAAGCCTACACGAGTCCTACACTCCTACGTCGATCGATTCGATTACGACTACGCTACTACGTTTCGTCCTCGCCGAAACTCACCTCAACGAGCGCCGTGAACCCGACGACGAACACCTTTAAAAACGCCAACACCGCCCCCGACCGATCCCGTCCCCGCTTCACCGCGATGTCGTACGCGACGACACCCAACGCGCCGTGCGCGACGGCGACAAAGACGAGAAACGCGCGGATGAACGCCTCTTGGTCCGTCGTCAACGCGCCGATGCGACTCCAGTCTCCAGAAAAGCCGGCGTCGACCGCCATGGATAACGCGAGCACGATGGCGATCTGAAGCTTTGAAAGCCACGGCGCGGAGGGGACGTCACCGAGCGCGTTTTCCGCCGCGCGCCAGAGCGTTTCGTCGTACGCGTAAAACGCGGAAGCAGTCTTCGCATCGTCTTCGTCTTCGTTCGTTGCCGATGACGACGACGATGCGCGCGCGACGCCGAACGGCCCCATCGCGCGCGCGCGTCGGCGCGCGAACCGAGTCGGCGCAGAAACCAACGCGCGGGGTTTCGTCCGCGTCGGCGCGCGTCGGACGACGGACGTCGGCGCTCTCGGCGCTCTCGGCGGGAGAATCATCGCGCGCATCGGCACACCGCGACTCGCAATGGGGCGACAACGGCACCGCATCTCGCTGAGTGTCGCCGTGACCGCCGCCGCGCTGGCGTCCACGGCGCGCGCTTCGTCGACGGCGGCACCGGCGGCGACGTTCGATGCGTTCTCCTCGGCGTGCCCGCCGCCGGCGTACACGTGCGTCAGCGCGAACCCGACGGTGGATGACGCGACTCGATGCCACGCCGAATTCGATTGTCGAATCGTGTGCTCGCCGTCGGCGACGTGCGTCGAGACGTTTACGATTGCGCGCGGGGAGGCGACGATTCCGTCTGGGATGACGGTTGGGTTCAACGCGTCGACGGATGACTCGGCGCTGGGACCGACGACGTACGGCGGGGACTCGAGCTGTAGCGCCGTCGGTTGCGACGCGTACTCGACGCGACTGACGCTGCAAAATCGAGAGCTCACCGAACGGTTCGATGGGCCTTGGTGCGACGTGAAGGAGACCCCGTCGAGGTGTGCGTTGGATCGCGTGCCGAAAAAGACGCGTTGGACCGAGTTTACGGTGACGATGAAGTGTAAGAATAAGATTTTGCCGTGCGGCGCCAGGCTTCGCGCGGATGTGGATTTTTTAGGCGTCGTGGAGCGAGAGCCGCAGATGCCGCCGCCGCCGAGCCCGCCGAGTCCGCCGCCGAGTCCGCCAGAGCCGCCGAGCCCGCCGCCACCGCCCGGGGCGTTCGCTCCGGGTGGTGCCGGGCGAGAGGTGGTTCGCGTCGGGTTGGAATTGGCGCTCGCGGGCGTGGCGGCGTACGCGCTCGCGGGTGGGATTTACGTCTTCGCTCTGCAAAGAGGATGGGTCGAGGGATTCGCGGAACCGTGTTGGGATCGCGAAGGGTCGGGGTGTGAGATTTTGTGGTGCTGGTGCGTTCCGGCGTACTGGAGACACTCGGACGAGGAATGTCTCGCGGCGTACGAATCCGGAAGCCGCGTCGCCAGACCGAACGACGAAGAAGAGGCGACGCAAACGACCGCACCGCTCCTCGGCGGGGAATCCGACGACGACGAGTTGTCCTCGTCGTCCGGTTAACGACCCGGTGTACGAACAATCCATAACGTTCTCGCTTGATAGCACGATTAGATGCATGTAAATTCGTCGTCGACGACGACGAGCCGACTCGACTCAACTTTAACTGTCCACAGCGAGCCACGAGCGTCACATCGCGCGCGCGAATCGAGTCAGCGCCGGCGCGATTCACTCGAAACGATCGCGACGTTCTTTCTCCATCGGCGCGCGATTCCGCGTCCGATAATCCTCGCGTCACCGCTCTGCTCGAAGTCGGCGTCGGCGTCGCTCACACAGGCGATTAGAAACCGTTTGTCGAGTCGCACCTTCGTACCGACACCGCGAAACGTGTCCCCGCGAACGACCACCGAGCGTTTCGATAGCGGTTCGTTCGCAATGTCGACGAGCCCGACGCGCGAACCGGAGGCGAAGCGCGCGCGAACGATGGTGACGGCGGCGGCGGGTGCGGACGATGATTTGAAACCGACGACGACAGCCGACGCCGTGAAACCACTGGATAACAGTTTCCTGGCGTCCCTGCACGCCGAGCGCATGCGACGACGCGGACTCGACGTCCCCGTTTCAGCGTCGACGATGGACGGAGATCGGCGGGAGAAGAATCGGGATCTCGCGCGGGCGATCGCGACGCACGCGGCTGGGTCAAAGGCGACGCCGGAAACGTTGGACGAGTTGCGAACGAAACGGAGGGAAGCCGAGACCGCGGCGAGAGCGGCGTACGAGACTGTGAACGTCGAGAGCGGTGATGTGCGGTTATTGACGTACAACGTGTGGTTCGGGGACGTGGCGACGGTGGAGCGGCTCGAGGCGCTTGGTGCGGTTATCACGGAGTGCGATCCGCACGTGTTGTGTCTGCAAGAGGTCACGCCGCAGGCTTTGTTCGTGCTGCGGGACCAAGAGTGGTGGGAGAAGTACTCCGTCGGGCCGTCGCCACCTTTACAAGACTACTTTAGCTTGATGCTCTTCAAGCGTACCGTGAGCGGACCGCTCGTGAAGCGAGAGAAGTATCCTTTTAGAAATTCACGCATGGGTCGATACCTGGACGTCGTGAGCTACATGCGAGATCCGACGAGCAAAGCTTCGCTCGCGGTCGGTTCATCGCACCTAGAATCATACATCAACGCACGAGAAACAAGCGCGGAGGAACGACGCGTACAGATTGCGGAGTGTTTCTCGTGGCTCAATAAGCACGGCAACGCCGTCTTCATGGGCGATACCAATTGGGACGACAAGGACGGCGACGTGCCAATGCCCGAGGGCTGGTGCGACGCTTGGCTCGAGTTGCGACCGGGTGATCCCGGGTATACGTACGACGCGAAGTCTAACGAGATGCTCCGAGGCTACCTTCGGAAGCGGTTGGATCGAGCCTTTGTCAAGCTCAAGGATTTCGATTTGAAGCGCATCGAAATGGTCGGCACCAAGCCCATTCCCGGTGTCACGTACCGCAAAACCGTGAGCAACCGCGGCAAGTCAGAGATCGTCGAGCTTCCCGTGGTTCCAAGCGATCACTTTGGTTTGTTGCTCACGTTGCGGGCGAAGAAACGAAGCGAGCCAAAACCCGAGGTGGATGCTGTAGACTTGACGTAGCCGTCAATCATTCATTAATCGCGCGTTTAAGAATCGTGGAAAGTGTTCTTGTTGCATGGTGAATCTCTACTCGTTTTTCCTACTATGTTTGCTCGATTGCTCGCATCACTCGACGATGCCCTCCGCCTTTTCGTCCTCTTTGATTTGCTTTTCGAGCTCCTCGATGTCTTCCTTTATCACCTCCTCTTTGATGTGCTCGCGGTTAAACTTGAGCTCGTGTTGCGCCCGCTCGAGCTCAAGCTCAGTGACCCTCGACTTATGACGCAGCAATTCCATGTCCTTCTTCACACTTTCGAGTTCCTTTTGACACCCTTTACTCGTGCTCACGTGCGCGTCTGTCCGTTCCAACTCCAACTTTGCCTCCTTCAACTCGTGTTTCATAGTCTCCGATTCCGTCCGCAGCGAATCCATTTCTCGCACCACGCGCTCGTAATCCTTATTCTTCGCGAACAGATCCCTCTCGAGCGTTCCCATTCTCGCGCGCGCGTCTCTCAGATCCCCCTCCAACCCGTCTCGGTGTCTTCGCACCACGCGTTTACTCAGCACCTCCTTTCTCGAGTAATACGTAAACCAAAGCATCACGACGCAACACACGCCGATGATGTGCCAAGGGTTAAACGTCCGCTCAATCTTTGCAATCGTCGCGTTTTTCCGTTTCTTCTGCGCCGCATCACTGAACGGCATGAGTCCAGGCGCCGGTCGAACGCTCGGACCTCCATCCACGGTTGCGCCTCCCGGGGCGAACGGCGCCGGTCCCGGCGCGGCGTAAAAGTCCGCATCGTGCGTCGCACGGCGTCGCATGACGCTCTGTTGATTTCTCTCTCGCGTACTCGCGTTCCGCGTCCTCCGCGCGTCGGTCGCGTCGGTGTGTGCCGGCGGTTTCGATTCGCGATCCCAACGTTCGTCCGAGCGCAGTTGACAACGCGTTCGTTCGCGCGCGTCAGTGTTCCTCGCGACGACGCGCGCGTCGCGACGCGCACGGGCGAGACTCGCGGGTTGGAACCGCGCGAGATAAATACAATGCACGCATCCGCGGTGACGTCGACGATGGATGCCGTCGCGGTGACGCGTCGCGGTGGTCGAGGATGGCGCGTGGGGAAAGGAGCGGGAACGGCTTTGATGCGCGTGGGAAGGGTGCCGACGACGACGTCGGCGACGACGTCGATGTCGACGCGTCGCGCTCGTGTTGGGAGAGGAGGGACGACGATGCGCGCGGATGCGTTCGAGACGTCGAGCGGGGATGCGCGTCGCGAGAGAGGCGAGCGCGCGATGGCGGGGAGAGGGGCGGTTGGACGCGCGAGAGCGACCAGAGCGACCGCGGCACTTCTCGTCGGTATCTTTGCGAACGCTTCGTTCGGTGTTGCGTTCGGTGTTGCGGCGGATGGAACGATGGTTGACTCGGCGAGTGAGGCGGTGGTTTCAGCGGCGGCATCGGCGGTGGCGTCGGCGGTGGCGGACGATGACGAACAGAGGACGGGAGCGTTGGCCGACGCTGAGTCGCAAACCGCGCCGAGCGTCGTCATCGACACAACTACGGTTGCCGCTGCGGTTGCGGGCGATGAAAGCAACAAGGATGGGGAGAAGGAGAAATCGAAGCCTGATCGTCGCGGGAAGATGAAGCAGCTGCAAGACTTGCGATCAGAGCTGGAGATTAAAGAGTTGGAGTTGCAAGCGGCGGCGAACGATTTGCAAAAGAGCGACCAGACGGTGCAAGTGTTGCAACAAGAGCTGGAATTGAAGAATAAACTTCTCGACTTGATGCGAAAGGAGAGAGACAAAGCGATAGAGGAGGCGCAATTGGCGAGCGGGCTCTGCGCGCAGGTGGGTGGCGGAGGCTTTTGAGCGAGAGATTTTTGTAATTCAAGACGACGCAAACGATGTAGCCATGAGAGCGCGCTCCTCACAAGATGTCGCAAATACTCGAACCCGAAACAGAGCGACAAAGGCGACTGCTCGAGGACGAACTCGGACGGCCGCTGCACGCGCTGCGCGATGATGAACACGCTGAGACAGATGAAAAGTTTCGTCGCGATGTCTTCAAGTACTTCGAGTGCGCCAGAAGGTTACTTTCCAGCACTTCGCTTCGAGAGTACATCGCATCCAAAGGCGGAGAAACCATCACGCTCTTGCTCCCGGACAATCTGACGCTCAAACAGGTGATGGAAGAACTGCAAAAGTACGAAATCAGCAGTACGCCGGTGATTCGCGAGAGCGAAGGCTCGTTCAAATTCATCGGTTGGGTGACCGCTTTTGATTTTCTCTCGACGTTAGTGAGCGAACTGGTAGCGTTCAAGCCGGTTCCAGCAGATTTGGCGAGTCAAACGGCGAAACTGTGTGGGACCCCGCACGTGCATTCGGCTTGGGGCGTTCTGAGAAAGGCGGTGCCAACGGTGACGTCCTCTGAGCGTTTGGTTGGAGTCGACATTGATGAGAGAGTGGTCCAGTTGGACAATGCTCGGCGCCGATATATCGAATCCATCTCTGCGGAGGATGTGGACGAGGCTTGCCGCAGAACGCTCGCCAAGACGCTCGCGGAGGCGCGAAA
>Ga0181588_10003445_pt1 | contig 13288 bp, 22 predicted proteins | sample 071ome_26_FD_148607 | JGI IMG/M metagenome (GOLD analysis project Ga0181588, IMG submission 148607) | Coastal salt marsh microbial communities from the Groves Creek Marsh, Skidaway Island, Georgia - 071409BT metaG (spades assembly) | ecosystem: Environmental > Aquatic > Marine > Intertidal zone...
GGGCACGTTGAACATCACCACGAGAAATTGCGGTAACAAACAGACCAATGCGATATAGGCCGATCCGAACACCGTCAGGCGAGTAAGCACACCATCAATATAGTTAGCAGTTTGCTGACCTGGGCGAATACCCGGTACAAATGCGCCCGAGCGCTTCAGATTGTCGGCGACTTCCTGCGGGTTAAACATGAGGGCCGTGTAAAAGAAACAGAAAAACACAATAAAACCCGTGAACAGCAAGATGTTGAGTGGCTGCCCGGGACCAATCGCTACCGCCAGATCCTGCAACCAATCAGCGCTGTCGCCGCTACCAAACCACTGCGCAACAGAAGCCGGGAACAACAGAATTGAGCTCGCGAAGATGGCGGGAATGACCCCCGCCATATTGACTTTGAGGGGCAGATGCGACGCCTGAGCTTGCATCATCCGCCGACCCTGTTGCCGCTTGGCGTAATTCACCGTAATGCGGCGTTGCCCGCGCTCAATGAATACCACCAAATAAATGACTACCGCCGCCAAAACGAGAATGCCCAGTAGTATCAAAATGCTGATCTCACCCTGCCGCGCCTGCTCGAGGGATTGGCCAATGGCTGCAGGCAAACCCGCAACAATGCCCGCGAAGATCAACAAAGAAATGCCGTTGCCCACGCCCCGCTCTGTAATCTGCTCGCCCAACCACATCATGAACACCGCACCGGTTACCAACGAGGCCACCGCTGTCACATAAAAGCTCAGACCAGAGGCATAGGTCAGCCCCTGATTGGCAAGGCCTACGGTCATACCGGTACCCTGCACCAAGGCAAGCACTACTGTCAGGTATCGCGTCCACTGAGAGATTTTTCGGCGTCCGGCCTCACCCTCCTTTTTCAGCTGCTCCAGCTGCGGTGTCACCGCTGTCATCAGCTGCATAATGATGGAGGCAGAAATATAAGGCAGGATACCCAGCGCCAAGATACTCATGCGTTCCAGCGCGCCACCAGAGAACACGTTGGCCAAGCCCAGGATAGTGCCCTGGTTCTGATCAAACAACGATGCCAGCTGCTCGGGATCGATACCGGGAACAGGGATGTGGGTCCCGATTCGATAGATCAAGAGCGCAATCAGCACAAAGCGCAGGCGAGCGAACAGCTCTCCCATGCCGGCTGAATTCATTGATGGCATACCGTTGGCCATGGCTTACGCCTCGACACTCCCACCAGCGGCTTCGATAGCTGCTTTGGCGCCCTTGGTGACAGTCAGCCCTCGCACATTGACGGCGCGGCTAATATCACCGGACAAAAACACCCGCACGCGCTTGACGTCATCTTTGATCAAGTCAGCGGCCTTCAGCGCCTCCAGATCAACCACATCGCCATCGACGCGATTAAGCTCGTGCAGACGAACCTCTGCGGTTGTGCGGCCAATACGTGAGGTAAAGCCATATTTGGGAAGACGCTTCTGAAGCGGCATCTGGCCGCCCTCAAAGCCGGCCTTCACGGTGCCGCCCGAGCGAGACTTCAAGCCTTTGTGACCACGACCCGCGGTCTTGCCCACGCCTGAGCCGATGCCGCGACCCACGCGCTTTGCGTTTCGCTTCGCGCCGGGAGCGGGCTTCAGGTTGTTCAAACGCATATCGTCAGACATTGCTTTCGCCCTCAACACGCACCAAATAATTGACTTTGTTTATCATCCCGCGCACGGAAGGCGTGTCTTCTACCTCAACCGTGTGGCCTATGCGACGGAGGCCCAGCCCCGCCACGCACGCTTGGTGCTTCTTGAGGCGGCCGTGAATACTGCGGACCTGTGTCACTTTGATCATTGCTTTACTCATTACTTTGGCCCCAATACTCAGCTGAGGATTTCTTCGACGCTCAACCCACGACGCGCCGCCACGTCCTCGGGTGAACTCATATCCCTGAGGCCCTTGAAGGTGGCGCGCACCACGTTCACAGGGTTGGTAGACCCGTAGCACTTGGCCAGTACGTTATGGACACCAGCTAATTCCAGCACTGAACGCATCGCACCTCCGGCGATAACCCCGGTGCCCTCGGACGCGGGTTGCATATAAACCTTGGATGCGCCGTGTGCTGACTTGATGGGATACTGCAGCGTGCCGTTAACGAGCTGTACCTGCACCATATTGCGCCGGGCCGCCTCCATCGCCTTCTGAATAGCGACGGGAACTTCTCTCGCTTTGCCGCGGCCGTAGCCGACCCGGCCCTTGCCATCACCGACTACCGTGAGGGCTGTAAAACTCATGATGCGCCCGCCCTTGACGGTTTTCGCAACGCGGTTCACCTGAACCAGTTTCTCCTGCAGGTCACCTTCTGTGCGCTGGTCGCCCTGCTGCTTTCTGTCATTCATCGCCATACTTAAAACTCCAGCCCACCTTCGCGTGCAGCCTCAGCGAGTGCCTTCACTCGCCCGTGATATCGAAACCCCGATCGATCAAATGCCACTGAGGTGACACCGGCCGCCTTGGCACGCTCGGCGACCAACTTGCCGACTGCCGCGGCAGCTGTGATGTTGCCGGTTGCCCCCGCGCGCAAATCCTTATCCAGCGTGGAGGCCTGAGCCAACACGGTCTTGCTATCCCCAGATATCACCTGGGCATAGATGTGCCGGGGCGTTCGGTGCACCGACAGACGCACCGATCCAGCGGTGCGCAGTTGGACTCTGGATTTTCTGGCGCGACGCAAACGCGCTTTTGTCTTGGTATTCATCGCGGTACCCGATTACTTTTTCTTGGCTTCTTTACGCCTGACGTACTCGTCGGCGTAGCGGATGCCTTTACCTTTGTATGGCTCTGGAGGGCGGAAGCTTCGTATTTCGGCCGCCGCCTGACCGACTGCCTGCTTGTCGATACCAGAGATCACGATTTCCGTCTGCGAGGGCGTATCAGCGGATAAACCTTCGGCCAACTGATAATCAACAGGGTGCGAAAGACCGATAGTCAGGTTGACGGTCTTGCCCGAAGCCTTGGCGCGGTAGCCAACGCCATTCAGCACCAAACGCTTCTCCCAACCCTCTGTCACGCCTTTCACCATGTTGGCCAGCAAGGAACGCGTAGTCCCCGCCATCGCCCGGCGCGCATCACCGTCAAAAGTGATTGTCGCCACCTCGTCCTCGACATTGACCCCAATACCTTCTGTCAACGTCAGATCAAGGGCGCCTTTGCCGCCTTTGACCATCAGATTCATGCCCTCTACTTTTACGTCTACCCCTTTAGGCAGAGTCACAGGGCTGTTCGCTACACGAGACATTTCTCTAACGCTCCTGTTTTCGGATCAGAATACGGTGCAGAGGACTTCGCCCCCGACACCCGCAGCGCGCGCCGCACGGTCCGTCATCACCCCACGAGACGTCGACACAATGGCAACACCCAATCCGCCACGCACCGACGGCAACTCATCTTTCCCCGCATAGCGGCGCAGGGAGGGCTTGCTAATCCGCTCAATCTCGGCGATCACGGGTTTGCCATCAAAATATTTCAGGTCAATCTGCAGGCGTGGCTTTCCAGTGCTCGCGTCGTAGCGGTGTCCGGCGATGTAGCCTTCTTGCTCCAGCACCTTGGCCACCGACACCTTCAGCTTCGAACCGGGCATATCGACAGTTCGCTTACCCGCCATCTGCGCATTCCGCAAACGGGTCAGCATATCGCTCAGGGGATCTTGCATGCTCATTCAATCGTTCTCCGTTACCAGCTGGACTTAACCAGGCCCGGCACATCGCCTCGCATTGCTGCTTCTCGCAGCTTGTTGCGACACAAACCAAATTTTCTGTAAACGCCGTGAGGCCGGCCGGTGAGCTGACAACGACGCTGCTGTCGCACCGGGCTGGCGTTGCGAGGCAGTTTTTGCAGCGCTATTTGCGCTTCCCACCGCTCGTCGTCCGACGCGTTGACATTGGCAATCAGCTCCTTGAGTTGAGCGCGCTTGGCAGCAAACTTCGCTACGGTTTTGGCGCGCTTTACCTCACGGGCAATCATGGATTTCTTGGCCATATCTCTGCTGCCTCAGCTTCTAAATGGGAAATTAAACGCCGACAGTAACGCGCGGCCCTGCTCGTCGTTTGCTGCCGTGGTTGAAATCGTGATGTCCATACCACGCAGCTTGTCGATTTGGTCGTAGTCAATTTCCGGGAAAATAATTTGTTCGGTCACGCCCATGGCGAAATTGCCGCGACCATCGAACTGCTTGGGGCTAACACCGCGAAAATCTCTGATCCGCGGGATCGCAATATTGATCAGGCGCTCCAAAAACTCGTACATCCGCTCATCGCGCAGTGTGACCTTGCAGCCAATGGGCCATCCGTCGCGGATCTTAAAACCGGCAATAGATTTCCGGGATTTAGTCACCACGGCTTTTTGACCGGCGATTTTTTCCATATCGCTCACGGCGTGCTCCAGGACCTTCTTATCTCCTACCGCCTCGCCCACACCCATGTTCAGGGTAATCTTGGTGATTCGGGGCACCGCCATCACGTTCTCGAGACCGAGCTCCTCTTGAAGCTTGGGAACGATTTCGCTGCGGTACTTCTCTTTAAGCGCTGTCATCTCTCAACTGCCTCTATTCGCCAACGCAGATCAGGCGTCAACCAGATCGCCCGATGGCTTAAAAATACGAACCTTTTTGCCGTCGTCCATGCGGTATCCGACGCGCTCGCCCTTGCCTGACTTACTGTTGAACAGGGCTAAATTCGATGCTTGAATCGGCGCCTCCTGCTCGACAATACCGCCGGCGACACCGGCCTGAGGGTTGGGCTTGGTGTGCTTTTTAACCATATTCACACCACTGACAACCACGCGGTCACTATCGATTATGCGACGCACGGTGCCGCGCTTACCCTTGTCTTTTCCCGCGATAACGATGACTTCATCATCACTTCTGAGCTTCGCCATTACCTGACCCTCTCCTTCCCCGCCTAAATCACTTCAGGCGCAAGGGAAATGATTTTCATAAACTTCTCACCGCGAAGCTCGCGCGTGACCGGCCCAAAAATCCGTGTGCCAATCGGCGCATCTTGATTGTTCAGGAGCACCGCTGCGTTCTCGTCGAACTTGACCAGGGAGCCATCTGGACGTCGAACCCCCTTTTTGGTGCGCACTACCACTGCAGTGATCACCTGGCCCTTCTTCACTTTGCCGCGCGGGATCGCTTCTTTCACCGTGACTTTGATCAAGTCACCCACCCGAGCATATCGACGCTTGGAACCACCCAATACCTTGATGCACATCACGCGACGCGCACCACTGTTATCAGCTACTTCAAGATACGACTGCGTCTGTATCATTTTCTCTACTCCACTAGTGGCTAAGCGCCACTCGTCCTCGCTAACCGAACCTCAAATCTGGGTCGCGGTCTCTACAATCTCTACTAATTTCCAACTCTTGCTCTTGGAGAAAGGCCGTGACTCAGCCACCAAAACCGTGTCACCCAAACCCGCCTTGTTGTCCTCATCGTGCGCGTGCACTTTTGAGGATCGAGTGATGTACTTTCCGTAGACCGGGTGCTTAACGCGCCGCTCAATCTTGACTGTGATGGTCTTGTCCATCTTGTCGCTGACTACACGACCCTGAAGGGTCCGTGTACGGGTTTCTGTCGTTGCCATCACTGTTCCGCCTTCTGTTGCAACACGGTTTTCACGCGCGCGATATCCCGCTTTGTTTGCTTGAGCAGATGGCTCTGCCCTAATTGTCCAGTCGCTTTGGCCATACGCAGCTTGAATTGCTCTTCCCGCAGGGAGAGCAACTGCTGGTTCAGGTCGTCGATCGACTTTTCTCGCAATTCACTGGTTTTCATCACATCACCGACCGCTTAACAAATGTGGTTTGCACGGGCAGCTTCGCCGCAGCAAGCTCAAAAGCCTCCCGCGCCAGCTGCTCTGACACACCCTCCACTTCGTACAGGACCCGACCCGGCTGGATCTGCGCCACCCAATATTCAACGTTGCCCTTGCCCTTACCCTGCCTGACTTCAAGAGGCTTACCGGTAATGGGCTTATCCGGAAAAATGCGTATCCAAATTTTTCCGCCACGCTTGATGTGACGCGTCATGGCACGACGAGCGGCTTCGATCTGACGAGCGGTGATGCGACCGCGCCCCGTCGACTTCAGCGCGTATTCGCCAAAACTCACCTTGCTTCCACGCTCGGCGAGGCCGCGATTACGACCCTTCTGCGTCTTGCGGAACTTGGTCCGTTTCGGTTGCAACATGTTGTACTTCCTTAATCAGATAACTGGCTAGTGGCCGGCGAGCGCTTACGCCTCTTCGCCTTCACCAATGACCTCGCCCTTAAAAATCCATACCTTTACGCCAATCACGCCATAGGTGGTGTGTGCTTCGTATGTGGCATAGTCGATATCCGCTCGCAGCGTATGCAGCGGCACTCTGCCCTCGCGATACCACTCAGTACGGGCAATTTCTGCGCCACCCAAGCGACCACTGACCTGAACTTTGATGCCCTCAGCGCCCTGGCGCATCGCGTTTTGAACAACCCGCTTCATGGCCCTGCGAAACATAACGCGACGCTCCAACTGCTGAGCCACGTTCTGCGCAACCAGTCGGGCATCGACGTCTGGCTTGCGAATTTCCTCGATGTTGATGTGCACGGGCACACCCATTTTTTCTGAGAGCTCCTTACGCAGCCCATCGACATCCTCGCCTTTCTTGCCGATCACAATGCCGGGTCGAGCGGTAAAAATAGTAATGCGGGCAGTTTGTGCTGGCCGCTCAATCCTGACTCGGCTGACAGACGCTGCGTCGAGCTTCTTCAGAATGTACTCGCGAACCTCAATATCATTGATCAGGTTCTGCGCGTAGCTCTTGCTATCCGCGTACCACACAGAGTTGTGTTCCTTGACCACGCCCAGGCGGATACCAGTTGGATGTACCTTCTGACCCATACGGTCGACTCCTCAGCTCTCGCTATCCGCAACCTTGACCGTAATATGGCAAGTGCGCTTGAAAATTCTGTCACCGCGGCCCTTGGCACGTGCCTTTAGGCGCTTCATGGTGAAACCCTCATCAACAAAAATTGTCGACACCCTTAATTCATCTACGTCGGCACCCTCGTTGTTTTCCGCATTTGCAATCGCGGAATTCAGCACCTTTCGGACAATGGCGGCGGCTTTCTTGTTACTGAACTCCAACACGCTCAAAGCCTCTCCAACGGGCTTGCCACGCACCTGATCAGCGACCAGGCGAGCTTTCTGCGCCGAAATCCGGGCCGCTCTCAATTTGGCTGCTACTTCCATCTCTCTCTCCACCCGGCCCTAGCGCTTGGCCTTCTTGTCCACAATGTGGCCCTTAAAGGTTCGGGTAACGGCAAACTCACCCAGCTTGTGTCCAACCATGTCCTCGTTGATAAGAACCGGTACATGCTGACGGCCGTTGTGGACTGCAATGGTCAAACCCACCATATTGGGAGACACCATGGATCGGCGAGACCAGGTCTTGATGGGTCGACGATCGTTAGCCTCCACGGCTGCCTCTACCTTCTTCATGAGGTGGAGGTCGATAAAAGGGCCTTTCTTCAATGAACGGGGCACTGTATTGATTCTCCTGACCGATTACTTCTTGCCGCGACGGCGAACGATCATGCCGTCGGTACGCTTGTTCTTACGGGTCTTGTAGCCCTTGGTGGGCACGCCCCATGGTGTTACGGGGTGTCGCCCCCCCGAGGTCTTGCCCTCTCCACCACCGTGGGGGTGATCTACCGGGTTCATCGCCACACCGCGCACAGTGGGTCGCACACCACGCCAACGCGCGGCACCCGCCTTACCTAATTTGCGCAAGCTATGCTCCGAATTGGAAACCTCACCCAAAGTTGCCCGACAGTCGATGGGCACTTTGCGCATCTCACCCGAACGAAGTCGGATCGTGGCGTACTGACCTTCACGCGCCACCAACTGAACAGACGCCCCAGCCGACCGCGCCACTTGTGCGCCTTTGCCGGGCTTGAGCTCAATAGCGTGGATGACCGAACCAACGGGAATGTTGCGAACGGGCAGGCAATTCCCGGCTTTGATGGGTGCCGCAGACCCAGAGTGAAGTACGTCGCCGGCTTGAACGCCCTTGGGAGCAATGATGTACCGGCGCTCACCATCGGCATACAGCAAAAGTGCGATGTGTGCGCTGCGATTGGGATCGTACTCGATGCGCTCCACCTTGGCGGCAATGCCGTCTTTGGTGCGCTTGAAGTCAATCTTTCGGTAATGCTGCTTATGGCCACCACCAATGTGCCGCGTGGTGATGCGGCCCAGATTGTTTCGCCCCCCTGTCTTGGACTTTTTCTCCAGAAGCGGCGCATAAGGACGGCCCTTATGCAGGCCCTCAGTGACCACCTTAACGTGGTGCCGGCGACCTGCCGAAGTGGGTTTACTTTTAACGACTGCCATGACTCACCACCTCAGCTTATCGACGCAAAGTCAATTTCCTGACCTTGCTCCACCCGAACGTAGGCCTTCTTCCACGAAGGGCGCTTGCTTAAACCGTAACGATTCCTTTTGGTCTTGCCCTTAACGCGCAGCGTTTGCACGTCATTGACCGTTACTTTGAACAACTGCTCAACGGACTGGCGGATCTCGTCTTTGGTCGCGTCAAGGCACACGCGGAACACATACTGATTCGCCTGCTCGGCCACAATGGCGGCCTTTTCAGAGACATGAGGCCCCAACAGCACCTGGAATACACGTTCCTGATTCATGCCAATGCCTCCTCGAACTTCTTGATCGCATCAACCGTGATCATGACCTTGTCAAAAGCAATCAGGCTCACTGGGTCAACCCCCTCTACATCGCGCACGTCAACCTTGTGCAGGTTGCGAGAAGCCAGATAGAGGTTCTTGTCCACGCTATCCGAGACAATCAGCACGTTGTCCACGCCGTAGCCCTTGAGCGTCTCCACCAATAGCTTGGTCTTCGGCTGCTCTACATCGACCGCCTCGACGATCATCAAGCGATCAGAGCGCGCCAGCTCAGACAAAATGGACCGCATCGCAGCACGGTACATCTTGCGATTGACCTTCTGCGAATGGTCCTGAGGCTTGGCAGCAAAGGTAACGCCACCGGATCGCCAGATTGGCGATCGGATCGTGCCAGCACGCGCACGACCCGTACCCTTTTGCCGCCATGGCTTCTTACCGCCGCCGGCAACCTCGGAGCGCGTCTTCTGCGCTCGCGTCCCTTGGCGGGCACCCGACAGGTAGGCCGTCACCACCTGGTGCACCAACGCTTCGTTGTATTCGCGGGCGAAGTTAGCTTCAGATACCGCAACGGTACCTGCTGCTTTATTACCCGGCTTGACTACACTTAATTCCACGTCTCGCCCCCGCTACTCACGACGCAGACGGGTTCGCACCCGCCGCTTTGACTGTCGGACGAATAATGACCTCACCACCGGGCGCTCCGGGCACCGCACCCTTGATCAACAGCAGGTTGCGCTCGGTATCCACGCGGATAACCTCGAGCCCCTGTGTCGTCACGCGCTCGTCGCCCATATGGCCAGACATCTTCTTGCCCTTGAATACGCGACCCGGCGTCTGACATTGACCAATGGAACCCGGCGCACGATGCGACAACGAGTTCCCGTGCGTCGCGTCCTGGGTACGAAAATTCCAGCGCTTAACAACACCCTGAAACCCCTTACCCTTGGAGCGACCGGCCACATCCACCTTCTGACCCTGCTCAAACCGTTCTACGGTCAACTCGGCACCCACCTCAAACGCCTCGTCGGAGGCATCGAGGCGGAACTCCCACAGACCCTCGCCCGCAGTTACGCCCGCCTTGGCAAAATGCCCGGCCTCCGCCTTACTGACTTTTGAGGCCTTGCGGCTTCCCGCTGTGACCTGAATGGCTCGGTACCCATCGGTCTCGAGCTCTTTGATTTGAGTGACGCGGTTTGGAGCAATTTCCACTACGGTCACTGGTACTGATGCGCCGTCCTCGGTGAAGACTCTTGTCATTCCCGATTTGCGGCCGACTAACCCAATAGTCATGGCTTAAACCTCACAGTGTACGGGGCTCAACCCTCTATGGCCGCCCGGTTTGGCTGTCACCAGCCTTCCCGAACGTTACACACCCGGCGCTAACCGGGCAGGCTACTACTTACAAATTGTGCTCAACCTAGGCTGATCTGGACTTCTACGCCCGCCGCCAAGTCAAGTTTCATCAGTGCGTCAACAGTCTTTTCTGTCGGCTCAACGATGTCGAGGAGACGCTTGTGTGTGCGAATCTCGTATTGATCGCGCGCGTCCTTGTTCACGTGAGGAGAAATCAAAATGGTAAACTTCTCTTTCTTTGTGGGCAGGGGAATCGGGCCACGGACCTGAGCGCCAGTGCGCCGCGCCGTCTCTACGATCTCCTGCGTTGACGCGTCAATCAGCCGATGATCAAAGGCCTTCAGACGAATCCGGATACGCTGGTTTTGCACGCTACATCTCCTAAAAAACAGCCGGTGTCCGCGGGGGACCCCGAAAAAAGAGAGCGAAGTCTACGGATGCGCTGGGGGGGTGTCAACCACGAAACGCCCGATTTTCGGGCGTTTTAGGGAGATGCGACTTTTCTCACAAAGTGGTCAATCTGAGGCTCAAACAAGGCGAATCGGCAAATCCCGCACGCGTTTACCGGTGGCCGCAAAAATGGCGTTGCCGATCGCCGGCGCGACAGGAATCAGTGGCGGTTCGCCCAACCCACTCGGAAACTCCTCACTCTCGATAAACACGATGTCCAATTCCGGTACATCCGCCATCCGCAGAGGTTTGTAGGTATCCAGATTACGTTGTTTGACCTGCCCGTCTTCAAAAACCGCGCCCTCGTGCAGCGCAAGGCTGAGCCCCCACAGTGCTGCACCCTCTGCCTGCGCCATGGCGCCCGATGGGTTGACCACAGTCCCGACGTCAATGCTCTGCCAGAGCTTGCGCACCGTGACGCCCCGCCCGTCCTCGGCAACAGCAACGTGTGCGACACAGGCCACCCAGGTGGGCATACCCCGCTCCTGACCATGACCCACAGCGATTCCCAGTCCCTCGTTGGCGGGCATCGCTCGTCCCCACTCGCTGCGCTGCGCCACATCCTCGAGTACCGCATGCAATCTGCTGGCACCACCTACCGTGCTACCCTCGCCGCCCGCATTTTTGCCTCGGCCGTCCAACAGGGACAGGCGATAGGCCAGCGGGTCGATCTGTAAAGTGTGCGCTACTTCATCGAGGAAGCACTCAACTCCCCAACCTACCCAGCCCGGACCCACCGCTCTGAGCCAGCCCGGCAAGAAGGTGCTTTGTGCGAGTCCATTATTGACTGCGCGAACGCGATGATTGGGTAAGGTATACCAATGATCTGCGCCGCTGACCGAGAAAGTATCGAACTTACCCAAGCCATCGACCCCGTCCGCAAGAAAACCGGGGGCCATTGCCAAAGTGGGCCAACCCGCAACCACTGCATGATCGACTCCGGATAATTTACCCGTCGCGTCGATACTGGCAGCGAAGGTGCAGACTGAAGGCGAGCGCGCGCAATCGAAGCGACTATCTGTCTCCCGATCGAAGATGAGCTTTAAAGGTCGGCCTACCGCCCGCGCGGCCAGTGCAGCAGGGATCATCTGATCACCGAACAGACGCCGCCCGTAACCACCTCCAAGATAATGCTGATGAATAATGATGTCGGGCTCCGCTAGGCCGAGGGCTTGCGACAAGACGGGGAGTATCAGCGATTGCCACTGGTTCCCGGCGTAAATGTGGCACTTACCGTCAGCATCAAACTCGACCAGTGCATTTTGCGGCTCTAGGGTGAAGTGCAGCGCAGTTCCGGTGCGATAGGTCCCCTCCAACACGGTGGCGGCCGCGCTTCTGGCCGCCTCCACATCGCCTTCGTTAACCACCAGCGTGCCCTCGCTGGGATCATTAGCCAGGCGCAACCCCTCCATCAATAGCGCCGCTTCATCGACCTCGGCCGTGGGACCGGCCTCCCAAGTGACATTCACGAGCCGCGCGGCCTGCATTGCGATGGGTAACTGCTCGGCGACGACCACAACCCACCCCTGAATCGTAGCGGTTGGGTCCTGCACCTCCACAGCGTCAACATAGCCGGGCAGTGCCTTGGCCTGTGAGTCGTCGACCGATACCACCACGGAGCCGTAACGCGTTGGCGGCACCAATGGAATGCCATACACCATGCCTGGCAGTGAAGCGTCGAGGCCGTAGCGGGCGCTACCATCTGCTTTTGCAGGGATATCCAGCGCCGCAACATCACGACCAATAATGCGCCGATCCGCAGGGACCTTAACGGGCATCGCATCCAACTCGGCCTGAGAGAAACTGCGACTGATATTGCCGTCGCGGATGATCTCTGCGAAAGAAAGGCTGGTCCCACCCGCCAATACCCGGCCACCCTCAACCTGGCATTGGGAGACATCTGCGCCCAATAGCGCTGCTCCTGCTTCGGCGAGGATAGTGCGCCCCGCCGCACCCGCTTGAGACAATTGGGTAAAAGAGGTGTGTACTGACCACGATCCGCCGGTCACCATGTAGCCCCATTTGGGGTCGGTATCCACATGGGTGATCCGCACGCTGTCCCAGTCAGCACCCAGTTCATCCGCAATAATCTGTGCCAACGCGGTGCCCACATGCTGACCCATTTCAGCGCGAACAATGTTGATCGCTACGCCACCCTGCACATCGATCTCGAACCAGATAACAGGAGAAAACGCCTTGCTTGCACCCGCATCGCCCAAATCCGAGACAACCTGATCAGCACCGCACCCCGGTAGCAAAGTGCCCATGCCCATCACTAACGAGGACCCGGCAGCACCGGCCACAAAGCGCCGGCGTGTCAGAGAGAATGAGGAATCAGACATCACGACCTCCCTGCTCTTGAGCAGCCACTGCGATGGCACGTTTAATCCGCGGATAAGCCATGCAGCGACACAAGTGGCCATTCATGTGGGCAACAATCTCTTCCTCGCTGGGGTTGGTCTTTTGCTCGAGCAAGGTGGCAGCCTGCATGATTTGTCCTGACTGGCAGTAACCGCACTGCGGTACCTGTTCGGATTCCCAGGCAACCTTGAGGGCGTCGCCAGCAGGTGTGGCCAAACCCTCAATGGTAGTTACGTTGCGCCCCGCTACCGCTTGGACTGGCGTCACACAGGCCCGCGCAGGTTGTCCATCCAGATGCACGGTGCAGGCCCCACACTGGGCAATCCCACAGCCAAACTTGGTGCCCGTGAGCTGCAATTCCTCACGCAATACCCAAAGCAGTGGGGTCTCGCTGGTGGCGACGCTCGCAACCGGGGTTCCGTTAAGTATGAACTCAGTC
>Ga0181588_10003454_pt1 | contig 13266 bp, 12 predicted proteins | sample 071ome_26_FD_148607 | JGI IMG/M metagenome (GOLD analysis project Ga0181588, IMG submission 148607) | Coastal salt marsh microbial communities from the Groves Creek Marsh, Skidaway Island, Georgia - 071409BT metaG (spades assembly) | ecosystem: Environmental > Aquatic > Marine > Intertidal zone...
CCCAGGATGACATAGGCCACCCGGATCAAGGTGGCGTCCACACCGAAATATTCGGCGATTCCGCCACATACACCGGCCACCATTTTGTCGTGAGGGGTTCTTCTCAGTTTACGGGTGCTCATCGGTTTTGGGGGCTAGCTGTCTCTGATGATGGTTATGCGTTCGGATGCACTGGGTTCAAGCGCAGCGGAGTCTTGCTTTGGCATGACCAGGGCCAAAACGAGGTAGGCAAGCAGGAACGGGCCTCCGCCAGAGGCGATGGCGCCGATCATGAAGCCGATTCGCACAAGGGTCGGGTCAATGCCGAAATACTCCGCCAGACCCGCCGCGACTCCAGCCACTTTCTTGTCGTGTGATTTTCTGAGTTTACGACCTGTCCTCCGCCCACTGGGTCTTGCCTCTGCCTCCCGCGCCCTGCGCAGGTCAGCCTGTGATGCGGCCAATTTCTTTTCTGCCTTGGAACGCTTGCGGCGCCGGCCCGGTCGCCAGGAAAAAGCGCCCGAGATCATCAGTAAGATGAGTATACCAGCTAGCCACGGCAGCAGGGACGCAAGCGCTGTCAGGTCGATACCGGCCGTCCAGATACCGAGCTGCTGCAGAACGTATCCGGCGCCGACGGCAAGCAGGGATACCCCCGCTATGGTCGGGATATTGAGGGGACCTTTCGGGGCGTCGGTGTCTTCTTCGAATAGCAATGCTTCCAGTTCATCGTCGGACAGGACGTCCAAGTCGAGTGCCTCGGAACTGTCACTTCGATTCGATGTCACCGATCTGGAAGTATGTTTGGTTGTCGAAGCCATGATTCGTTGCTGCGTTGCCGTTGGCCCTTTGGTACGGGCGCAAAGATAAGAGGTTACACCAACAGCCGTTATCCGTGGCAGCGATGCACGCCGTGCTCGGTAATAAGCAGGTGAATCGGTTCATCCATGGTACCATGCGGCACTTCCTCTACCACCTGTTTCTGCAGGAGCGGCATCACGATCAATGGTCTGGCGTCCGCCGCTGCGCATTCGCCCAAAAAGCGATCGTAATAGCCACCTCCGTACCCGAGGCGATTTCCATGGCCATCGGCCGCCAGCCCCGGGACCAGTATGACCTGAGGTTGTACGGGCAGTCGGCGTGAGGACGTCACCGGCTCCAACTGTCCGTATGCTCCAGATTTCAACGCTCCCTCGTTGGAAAATCGACCGTGTCTTAGTCGGTCGTCGTCAACTACCGGTAACCAGATCTCCACACCCTCACTGTGTGCCCTTTGCAGAAGGGGGCGAACATCGATCTCTCCACGGTCTGTCATGGGCCAGAAAGAATGAATGCACCGAGCTCCGCTGCGTGCCAGAAGGGCCGAAATGTGGTTGCATATGGCTTGGGAGTGCGAAGCGTGCTCCCGCGGTGGAATGGCGAGCCGCAGCTGGCGCATGGTGCGGCGCAACGATTCCTTTCGCAAGGCGAGCTGCTGGTCGGATGGCATGGGTTCCTGTGGCATGGCAAGACGTTGCGATGAATCCCCGGATACACCGGATCGAGCCCTCGCGTCCAGAAAAGCGGGTTCATGGGCGCGTTGAGAGGGTGAAGATACAGAGGATTCACTCTTTACACGCCCCATACGAGGGTAGCCGTGTTTTGGCGGGAGACCATTTCATTGATTACGCAGAATGGGCGCGGTATTTTCACGGGTCTGTGCAAACGTGCAAAAACGGGCTGTAAGAGGTCCGAAGGAGCGCTCGCACGGAAAATATCGTGGTCCCATGCGGGCCCAGTTCGACCTGCAACAAAGCGGAACGTCACCATAACCCATGTTCGACAGTCTGTCAGACAAGCTTGAAGGTGCCCTGAAGTCACTGAGTGGCCAGGGGAAAATCACCGAGCTGAATATCGCGGAAAGCATGCGCGAGATTCGGCGGGCTCTGCTTGACGCCGACGTCAACTACCAGGTGGCCCGTGACTTTACGGAGCGGATCAAGGAGAAAGCCCTTGGAACGGACGTCCTCTCGTCCGTCTCCCCGGGGCAGCAGATGGTCAAGATCGTCTACGACGAGTTGGTCCATTTCCTGGGCGAAACCCACGAGGAGGTTTCCTTCTCGGCCCATCCTCCGACGGTCATCCTGATTGCAGGTCTGCAGGGATCCGGAAAGACCACGTTCTCAGGCAAACTTGCCAATTACTTCAAGAGTAAGGGCCGATCACCCATGCTTGCGGCTGCCGACGTCTACCGTCCGGCGGCAGTCGATCAGCTGGAAATGGTGGCCCAGTCTGTTGACGTACCTGTCTACACGCTGCGGGAGAGCGATGGCAGTATCGTTCAGGATCCGGTTCGTATTGCGAAAGAGGCCATTCAGGCCGCGCGCAAGACGGCCCGTGATGTGCTGATCATTGATACGGCTGGACGCCTGCACGTGGACGAACGGATGATGACCGAGGTCTCCGACATCAAGTCGGCCGTTGACCCGGACGAAATCCTGTTCGTTGTGGACGCTATGACCGGCCAAGATGCTGTCAATACGGCCGTTGAGTTCAATCAGCGACTGAATTTTGATGGCGTTGTACTCACCAAGCTGGACGGGGATACGCGGGGCGGCGCCGCACTCTCTATTCGCAGGGTAGTTGAAAAGCCGATCAAGTTCGCCTCCACCGGTGAGAAAATGGATGCGCTGACGCCGTTCTATCCTGAACGCATGGCGCAACGGATTCTCGGTATGGGAGACGTGGTCTCTCTGGTGGAGAAAGCACAGGAGCAGTTTGACGAGAAGCAAGCCGAAAAGCTTCAGAAGAAAATCCGGTCGGAGAGCTTCGATCTGGAGGATTTCCTGGACCAGCTGAACCGGCTGAAGAAGATGGGATCCATGAAGGATCTCGTCGGCATGATTCCCGGCGTGGGACGCCAGGTCAAGGACCTGGACATAGAGGACGATGCCTTCAAGTACATTGAAGCCATCATCTACTCCATGACGCCAGAAGAGCGACGTGACCCCCAGATCATCAACGGCAGCCGGCGCAGACGTATAGCCCGTGGCGCTGGTGTTGAAGTTCGGGAAGTCAATCAGCTCCTCAAGCAATTCCGGGAAATGCGCAAAATGATGAAGACCATGACCAAGTTGATGGGTAAGGGCAGATCCATGGATCTGTCGGCACTCATGGGCGGTCGATGATTCATCCCCAACGACATCACAAGATCAACATCAGTCAAAGAAAGTGTCAGTTAAACTTCGTTTGAGACGAATGGGCCGCAAGAAGCGCCCTGTCTTTGCAATTGTCGCAGCGGATTCACGTTTCCCACGCGACGGACGGTACATCGAGGATCTGGGTCGCTATAATCCCCTGGATGAACCCGCTACCCTTACCCTGAACCCCGAGCGGTGCATCTACTGGCTCGAGAACGGCGCACAACCAAGCGATACGGTGCGTTCGCTGCTGAGCCGGGAAGGGGTCATGCTTGCGCTTCACATGCGTCGCAAGGGAGCCTCGGAAGAAGAGGTGAATGCCGCCGTGGAAGCCCACAAGGGGCAGCGGGCTGCCAAATTCGCCCAGAATCGTAAGCCTACCGCCGATGAGCGCCGCGCTGCCGCGCTCAAGGAAGAGGAGAAGCAGGCAGAAGAGCGCGCGGCAGAAATTGCCAAGCAGAAAGCTGAAGCGGCCGCCAAAGCCAAGAAAGAAGCAGAGGCCGCAATGGCTGCCGCCGAAGCCGAGCGCGCTGCTGCCGCTGAGGAGGCCAAAGCCGCTCAGGAGGCCGCCAACGCCGAGCAAGCAGAAGCCGATGCCGCACCTGCTGCAGAGGAAGCTGCTGCTGAAGAAGCCCCCGCCGAGGAAGCTCCTGCTGAAGAAGCGCCCGCAGAGGAAGCTGCTGCTGAAGAAGCCCCCGCCGAGGAAGCTCCTGCTGAAGAAGCGCCCGCAGAGGAAGCTGCTGCTGACGAAGCTCCTGCAGAGGAAGCTGCTGCTGAAGAAGCTCCTGCAGAGGAAGCTGCTGCTGAAGAAGCTCCTGCAGAGGAAGCTGCTGCTGAAGAAGCTCCTGCAGAGGAAGCTGCTGCTGAAGAAGCTCCTGCAGAGGAAGCTCCTGCAGAGGACGGCGACGACAAGAAAGATTCCTGATCAAACCGTTTCTGGACCGCATGAAAGCCGGCTCCACCCCATCGGATGAAGGCATGATCCTTCGGGAAATGGGGCGCATCGTGAAGCCTCACGGTGTGGTGGGTGAGCTCAAGGTGGCTCCAGAAACCGATGATCCCGGCCGCTTCCAACAGTTGGAGACGGTCCATGTCGGACCCGATGAGGATTCGACAACGTCCTTTGACATTCTGTCAGTCAGATTGCAGTCATCCCGACACGGGATAACCGTTCTACTCGAGCTTGAGGGTGTTTCATCCAGGGAAGCGGCGCAGGCGCTCGCAAGGCAGCGTGTGTTCGCCAACCAGGAGGATTTGCCGCCACTCGAGGACGGCGAGTTCTACTTCAGCGACCTCATCGGCCTGACCGTTGAGACGCTCGATGGAGACGCCGTTGGCTCGGTGGTCGATGTGTTCGAGAAACCGGGACAGGACCTCTTGGTCATCCAGCGTCCAGAAGGCGGGAGGGTCATGATCCCTCTCGTTCCTGACTTCGTCCCGGAAATCGACATCGAAGGATCTGTCCTTCGCATTGACCCGATTGAAGGCTTGCTTTGAGGAGCCCATGCGAGTAGACATCGTCACATGCTTGCCCGACATCCTGAAGGGTCCGCTCGAAGAGAGCATTCCCGGCAGGGCGCGTGCCAAGGGGCTACTGGATATTCATATCCACGACCTCCGGGAGTATGCGGAGGGCAAACACCGGCAGGTTGATGACTATCCGTTTGGTGGAGGGGCCGGCATGGTCCTGAAACCGGAGCCCATCTTCACCTGCATCGAAGCGCTCGCCTCCTCGGGTGAGCCCATCGACGAGGTGATTTTCATGACTCCGGATGGGGAGGTGCTGGACCAACCCATGGTCAACGGCCTGTCGCTCAGTGGGCGACTGGTCATCCTGGCGGGTCATTACAAGGGCATCGATCAACGGGTACGTGATCATCTCGTGACGAGGGAGATTTCCGTGGGGGACTATGTCCTCAGCGGAGGGGAACTAGCGGCAATGGTTCTTGTTGACGCGGTTGCCCGTTTGCTGCCAGGCGTGTTGGGAGATGCCACCTCGGCATTGACCGACTCGTTCCAAGACGGACTGCTGGATGCACCAGCCTATACCCGACCGGCTGATTTCAGGGGACATGTCGTCCCTCCTGTGCTCACCTCAGGTGACCACAAACGAATCGACGCCTGGCGGGATGAGCAGCGCCTCCGCAAGACACAGGAACGCAGGCCGGATTTACTCGATCAGCGTAATACGTCATCTGACTGACGAACGACTTTTTAACCTACTCATTGCCAGTTGAGGTACGCCATGGCTACCGATTTGATGAACCTGATCGAAGCTTCCCAGAAGCGCGACGACCTTCCCGAGTTCGAAGCCGGGGATACGGTGAACGTACACGTCCGGGTTGTGGAGGGCGAGAAAGAACGCATCCAGCAGTACCAGGGTGTCGTCATCGCATTCCGCGCCAGTGGGGCACGCCGCACGTTCACTGTGCGCAAAGTCTCCAACGGTGTTGGTGTTGAGCGTGTATTCCCGCTGAACTCGCCAAAGATTGCGAAGATTGAGGTTGTCCGCAGAGGCAGCGTCCGTCGCGCCAAGCTTTATTACCTGCGTGAGCGGGTAGGTAAATCGGCACGTATCAAAGAGCGTCGCCAGAACTGATCAGGTCTGGCCGCGTGCCGCACCCGACGTAACGCTTACTTGGTGGTTCCATCCGGACCATCGAGCCGACTGATTGATCTCGGGCCGCCGGCGCACGCGCCGGCGGCCCGCGTCGTTATCATGAAGTCACGACTGATAGGAGTGCCCCGATACATTTAACCGCACGACCATGCGCATTGCAGTCTGGAACAATCCGGTCAATGAATCCCTGATTCTTGCATTGGAAGAGGCCTATCCGGGTGCTATCGACCGCCTTCCGCTGAAAGATGTCCTGCAGGCGGTTCTGGACAACCAGGCCGATGTGGCCCTCGTGCCCAGCGATCAGGCGCTTTCCAGTCAGGGTCAGGTGGATATACTGCCCGCCGTCGGTGTTTCGTCCTGGACCAACCCGTGGCTGTCCCTTGTCGTTGGAAATCAGTTGGGCGCGGCAACCATGGGAATCATGCATGCTCCCGATGGGCGCTCCGGCGCGCTTCTGGCCGCCCTGGTCCTCAAGGAGCATTATAACACGGTCGTCGCCCTGCATGAGCAGCCTGCGCTACCCGTCGGTCTGTCGGAGCATGCTTTGATCACCGTTCCACTTGATGAAGGGGATGACCTCGTTGCACCAGCTTCCGATACGAGCGAAGGTGTGGCTCTGGATTTGGGTCAGGAGTGGGCCGAGATGGCTGGGTATCCGTTCGTCTGGTCGCTATTCGTGGGGCGAAAGGATGAAAACCACGACGATGCCATTCGACAGCTCCGTGATGTGGTCACGCAATTGGATCAGCATCGCGTGGCGCTGGAGCGCGCCTGGGACCTCGATGAGATTGGATCGGATTTCTTCCTGAACCATGTTCGCTTGGCCGTCGATGATCTGGCCATTGCCAGTCTGACACAGCTGTGCGATCATCTGTTCTATTACGGGGTCACTGACGAAGTCCTGCCGGTACAGTTTGTGACGCTTCCTGCGGATGAAGATGCCGCCGTTCACCCCGACGATACACCCGAATCGATTGATGGCTGACGCTCACAAAATCGTAACGTCCAACCGGAAGGCATCCCACGAATACCACATCGATGATCGGGTAGAGGCGGGGATGGTTTTGAAGGGTACCGAGGTGAAATCGGTCCGGCAGGGGAAGGTGAACCTGCAGGAGGCCTACTGTCAGGTGGAGGGTGGTGAAATGTGGCTGTATCAATGCCACATTGCTCCCTACAGCCATGGGAATATTGCCAATCATGACCCGGTGCGGCGCAGGAAGTTGCTTCTTCACAAGCGTGAAATCGAGCGTCTCGAAAAGGCCGCCGCGCAAAAAGGCTACACGATCGTTCCGCTGAAGGTGTATCTGCAACGGGGCCGGGTCAAGTTGGAAATCGGTCTGGGTAAAGGCAAAAAGCTGTACGATAAGCGAGCCGACATTGCAGCCAAGGATGTGAAGCGCAAGCTCAGCCGTGCCGACGTACAGCGTGCACGGGAAGAGTGAGAGCTGCTGCTCCGGATCTGTTTGTGCCTGCCGCACGTTTGTGAGATGGCCGTGAGTCACGCGGTGCCTCAACCTGACCTGTCACCCCCATTGCTTGCCGTACGCCCCATGTCAGCGCCTACGCACCATTCCTCTCCAACAAGCATGCATGTTGTGCATGGTTTGGGACTTGGTGACGTTAGAACGAAGTGGATCAGCGCATATCTGCTCATACTGCTGACGGCCGTCCTGCCGGTTTCCGCTCAGCAATCCATTGTACGGGGTACCGTGGTAGCCGAGAAAGATGGCGAGCCTCTGCAAGGTGTGAATGTGGCCCTGTATACCGGGGAATCGCTTGTCGCAGGCACGGCCTCCGGGTCGGACGGCATTTATGCCCTGGCTGATCTCCCGTCCGGTTCCTACACCCTGCGAGCCAGTTTCATCGGCTTCATGCCGTGGGAGCAGGAAATTGACATTGGTGTGTCGGACAGGCGAATTATCAACATCGTATTGATTGAGGGCGAGACCGAGCTGGAGGAAGTGGTCGTGGAAAGCGATTCTGATGCCGGCATGGCGCGTGTCCGCGCGGGTCAAACGACCGTGCGTCCGGCAGACGTGGAGCGCATTCCTTCGCCTGATGTCTCAGGGGACCTGGTCAATTACCTGACCACTGTTCCTGGTATCGTATCCATCGGGGACAGAGGGGGGCAGCTTTTTATACGGGGTGGAGAGCCTTGGCAAAACCTCGTACTGCTCGATGGAATGTGGGTGTATCAGCCTTTTCACATCCTCGGATTCTTTTCCTCCTTTCCGTCCGAGATCCTGCAGCAGGTCGATATTTATGCAGGTGGCTACACGAGTCAGTATGGCGGTCGTATCTCGTCGGTCATCGATGTCAAGAGTCGCAATGGGGACAAGCGAGACTACGCGGGAACCGCCTCCGTGGCGCCGTTCGTGTCTGGCTTTACCCTGGAGGGTCCGATTGCGGATGACGTGGTTTCTTTCCTCGTCTCCTATCGGGAGAGCGTGATTGATAAAGGAGCTGCCCGTATCGTCGATGACGAGTTGCCGTTCGCCTTCGATGACTTCTTTGCCAAGACCCACGCCTTCATCAATGCCAACACCCAGCTCTCGCTCTCGCTCTTGCGAACAAACGACCGTGGGTCGGTCTTTGAGGGGAATGATCTGGAAGAGCCGCAGTCCATTGCATGGGAGAATCGATCAGCCTCTGCCCGCTACCTCGTTTTTCCTCGTGCCTTTCCCATTATGGCTGAGTTCATCATCTCGGGGTCGCGTCTGACCTCTGAGCAGAGTGGGATTACCGAAGATGTTCGTTTCTCCAAGCTCTCGAGCGTGAACACGACGGTAAACGTCACCCATTTCCATCGCAACTCAGAGGTCAGATGGGGGCTTTTCGCCCGAACTCTCGAGTTGCAGAGCAGCCTTGACGGTTTGTATCAGGGCTTTTTTTACCGGAAGGAATATGCGACCGAGGTCGGAGCCTACCTCGAACCGGAATTCATGCTGCCCTTTGGATGGCAGGTTCGTGCGGGATTGCGAATCCATTCCTTTCCAAGTCAGGATTCCGGATTCCTCGAGCCCCGGTTTCGCGCTGTCAAGCAGCGTGAACGGGACGAATTCACTATCGCTGCCGGTACGTTCCATCAGGAAATTGTGGGTCTGACCGACCGTAGGGACGCTGCAGGTATATTCACGGCGTGGACGACGAGTACGTTCGACCAGGGCGTACCAGAGGCCGTTCATGCCATCATGGGGTATCGAAGGGCTCTCAGCAGGGACGTTGAGGCCAGTGTGGAAGTCTATGCCAAGCGGCTCAACAACCTCTTCATACCTGAGTGGACGGCCTATCCGAGGTTTACGACGCGCATCCAGCCGGCAGAGGGCAGGGTGTACGGTGCCGATATGCGATTGGAGTACACTCGAGGGGGCTTTTCCAGCTTCCTGACCTACGGTTTGTCCAATGTTCGTTACACGGCACAGCAGGATGCACTCGAGGTCTGGTATGGTAGCTCAGAGCTAGACTTCAGACCGCCCCATGACCGTCGTCATCAAGTCAACGCGGTAGTCTCATGGGATACGGACCTACTTGATCTCGACATCCGTTGGCAATTCGGATCGGGGCTACCATTCAGTCGGGCGCTTGGATTCGATGGATTCATGATCGTTGACGGAAACCTGGATGTCTTTGACGAGCCCGGCAGTCGTCGGGTCATCTACGAGCGGCCTTACAATGGCATCCTGCCGACCTACCATCGCTTGGACATAACGGTCGGACGCGATGTGGACTTCGGCAACGGGATTCGTTTGAAGGCACTTGCTGGCGTAATAAACATGTACGACAGGCAGAATCTCTTCTACCTGGATGTTTTCACCTTGCGTCGAGTGGACCAGCTACCGTTCATTCCCACTCTCGGACTGAAACTGGAGTATGATTGATGGCTGAATCCGCAACCAGTTTTCATTTTCGAGGGCTTCTCGCCGCTTGGCTCGTCCTGTTGTCATGGACCGCCCTCGGCTGCGAGGAAACCGTCGACCCCGTGCTCGAGACCGATGAAGTATTCTCGTTGTACGGATTTCTGAATCCATCATCGGAGCGACAGGCGATCCGGGTGTTCTCCATTGACGGTACCTTGGAGCATACCCGCCCTGAGCCCATGGACGCGGTGGTTCGAACCCGTAATCATGCAAGCGGGGAGGAAGTGGTCTGGAGGGATTCCATCGTCACCTACGACAATCGAACGGTCGGGCATGTCTTCTATGCTGATTTCAGAGCGGACCATGGCACCCGCTATACGCTATCGGCCACGCGCTCGGATGGTCGGGAAACAACGGTATCAATAGAGACACCGCCGGACGGGATCGTAGCCATCGATACCATATTCTCGGCTCGCAGCTCCGTTATTGTCGACCTTATCTGGTCGAACGTACCCAGGGTCATTCAGGCCGAGGCCAGCTACGTTGTTCGCGTGCCGTTTCCCGATGGAAGCGACACGACAACCGTTCAGGTTAATATTCAGAGCGGTCGTGTAGAGCAAAACAGCGATGGTACCTGGCGCGTATCTATCCTTCCTTCGGCTGATATTGCGGCCGTGTTCTCTGCCTTGCAGATCCAGCCCGGCGTGACGCCCGTCTACCTGGACAAGATCATAGTCAGCGCGTTCGTGACGTCGAGCGACTGGACCAGCGCAGCGGGCGTGTCCGATCCGGAGCTGCTGGTTCAGCCGGGTACCTTCTCCAACGTCGAGAACGGATTCGGCTTCGTTGGTGGAGGATATTTCGACCGATTTGAACTTAAACTTGATGATTCCGCGGCACGAAATGCGGGATTCTCGGTAGACTGACCTGTCCCCTCATTCCGGACCTACATATACCACCTCATCGTGATGACTCCATCTCGTTTTTTTGCAGTGAAAGCAGGCGGATGCCTTGGCTGGGAGCGGATGCTGTCCCTGGCCCTGGTATCCATGGTGTCCCTGGTGCTTGTCATGCCGCTCTCGGCGCAGCAGACCGATCCCATGACGGACGGTATTCTCGCATTCCGCGCTGGAGAGCATGCCTCTGCTGTTGCCTCTTTCAACCGGGCGTTGAAGGAGGATCCTGCCAATGCCGAGGCCCACTTTCTGTTGGCTCGACTCTACTGGGAGACGGATCTTCGGGATGTCAAGGAGGCTGGCCGTCACTTGGAGTCTGCGCTGGCCATCGACCCGGGAAACGTTCAATACATGGTAGCGCTGTTGCAGCAACTGCGCGCGGATTCGCAGCTGTTCATCATTGACCAATCCAGGGAAGCCCGTCGTCGCCGCCTGGCAATGGATATTCTGGAGAGGGACAGTACGAACTCGTTTGCCAATGAAGAGCTCGGCGATACCTATATCCGGGACTTTTGGCGATATCGTAATGCTCTTATGTATCCGGCACTCGACTTTCTGCGGGCAGAATACAGGGCACGAACGGAGTACGATCCCATGGCCGGATATCTGGTTGACCAGGCCAACCGGTTCGATCAGGCGAATGGCGGCATAACGGAGTCCGATGTACCCCAGACGTTGGCTCAGGCCGGACCGACCTGGAATCCCAACCAGGTATTCATGGCAGATGAGTTCGATGTGGAGGCCTTGAAAAATCAGGGCGTCCCGGTTCTCGACCTCTCTGGCCGCGCCCAAGTAGCCTATGAGAGGGCCATATCCCACCTGAATACGGCCCTGGAGGCCGATCCGCGTCAGCGATCCGTGTATGATCACCTCATGGAAATCTACGCGCTAAAGGGGGAGTATGGCGAGGCATTGAACATGCTGGCCCAGATGTACATTTTCTTTCCTGAGGACCCAGAGCTTTGGACCTATCTGGGGTACGCGCATTACCATTCGGGCAACATGGAGGCGGCCTCCAAGTCCTTTGAATCTGCCTTCCGCTTCATGGATGAGGAGTCGGCCTACGCCTACAACCAGATCGAGAATATTCTTCCAAAGGACGAGCTTGAGGCCTATCGGGCGGATGAGGCAGGCTACACGTCGCGTTTTTGGATGTCGAAGGACCCACGGTACCTGACCTCCTACAACGAGCGCAAAATGGAGCACTACGCGCGCCTTACCTACGCCGATCTGTTGTACGGCTCCCCGCAGTTGGGCATCAAGGGATGGAACACGGAGCGGGGTAATATCCTGGTTCGCTATGGCATCCCGAATGGTGATGTGGTCATTATCCCCCGCTCAGGTAGCGGTGTGATGATGGGAACGCCAGACCGGGGCAACTCGCTCGAGGATCTCGACGGCAATGTGGGTGTGGCGCTCAATGTGGGACGTTATGGCTCTGGATGGGATATGTTCGAGGAGGCAAACACCTATAATATATGGGATTACGGGGAGTTCAAATTTGTCTTTGAGGACCCCTTCCGTAATGGCGAGTTCAGACTGTACAGCCCATCGGCTTCGGACATATCTGACGGTGCGGTGGCTTACATCAATGATTATGTGATCAAGGCAGCGGAAACCATCAGGGAGACCCCGGAGCGTTACGAGTACGAAGCGCCCGGCCGCCAGATAGAACTCCCGTATGCTGTTGCTGCATTCAAGGGGAGCGATGGTTCGACTGACCTGTATGTGAATTACGCTATCCCGATCACGGATGCCTACAGCCCGGACGATGAGTTCATCAACATCACGGCCAACGCAGGAACGTTCGTAGTGGCGGACAACCGGGATATCCTGGTGGAGCGCCGTCGCACGATCTATGGTCTGCCGACCGCTCAGATCGTACGGTTCGACGAGTCCAATCTATGGGTAGATACCGAGCGCATGAGCACGCCTCCCGGGCGGCATGAGGTATCGGTGGAGTTCGAAACGGCCGGGGGTGGCACGGTGGCCGTGCAGCGTCGTGCCGTGGATGTGCCGGACTTCTCCGGCACCACATTGGCCATGTCAGATATTCTGCTCTCCTATCGGATCGAGGAGAGTTTCGACGGAAAACCGGTCAGCGGATCAGATATCCTGCGTAAGGGCCTGTCCATCCAGCCTGCGCCTTGGACCGTGTACGGCACGGATCAACCGATATACATCTATTTCGAGGTCTACAACCTGACCCAGGATGCCGAGGGTGTGTCCCGCTACGAAGTGGAAGCAGAACTGACGCCCCGGGAAAGTGGCAGCGGCGTAGGCCGGGCCATTCGAAACCTGTTCGGAGGCGGCGGTCAGGGCGTATCCACCGGTGTGCCCATCAGTGTCGAGGCGACAGAGGACGGGCAGTACCTGATTCTGGATGCGGAAAACCTGGAAACGGGTCTCTACACCTTGAGGGTCACGATTACCGATCAGGTCACCGGTCGGGACGTGGACATGTCCAAGGACCTGTTTCTGGAATAACGACGTCCAAGCAAGGTCGATAACGGCTGTCAGGCAGAGCCTCACATGCGATCAGGACCTCATAAGGTAATGGGACGCTGTCAGGTAGTGTGGCCTTGCGTGGCTCCTGGACCACCTTTGCCGGCTGCTGTGGCCGCCACGGTGTCATCCATGGCGCTGACCAGCGTTTCCAGCGTTGTCTTGTA
>Ga0181588_10003462_pt1 | contig 13240 bp, 14 predicted proteins | sample 071ome_26_FD_148607 | JGI IMG/M metagenome (GOLD analysis project Ga0181588, IMG submission 148607) | Coastal salt marsh microbial communities from the Groves Creek Marsh, Skidaway Island, Georgia - 071409BT metaG (spades assembly) | ecosystem: Environmental > Aquatic > Marine > Intertidal zone...
AATTCCTCCTTGGTCAGGAGGTGTACACAGTGATTGCCGAGGACGTGATGCTTGTCGCCCGGCAGGCGGGCGAAGTGCGTTTGGACGGTCCTGAGATGTTTTTTCTCTTCGGCCAGGGTGGGCGCGGAATCGATGAAGTCGCCCAACTCGATCACGCATTCCGCCGCCGCCCGTATGAAGGCCCCGCCCGCTTCCTCAAGCTTTCCCAGGGTCGCGCGGTAATGGCGGGTTCCCCGCGCCGGTTTGTCCGCGTGATGCAGGTCCGTGACCAGTCCGATCCTTGCCGCGGGCTTGGCGGCGAAAGGTTGGCTGGGTTGATCGGCGAGTGCGGTCGTTCCGGCGAGGAGTGTGAGCGACCCATCCCGGATGAATGCGCGACGAGTGGGATGTTGTGACTGGTTTGAGGCGGGGCGATCCATGATGGTTCAGGCGTTTCAATTGCCGTGGCGTTGCAGTTTGGCGGACGCGTCGTCCAGGATCACGACCCCGAGGCGTTCGTAGGCCTTTCTGCTTTCGGGTTGCAATGCCACAATGACGAAGCGGAGGACCTTTACCGCTTCAGCGCCTCCGGGAATCTCGTCGTCGCGCAGGGTATGCGTGGTCGATTGTCGGCGGAACTGGTCGGTGAGTCCCTTGCCGGCAAAGGCCGAGGACCCGAGTGTGTCGGTGCGCGCGAGAATGGCGGCGTCGGGACCGGGGCTGTCGAGAAACTCGATATGCAGTCCGATTGAGGCATCCCGCATGGGGATGCCGCCCTTGGTCTTGGCATGGATCCCGAAGGTGATCTTGTCGCCTTCTTTCAGTCCGGAGACCGGCGCATCCACATAGACGCCTTGGCCTCCAGCGCCGCCATGGACGGCCAACTCAAGGGCGCCCCTGCCGGTTCGGGCGTCTTTGGATCGCTTGATTCGGGATACGGAGCCGGCTTCACCGAACTCAAAAGAAACCCAGGATGCATCGAGGCTTGGGACGCGAGGCTCGAAGCCGGGATTCGGGAGCTTGAGCTCCGCAGCGGTTGCCGTTCCCGCCAAGGCAAGAAGTAGCGCGATTCGTCGGATCATGGTGACCGGAAGACTAGCCGAAGCCGGCTGTTTGTGGAAGAGGCTGAATTCGATGCATGCCGGGCTTGGCTATTCGCTCGCAGGCGCTTAACGTCCCGGCCATGCCAGACACTGAAATCACATCGGCGGCGCGTCAGGATGGACGCTCGGCGGACGCGTTGCGTCCCATCAAGTTCAGCAATCATATTGCGCCGCACGCCACCGGCTCGACATTGATTGAGTGGGGCGACACCCGGGTCATTTGCGCGGCGACCGTCGAGGAGTCCGTGCCCCGTTGGATGAAGGCCCAGGGCGTCGAAGGCGGTTGGGCCACGGCGGAGTATTCCATGCTCCCGTATTCCACCTTGGATCGCAAGTCCCGCGATATTTCACGCGGCAAGATCGACGGGCGTTCCCAGGAGATTCAGCGGCTGATCGGACGATCCATGCGCTCGGCGATTGACTTGAAGAAGCTCGGAGCGCGGACGGTCTGGATTGATTGCGATGTCTTGCAGGCGGATGGCGGCACGCGGACGGCGTCGATCACCGGGGGCTTTGTCGCCCTTTGCCTGGCGGTGAACAAGTTGCTGGCTGAAGGCAAATTGACGGAATCGCCGATCGTCAACACGATTGCCGCGGTCAGCGTGGGGGTCGTTGATGGTCGGGCGTTGCTGGACCTTTGTTATGTGGAAGATGCGGCCGCCGAGGTGGATATGAATCTGGTGATGACCGGCGACGGCGAGTTCATCGAGCTTCAGGGGACCGGCGAGGAAGCGACCTTCAGTCCCGCCCAATTGGAAGACATGCTGGGGTTGGGCAAAGGCGGGATCAAGGAACTGCTGAAACTGCAGCAGGAGGCCGTCGCCGCCGCGAAACAGGATTGATTGCAGTCGGGGACGTCCATGTTTGCTGAGAATCCGACCCGGCTTTTCCTGGTTCGCCACGGCGAGGTGGAGGAGAAGTATCATCGCATCTATGGCGGCCGGATCGATATGAACCTCTCGGACCGGGGGCGACGGCAAGCCGCGACGCTGGGTAACTTTTTTCAGCGGGAAAGACCTGACGCCATTTACTGCAGTTCCATGAAGCGCGCGTTGCAGACGCTCGCGCCCATTCAAGATGGCGGAGCCCTCGAGCCCGTGATTCTGGACGAGTTGAGGGAGATTGATTTCGGCGAATGGACCGGCCTGGAGTGGGAGGAAGTCGCACGCCGGCACGAGGCGGAAGTGTTTGATTGGCTGACCTTGCTGGACAGCGGCGCGGTCAAGGGCGCGGAATCGACGGCGGATCTTCGCGCCCGCTTGGAGCCCTGCCTTCGACGTATTCTCGGGGCCCATGAATCACAGGCGGTCGCGATCGTCTGCCATGGCGCGGTCATCCGGTCGCTGCTTTCCCTGCTTCTGGACATTCCCTTGAATCATTTCGGAGCAATCGATGTTTCCTATGCCAGTGTCACTCAGGTGGACTGGTCTTCCCCGCGCGCAGTTGCGCGCTACATCAATCATACCCCTTGGAGCTTGACCCCATGAGCGCAGCCCCCCTGAGACAGATATCGATCACCACATCGCCGGAGGCCGAGGAGGCCGTGGTGGAATTGTTGCAGCGTCGATTCAATTCGCCGCCGGCGTCCCTGTATGACCGTGTCCTGGATGAGACCGTTGTCAGCGTTTATCTGCGCGAGGGCGAGGAGTGGAAGCCATCGATGCGTTCGGTCCTGAAACGGGACCTGGCGTTCCTGGAGGAGTGCGGACTGGACATCGGCCCCGGAACGGTGCGGGTGATCAAAGTGCCTCATGAGAATTGGGCTGAATCCTGGAAGAAGCACTTCAAGCCGCTGGAGATCGGTCCCGGGTTGTTGATCAAGCCAAGCTGGAGCAGGAAGAAACCCAAGGAGGGTCAGGCCTTGGTCGTGCTGGATCCCGGGCTCAGTTTTGGCACGGGGCGGCACGCGACCACCTCCTTCTGTCTCAATGCGCTGGTCGAGGCGCGGAAGGAGGACGAGGAACAGGCGTTCCTCGATATTGGTTGTGGCTCGGGAATTCTTTCCATTTGCGCGGCGAAGATGGGGTATCGACCGGTCGCTGCGTTTGATGTTGATCCCGAAGCGGTTCGGGTGTGCCGGGGAAATGCGGAGATGAACGGCGTGGCTGGCCTGCTGAGCGTCAAGGAGCAGGACTTGGAAACCGCATCGGCCTCAGGCCGGAGGAAGTATCACGTCGTCTGCGCCAATTTGATGTATGATCTTCTGCTGGCGGAGCGGGATCGGATCATTGCCCGGCTGAGGAAGGGCGGTGTGTTGGCGTTGGCGGGTATCCTGACCGAGCGTTACGCCGAAGTTCGCGATCATTATCAGGCGGCCGGGTTGGAGGAGGTTGCCACACGGATCGACGGCGAGTGGCAGTCCGGTTCGTTCCTGCGTTGAAGGTTGTCGCCTCGGTGACTGTTTCCGGGAAGGCGATAACGACGCAGGCGGGGTGATGAAATTTTTTCACGCATTCGATGGCGAGAATTCGCGGTGTCTGGCCGGTTGTTTTGGGTCGGTCACTTGACAGCGGTGTGACGCGGAAGTTAACTCTCAGAGTCCTTCAAAAGGACTGCGTAACCACTCACACAATGGTTTTGTCGTTCATCACATCGAGGCAGCTTCCTCCGGCAGCGGAAGAGGTCTCGGCGACAGGGCCGCTTCAACCGCTGCCAGCAAAAGGAAACAGACCATGGTGAAAAACAGCGATGCGATGTCGGATGCCGTTCTCGATTCCCAACACCCTTTCCAGCAGGTTGACAGCCTTCCCCAGAAGCAGAAAAAGCATCGTTACGAACGGCGGAAAGTCAGGCAGTTTCTGAATCACGGCGATTGGGTCGAAGCCGGCGACAACGAGTCGCCGCCGCGTTAGGCCGGTCTTTCAGAGTGATTTTTCGAGCCGCCCGAAAGGGCGGCTTTTCTTGTCTGCGCGGGCGAGGGGCGGTGATCAGGAACGGCTCATTCGCAAGAGCGGCCGGCAACACAAGGTGAGCAGGAAAAGACCCACGCAGGTCAGCACGACGGCGGGTCCGCAGGGCGATGACAAGTGGTAGGCCAGAGCCACGCCGCTGAGCCCGCTGACAACCGCGATCATCAGACTGAGGATGATCTGTTGATGAAGGTTCCGGCTGAGGTTGCGCGCGGATGCGGCAGGAATGACCAACATGGGCGTGACCAGCAGGATGCCCACAAGGCGGACGCTGACGGCCACGGTCAGGGTCAGGGCCAGCACGAAGAGGTAGTTCAGGCGGCGGACTCGAATGCCGCAGACATGCGCCATGTCTTCCTGAGCGCTGATCAGTGTGAGCGGGCTGAGATGGGTGAACACGAACACACTGACCCCCAGAAAAAGCAGTCCGGCGATGGCTACGTCCTGTCCGCCCACGGCGAGGATGTCTCCGAATAGAATGCGGTGAATGTCCCCCCGGAAATCGCCCTGCATTCGATTCAACAGAATCATGCCGAAGGAAATGGAGCCGGAAAGCAGCAACGCCATGATGGTGTCCGTGGCCAATTCGGTGTTCTCCTTCAGCCAGAGGAGGGCGGCCGCCACGGCAAAACTGAACAGGATGACGGCGGGGGTGGGAGTGGCCAACCCGAAGAAGAGTCCGAGCGCGACGCCCCCGATGGCGCCATGGGCGATGGTCTCGCCAAAGAAGGACATGCGCCGTGAAGTCACAAACACGCCGAGCAGCGCGCAGAGCGGGCAGAGGAATAGGGCGACCAGGAACGCCCGAATCATGAATGCCTCAGTGAGCATGGTGATGATGATGATAGGGGGAAACCCCGATTCCGTAGGCCTCCTTCAGGGACTCGGCGTTCATGACTTCCTCGGGCGTGCCGTGGCAGCAGATGGTCCCGTTCAACGCGTAGACGTGATGCGCATGCTTGTAGACCATGGAGAGATCGTGGGAGACCAGCACGACGCTCATCTTGTGCCGCGCGTGGACCTCGCTGATCAGTTCGTAGAATGTATGCTCGCCGGGGGAGTCCACGCCGGCGGTGGGCTCATCGAGCAGCAGGAGTTCAGGTTCCTGCAGCAGGCTGAAGGCAATCAGGACGCGCTGCAGTTGGCCGCCAGAGAGGCGCGCGACAGGGCGGTCTAACAGCGATTCGCAGCCGAGTTCGGCCATGGCTTCCGCCAGGCGCTCGTCGAGCGCGCCGCGCTTCATCCAGAACCAATGACGGGTGGCGCGGAGGCGCAATGCGAGGAACTCGCGAACGCTGAGAATGAAGTCCCGGTCCAGTTGAAGTTTCTGCGGCACGTAGCCTATTCTGGGCAGAGCTTTCTTCAAGGGAATGCCGCCGAACAGACGGATGTTTCCGGAATCCGGGGCCTGTAATCCCAGAAGGCAGCGGAGCAGGGTTGTCTTGCCCGAGCCGTTGGGGCCGATGAGCGCAATAACCTTCTGGGCGGGAAGCTTCAAGGACACGTCACGCAGGACTGATTGGCCGTTGAACGCCAGATTCAGACCGACCGTCTCGGCCACGCATGGCGCTTCCTGGGCTGCGAGCGAAGACATCTACTTGAGTCGCCCCTTCAGGACGGCGACGTTGGCGCGCATGGCGGTCTCGTAGGCGGCGCGTTCAAAAGGCCCGGTCTCAAGCGGGTCGAGTTCCGCAATGGGAATGCCCAGATCCTCGGAGATTCGTTGGGCCAGTCGGGCGGAGAATTGGGGTTCCGTGAACAGCGCCCGGGCCTTGGATTCCCTGATGGTCTCGTAGAGTTCCTTCTGCTGTTTCGGTGAAGGGCTGACATCCGGCGTCGTTTCGACAACGGCGGCAAGGGTCAGGCCATAGCGTCGGATGAAATAGGGGAACGCATTGTGAAAGGTGACAAAAGGGGCGTTGCCGGCATCTTTCAATGCTTCCCGGATCTCCTCATCGAGCAACTTGAGACGTGCAATGTAGTTTTCCGCGTTTTTGGCGTAGCCGTCGGCGTTCTCGGGGTCGGCCTTCTGCAGCGCTTCGCTGATGGTCCTCACTGCATCGATGGCCAGGACGGGATCCAGCCAGATGTGCGGGTCATGCGGGCTGTGGTGGTGATGATGATGGCTGTGATCGTGGCCATGATCATGGGCGTCGTGGTCGCTCTCGATCAAGCCGTCCGCCAAGCCGTCGGTCATGACGACAATGTCCGGTTTATAGCTGGAAGAAAGGTTCTTGATGGATCGCGTCAGCCAGTCGTCGAGTCCGAGTCCGTTCATGACGACCAGTTGTGCGGAACTGAGTTTCTGGCCGTCGCGGGCCGTGAAACTGTAGCCGTGCGGGCCGGTTCCGGGAGGGAGAAGATTCTGCACCTCTGCGAGGTCGCCGGCCACGTTGGCGGTGAAGCAGTAGACGGGGAAAAAGGTGGTTACAACCCTAAGCTTTCCGTCTCTCGGCGCGGGCGTTGCGGGCGGCCGCTTGCAAGCCGTCATGCCAACCATGACGGCCAGTAGGATCGTCAAGTGCAGGACAAACAATTTTGGTCGGAGGCGCATGCGTGGAATTCTAGCCCAAGTCCCGCCTTCATGCAAACTGTTCGCATCGCGTTTGCAAAAAGAAACGCCCTTTCGCGTCGGGGCGAAAGGGCGGCGCGGAATTACTTCATCAAGAGGGCCTGGCGGGCGCGTTTGATGGCTTTGCTCAAGCGACGCTGGTATGGGGCGGGGAGCCCGGTCCATTTGCGCGGCAGGATGCGCCCTTCGTCCGTCGTGAACTGACGGAGCAGATTGGTGTTGCGATAGTCGAGCGCGTCGATGGTGAAGTCGATCTTCGGCTTGGGGCGCGGGGTGCGGTATTCACCGCGACCGCGGCCGCCCTTGGAGTCGTTGTTCTTGCGTGGCATGTTGATTACTTGATTTCGCGGTGAAGAGTGTGGCGGCGGAGATGCGGGTTGTATTTCTTCAACTCGACGCGTTCCGTCTTGAGCTTCTTGTTGCGCGAACCGAGGTAGCGAGAGGGTGGTTTACCCTCTTTCCTTGCCTCGGTGCATTCCAGAATGATGGTTTCTCTGGGCATGATTTACCTCTTTTCTTTGGCTGAATCCTTGTCGTCGTCGCCTGAATCATCTTCGACCTCCGCCAGTCCGCTACTGCCGACGGATCCGAGGTTGCCCAGGCGTTTGTTGTGCAACATCCCGTCCCGCTCGAGTTGGGCTTGCGCCGCGACAGTGAAGCGGGTCCATGGGATTGCGTTCAAACGGGCCTTGGGAATCGTTTTTCCGGTCCATTCGCAGATGCCGTAGGAGTCGGTTTCGATGCGTTTGAGCGCCTCGTCGATTTCGTGGAGGGAATCTTGGTCGGAGGAAAGCATTCCGAGCGCAAAGTCGCGGTCGTAGTTGTCCGTTCCGGAGTCGGCCATGTGGAGGCTGTAGCCGTCCAGTTGCTCGGTGGACTCCTTGGCGAGGCCGGACATTTGGTGTGTCAGTCGGCTGCGCAGATCGAGCAAGCGCTGGTAATATTTTTCCCACTGCGGGCTGATCTTGGGGCGATTGCGGTTGGCTGAGTCGCTCTGTTTGGAATTCTTCTTCTTATCGGGGTCGACCGCGAATCCGAGGATCGATGCGGCCGTGGCGGAGCTAACAGCCTTGCCGGTCTTCTTGGCTGCCTTCTTTTTGGCGGCTGGAGCCTTTTTCTCCGCTGGCTTCTTGCTGGCCGCGGCGGTCGCCTTGGCGGCAGGAGCCTTCTTTGCCGGAGCCTTTTTGGCGGCGGCCTTTTTGGCGGCGGCCTTTTTAGGGGCCGCCTTCTTGGCAGGTTTTTTCTTCGCTGTCACAACGTGAAACGCTTCCAGATTATGAACGTCCCGATGGCGTTGCAGCGTCGGTCAGAAGGCGCCGCACGGGAACGAGAGCGCAAGAAAGTAGCAAAACCGAAGAAAACCGCCACAAAAATAATGGAGAAATTTAAGGGCGGTTTGAGGCGCAGGAAAACGCGGCGGCGGCGCGCGCCTGTCACCCCATCTCGATGCAGGCGTAGGCGTTGTGATTGTGGATGCTTTCGAAGTTCTCCGCCTCGATCTTGTACCAGGAGACGAGGGGGTGGGCATTCAATCTGATCGCGACGTTGCGTATGAGATCCTCTACGAAGACCGGATTCTCGTAAGCCCTTTCGGTGACGGCTTTCTCGTCGTGGCGTTTGAGCAGGGTGTAGAGCTCGCTGCTGGCCGAGCTCTCCGCGATCTCGATCAATTCCTCGACCGAGACCGGTTGGCGCGAACGTGTCTGGATGGTGACGACGCCGCGCTGGTTGTGCGCCCCGTTCTCGCTGATCGCCTTGGAGCAGGGGCAGAGCGTGGTCACGCTGGCTGCGACTGACAGGATGACATCGATGTCGTCCCGGATCGCGTTCGCGTTGAAGCTTACTTGGTAGTCCATCACGCTTTTGATGCCGGTCACTGGCGCCGCCTTTTGGCGAAAGAATGGGAACGCCATCTCGATATGGGCGGTTTCGCTGCCAAGGCGTTCACGCAATTCCTGGAGCAAATCTCCGAGATGTCCCAGATCGATCGGGCCCTCGTGGGCGTTGAGCGCCTCGATGAACCGGCTCATGTGGGTTCCTTTGACCTCCTTGGCGAGATCCACGGCCATGCTGATCGTTGCGACGGTTTCCTGCTCGACGCCGTTGGCGTCGCGGAACCGGATCGGCTGTTTCACATCCCGGACTCCCACCTTGTCGATGCGCACGTTGCGCTCGTCCGGTTGGCTCTGGGTATCGTGCAGCTCGCCGGAGGCCTCGTTCCCGTTGGTCTCATTTATGGTTGCGTTCTTTTCCTGAGGATCGTCAAGCATCGGCGGAACCTAGCAACGGGGGGGCATTTTGCAAAAAAAGTTTTTCCAGCGACCGGATTGCGGCAAAATTGTCGGGACGGGAGGGGAATGAATGGTCCCAAGGCGGGTTCAAGCAAAGGATGAAGATGAGAGTCATGACATGGGTCCTGGTGATCGCGGGCTGCGGGTTGGTTTGGCCCGCGGCGCAGGGTGCGGAGCGATTCACGGTCGCGACATACAATGTGGAGAACTTTCTCGACCGGGATCAGGGTTCCCGCCGGGCGAAACCGGAAATGGCCAAGGCCAAGGTTCGCGAGTGCTTGCTGAAAGCGGGGCCGGATGTGGTGGCGTTTCAGGAGATGGGGGAAGAATCCGCGTTGCGCGAATTGCAGGCGTCGCTGAAGGCCGGAGGGCTTGACCTGCCCTACTTTGAGCATGTGTCCGGCTGGGACACCAACATTCACGTGGCGGTGCTGAGCCGGTTTCCCATCGTTCGGAAGCAGCCTCATGTTTCAGCCCGCTATGTTCTGTTTGGCAAGGCGCTGCATGTCAGTCGCGGGTTTGCCGAGGTGGAGATCGAGGTGAACCCAGGCTACCGCTTCACGTTGCTCAATGCGCACCTGAAGTCGAAACGCCCCGTTCGCGTGGCGGATCAGGCGGACATGCGTCTGGAGGAAGCCAAGGCGCTTCGGAATATTGTGGAACGGCGACTGGAGAGCGATCCCGGGGCGAACATCGTGGTCGTCGGAGACTTGAATGACTCCCGGGATTCGCCGCCCGTTCGGGCGTTGCTTGGGCGGGGGCGGTCCAGGCTGGTCGACACGCGGCCAGCGGAAAGGAACGGGGACACGGAGCCGAACGTCAACCCCCGTTACTCCCCTCGTCGCGTCGCCTGGACCTACCATTACGGTAAGGAGGACAGCTATCAACGGATTGACTACATTCTGCTCAGTCCGGGGATGGCGCGTGAATGGGAGTCGCAAGGAACCTACGTTCAGACCTTGGCCAACTGGGGTGTTGGCTCCGATCACCGGCTGGTCATCGCGGAGTTTGAGGCAGTGGATCAATAACGGGCGTCTGCGGTTGTCAACCCGGCGACCGGATCGCTGCGATCGCTGTTTCGTCAACGTCGATACCCAGCCCCGGGCCGACGGGAACTTCAGCCTCGTCGTTCTCGATCGACAGGGGCTTCTTCAGGACCGATGCGGCCAGGAACTGGGGGCCATTGAGCGCCGCAGGGTACTGGAGACCGTAGGATCCGAAGAGGGCCAACGAAGCCGCGAGCGAAAGGTCCGGATCGGTCAGGCCGCTGGCGAGAAACATCAACCCGTTTTCCTGGAGGAACTGCACTTGTCGGCGAGCCTCGGTCAGGCCCCCGCATCGGGCGACCTTGATGGCCACGCCGTCGAGCAGTCCCAACCGGTGGAACTCTTCGAGTTCAACGGTTGAAACGACGCCCTCATCCATGATGACGGGCAAAGCCCCCTGCTTTCGTATCCGCCTGAACCAACCCAACCGATTTGCCGGGACGGGCTGTTCCAGCGCGAGGATGCCCAGACCGGCGAGTTGAGGCGCCACTTTCAACGAACTCTCGAGGTCGTAGCCGCCGTTGGCGTCGCACCAGATGATCGCGTCGGGCGCCAACTGTCGGGTGAGGTGACACAGTTCGAGATCGAAAGCGGGATCGGGAGCCACCTTGACATTGAAATGTCGGTAGCCGCGCGCGAGAGCCTTGGCAATGTCGGCTTCCGCGTCTTCCAAGGTGCGAGGATTCAGGGTCCAGCTGAGGGTGACCGTCCGCCGGTCGTCGCGCCCCCAGCGGGTGGCAGCTGACTTGCCGAGAAGTTTGCCTGTCAGGTCGAAGAGGGCAAGATCGATTCCGGCCTTGCAGATCGGCGAGCCCGTGGAGAACGAACCGGCAATAGCGCGGTTCATCTGGTCGTGGATCGCCCCGGAATCGGACGGGTCCATTCCGATCAACCCCGGCTTCAAGTAGGTTTCGATCGAGGAGAAGACGGATTCCGGCGTCTCGTAGCTCCACCGTTGCGATGGAACGCATTCTCCCCAGCCGACGATTCCGTTGTCCGCCGTTACCTTGACAATGACGGCGGGCCGGCCGGTCGGTTGACCATCTGGCGTTTCGAAAAACTTGAACCTGCCTTCAACGGGATAAACAACCGGGATGGCTTCGATGGATTCAATGCGCGCGGGCATGCGGGGCATAGTGCAGCGGCCAGGCGTCGCCGGCGAGGCGTGAATGTCAGCTGTTTGATGCCGGCGAATCCGCGAGTCAGGTCATCCCTTGGCGGCCTCGCCGATGAAGAGAATCGAGCGTTCGTAGTTTTCCACGGTTTCCTCGCGGCTCTCGACGATACGCCGAATGCCTGCGCGAACGATCCGGGTGATGTTCTCCTTGGCCTGTCGGATGGCGGCTTCCGCGGTGTCCGGTCTTGTCTTGGCGGCGGTTGTCCTCTCCTCCTGCGCCTCCTTCAAGTTTCTCTGTTCTTCGATGCCCGCCTGGGCTGCGGCTGCGTCTTCGGCGGTGGCGCTGGCCTCGATCAAGGCATTGAGCTTGTCCTGCGCCGCCGCGTTCTTCGTTTCCTCCTCGAGAAACGCGTTGCGCGCTTCGGAGAGGAACGTCAGCGAATCAATCGCCTTGATGACCGATCCGTGGTAGCGGCGCACTTCATGCAGGGCCGAGAGGATGCCCCGGCCCGCAGCCGGCGAAATCGCGTTGTCGTCCTTTTGCGCCTTCTCCGCGTCGGTGAGTTGCTCTTGCAGATTCTTTAGTTCCTCGTCGAGGGACTTGGTTGCGACGGACTTGTGGGCCCGGGCAAGTTCGCTTTTGACTTCCTCGATCACGCGCTGCTTGTCGCCGTCGGCGTCATGGAGTGGCTTCCAGCCTTCGGGGATCGTGGCGTGAACGCCCTCGTCGCCCAGCAGGGCGACGGTTTCCTTCAGGTCGGCGACCGTCTCATCGTCGTAGACTTGTCGGCTCTTGCTCAGCAGTCGTTCGAGGGTTGTGGCCCCTTTTTCGGTTGGCTGGCCTGACGTCTGGTTTCTGAGCATGTCGACCCCCGCGGCGGAACCGGCGCTGAAGAGAAAGAGAGCGAGGTTCCTGGCGGAGTTGACGATGTTGGACGGGTTGGCCTCGTAGGTCTTGACGTACCAGTTGCCGATATCGTCCTTGGCGACCACGTAGTTGACATTGCCGCCTCCGGCGACCCGCACGCTGTTGATATTCTGCCAGAATTGCTTGTCGATCTCGGCGTTGATCCGGGCGGTTTGCTTGCCCTTGGGGTTGACGATGTCCCTGAGGCTGGTGAAGAGCGGCGCGCTGCGCATGGCGTGTTCCTGCAGCATGTTCTTCCAGCGCAGGCCCGGATCCGCCTGCAGTGAAGTTGACGGGAAACTGGAACGGAGATAGGCCGCCGGGGGGCGAATATGGATCAGGTTGGACCGTTGGTTGTAGGCGGCCTTGATGGCCGTCTCGATGTTCCGTGCGGCGGCGGAACTTTCTCCTTCGCTGCGCAGGGCCTGGAGATGCTGATAGCGGAGCGCCGCAATCAAGGCGTCCAACACGTCCCGCGCGTTTGAGGTGTCGCTCTTCAGAGCGACGTTGTCGAGACGCAGCGGATCCATGGGAGCGTTCACCGCATCCAACGCTGCGAGCGCATCCTTGGCGGGTTGTGATGGGGGGAGGGTTGCGGCGTTGCCCTGTTTCTTGGAGGCCGCGTCTTCTGCGGCCTTCGTTCCCGCTTTCTGTTCGGCTGTTGCGATGTCCGCTTGGAGCAGGTTTCTGAGTTTGTCATGGACGGCGCTGGGCGGTGTGGCCGCGTTGACTTCCTTGAGGAGTCGGGTTTTCAAGGCGAGGACCGCAGCCAGGGCATTGGCCGCCTTGGTCTTGCTCGCGGAGGCGACGTCGGCCGCAGTCTTTGCCTTCGCGATGGCCGTGTTCGCGGCGTCGACTGCCTGCTTGGCGGTTGACTTGGTCTTGGCGGCGTCGGCGAGCGTTCTCTGCGCGGAGGCAACGCGAGTGGCGGCCTTGCCCAGGTTCTCGGCGACCGACTGGTGGTTGTTCCGGACTGCTTGAACGATCTTGTCGAACAGGCGTTCAATCGACTCGCGGCGATTGCGATCCGTCTTCGCCTGGTATTCCTGGAAGTAGTTCCGGGCTTTGATCTTTCGCGCCGGGATTGCATTGGTCAAGTTGACTGACGCGACGGGGCGGATTTGGTCGTTCAGCCAGTCCAGGATGCCTTGAGTCACCTGTTCCTCTGTCCGGTCGCCGGGATTGACGATGGCCGCGCGCAACCGGGCTCCCGGATCACCGGTGACGGTCTGGAAGGCGGCGCCGACATCTGCCGTGGCGGCGGCGAGTTTCTCGTTGGCGGACGTCGCTTCAGCGAGCGTTTTCGCTGCGGTTTC